>ENA-UOUJ01000116-UOUJ01000116.1-activated-sludge-metagenome-genome-assembly--contig:-NODE-116-length-70692-cov-10.769314_pt1 | contig 70692 bp, 58 predicted proteins | sample MGYA00249839_ERZ747224 | MGnify/ENA primary metagenome ERZ747224 (study PRJEB28782, sample SAMN03220277) | activated sludge metagenome | biome: wastewater; feature: sewage sludge; material...
GGGTCAAAGCTTATAGACTAACAGGCCCGTGTGCGCGCCGACCCCGGAGGGTGTCACAGCCGGCGTTGGGATGTTGTCCCGGACGCCAGTGTTTACGGAATGACCTCATCGGAGAAGCCATGCGGAAAATGCTTCATCCCGCTTGCGGGATGAGCAAGTAGGACCTGTCCCGCCAAAGCGGGATCGGATGGGGCTTTATTGCGAAAGGGTATGAGGGGTCCGAACAGCGTAGTGCCTGCACTTCACCGTGTGCGCAGCAGCCATGCATGGCTTTGAAGGCCGTCCGCGCTGATCCACAAATAGCAGACCTGCGAGGCCGGGTCCTCCCGCAAGGCCACCAGGTCGCGGTGGTCCGCATCGGAATAGAACAGGTGGATCCGGCCCTTTTCCATGTCGATCCACGGTGGTGGTAGGGGCTCCCCCGGGCCGACCACAGTAGCCACGAGGCTCTTGGCCACGCTGTGCTTCGAGGCAGGCGTGCCCTTGAACAGCAACAGTTCCGGGTGTTTTCGTGAGCGCCGCCGGATGTGAACGGCCTCCACCCGGCCCGAGGCACGCAACGCCGGTGCCGCGGGTCGGTCAAGCAATGTGGGGTCTTGCACGGATGAGCGATCGGACATGGTTGCCACGGTGCCGTATGCCGGGGCAAAGTACGCAAACCGGATCGAAGACCGGGGCGCAGGCAATCGGGCAACGGACACGCGGATGGCCAACAGGTCGTAGCGCCTGCCCCCAAGACGTGCGCCAGTACGGTGCAAACCACCGGTCGCGTGCATTGGCGTACCATTGGCCCCGCCGATCGTTTCCGGGAATGAACCGCCGCACCAGTGCACTTGCCGCCCTGTTTCTGGTCAACCTGCTGTACGGGCTCAATTATGTGGTGGCCAAAGGATTGATGCCGCGGGTGATCGACCCCTCGGGCTTCATCCTGCTGCGCGTGTGCGGTGCGGGTGTGTTGTTCTGGTCCGTGCGGATCTTCCGGCCGGAGCGTGTGGCATGGTCGGATGCCAAACGCCTGGTGCTTTGCGGCATCTCGGGCGTGGCCATCAACCAGTTGATGTTCTTCCATGGGCTGGCGCGCACTTCCCCCGTGCATGCCAGCATCATCATGGTGGCCACGCCCATTCTGGTATTGGTGCTCAGCGGCCTGCTCATCGGCGAGCGGATCACACGGGGCAAGGCCATGGGCGTGATGTCGGGCGCGGCCGGTGCGCTGATCCTTGTGCTATCCGGCGGGCAGGGGGGTGGCGGCGCTTCGTTGCTGGGCGATTTCTTCATCCTCGTCAACGCGTCCTCCTATGCCGTCTTCCTGGTGATGGTGAAGCCGTTGATGTCCAAATACTCCGCCCTGACGGTGATGAGCTGGTGCTTTCTCGTAGGCAGCATCCTGGTGGTGCCTTTCGGTTGGCAGGGTGCCGCTGAAGTGGATTGGACCGGCTTGGCCGCAGCCGACGCCTGGGGCCTTGCCTTTGTAGTGGTGATGGTGACTTTCGCGGCCTACTTGATGAACACGTGGGCACTGCGTGCGGTACAGCCCAGCTTGGCGGGCACCTTCATTTACCTGCAGCCGGTTCTTGCCATTGGGGCTGCCTGGTTCCTGTTGCCCGGAAGCTTGGGCTTGGGATGGCTGCAGGCGCTGGCGGCCGGAGCCGTTTTCGCCGGGGTGTGGCTTGTGGGCAGGAAGGAGGCCCCGCGTGCTGCCTGAAGCTTCAGTGGTGCAGGCCCCATGGGGCACGCGGCTACCTTTGCGCCCCCATGCTGCTATCCATGACCGGTTTCGGCCGGGCCGAAGGCTACGTACGCGATAAGAAAGTGACCGTTGAGGTCCGGTCCTTGAACAGCAAACAACTGGACTTGCTGGTGAAACTGCCCGTGCAGTGGCGCGAGAAGGAACCCGAACTGCGCCAACTGGCCACCACCCGGGTGGTCCGCGGGAAGGCCGAGCTGGCCATCAGCACAGAGGGTGCCTCCAACGGGAAGCGCACCACATTCAATGCCGGCGTGGTGCAGGCCTATTACAAGGAGCTAAGGGAATTGGCGGCAGGGTTGGACCCGCAGGCTTCCACCGATCTGCTGGGCGTGGTGCTGCGCATGCCCGATGTGGTGGGCACCGCACGGGAAGAGGCGGACCCGGCCGATTGGCCCCCGATCGTTGCCCTTTGCGGGGAGGCGTGGTCGCGTTTTGATGCATTCCGTGCCGCCGAAGGCGAAAAACTGGGATTGGAATTGGGCGGGCGTGTGCGCAACATCACCGCGCTGCTCAGCGAGGTGGAGGCCATGGACGGCGGGCGCGTGGAACGGACACGCGCACGGATACAGGCCAAATTGGAGGAATTGGGCACCAAGGTGGACCGCGATCGCCTCGAGCAGGAAATGATCTATTACTTGGAGAAGCTCGACGTGACCGAGGAAAAACTGCGATTGGCCGCGCATTGCAGCTACTTCATCCAAACCATGGAGCAGGAGGAAGGACAGGGCCGCAAACTCGGGTTCATAGCCCAGGAGATGGGGCGGGAGATCAACACGCTGGGCTCCAAGAGCAATGACGCGGAGATGCAGCAGCGGGTGGTGTTGATGAAGGATGAACTGGAAAAGATCAAGGAGCAGGTGTTGAACGTGCTGTGAGCATGGGCACAGGAACCCCGGGCAAATGCATCATTGTTTCCGCACCTTCCGGAGCGGGAAAGACCACCATTGTGCGGTATTTGCTGGGTTGTGGCCTCGGACTTGATTTTTCCATCAGTGCCACCAACCGGCCCAAGCGCGACCATGAGCAGGACGGTCGCGATTACTTCTTCATCACCACTGCGGAGTTCAGGCAGCGGATCGGCGCCGGTGCTTTTGTGGAATGGGAGGAGGTGTACCCCGGGCGCTATTACGGCACGCTACGGGCGGAGATCGAACGCATTTGGGCCAATGGCCGTGCCCCCATTTTTGACGTGGACGTGGTGGGAGGCCTGCGGCTGAAGGAGATCTTCGGGGAGCAGGCGCTGTCCATCTTCGTTTCGCCGCCCACGATCGAAGCCCTGGAGGAGCGATTGCTGTTGCGCGGCACCGAAACGGCCGAGACGCTCCGCACGCGGATGGACAAGGCAGGGCAGGAGCTGGCCTACAGCACCCGCTACGACCGCATCCTATTGAACGACGACATGCAACGGGCCTGCGAGGAGGCCTATGAAGTGGTAAACGCTTTCCTGTCGGCATGAAGATCGGTTGCCTGTTCGGTTCATTCGACCCGCCCCACTTGGGCCATGTTCAATTGGCCCGGTACGTACGTGAACATGCGGGCTTGGACCAGGTGTGGCTGGTGGTCACCCCGCAAAACCCGTTCAAGCAGCACCGCAAATTGAGCCCCGAAAAACACCGGTTGGCCATGGTGCATTTGGCCGTGCAGGGCTTGGAAGGCATTAGCGCCAGCGGGTTGGAATTGAACCTTCCCAAGCCCAACTACACGGCCGACACCCTGGCCTTCATGCGTGAACGCTGGCCCAGGGACGAGTTCTCCCTGATCATCGGCAGCGATAACCTGGCTGAACTGCACAAGTGGAAGGATGCCCTGGCGATGTTGGATAAGACCCCCGTGCTGGTGTATCCAAGGCCGGGCCTTGAAGAGCATTTGGCCCAGGCGGACCTGTTGTACCATCCATCGGTGACCCTGATGCCCGAAGCCCCGCAGATGACCATGTCCTCCACGGTGGTCCGGGTTCGCTTACGGGGCTGGAAACCTGTGGAAGACCTGCTGGCCCCCCCTGTGCTGGCCTACATCCGGCAGAACGGATTGTATGCCGAATAGTGCAGGGTGGACTATGCCCCCAATACGATGCGGTCCGCCACGCCGGCCCTCGCGCCGAGGTGGTCGCAGAGCACGGCAAGGGCACGATCGTGCCGGGTTTCATTCACCACGAGCAGGTCGCAGAGGTGGCGATAGGGAAGCAGGTACTGGCGGTATGCCGGCATCACGTGGTGTTCCCATTTGTACAGCACCTCCTCGCGGCCATAGCTGCGCTCCCGCTCGTCGCGCTTGATCCTCCGCTGCAGTTGTGCCTCGGCGCTTGCCTCCACGAACACTTTCAGGTCAAGCAGCTCGCGCAAGGCCTCATGGTGCAACAGGAAAAGCCCTTCCACCAAGATCACCGGTGCCGGCCGGACCTCCATCCACCGTTCCTGCACTCCGGGCTGCTCAAAGGCGTATTCCTTGCGGTACACGGGTTCCCCTAAGGACAGGCAGCGCAGGTCATCAGCCAACAGGTCCAGGTCCAATGCACCGGGCAAGTCAAAGTTCACCTGGCCGCTTGGGTCCTTGGTTTGGCGGTCCAAAGGCAGGTAGTAGTCATCTTGCGAAACGATGCACGTACTATCCGGAGGCAACAACTCGCGGAGTGCGCGGACCAGGGTGGTCTTGCCCGATCCGCTCCCACCAGCCACGCCAACCAAGTAGGGACGGCCTTGCATCGGGGCGAAAATAAGCGGTTCCGTCCGCTCCCGGGCACCCGGCAGGCAGCCGCTATGCGGGGTTGGTCGTTGTGGCACGGCTTTGGCCATACCCTGCCCAACAAGTACCCAAACAGGAAAGTCATGGAACCGAACAAGGAACGCACCCGGAAACTGGAGGGAATGGCCACCCGCATGCTGTTGACCGGCAACCTGGAGCGCTACCTGCATGCCCTGCGCCTGTTGGTCGTGCTTAGGCAGCGCAGTTCCGTACCGTGCTGATCCGCTGGCGCGTTTTGCAGGCTGATGCCGGGCTTGGCCGCAGTGCGGAAAATAAATTCCGGCGGAGTGGATCCTTTTGCGGCGAAGCGCCGTTGAAGGGCACATGACGAAGAAGGACAAAATAGCCTTCATCAAGAGCAGCAAGCGCAAGTCGCATGTGTACAACGACCTGCACCGGTACTCCGACCATCAGCTCGATGAGCTGATCCGGGAAATCGTGCATGGGCTGGTAAGGGAAAGCGAGCTGATCGCAAACGCTTACATCAACGGCTACCGTTGAACGCATGTGAGCTTCCCTCTTGAAGGGGCTCTAAACCAACAGGTGGATCGGCCCCGGTTAACTAACCGGGGCTTTTTCACGTCCCGGCCGTTCCGCTCAGCGGCGCCCGCGGGGCACGGAAGGGGGCGGGGAACGCTTGATCGTGCCATTCTCATACTCCACTCTGGAGACCACCTTGCCGGTGCCATCGAAACGGATCATGGCACCGTGCAGCCTGCCGGCCTTGTAGTTCATTTCCTGCACCACGCGGCCCCTGCTGTCGTACACCGTGCACTTGCCTTCGGGCGTGCCGTTGAGGAACGTCTGTTCGCGCTCTTTCGCCCCTCCTTTTCCGTAGTAGGTCCATGGCCCGGTGGGCGTACCCTTGGCGTACAAGCCTTGGCTGGTGATCATGCCATGGGCGTCGTATTCCGTCCATCGCCCGCTCCGCTGGCCTTCCGCAAAACTGCCCTCCTCCTTCAACTTCCCGTTCTCATACCAGCTTTTCCAAGGCCCGTTCTTCGCGTTGTTCTTCCAAGTGGCCATGTAATCCTCTTGGCCGTTGGGCAACCAGCCCTGCCAGATGCCGTCCATCCGCCCCTGCTTGAAGGAGCCCTTGTCCTTCTGCTGCCCGTTCTGGTACCAACTGTTCCAGCCACCCTCTTCCTTGCCGTTCACATAACTGCCTTCCTGCAGCTTTTGCCCGCTCTCAAACCAGGTGGTCCACAGGCCGTTTTTTTCACCCTGCTCCCATTTGCCTCGTTTCCAGTTCTGTCCCCCCTCATAGTAGTAGACCCACTCATCCTGCTGCTTGCCGTTGCGGAATAATCCGGTGGCACTGAGCTGGCCGTTGGGGTACCAATATTTCCACAAGCCGTCCTGCTCGCCGGACTTGAAACTGCCCAGCATATCGCGGGCGCCAGCCCGGTCGTACCAGGTCCAAGTGCTGTCCTTCAGCCCCTTGGCGTAGAACCCCTCCACGTTCATCCGTCCATCGGAGAACCACTTGGTGAAGGGGCCGTCCAATTTGCCCAAGCCCCAGTTTTCCCTTGTTTCATGGGCATTCCCGGAGGTCCAATGGTCCCATTGCCCGTGTTTTACCCCACCGGTCCAATGACCTTCGGATTTCAGGTTCCCGGCGGGCCAATACGTGCGTTGCACGCCGCTTAATGCACCGAGGTGATAATGGCTTACCTCGGCCGTGTCGCCACTTGGATGGTAGGTGCGGGTGAAGCCTTCGCCCTTTTTGAGGGTTTGCGTGCTATCGCGGTCCCAGGCATCCAAGGCCAGGCAAATGCCCTTGTCGCAGACCTCGGAAAGCATCTTCCGACCGTCGGGGTAGTAATAATTCCAAGGCCCGTGCTTTTTGCCCGTGCGGTAATTGCCTTCCTCCATCAACTGGCCGCTTCGGTAAAAGCTCCGCATCAGGCTGTCCTGCTCGCCATGGTGGATCCACCCATCATGCTGCACCTGGCCATTGTCATAATAGATCACCACATGGCCGTCGCGCTGTCCGCTTTTGAAATCGGAAACTTCGGTGAGCTGACCAGCGCTGTTCCAGTACTTCCATTCCCCCCACTCGCGCCCGTTCACCATCAGGCCCTCGCTCTTCTTCACGGTCTTCAAACTGTCCCAGTGGTCCACATAGGGTTGAACGCCTTGGGCATGGCCCGCGATCGGGGCCAAGGCCAGGAGGCAGGCACCCATGGTTGGCAGGCACAGGCCGGAAAGAAAGGCGGGGAAGAGGCGGAACGGGGGAGCGGCGTGCATGCGGTCAAAAATAGAGATGGCCAAGGACGGGCTTGCGCATGGAACGCGGAACCGTTCACCTTGGTGTGCTGGAAAGTATTGCCGTTTGAAGACCCTTTCGGGCGGCCGATGCGTATAACTTGCACGAAAATGGCAAGTCGTCGCCCGCTTCCCGGAAGGATCCGCGTAATGGCCGGACTGTTGGCCTTGGTGCTGCTGTTGGCGGGCTGGACAACGGCCACCACGCCGGTAAAGGGGCCGCACAGCCCGTTGGAGCTGATGTTCGTGCGCGAGATGAGCGACGGGCTTACCGTGCAGTTCGGCACCTATTTCGTAACCGCCGGCCGTTGCTCGGGATGCCACGGGCACGACGATATGGGCCATGCGATGATGGCGGGCGAGGAGGACGTGAACGTGGTGGACGACTGGCGCAGTACCATGATGGCGCTCAGCGCACGCGATCCCTTCTTCTTGGCCAAAATGGAGCACGAGGGCCTGGTGAACCCGGCGATCAAGGAGCAGATCGAGCATACGTGCCTCAGGTGCCATGCGCCACTGGCTGTGTTCGAGGAGCAGATGCTGGGCAATCCGCCCTTTACCATGGCCAAGTTGGACACCAGTGTTTTTGCGCAGGATGGGGTGAGCTGCCTGGCGTGCCACATGCAAAACCCCGATGCGGCCGGCCACTTTTTCTCCGGGAACCTCCAATTCGACAGCGCACGCGTGTGGGGACCTTACACCCAGGAGCAGATCAACCCGGCGATCATGCAGTACTTCGTCAATTATACGCCCGACCAGGGCGGCCACATCTTGGACGGACGCGTGTGCGCGGGTTGCCACACGGCCATCAACCAGCCTGTGGACCTGCAGGGCAACCCCACGGGCACCTCCTTCTTCGAGCAGACCCTGTGGCAGGAGTATGTGAACTCCGTATACTACGGAACTGAGCAGAACTGCCGCAGTTGCCACATGCCCCGCATCCAAGACTCAGTGGTCTTGGCATCGGAGTATATCTACTTGCAGGGACAGTCGCCCTTTGGCAAGCACCACCTCACTGGCGGTGGCGTCTTTATGTTGAACATGATGAAGGGCTTGATCGACAGCTTGGGCATTCCGGCCACCCCGGCACAGTTCGACAGCACCATTGCACGCAGCCTCCGCCTGCGGCAAACCACCCTGTCGATGGCCGTGGAGGCGAACAGCCGCACGGATGACACCTTGTTCGTGGACGTAGCCCTCACCAACCTCATCGGCCACAAGTTCCCCGGCGGCTTCCCCAACCGCCGCGCCTTCGTTCGGGTGCTTGCCCTTACCGAAAACGGCGACACGCTCTTCCAAAGCGGACACTGGGACGGCACCTATGAAGTGGTGGGCAACGACCTGCCCTATGAACCGCACCACAACGTGATCACACAGGGGGACCAGGTGCAGATCTACGAGTTCGTGATGGGGGACGTGAACTACGATGTCACCACCACCTTGCTGCGTGCCGTGCATCGCTTGAAGGACAATCGCCTGGTGCCGATCGGATACCGTGTTTCGCATCCCAGCCAGGACACCACGGCCATCGCCGGCCTGGCCCTCAACGACCCTGATTTCAACCACGATGGGAACGGCGTGGAAGGCAACGGTGGCGACATTGTGCATTACCACATCCCGGTGAACGGGTATGGCGGCACCGTTCAGGTGAAAGCCAGCGTGTGGTTCCAGCAGGTGCCGCCCCGGTGGAACCAGGAGATGTTTGCCCATCACGGCACTTACATCGACCCCTTCCAAGCCCTGTTTACCACGGCCGACAACACGCCCGAGCTGGTTGCGGCGGACAGCCTGATGGTGCTCAGCACAGGCGTGGCCACCAACATTCCGCAAGACGTGCGGGCCTACCCGAACCCCACGCGGAACGGCGTGGTTGTGGTTCACGCGCCAACCAGTACGACCATCAAGGCCTACGATGCACAAGGAAGGATGGTGCCGCTATTGGCGGAACGCCAAGCGTCGGCATGGCGCTGCCGGTTGCCGGAACAACCAGGGACCTATTACCTGGTCCTGGCCGGTCCGGAGGGGAGCCGCGTGCTGTGCGTGGTGCGGGCAGGACCGTAATGTGCAGCTCCGCATGTCGTGGCTGGCGCACGGTTGCATGCGGGCAGTGCCCCCACGGCAGGCTGCGCACCCGGGATGAAGGGGTTACTCTGCCGGCGACCAATATTGCACCTTGTTGGCCACGGGCTTCAGCGCGTGCAGGTAGTCGTAGATGGCACCGAGGTCTTGCTCGGTCATGCCCCCATACATCGTCCAGGGCATCGTGGTCTGAAAGTCCCTCTCCTCCCAGTTCACCTTCTGTGGCGTATACGTGCTGTCGCCGAACTGCTTGAATTTGCGGATGAACGTGTCGCGGTCCCAGGCACCGATGCCGGTGGCTTTGTCCGGGGTGATGTTGGCGGAGCGCACAATGGACCCGTTGGGGAAGCGGAACTCAAAGCCTCCCGCAAAGGGTTGGCCCACGGCCTTGCCTTTCTCCATCTTTGTATGGCACTCCCTGCAGCCGGAGGCGTTCGCCATGTAGGCACCGTATTCCGGGTCGGTGGGTTTGGGCAAGGCCATTGGGTCGGCAGGCTTGGGGATGGTGTGGAGGATGATGTTCATCGGGAAATCGGCTTGTGAGGTCTCCGTATGGCTTTCGATGGAAGGCAGGGTGCGCAAATAGGCAATGATGCTGTACACATCCTCAGAAGCCAGCTTGTTGTAGTAGAGGTAGGGCATCACCGGGAAAAAGGGGTGTTCATCCTTGCTCACCCCGCTGGTGATCGCCCGGTAGAGCTCCCCATCGCTCCAGTTTTTCAGGTGGAACGGGGTCAGGTTCTTCGACACGAAACGCCCCGGAAAATTCATCGATTGGTCAAAAACTTCGCCGCCCTTGCCCAAAGTGCCCGGGGTCAGCGGCCCGGAGAATTTGTTCCAGTCGCGGGTGCTGTGGCAGTCCATGCATACCGTTACATGGTTGGCCAAGTACTGCCCATGGGCTACACGCCCAGGGGTTACCTCAACATTCAGGTCCTTGGGTTCCGGGATGTTGGGCAGGGCCTGGGTGATGTAGGTGACGCCGCCCACGATGACCAACGCCACAACGAGCAACAGCACGCCGATGGCCTTGAGGAACTTCTTCATGTTACGTTGGTTTTGATCCGAAAACTAAGAGCGCAATACCCTGTTTTGGCCACGTTGTTTACAAAAATTTCCGCCCCGTGCAATGCCCATGTCGGACGGATGGATCCTTCCCCTGAGATCATCAGCGCTTCAACCCGGATTATGCAGCAGGATTCGTTGCGAGGGCCGAAAGCGCAATGGCAGCAAGGATTTCATGGAGGAGGAATAGCCCAAGCTGTTCTGACGAAAGGAAAACCAGCGAAGCGCCTGCTGCCGCAGCGATTTCGGGCCGTAGTAGAAGTCCTACTGCATATACCGGGTTCAACCGTGCATCCATGAGGCTGCATGCCCAACTTTGCCGTGCCATGGCCAAAAAGCGCATCGCCAAAAAGGAACTGCTCAAGATCGAGCGGTCGGCGGTGCGTGAAGAGCGCAAGGAACAGGGCGCGCTGGACGGCCGCTTCCGCGAGAAGGTGGAGAAGAGCAAAAAGAACTACACGCGGAAGGTGAAGCACCGGAAAAAGGAGAAGTGAACGACCTCCTTGCCTTGGTTGGCGTCGTCAACGGACCAACAGGAGGACAAGGCGGGGGCATTCGGGCCACCCGGTCCCGCCTACCGGCAGCAAGGTTCGGGAATGGGGGGATCCGCCGCGTTCCAAGGTGGAAGCCATAGGGACGGTACAACGCATAGCACGGCGCCCATCTACCTTCGCGCCCTCATTCCCTCATCACATCATGAAGTTTTCCACCAAGTGCATCCACGCCGGCGTGGAGCCCGACCCGTCCACCGGCGCCATCATGACGCCCATCTTCCAAACCAGCACGTACGTGCAGGCCTCGCCCGGCCATCACAAAGGCTACGAGTACAGCCGCACGCACAACCCCACCCGCACGGCGCTGCAAAAGGCGTTGGCGGCACTGGAGAACGGCAGGCACGGCTTGTGCTTCGCCACGGGCATGGCCAGCATCGATGCGGTAGTGAAGCTCCTCAAGCCTGGCGATGAGGTGGTGAGCACCAATGACCTGTACGGCGGCACCTATCGCCTCTTCACCAAGGTCTTCGAGCCTTTCGGGGTGAAGTTCAAGTTCATTGACATGTCTGATGCAGCCAACGTGGCTGCCGCCATTACGCCCAAGACCAAACTGGTGTGGGTGGAAACGCCCACCAACCCCACGATGCGCGTTGTGGACATTGCCGCCATCGCCAAGCTCACCAAGGGCAAGAACATCCTGTTGGCCGTGGACAACACCTTTGCTTCACCCTACCTGCAAAACCCGCTGAACCTGGGCGCCGACCTGGTGATGCACTCGGTCACCAAGTTCCTCGGCGGCCACAGCGACGTGGTGATGGGGGCGTTGGTGGTGAACGACGATGAACTGGCAGAGCGGCTCGCTTTCATCCAGAACAGTTGCGGCGCCACGCCCGGCCCGCAAGACTGCTTTCTGGTGTTGCGCGGGCTGAAGACGCTTCACCTGCGGATGGAGCGGCATTGCAGCAACGGGAGGGCCGTGGCCGAATTCCTTTCCAAGCATCCCAAGGTGGGCAAGGTGTACTGGCCGGGGTTGGAGAACCACCCCAACCACGCCGTGGCCAAGCGGCAAATGCGTGACTATGGGGGGATGATGAGCTTTACCATCAAGGGGGACAACATGGCCGACGCCATGCGGTTCCTCAGTACGTGCAAGCTGTTCTCCCTTGCAGAATCCTTAGGCGGCGTGGAATCCCTGATGGGCCATCCCGCCAGCATGACGCATGCCAGTATTCCCCGGGAGGAGCGCGAACGCACCGGTGTCACGGATTCCCTGATCCGACTGAGCGTGGGCGTGGAAGATGCGCAGGACCTGCTGGATGACCTGGCATCGGCCCTGGGATGAAGTGGACCGGTGCCGCGTTTGGAACCCAAGGGTAAAGTGCTTTCATGCAAGGGAAGCCCATGGGCCAAGGCCGGAGCCAGTATCTTTGGAATTCCCGAACCGCTCAAATGAAGAAATCCCGAATGTTGCGCAAGTTTTCTTTCCTGTTGACCGCTGCATGGCTTCTGTCCACCCTGTCCGTGAAGGCCCAACAAGAGGTGCCGTTCGTTTGCGGGGCCAATGAACTTCACCGCATGGGCTCCCTGGTGGAGGGCCACCCGGACCGGTTGCAGCAGATCGACCAAGCACAACAAGACCTGGAGCAGTTCACCCGGGATTGGGCCCAACATCCCTCGCGTGACGAAAACACGTACATCATTCCGGTGGTGTTCCACATTATCCATGTCAACGGACCGGAGAACATCAGCGACGAGCAGGTGCGCGATGCGGTGCGCGTGATGAACGAGGATTTCAACAAGCTCACGCCCGACTGGGACCAGGTGCAGCCTGAGTTCCTGGACCGCGTGGCGGACATGGAGGTCACTTTCAAACTGGCCCAATTGGACCCGAACGGTAATTGCACCAATGGCATCACGCGCACGGTGAGCACGCTCACCAACGCCGGTGACCAGAACATGAAGAACCTGATCCAATGGCCGCGCAACCGCTACCTGAACATCTGGGTGGCCGCCAGCGCACAGGGTGCAGCGGGCTACTCCATGTACCCGTCCTCCGTAACGGGCCAGTGGGGTGAGGCTGCGGATGGCATTGTGGTCCTGCATTCCTATGTGGGCGCCATCGGCACCAGCAGCATTGAAAGGTCGCACACGCTCAGTCACGAGGCGGGCCATTGGTTGAACCTCAAGCACTGCTGGGGCGATTCCAACGACCCCGGCCTGCCCTCCAATTGCGACATGGATGACAACGTGTCGGACACGCCCAATACCAAGGGATGGACCAGCTGTAATCTGCGCGGCGCCAGTTGCGGATCAACCGTGGACAACGTGGAGAACTTCATGGAATACTCGTACTGCTCCAAGATGTTCACCAACGGGCAGAAGACGCGCGTACACGCCGCCCTGAACAGCAATGTTGCCTCGCGCAGCAACTTGTGGAGCCCCGCCAACCTGGCATTGACCGGCGTGAATGCCGAGCCGCAGATCTGCGAAGTGGAGTTCACGAGCAACATGCGGACGATCTGTGCCGGGCAAAGCATCAACTTCACGGATGCGAGCTACAATGGCGTGACCGAATGGTCTTGGAGCTTTGCGGGAGGGACACCTGCTGCGGCCAGCACCGCCACTACGACCGTCACGTATGCGGAGCCGGGTACCTACAGTGTGAGCCTGACCGTCGGGGACGGTTCGGAAAGCATGACCGAAACCGAGGAGCAGTACATCACGGTACTGCCCTCCGACGGGGCGCAACTTCCCCTGTCTGAAAGCTTCGAGGGAAGCGGCGGCTTGGCCTCCACCATTTGGACGCCCCAGGCCGACATTGGCGCAGGATTCCAAGTTTCATCCTCGGCGGGGTACACCGGCCCGCACAGCCTGATGGTGCCCAACAACAACTCCAATTCGGGGAGGACGTTCAACTTGATCAGCAACACCGTGAACGTTGCCGCCTCCTCCCCGGCAGTGATCAGCTTCCGTTATGCGTTCGCAAAGCGGAACGACAGCAACAACGACGCCCTGTACGTGTACATCAGCCGTGATTGCGGCCAAACATGGAGCATGCGCCGCGCCTTGGGCGGGGACAACCTGAAGACCGCGCCGAACACAGGGTCCTCGTTCGTTCCAAGCGGCCCCGACCAGTGGGGCTACAGTGAAACTCCGCCGATAAGCGGCACCTACGCGGTGAGCGACCTGCGCGTCAAGTTCGTTTTCCAGAGCGGGGGCGGGAACAACCTGTGGATAGACGACATCAACATCGACGGGGCCGTAGGCATTGCGGAACAAGGAACGGTCCAGGGTTCAACCCTCTCCGTGGTGCCCAATCCGGCCAAGGACGTAGTTGAAATCGGCGCCTTCCTGGCAACTGCGGGCTCCGTGAAAGCCGACCTGGTGGATTTGTTGGGCCGCCCGGTTCGGGAAATTGCCGCAGGCATGCAACCAGTGGGCGAAGTCCGTTGGACCGTGGACTTGGCAGGCCTGCCAGCAGGCCTCTACTTTATCCGCGTACAGCAGGCAGGCCGTGTGCAGGTAGGCAAGCTCACCAAGGAATAGCGTTCAGCCCAGCAGGTCTTCCGTTCGCCACCGGTGCAGGCCACGCCCGGGCACGGCTACTTGTAGCCCAACAGAATGGCCACGCACCCCACGGTAAGCATGTTGGTGCCGCCCTGGTCGCCTTTTGGCACGCTGATGAGCACGGAAAGCTTCTGGGTGGTGGCCACCTTGAAATCAAAACTGTCCTTGGGCGCGTCGGGCGTGCTGTTGAACAGGACATTGCCCGCCCCGTCGGCCAGTTGCCAGTTCACATGGCCCAAGATCGGATGCGCGCACACCAATAGGCGGTATTCCTGGCCGCTGTAGAACGTAAGGTCCACTTGGGCATCCTCGCCCGGTGCCAGTTGGGCGGCGTTGAAGGTTTCGTTGAACTTGTACGGGGCCATGGCCGGCATGCACTTGTTCTTGGCAAAACTGCGGCACTGGGCATGGGCAACGGAGGGCAGTGCGGCAATGAGCAATGCACCGAGGAAGGTATGTAAAAGCTTCATGGCCGGATTTAGTTGATATAGCTGGAACGGATGGCGAAGGTGGCCTCCGTGATGGCGCTCAATTGTTCGTCGGAAAGGGAGGCCGGGGGTGCGGTACCGCCGATCAAGGCCACACCGTCCTCTTGGGTGATGGTGCTGTTGCCCGATGGGGTTACCACATTGGCGAACAGGGCCTGAAGGCGTTCGAGGTCCTTCAGCGCGGAAGCAATGGCCGGGTCGTCGGGGCCGTAGGTCTTCACCAGTCCGACCAGGTCGTCCAGGGGAATGCGTTGTTCGGCTATCCGTTGGCGAAGTTCCGGGGTATTGTGTTGTTTGGCCACTTGAGTGGCGATGTACAGGCCTTCCACCCAGCCGCCGGCCACCATCAGGGCACTGATGTTGTCCCTGCCATTTTCCTTCAGGTAGGCGTCCACCTGCCAATAGGTCTCGCTGATGATGTTCAGCAGGGAGTCGCGGCTGTTGCGGTTCTTCTCCAACCGGTCTACCACCGCTTGGTTGAAGGCGTTGGTGACATCGAGCTTCTTGGCCAGCTTTTGCGCACAGCTGGTGTAGAGCATGCTCTCCTGGGTGTTGTTGTACACGCTGGCGTAGCTCAGGTCTGCGCCGTAGATCCCCAAATTGAGCGCCTGCTTGCTGGCCGCAGTGTAGTTGTCCACGTTTTTCACGTCGTTCAAAATGTCCCGGTCGTACACTGCCCCCGCCGATTTCAGCAGCCCGGCGGTCTCCATGGGGGAGGGGATGTTGTAAAAGATGCTCCGGGTGCGCTCCGAACGGATGATGTCCGCGGAATCCAAGGCTGGGACGTTCAGTTCCTGCGTGACGGGTTGGTCACCGCCGCCGCATGCGGCAAACAGCAGGGCGATGGTGAAGGAGTAAAACAGGTAATGGGCGCGCATCATGTATCGGTCTTCTGGGATGTATCGGGGTAAAGGTGCCCTTTCAGGCCCATGGCCTCAGTGTGCTTCCAGCCAGTTTTTCCCCACGTTCATGTCAACAACGAGCGGAACTTCCAGCTGCATGGCCCCTTCCATCAAGGCTTTTACGCGTTCCCGCACGGCGGGTTCTTCTTCCAAGTGGCAGTCGAACACCAGTTCGTCATGCACCTGCAAGAGCAGCTTGCTGCGGAGCTTTTCGCGTTCCAGCCAAGCGTGGATCTGGATCATCGCCACCTTGATGATGTCCGCCGCGGTGCCCTGCATGGGCGCGTTGATGGCCACCCGCTCGGCCGCGGCCCGCACGGTGTTGTTGCCGCTGAGCACGTCGGGCAGGTAGCGTCGGCGGCCCATTAGTGTTTGCACGTAGCCGTGCTGCCGGCAGTAGGCGATGGTCTCGTCCATGTAGCCTTTCACGCCGGGGAACTGCGCGAAGTAGCCGGTGATGATCTCCTGCGCCTCGGCGCGCGGGATGCCCAGGTTTTGGCTCAGGCCGAAGGCCCCCTGCCCGTAGGCGATGCCGAAGTTCACGGCCTTGGCACGGCTGCGCTGCTCGCGCGTCACCTCGCCGATGGGCACGTGGAACACTTGGGCCGCCGTGGCCGCGTGGATGTCCAGCCCTTGGCGGAAGGCCTCCTGCATGTTGGCATCGCCGCTCATGTGCGCGATGATGCGCAGCTCGATCTGCGAATAGTCCGCGCTCAGCAGGCCGTAGTGTGCGTCGCGCGGCACGAAGGCCTTGCGGATCTCGCGCCCTTTCTCGGTGCGGATGGGGATGTTCTGCAGGTTGGGCTCGTCGCTGCTTAGGCGGCCCGTGCTGGCCACGGCTTGCCGGTAGTTGGTGTGTACGCGCCCGTCGGCGGGGTCCACGGCCAGCGGCAGCGTGTCCACGTAGGTGCTCTTCAATTTGCGCAGGCTGCGGTAATCCAGGATCATCGGGATCGCCGGGTGCTCATGCGCCATGGCGCTCAGGATGTCCTCGCTGGTCTGATATTGGCCCGTGCGCGTCTTCTTGGGCTTTCCCCCGCCCAGCTTCAGGGTTTCAAAGAGCACATCGCCGAGCTGTTTGGGCGAGTCGATGTTGAATGGCACGCCGCAGGCCGCGATGATTTTTTCCTGCAGGGCCAGGATCGCCTCGCCCAGCTCCGCGCTGAAGGCGTTCAAGGCATCCGTGTCCAAGCGGATGCCTTCGCCCTCCATGTCGGCCAGCACCCGCACCAGGGGCATTTCCACCTCGTTGAAGAGTTTTTCCTGGTCCTTCTCCTTCAGCTTGGGCGCGAGCAGTTCATGGAGCTGCCACGTGATGTCGGCATCCTCTGCGGCGTATTCGGCCACGCGCTCCACCGGCACGTCGCGCATGGTCTTCTGTTTCTTCCCGGCGGGGCCGATCAGCTCGGTGATGGGCTGCGGCCGGTAGTGGAGCAGCGTTTCGGCCATGTAGTCCATGCCGTGCCGCAGGTCCGATTCCAGCAGGAAATGCGCCAGCATGGTATCGAACTGCTTCCCGGCGATGCGCACGCCATAGCGGTCCAGCACGCGCATGTCGTACTTGATGTTCTGCCCCACCTTGGTGATGCGCACGTCTTCGAGTGGTTGGCGGAACCGCTCCAGTACGGCCAGCGCTCCGTCCCGTCCGGCGGGCACCGGCACGTACCAGCCCGTATGCGCCTTCCAGCTGAAGGAAAGCCCCACCAGCTCGGCCTGTTGCAGGTCCAGTGCATCCGTTTCCGTGTCGAGGCAGAATTTTTCCAGGCCCGCCAATTCCTTCGCCAAGGCTTCCTGTTCCTCCGCCGTGGCCGCCACGCGGTAGTCGTGCGGCACGGTGCTCAGGTCATCCATCGCACCATCATCGCGAGGCCCGGCGAAGCGATCTTCTCCCTCACCACTTCCCCGACCTTCTTCCCCTCCATGCCCACTGAACAGGTCCGGCTGCTGCTTCGGCGTCACCTTCAGCCGCACCGGCGCGGGCGCCGCCTCCGCTTCCCCGCCCAGCACCGTCTTCAGCAGGGTGCGGAACTCCAATTCCTCGAACACCTCGCGCACCTTCGCCTCATTGGGTGGATCCAGGTGCAAGGCCTCGTGGTCCAATTCCACCGGTGCATCGGTGATGATCGTGGCCAGTTGCTTGCTCATGCGCCCTTGATTGGCAAAGGCGATCACGTTCTCCTTCTGCTTGCCCTTCAATTGCTCCGTGCCCTCCAGCACACCCTCCAGGCTGCCGAACTGTTGCACCAGCTTGATCGCCGTTTTCTCGCCGATGCCCGGGATGCCCGGGATGTTGTCCACCGCGTCGCCCATCAGCCCCAGGATGTCGCGCACCTGGTCGGGGCGCTCCAGGCCCCAGCGTTCGCACACCTCCTTGGGCCCCAGCACCTCCGGCGGCGCGCCGCTCTTGCCGGGCTTGTACATCAGCACCTGGTCGCTCACCAACTGCCCGAAATCCTTGTCGGGCGTCACCATGTAGGTGGTGTAGCCTTCCTTTTCGGCCTGCTTGGCCAGGGTGCCGATCACATCGTCGGCCTCGTAGCCGGGGCTGCCCAGCACGGGAATGTTGAACGCCTCGATGATGCGGCGGATATAAGGCACGTTGCTGCGGATGTCATCGGGCGTTTCATCGCGGTTGGCCTTGTATTCGGGGTGTACTTCCAGCCGGGCGGCGGGCGCGCCCACATCGAACACCACGGCTAAGTGCGTGGGCTTTTCGCGCTTGATCAGGTCCAGCAGGGTGAGCGTAAAGCCGAAGGCCGCGCTGGTGTTGAGGCGCTTGCTGTTGATGCGCGGATTACGGATGAAGCTGAAATAGGCGCGGAAGATCAGCGCGTAGGCGTCCAGCAGGAACAGGCGTTTGTCTTCGTTGCCGTTGGCGGAAGGGGTGTGCAGGGACATGCGGGGCGTGAAGGTAGGGGTGGAAGATTTTTTTCGTGACCGGCTACTATTCGTACAGTTTTGTGCTACATTGGCACTTGAAAATGGTCAGGGGGTGAACCAATGACGCACCATTTCCCAACCCTCACGCGAGGGTCCACGCTCGTGTGCGTGAAAAGCAGCCCGCGATCGATCTCATACGAGCGTGGACGCTCAATCCCGGCGCCCGGGTCGGGCTTGTGGGCGGGCATGCGCGTCCCGAGTGCCCATCGGTCGTTCCGCCTCCAGCGGGCTCCTGCCATCTTCGGCAAGTATTTGCGAACGTGTTTCGTGGTGGTTCCATGCAAAGAGCTGAAACGGCCAGAGGCCGCGAAAGAGCAGGCACTCGGCACAGCCGAGCGCCGGGAGGGGCCGACCAAGGCGAACGGGTCTTTTCCCCCAACCCGCGCTCGGGTGTCCGCGCGCGACCATGGCAGGATCCCGGCGCTCGGGTCCGGCCTGTGGGTGGCCTGTGCGGCCCGAGTGCCCGGCCCTTGATCCGCCTCCGGCGGGCTCCTGCCATCTTCGGCAAGTATTTGCGAACGCGCTTCGTGCTGGTGCCATGCAAAGAGCTGCAATGGCCAGTGGCCGCGAAAGAGCAGGCACTCGGCAGACAGCCGAGCGCCGGGATGGTATTTTCTTAAAGCCATTGGCGGTTTGTCCACTTGCACTACCTTTGCGGCCGTTCGGAAGCGGTGAGAGTGAGGAAGAGGGGGCCGCCCCTCTTTTTTATTCCCCAACCTGACGGTAAAAAAACAATGATCACGTCGCGGCAATTGGAACAGGCCCTGGAGCGCAGGCTGGAGGGGTCGGCCCACTTCGTGGTGACGGCCGAGGTGCGCCCCGGCGGCAAAGCCGTGGTGGAAGTGGACGGGGAGGAAGCCCCGATCACCTTGGCCGAGCTCAGTGCCATCAACAAAGGCCTACGGGAGGAGTTCGGTGAGGCGCTGGACGATGTGGAGCTGCAGGTGGGAAGCCCCGGTGTAGGTCGGCCCTTCAAGGTGGAGCGGCAGTACCGCAAGCACTTCGGCAAGTTGGTGGAGGTGCTGCTGACCGACGGAACGCAGGTGGAAGGCGTGCTGGAATCCCATGGCCCGCAAGGGCTGGGCGTCCGCATCCTGGAAGCCGCCAAGATTAAGGGGCGCAAGCCCAAGCTATCGGAAGACATCACGGTGATCCCCTTCACCGCCATCAAGGGAACACAGGCAACGATCAAACTCAATTGAGCAGTGCAATGAGCACAGTGAACCTCATCGAATCCTTCGGGGAATTCAAGGACCTGAAGAACATTGACCGGGTGACCATGATGGGCATCCTGGAAGACGTGTTCCGGGGCGTGGTGAAGCGTAAGTACGGCGAAGAGGCCAGCTTCGACATCATCATCAACCCGGACAAGGGTGACCTGGAGATCTGGTTGAACCGGGAAATTGTGCCCGACGGTGAAGTGGAGGACGAAGGGCGGCAGATCGCGCTGGGCGAAGCGCTGCAGATCGAGCCCGACTTTGAGGTGGGCGAGGAGGTGAGCCAAGAAGTGAAGATCGCCGATTTTGGCCGTCGCAACATCCTTGCGCTGAAGCAGAACCTGCAGGGCCGCATCATGGAACTGGAGAAGGACCACATCTACACCAAGTACAAGGAGCGGGTAGGCGAGATCATCACCGGCGAGGTGTACCAGGTGTGGAAGCGCGAAACGTTGGTGCTGGACGACGAGGGCAACGAGCTGATCATGCCCAAGGACCAGCAGATCAAGACGGATTTCTTCAAAAAAGGCGACACGGTGCGCGCCGTGGTGTGGAAGGTGGACATGCGCAACAACAGCCCGGTGGTGCTGCTGTCCCGCACGGCACCGGAATTCCTGGAGAAGTTGTTCGAGCAGGAAGTGCCCGAGGTGGCCGACGGTCTGATCACCGTCAAGCGCATCGTGCGCGAGCCCGGTGAGCGGGCCAAGGTGGCCGTGGAAAGCTACGATGACCGCATCGACCCGGTGGGGGCCTGCGTGGGCATGAAGGGCAGCCGCATCCACGGCATCGTGCGCGAGCTGCGCAACGAGAACATCGACGTGATCAATTGGACGGCCAATGAACAATTGCTGATCCAGCGGGCCCTGAGCCCGGCCAAGGTGGGCGAGATCAAGCTGGACGAGGCGAACAAGCGCGCCGAAGTGTACATGAAGCCCGACCAGGTGGCCCTGGCCATCGGCAAGGGCGGGCACAACATCAAGCTGGCCGGGCGTTTGACCGGCTACGACATCGATGTCTACCGGGACAGCGATGAAGTAACCGACGATGTGGACCTCGACGAGTTCCGCGACGAGATTGAACCGTGGATCATCGATGCGCTCAAGGGCATTGGTTGCGACACGGCCCGCGCAGTGCTGGAGGTGGCACCCGACGAATTGGCCAAACGCACCGACCTGGAGGATGAGACGGTGATCGAAGTGCTGAAGATCCTTAAATCGGAGCTGGCCAAGTAAGGCGTGTGGGCGAATACGTGTAAACGAAACAGGCGAATGACGGAAACGGCGGGAAAGGCGGTAAGGCTGAGCAAGGTGACGCGCGACTTCAACCTCGGCGTCCATACCGTGGTGGAGTTTCTTGCCGGTAAGGGGCATGTGGTGGAAGCCTCCCCGAACACCAAGATCCCCGGTGAGCTGTATGCCTTGCTGGAAAAGGAGTTCGGCCAGGACAAGGCCGAAAAGGCAGCGAGCAAACAAGTGATCCAGGAGCGGCAGGAGCGCGAGGCGGTTGTCCTGCCCAGTGTTCCGGAACCAGCGGTGCCCGCCGAAGAGGCGCCACCGGCCCCTGCCGCCGAACCGCAGCAGGAGGTTGTGCCCGCCGCCGAAAAGGCTCCCGGAACGAAGAAGGAAAAGGAAAAACCCGCGGAGGACCTGAAAATTGCGGAAACTCCAGCCCCCCCTGCGGCCACGGTGGAAGAAGTGAAGGCTGCACCCAAGCGGGTGCCGGGGGTGAAGACCCTGGGCAAGATCGACCTGGAGGCGCGCAAGGCACCCAAGCCCGCCAAAACGGCCAAGGCCCCGGAGGCAGCGCCGCCCCCCGCGCCACCAGTACCCGAAGTGAAGAAGCCCGAGCCCGTGGCCAAGGCACCCGAGCCGGAAACCATCCGCGTGAACGTGGAGAAGCTGGCCGGCCCGAAAACCATCGGCCACATTGAATTGCCCAAGGAACGGGAGCGCAAGCCCGCCGACAAGGACGGTGAGCGGGGCCGCCGCAAGCGCATTGTGAAATCCGGCCCGGTGAACGTACGCCGCGTGGTGCAGCAGCAACAGCACAAGGCGGCCGGACAGCCGGGTGAACTGGACGAGAACGCCGTGAAGCGCAAGGTGAGCGAGACCTTGGCCCGCCTGACCGGCGGGGGCGGCAAGAGCCGTGCGGCCAAGCGGAAGGTCGACAAGCGCCATGAGCGCTTCCAGCGGCGCGAGGAGGAGATCCAAGCGCGCCAATTGGCCGGGCGCACCCTGAAAGTGACCGAGTTTGTAACGGCCAGCGAGCTGGCCTCCATGATGGACGTGCCCGTCACCGACATCATCAAGGCGTGCTTCTCCTTAGGCATGATGGTGAGCATCAACCAGCGCTTGGATGCCGAAACCTTGTCGGTGATCGCCGACGAGTATGGGTTCAAGGTGGAGTTCGTGGGCATGGACGTGCAGGATGAAACCGTGGAAGAACCCGATGATCCCGCGCGGATGGTGCCGCGTGCCCCCATTGTCACCGTGATGGGCCACGTGGACCACGGCAAAACCTCGCTGCTGGACCACATCCGCAAGGCCAACGTCATCGCCGGTGAGGCCGGGGGCATCACCCAGCACATCGGTGCCTACAGCGTGGCCATAGACAACGGCCGCCGCATCACCTTCCTGGACACTCCGGGCCACGAGGCCTTCACGGCCATGCGCGCACGCGGTGCCAAGATCACCGACATTGCCATCATCGTGATCGCAGCGGACGACAGCGTGATGCCCCAAACGCGGGAGGCCATCAACCACGCACAAGCTGCGGGCGTGCCCATGGTGTTCGCGTTCAACAAGATCGACAAGCCGCAGGCCAATGCGGACAAGATCCGGGAGCAGCTCAGCCAGATGAACATCCTGGTGGAGGAATGGGGCGGCAAGTACCAGACCCAGGAGATCAGCGCGAAAAAAGGCGTGGGCATCGAGCAGTTGCTGGAAAAAGTATTGCTGGAGGCTGACCTGCTGGAGCTGAAAGCCGACCCGAGCAAGCGGGGCGCCGGGGCCGTGATCGAAAGCACCTTGGAGGTGGGCCGCGGGTATGTGACCACCCTGCTGGTGGAGGGCGGCACCCTGCACAAGGGCGACGTGATCCTGGTGGGCCAGCACAGCGGCCGGGTGCGCAACATGTTCAACGAACGGGGCCAATCGGTGCAGGAGGCCGGCCCTTCCGTGCCGGTATCCATCCTGGGCCTGGACGGTGCCCCCAACGCAGGCGACCGCTTTTACGTGATGGAGGACGAGCGCGAAGCCCGGCAAGTGGCCACCCGCCGCCAACAACTGCAGCGCGAGCAGGGCATCCGCACGCGCAAGCACATCACCCTGGACGAGATCGGCCGCCGCCTGGCGATCGGCGATTTCAAGGAGCTCAACATCATTGTGAAGGGCGACGTGGACGGCTCGGTGGAAGCGCTGACCGATTCACTGCTCAAGCTGAGCACCGAAAGCATCAAGGTGGACGTGATCCACAAGGCGGTGGGCCCCATCGCCGAAAGCGACGTGCTGTTGGCCTCCGCGTCCAACGCCATCATCGTCGGCTTCCAAGTGCGGCCCACCGTGGGCGCGCGCAAGCTGGCCGAGCAGGAAGAGATCGAGATCCGCCTCTATTCGATCATCTACGACGCGATCGAAGAGCTCAAACAGGCCATGGAGGGCATGCTCGCCCCCAAGGAGGAGGAGAACGTGACCGGCACGGCCGAAGTGCGCGAAACGTTCCGCATCAGCAAGGTGGGCACCGTGGCGGGCTGCTATGTGCTGGACGGGAAGATCACCCGCAACAGCCGCATTCGCCTGATCCGCGACAGCATCGTGGTTTACACCGGCGAACTCAGCGACCTCAAACGGTTCAAGGACGACGTGAAGGAGGTCACCCACGGCTACGAGTGCGGCCTCAGCATCAAGAACTTCAACGACATCAAGGTAGGCGACCACGTGGAAGCCTTCGAGATGGTGGAGGTGAAGCGGACCTTGGAGGAGTGACGCAGGCGGTGCCGCCACAGCGGACTTTGCGGGCACCGCAGGGATCATACCCTTTCGCAATAAAGCCCCATCCGATTTACTTGCTCTTTTTCCGCATGTCTTCTCCGATGTGGTCATTCCGTAGACACCGCTACGCAACGCCCTCCTCGTATCGCCCTGCGAAAAAATAGCTGCGCATCTTTACGGCCCCTTATTGCGAAAAGGTATTACGGCTTGGCCGGAGGCAGCGGGCCTGGCGCCACTATGGCGGGCGGCTCAATGTTGTCGGGCACCACGTACAGGCCGGGAAATTCGGCCTTCAGGGAACCGCGCAGGATCTCCGCGCCCACCCGATCGCGCAGGTCGCCCACCCGCACCCGGAAGTTGGGGGCCAGGTAGCTGAGGTAGGCCGGAATGTCCGGATGCTGCAGCAGGAATGCCCTCCGGGTATTTTCAGCTTGGCCCCGGTCGCCCAGGAAGATCTGCACGCGATAGCCCTTCAACGGCCGCTTCGTCGCGGTGTATTCGGCCATCAGCGCTTTGATCCGTGCGCTTTCAAGCACCTTCACTTCCCCCGGGGAGAACCGCGCCGTGTCCTGCACCGCACTGCCGGGCAGGATGGCGGCCGTGGCCCGTGGAACCTGCGGGAGCGGAACGGTGGAATGACCATCTTGCTGGGCAAAGGCTGCCCCTGCAACTAAGCAGGCGAGGAAGGCAATGGCACGCATGGAGGGAGGCCAAATGTAGGTCCGGTGCCTGCATGGCAAGTAGCGTGCTATGCCGCAGGCGCATCGTTCCCGCATGGACTTGGGCGGCTTGCCAAGGGGATCAAATGACACCTCCGTGACAGTGGAATGGCCAATAATGGTGCGGGTTGCACGGACCGCACCCTTATTTGGAAGTAATCTAAATAAGAGGGTTCCGCGCCAGCCGTTGGTGCAATGGGTAGCGCCGTATCGCTTCGCGGCTACTTTTGCCCGGCGTAGATCCGCCTGGATCCGTACTCAAAATTGTCCGGAATGTCCTTTGCATGCAGGCTTTTTAAGCGTTCGATCGGGCTTTGTGCCCCACTGGCCATCCTTGTTTTCCTGCTGAGCGGCGTGAGCGCGTCCGCACAGGTGGACCAAGCGGTTTACGACAACGGCGAGAAGCTGTTCAAGGCCAATTGCGGCAGCTGCCACAAGCCCGACAAGGACATGACCGGCCCTGCCGTGAAGGGCGCCAAGGAACGCTGGGATGGCAAGGGCGACGTGCACGAGTGGATCAAGGACAGCCAGGGCTACATCAAGTCCGGCAATGCGCACGCCAAGCAGATCTTCGAGGAGCACAACAAGATCGTGATGCCCCCCCAGGCTCTGAGCAATGAGGAGATCGACGCGGTGCTGTACTATGCGGACAACTTCGCGCCGGCGGGTGCCAAAAAGGTGGCGGAAGCCCCTGCGGCCGCGGCCGAGCAACCCTCCAACACGTGGGAATGGCTCTTAGTTACCGCGCTGGTGCTGTTGGTCGTACTGCTCTCCTTAGGCGGTGTAAGCCGCCAGCTCTCCGACGCCGTTCGTGAAAAGGAGGGCCTGCCTGCGGAACCCCGGTTGGGTACCTGGGGCCGGATCAAGCGCTGGGCCGGGCGCAACAAAGGCTGGGCCTCCGTGGTCGTGCTGCTGTTCGTGGTGTGGGCGCTCGTGTTGCTGTGGAACTTCATGTTCAACATCGGCGTGTATGGTGGCGACAAGGTGGCCCATTACAAGCCGAGCCAGCCGATCGCTTTCGACCATACGCTGCACGCGGGCAAGGACAACCTGGCCATCAACTGCCAATACTGCCACAGCAGTGCCGAGAAAAGCAGGCATGCCGGCATCCCCAGCGCCAATGTGTGCATGAACTGCCACCAGGCGGTGAGCGAAGGACCCAAGACCGGTACGGCCGAGATCGCCAAGATCTATGAGGCCGTAGGTTGGGACCCGGAAGCCATGAAGTACACCGGGCCGCAGAAACCCATCGTATGGAACAAGGTGCACAACCTGCCCGACCACGTGTATTTCAACCACTCGCAGCACGTGAAGGTGGGCAAACTGGAATGCCAGGAATGCCATGGGCCGGTGGATACCAAGATGGACCAGGTGGAGCAGTGGAGCCCGTTGACCATGGTGTGGTGCCTGGATTGCCACAACACCAAGGAAGTGGCGTTGACGGGAACGGACAACGGCTACTATCAGGAGATCCACCGCCGCCTGACCGAAACCCCGATGGGGCAGCGCGAGCTGCGCAAGTACTTGGAAGACGAGAAGGTCACGGTCCGTGAGCTCGGCGGCTTCGAGTGTGCCAAGTGCCATTATTAAGATCGATCAGCCTATACAGATGTCGAACAAGAAGCAGTACTGGCAGGACCTGTCCGAACTGGATCCCGCCGCCCCGCCCGCCCCGGCCAATGCGCACGAGTTCAATGAACCGATGCCCTTGGACCAGGTGTTGGCCGACGGCGGCATTGCAGGCAGCACCACCAGCCGCCGCGATTTCCTGAAATTCCTGGGCTTCTCCGTGGGCGCGGCCACCTTGGCGGCCTGTGAGGCACCGGTGATCAAGAGCATCCCCTATGTGAACAAGCCCGAGGAGATCACCCCCGGGGTGGCCAACTGGTATGCCAGCACCTTTTACGACGGCGAGGACTTTGCCAGCGTGCTGGTGAAAACCCGCGAAGGCAGGCCCATCCACATCACCGGCAACCCCCGCTTCGGGATCAACCGCGACCCGGCCTCCGGGCGGTCGGCCGTGAATGCACGCATCAACAGCAGCGTGCTTTCACTGTATGACAGTGAGCGGTTGGCCGGGCCCATGCAGGTGGCCGACGGGAAGCCCGTGCAAAAGACCTGGGCCGATGCGGACAAGGCAATTGGTGACGGGCTGGCCAAGGTCAGTGCGGGCGGCAAGCGCATCGTGCTGCTCACCAACACGGTGATCAGCCCCAGCATCCAGGCCGCCATCGACGTGTTCAAGGCCAAGCACGGGCTGAACATCAGCAACGACCCTGCCGTGAGCGCCAGCGTGGGGGGAGGAGTGGAGCATGTGCAGTACGATGCCGTGAGTTATGCGGCCACCGCCAGCGCCAACTTGAAGACTTTCGGAAAGTGGGCCTTCCCTGGCCTGGACCTCGGCAAGGCCGACGTGCTGGTGGGCATTGGCGCTGATTTCCTGAGCAACTGGGGAAGCACCACGGAGAACACCTGGCAATATGCCAGCCGCCGCAAGCCGGAAGAAGCCACTGCCGCCCGGCCCATGAGCCGCCACTGGCAGTTCGAAGCCCGCATGAGCATGACCGGCGCCAATGCCGACCGCCGCGTGGCCGTGAAACCCAGCCAGGCACCCCACGTGGTGGTGGCCCTGCACAACGCCATTGCCGCCGCCACCGGCGGAAGCAGCGCAGGCAAGGCCGATCTGCCCGAAGCCGCCGCCGCCGCCGTGGCCCAATGCGCCAAGGAATTGGTGGCGGCCCGGGGAAAGAGTTTGGTGGTGTGCGGACTGAACGAAGAAGGAGCGCAGATCTTGGTCAACAGCATCAACAGCATGCTGGGCAACTACGGCAGCACCATCGACATCCGCAATGCCTCGCCCTTTTTCCGGGGCAATGATGCCGCCATGGCCCAGTTGGTCAAGGACCTCAATGCCGGCAAGGTGGGCGCCATCCTCATCGCCGGTGCCAACCCGGCCTACACCCTGCCGAACGCGGAGGAGTTCAAGGCCGGATTGAAGAAAGCCGGGATCAGCGTGAGCTTCAGTAGCCATGCGGATGAAACCGCCTCGCTGTGCAACTGGATCGCCCCCGACCACCACTGGTTGGAAAGCTGGGGAGACCACCAGGCCAAGGCCGGTGCCTTCGCCTTGGCCCAGCCCACCATCCGGCCCTTGTTCGATACCCGCCAGTGGGGCCAAAGCCTGCTGAAATGGAGCGGCGTGGACAGCGATTGGCGCTCCTTTGTGCAAACCGTGTGCAAGGGCACCATGTCCGCCCCCTGGGAACAAAGCCTGCACGACGGCGTGTACCAGGGCACCACGGCCGCCGCGGAGCCCACTGCCTTCACGGCCGACCTGGGCGCGGCTGCACAGGCCGCACTGGAAGCCACCAAGGGTGCCGGTGAATGGGAGCTGGAATTGTACACCTCGGAGGCCCTGGCCAGCGGTATTCATGCCAACAATCCCTGGCTGCAGGAACTGCCCGACCCGATCACCAAGGCAACCTGGGACAACTACGTGTGCATCCGCCCCGAAGACCTCAGTGCGCTCACCGGCAAATCGTTCAAGCAGTTGTACATCGGCCAAGAAAGCCCGGCCAACGTGCTGAAGGTGACCGTGAACGGCGTGGCCATGGAACTTCCTGCGGTGCTCAGCCCGGGCCAGGCCCCCAAGACCATCGCCGTGGCATTGGGCTATGGCCGGGGCGCGAACGGCGAACGCGTGGGCCGCGCCGCCTGCTTGCGCAACCCGGACGGCAGCCCGGCACCCGTGGGGCAGAACGCCTATCCCTGGACTTCGCTCCGTGGCAACTTCATCAACTACGAAGCCGTGTCGGCCACCGTGGAACCCACGGGCAAAACCTACGCCATCGCCCTTACCCAAACCCAAATGACGGGTATGGAGCGCGGCAGCATTGTGAAGGAAACCACCTTCACGGTGTGGGCGCTGAACGAGCCGGAGACCTACAACCCGCCGCACACCCTGGCGGTGCATGAGGACGTGAACCAGGACGGGGAGGTCAATGCCCTGGACAAAGTGCCGGCCACCTCGCTGACCCTGTGGGCGGACCACCCGGTGGAGGAGGTGGGCCACCGCTGGGGCATGAGCATCGACCTCAATGCCTGCATCGGGTGCGGGGCCTGCATTACGGCATGCAACAGCGAGAACAACATCTCGGTGGTGGGCAAGGACGAAGTGAGGCGCAGCCGTGAAATGCACTGGATGCGGATCGACCGCTACTACACCAGCGATACGCACGAAGACACCCCGGGCATGAGCTGGGCGGGCAAGCTGGCGGCCATGGAACGCCCTGCGGCGGACCCCTCGGTGATCTTCATCCCGATGATGTGCCAGCACTGCAACCACGCGCCCTGCGAAACGGTGTGCCCGGTGGCCGCCACCACGCACAGCGACGAGGGGTTGAACATGATGGCCTACAACCGCTGCATCGGCACGCGTTATTGCGCGAACAACTGCCCCTACAAAGTGCGCCGGTTCAACTGGTTCAACTACGTGACCGAGGATTTCGCCCAGGTGAACCCCGCGTGGGACGAGCTGGGCCGCATGGTGCTCAACCCGGACGTGGTGGTGCGCAGCCGCGGCGTGATGGAGAAGTGCACCCTGTGCGTGCAGCGCATCCAGGCCGGCAAGCTCGAGGCCAAGAAGGCCGGCACCCCGGTCAAGGACGGCGACATCCAAACCGCGTGCTCGGCTGCCTGCGGGTACGGCGCCATCACCTTCGGCGACCTGAACGACACCACGAGCAAGGTGCGGGCCGGACGCGACAACCCGCGCGGCTACCGCATGCTCGAAGAGATCGGCACGGACCCCAACGTCAACTATCTCGTGAAGGTGCGCAACACCGCCGAGGAGGATAACCACCAAGCCTAAGAGAATACGGCAAGATGCATCAAGAAGCAGCGATCAGACCTCCGCTCATCCTAGGCCACAGGACCTACGGTGACATCACCACCGATGTGACCGCGCCGATCGAGAACAAGGCCTCGCGCACCTGGTACGTGCTCACCACCCTCGCGGCGATCATCGCCCTGTACGGCGTGGCCTGCATCACCTACCTGATCAGCAAGGGCATCGGCACCTGGGGCTTGAACAAGACCATCAACTGGGCCTGGGACATCACCAACTTCGTGTGGTGGGTGGGCATCGGCCACGCGGGCACGCTCATCAGCGCGGTGCTGCTGCTGTTCCGCCAGAAGTGGCGCATGGCCGTCAACCGCTCGGCCGAGGCCATGACCATTTTCGCCGTGATGATGGCCGCCGTGTTCCCCATGATCCACATGGGCCGCATTTGGCTGGCCTATTTCGTGTTCCCCCTGCCCAACCAGTTTGGTTCCCTTTGGGTGAACTTCAACTCGGCCCTGCTGTGGGACGTGTTCGCCATCTCCACCTACTTTTCGGTATCGGTGGTGTACTGGTACATCGGCCTGATCCCCGATTTCGCCACCCTGCGCGACCATGTGAAGCTGAAATGGCAAAAGACCATGTACTCGGTGCTCTCCTTCGGCTGGACGGGGAACGCAAAGGCTTGGCAGCGGTTTGAGGAAGTAAGCTTGGTGCTGGCCGGCCTGGCCACCCCGCTGGTGTTCTCGGTGCACTCGGTGGTGTCCATGGACTTCGCCACCTCGCTGGTGCCCGGATGGCACAGCACCATCTACCCGCCCTACTTCGTTGCCGGTGCCATCTTCTCCGGCTTCGCCATGGTGCAAACCCTGCTGGGCATCATGCGCAAGGCGTTCAACCTGGAGGCCTACGTGACGCGCAAGCACGTGGAGTACATGAACATCGTGATCATCGTCACCGGTGGCATTGTGGCCGTGGCCTACGCCACCGAATTCTTCATGGGCTGGTACAGTGGCGTGGAATACGAATACTACACCTACATGTCCGTGGGGGCCGCCACCGGCCAGTACTGGTGGGCCTTCTGGGCGTTGATGCTCTGCAACATCCTCATCCCCGCCACGCTGTGGTTCAAGAAAGTGCGCACCAGCTTCTTCTGGTCGTGGGTCATTTCCATCTTCATCAACGTGGGCATGTGGTTCGAGCGCTTCGACATCATCGTGCTGTGCCTGCACCGCGATTACATGCCCAGCGGCTGGACGATGTTTTACCCCTCCTGGGTGGACGTGGGCACCTTTGTGGGCACCATCGGCATCTTCTTCACCCTCTACCTCCTCTTTGCCCGCTACTTCCCGGTTTTGGCCCTGAACGAGCTCAAGAGCATCCTGAAATCCAGCGGCGAGAGCTACAAGGGGGACGTGTTACCCAAATCACAGCACTGACGCAATGGCCAACAAAGTCATCTATGCGGTATATGAGGACCCGGAGCTGCTGAAGAGCGCTGCGCGCAAGCTGGTGACCGCCGGCGTGCAGGTACGCGACGTGTTCAGCCCGTTTCCCATCCACGGCATCGACCCCATCATCGGGCTCAAGCGGACCCGCATGGGCATCGTATCCTTCATGTTCGGCATTTTCGGCCTTTCGCTGGCCCTGTTGGGCACCTGGTGGATGGCCATCTACGACTGGCCGATGAACATCGGCGGCAAGCCCAACCAGTTCTTCTACCAGAACGTGGCCGCCTTCGTACCGGTGTTGTTCGAGTTTACGGTGCTGTGCGCCGCGCATGGCATGGCCATCACCTACCTGATCCGCAACAAGACGCTGCCCGGCATGCCCGCCCGCAACCCCGACCCGCGCAGCACCAATGACAAGTTCATCATTGAGCTGCGCACTGCGGACAACCACGCCCACACGGCGGAGGGCATCACCGGCATGCTGCGCGAAACCGACGTGTTCGAGATCAATGAACGCCAATTTGGAGCATGAGGAGCATGAAGCTTGATCCAGTCTTCCTTGTCGCCATTGCCGGTGCGGCCTTGGCTGCGGGATGCAGCAGCAACGCCGACAGCCCCGGCCTGGAATACATGCCGGACATGTACCGCAGCCCGGCCATTGAGGCCTATGTGGACTACGGCCAGGACCCCTACTACTTCGGCGACAGCTTGGCCCGGGCGCAACGCGCCACCTCCAGTGCCCGCCTGCCGGTGGAGGGCACCATTCCCTTTGCGGACCAAGAGGCCGATGCCGCCTTCAATTTCCCCTTCCCCTATCCGAACACACCTGAAGGCTACGACCAGGCGGGCAAGGAGGCGCATAGCCCTATTCCCATGACCGAAGCCACTGTGGAACAGGGCAAGAAGATCTACGACGTGTTCTGCATCCAGTGCCACGGGGCCAAGGGCCAAGGAGATGGCACGGTGGTGGCCAAGGGCAACTATCCCCCGCCCCCGGCATACGACGGGAACCAGCTGAAGAACTTGCCCGAGGGCCAGATCTTCCACGCCATTACCTACGGGCGCAACATTGCCATGGGCAGTCATGCCAGCCAGCTCAACCACAAGGAGCGCTGGTTGGTGGTGCAGTACGTGAAGTACCTGCAGAATGGCGGCAAGATGCCCGGTGAACAAACAGCCATGGAAACAGCGGCGGCAACCGCCCAAGCCCAGTGACCAAACCAGCAGCCATGAACTTTACCATCAGCAAACGGGCCAGCACGATCACCTTGGTACTGATCGTCATCGGCTTGGTAATGGCGGCCATCGGCCTGATGGGCGACCACACCGGGCATAAGCAGTACACGTGGGCCGCCTTTTACGCCAACGCCTTGTTCTTCTTCTTCATCGCCTTGGGCACCCTGTTTTTCTATGCGCTCAACCACGTGACCGAAACGGCGTGGACGGTGCTGGTGAAGCGGGTGTATGAAGGCATTGCCATGTACGTGCCATGGGGTGCCCTCACGGTGCTGGTCGTCCTGGTGGCGGGCACCATGGGCTTGCACCACATGTGGCCCTGGATGGATGCGCGCACCGTGGACGCCGCCGATGCGGTGCACTTTGACGGGCACATCAACAAGCTCACCAGTTACCTGAACAAGCCCTTCTTCTGGGTGCGCGCCATCCTGATCCTGGGCACCTTTGTGCTCTTCGCCCGCTGGTTCCGTGCGCACAGCCTGCGGATGGACAAGGAGACGGGGGAGGCGCTGGTCGCCTCGCACTGGAAGAACTACCGGCGCAGCGTGCTGTTCATCGTGCTCTTCGCCTTCTTCAGTTCGGTGTTGGCCTGGGATTGGATCATGAGCATTGACGTGCATTGGAAGAGCGCCCTCTTCGGCTGGTACGTGTTCGGCGGCATGTGGGCCGGCGGCATGATCACCGCAATGATCCTGGTGTTGTACCTCAAGGGCAAGGGCTATTTGCCCCAAGTGAACGCCAACCACCTGCAGGACATGGGCAAGTGGGTCTTTGCGGTGAGCTTCCTGTGGAGCTACCTGTACTTCGAGCAGTACCTGCTGATCTGGTACTCGAACATTCCGGAGGAATCCTCCTATTACGTGGCGCGCCTGAACGACCATCCGTGGCTGACCTGGGTGATGTTCTTCATCAACTTCGCCCTGCCGATGCTTTTGCTGATGAGCCGCGACTCGAAGCGTTCGCCCAAATACCTGCTCGGGGTGAGCCTCATTATCTTTATCGGCCATTGGCTGGATACGGTGCAGATGATCATGCCGGGTTCCTTAGGCCCGCATTTCACGGGGATCGGCATCCTGGAAGTCGGGTTCTTCCTGGCCTTCCTTGGGGTTTTCACCCGCATTGTGCTGGCCGCCTTCGCCAAGGCACCCCTCACGGTGGTGGCCCATCCGTTCCTGGAGGAAAGTGTGCACCACCATATTTAATACCGGGAAAAAGCCGGGCATAACAGAACAGTGATGATGACGTTGTTGATACTTGCGGTACTGGTGTTGGGGCTGATGGTGGTGTTCCGCCTGAGCCGCGTGGCCGACCTCACCAACGAACTGCGCGGAAGCCGCCAGGAGCACATTACCGAGCGCACCAATTGGCTCCAGGGCCGGCTGATGTGGCTGTTCGGGGCGGTTTACCTGATCTTGTTCGTATGGCTCCCCTACGCATACAGCGACGTGTTCCTGCCCACTGCGGCCAGTGAACAAGGCGTGTGGATCGACAACATGTACACCTACAACTGGTGGCTGTTGGGCATCGTGTTCTTCCTCACCAACATTGCGCTGTTCTACTTCGCCGGCCGGTATTACCACCGCGATGGCAAGCGCGCCTTCTGGTACCCGCACAACAATAAGCTGGAGATGGTGTGGACGGTGGTTCCAACGGTGGTGCTGGTGGCCACCATCATCTACGGGATCATCGTGTGGAACCGGATCACGGCGGCCCCGGCACCCGGCACCATGCAGGTGGAGGTGTATTCCAAGCAGTTCGATTGGACGTTCCGCTATGCAGGCAAGGACGGTAAGCTTGGGGCCACGGACTACCGGCTGATCAACGCTGAAAATCCGTTGGGCATTGTAACCCGCAAGGCGCTTGCCGCCCGGCTGGCCGGCCTGAAGGAAGAAGCGGCCAAGGCAACGGCGGACCGCGACGCACAGGCCCATGTGCTGCCCGAGGACCTGTTGAAGGAGAAGGACAAGGATGTGGCGCACCTGAACCGGATGGTGGAGCGATTGCTGGGCCTGCAGGCGCTGATGGAGCAGGACATCAAGGACAATGGCGACAACAGCACGTACCTGCACGGTGCCGACGACAAGGTGACCAAGGAGTTCCACCTGCCGGTGGACACGGATGTGGAGCTGTTGTTCCGCAGCCAGGACGTGATCCACAGCGCCTACCTGCCGCACCTGCGCGCCCAGATGAACACCGTGCCGGGCATGACCACGCGGATCAACATCAAGCCAACGATCACCACCGACAGCATGCGGGTGATCACCAACAATTCCGAGTTCGACTACATCCTGATGTGCAACAAGGTGTGCGGCATCTCCCACTACAACATGCAGTCACCGCTGACCGTGGAAACCTCCGGAGCCTTCAAGGTGTGGAACATCGTACTTCCGGTTTTTGAGAAGCCCGGCGCCGCCACGGCACAGGTCGCGGAACCTGCGGCGGGCACCAAGGAAGAATCCGCAGCCCAGACCGAACCGGGCACGAACAAATAATTGAACCGAGATCATGAGCGCCGTAGTCCATCCGCAGGCAGCCGACAACAGCGGCCACGCCCACGCGGACCTTCACCAGCACAAGCAAAGCTTCGTATCGAAGTACATCTTCTCGCACGACCATAAAATGATCAGCAAGCAATTCCTGATCACGGCCATCGTGATGGCATGGGTTGCGATGATCATGTCCATCATGTTCCGCCTGCAGATCGCCTACCCCGGCGAGAGCTTCGCCTTCACGCATTTCTTCCTGGGCGACAAATGGGCCCCCAATGGCGTGCTGAGCCCCTCCATGTTCCTGGGCTTGGTGACGATCCACGGCACCATCATGCTCTTCTTCGTGCTCACCGGCGGCCTTTCGGGCACTTTTGCCAACCTGCTGATCCCCTTGCAGATCGGCGCGCGCGACATGGCCAGCGGTTTCCTGAACATGCTTTCGGCGTGGTTCTTTATGGCCGCATCCGTGATGATGCTCTCCTCCCTGTTCGTGGAAAGCGGCCCGGCAGCGGGCGGCTGGACGGTGTACCCGCCCCTGAGCGTGCTGCCCCAGGCCATACCAGGCTCCGGCACGGGAATGACCCTGTGGCTCTTCAGCATGGTGCTGTTCATCATCGGCTCGCTCATGGGCAGCCTCAACTACATCGCCACCGTGCTCAACCTGCGCACCAAGGGCATGCGCATGACGCGCCTGCCCCTCACGGTATGGGGTCTCTTCCTGACGGCCATCGTGGGCGTGCTGGCCTTCCCGGTGCTGGTGAGCGCCGTGGTGCTGCTGATCATGGACCGCATGTTGGGCACCAGCTTCTACCTCAGCGAGATCTACATCGCCGGGGAAGCCCTGGACAACATGGGCGGAAGTCCGATCCTCTATGAGCACCTGTTCTGGTTCCTCGGGCACCCGGAAGTGTACATCGTGATCCTGCCTGCCTTCGGCATCAGCTCGGAGATCATTTCCACCATGAGCCGCAAGCCCATCTTCGGCTACCGGGCCATGATTGGCTCGCTCATGGCCATTTCCTTCATGAGCTTCTTAGTGTGGGCGCACCACATGTTCATCACCGGCATGAACCCCTTCCTCGGGGCGGTATTCTCCTTCACCACCATGCTCATCGCCGTGCCCAGTTCCATCAAGGTGTTCAACTACATCACCACATTGTGGCGCGGCAACATCATCTTCTCCCCGGCCATGCTCTTCAGCATCGGCATGGTCTCCACCTTCATCGTGGGCGGCCTCACCGGCATCATCGTGGCCAACGCGGCCTTGGACATCCAAGTGCACGACACCTATTTCGTGGTGGCCCACTTCCACATGGTGATGGGGGTGAGCGCCATTTTCGCCATGATGGCGGCCGTGTACCATTGGTTCCCGCGCATGTACGGCCGCATGATGAACACCAAGCTCGGCTATTGGCACTTCTGGGGAACCATGATCGCGGCATACGGCGTGTTCATTCCCATGCACTATGTGGGCATCGGTGGCGGGCCGCGGCGCTACTACGAGTACACGGAGTTCCCCATGTTCCAGGGCCATTTCATGGACCTCAACGTGATGATCACCGTGTTTGCCTGTGTGGGCGGCCTGATGCAGATCATCTTCACGTACAACTTCTTCCACAGCATTTGGTACGGCCAAAAGGCCGTGGAGAACCCGTGGCACAGCAACACCTTGGAATGGACCGCCCCGGTGGAGCACCTCCACGGCAATTGGCCCGGCCCCCTGCCCGTGGTGCATCGCTGGCCCTACGATTACAGCAAGCCGGGCAAGCCCGACGACTTTGTGCCACAGACCGTCCCTTTGGAGGAAGGCGAGGAGGACGAAGGCAATTGATCCGGCCCCATAACCATGGACCTTGGCTCATCGAGGTCGTCGACAAAGCCCGCAGCCCGCATGCGGGCTTTGCCGTTCAACGGGCTGCGAGGCGTGGTGGCCTTAGTGGCCATGACCCTCGGCGCCATGCCGGCACAGGCCCAGCTGCTGGACAGCTTGGCGTTCTTTACCAGGCAACCGCCCCGCTTCGTTGCCAAGCTGGATACGCGCGGATCGTTCATCAGCAACAGCAGTGTCAGGTTGATCGGGGTGAAGGCAGGCCTGGAGCATGCGGGGCGTTTCCAGTACGGCTTGGGCTGGTCCTTTTTGGGCAGCCGGGTGGAGCATGAAGCCCAAGTGGACGGCTTGGGCCTGGCGCCGGTGCATCTGCGCATGGCCTACCTCACGCCGTACGTGGAGTATGACTTCTTCCAGCGCGGCCCTTGGGAAGCCCGCATCCCGGTGCAGATAGGCATCGGTAGCGTGGCGTTGGTACACAGCGGCACCGATGGGCGCCGAACGGTCCTGCAACGCTCCTTTCTGCTCGCGTACGAGCCTGCGATGACCATCCAATACCGGTTTCTCCGGTATTTCGGCCTGCATGCGGGCTGGGGATACCGCTTAGTGCTGGTTAAAACCGACGTGGGCGAGAGTCTTACCGCACCCATCTATCTCCTGGGGATGAAGGTCTTCATTGGCGATCTGTGGCGCGACCACAAGCGATGAAGGGGCATCTTAACTTTGGCCGTCCCCATGCCCGAACCATTTGATCTGCGCCAAGAGCAGCGCTCCGCTTCCGACAAGGAGATGGAGCAGGTGCTCAGGCCCCGCAAATTCGAGGAATTCGCCGGCCAGCGCGCGGTGACGAACAACCTGAAGGTGTTCGTGCAGGCCGCCAAGCAGCGTGGCGAAGCCTTGGACCATGTGTTGCTGCACGGGCCGCCGGGATTGGGCAAAACCACCTTGGCCGGCATCATCGCGCAGGAAATGGGCGTGGGCATGCGCACCACCAGCGGGCCCGTGCTGGACAAGCCTGCCGACCTGGCCGGCCTGCTCACCAACCTGGAACCCAACGACCTGCTCTTCATCGATGAGATCCACCGGCTCAGCCCCATGGTGGAGGAATACCTCTACAGCGCCATGGAGGACTACCGGATCGACCTGGTGATCGACACCGGCCCGAACGCGCGCACGGTGCAGATCAACCTCAACCCCTTCACCTTGGTGGGCGCCACCACCCGGAGTGGCCTGCTCACCGCCCCTCTTCGGGCGCGCTTCGGCATCAACAGCCGCTTGGACTACTACGATGCGGACACGCTGACGGGCATTCTGAAACGCTCTGCCGGCCTGCTGCACGTTCCCATTGAGGAACAGGCCGCGCATGAGATCGCCCGCCGCAGCCGCGGCACCCCGCGCATCGCCAATGCGCTGCTGCGCCGTGTTCGCGACTTTGCCCAGATCCAAGGCAATGGCAGTATCGACATGGCCATTGCCAAACACGCCCTCAAAGCGCTGAACGTGGATGCCCACGGCTTGGATGAAATGGACAACCGCATCCTGCTGTGCATCATCGAAAAATTCGGCGGCGGGCCGGTGGGCCTGAACACGGTGGCCACCGCCGTGGGCGAGGAGAGCGGCACCATCGAGGAGGTGTACGAACCCTTCCTGATCATGGAAGGCTACATCATGCGCACCCCGCGCGGGCGGCAGGCCACCGAACTGGCGTACAAGCACCTGGGAAAAGCGCCCCAGGCCAAGCCCGGAAGTCTGTTCGAATAGGGGCGGCCGATGATGGCGGGCCGTGCTTGCCCGCACCGTGAAAATGGGTGATCCGAAGGAACGCTCCGAACGCATCAAGGCGAAAGCCATGGAGCTGGGCTTTCTGGCCTGTGGCATCGCCACGGCGGATTTCCTGGCCGGCGATGCCAGCCGCCTGGAGCAGTGGCTGCACGCGGGCAAGCACGGCCAAATGGACTGGTTGGCGCGCAACTTCGACCTGCGCACGGACCCGCGCCAGTTAGTGCCGGGTGCCAAGAGCGTGATCAGCTTGGCCTACAACTATTACGCTCCGAGCAAGCAAACGGACCCCGCCGCGCCGAAGATCAGCACCTACGCCTACGGCCGCGATTACCACAAGGTGGTCAAGCAGCGCATGAAGCCGCTGATGCAGTTCATCACGGAAACGTACGGCCAGGTGGAGATGCGTTGCTTTACGGACAGCGCGCCGGTGCTGGAGAAAGCATGGGCCGAGCGCGCGGGCATTGGCTGGCGCGGCAAGCACAGCCTGATCATCCGCAAGGGACAAGGCTCCTACTTCTTTTTGGCGGAGATCATCCTGGACCTGGAGTTGGCGCCCGATGCCCCGGCTACGGACCATTGCGGCACGTGCAGGCGCTGCATCGATGCCTGCCCCACGGAGGCCATCGAGCTCTATGGCATCAATGCCAGCAAGTGCATCAGCTACTACACCATCGAACTGAAGGGGGCCATCCCGGACGATTCCGGAAACTTCAGGAATTGGGCCTTCGGCTGCGACATCTGTCAGCAGGTGTGCCCATGGAACAAGTTCAGCACGCCCCATACGGAGCCGGACTTCAACCCCAGGCCCGAACTGATGGAACTTCCCGCAGCCGAATGGGACGAACTGACGGAGGAACGCTTTGAGAAGCTCTTCTTCGGCAGCCCCGTGAAACGCACGAAGTACGCGGGCCTGATGCGGAACGTACGGTACTTGAAGCGCAACTAACGGCGTGGGCCGGTCAGGTGCGGATGGAGTGCTGGAACACCTCCAAAATCACGTCCTTGTACATGTGGCCGAAGGTGGCCAAGCACCACGCCTTCAGCAGCAATTGGTCTTTGCTGCCCAGCCATCGGGCGGCCTTTCCCAGTTCCTTGCGGAACAGGCGGGGGTCGAAGCTTACTTTCTGGAGCACTTGTTGGCTCAGCTCCAGCATCTTCCTTCCGTTTTCCTTCATGGCGGTGGTTCCAGTTTGTCAACGGCTTGCAGGTCCGATGGGATGAAGGTACGAAGATCCGGGTTGGTTGTGCAACGGGCTGGCAGCGGAAAGTGAACTGTGTACTTGTGGGATCGATGCGCCCATTGGAGGAACGAACGTCGCGTCGCGCCGATCGGTATGCCGGGGCTTCGGAATTCTTTTCCTCAAGGGGTGAACTTGCGCTCCGCCACCTGCTGCACCTCGTACCGTTGCGCTCCGGCGTTGTTGTATGCGTAGGCAACAAGTGAGCAATTGCCCGGCACCAGCACATTGCCGGGCAATGGATAGGTGAACGTGGTTTCCAAGGTGTCGCCCGGTTGGGCATTGGCGGGGATAAAAGCCTCCCCCCATGGGCTGTTCAGCGCTCCGCGCAGCACATGGTTGAATTCATAATCGGGGATATCTTGTTGACCAAGGGGCAGGGTTCCATCCTTCTGCCAATCGATGATATGGTCTTCCGTGAGGTAGAGGGTAAGGTTCTGCGCTGCGGGCAGCGCGGTCAGGACCGCGGCCTTTACAGTGGCCGTGATCGCATTCGACCCACTGTTGAAAGCAAGGGAATCAACCCACAGGTCAATGGTGGCCGGTTGGTCGATCAATTGCGCCACGGCACTGCTCCAACTGCTTCGGCTAATGGCCATGCTGTTGTTGAAAGGCGTCCGGTTGATCAAGCCCTTGGGCAAGCCGTTAACCAGGAATTGTTGCTCGTATGCATTTCCCGCTTCCGTCCGGAAATCCGTGTCATAGATCCCGTCACCGACCGGTGCCTGGGGTGCGGCGAAGGTTGAGCTCATGTGAACAGCCACGATCACCATCCGGTCGCCATACACGCCTTTCAATCCTTCTGCAATAACGGCCGCCTCAGGGCAGAAGGTACACAGATGCCCCGTGCAGTCCTCGAGGAGTACCCGGCGTGTCACCGTACCGCTACCGGGGGGAATAGGTGTGGCCAAGCCATCTTTGGGCAAGTCCACAATGTCGCAACTGGCGAGGGCTGTGAGCAGCACGAGTGAAGTGAGGGGGAAACGCATGGCTCAGAAGGTTGTGGTGATGGAAGCAGTGAGGCCATTGGCTGCGGGCACCACGCGGCACACGCCGCCCACGCAAAAAATGCCCGCGCGCTGGCGCCCGTAGCTGAACGTGAACCGGGAGCCGCCACGGATGTAACCCACGCTGCCAATGGGGTAGTGGGTGCGCTGGTCGGCATCCGCATTGCCGTAGTTGTATTGGTCCATGACGGCCAGGAACCAATGGGGGCTGAAGGTGAATTCGGCCAGTGCCGTGGCCCAGTCGCCGTGGTCCTGCTTGGTGGTGAGCTGTTGCAGCTCGAAGCGCACGGAATTGCGGTCGTTGAAGTTGTAGAGGCCTTCCAGGATGAACATGTCGGCGTAGATCACCGGCTTGCCGGCCTTGCCCTGCACGGTCTCGATGTCGTACACCAAGTTCAGGTAGGTGAGGGCCAATTCCCAATCGGCGCTGAGTTTTTTGCGCAGCTCCACGTTGAAGTCGCTGAAGTATTGGTGCTTGCCCATGGCGAAGAAGTTGGTCTTGTAGCCCATGAGGTGTACGGTGTCATTGGGCAGGCGGGTGGTGTCCAGGCTCCAGGCGCCGCTCCAGTTGGCGGTGATCTTGGTGCCGTATTTGCCCCCCAGCTTGCTGCCGCGCTTTAATTTGTAGAACACCTCGCCGGAGTAGGCCACTTCGCCGTTGGGCTGGGTGGCGTAGGGATAGAGCGTGGCGGGCAGGTTGTAGGTGTGCTGCTTGGCCAGGGTGGGCAGGTAGTTGATGTTCAGGTCGAACAAGCTCGGCGCGCCCCGGTCGCTTTGGTACGCCATGTTGTCGTAGGTGTGCGCCCCGGCGCTGATGCCCAGCCCTTTGGTGCTGTAGGAGGCCGTGGCCATCAGGGCCTGGCCGGGCTTGTAGATGTTGCTGTTGCTGCCGTTGGGGTCGTTGATCTTGTAGGCATATTCGCTGTACAGGTCCCAATTGGCGTTGGTGTAGTGCGCGCGGGCGGCCCAGAGGCCCACGTTTTCCGGAAGTTCCAGCAGTGGGTCTTGGTCGGGCTGGAATTTGCTGACGAACGAACCGCCGATGGTGAGGTTGTTTCCCCGCTCCGCCAGCTTGGGAAATACCGTGGGGAAGGCTTCCACCAAAGCGATTTCCCCGTCGATGCCGCGCACAATGCCGATGCCCTGTGTGGTGCCCTTGTCGAACGCCAGACGCTGGGTGCCGATGATGCCTTTGAGGTAGATGCCGGTGTCCGGGCTGAACTTCACGCGCAGCCCGTCCATGGCGTTGTCCACGCCTAAGGAGCGTTCCTCGTATGTCCGGAAGGCCAGGCCCTGCCCGAACTGTTCGTAGAAGTTGCCTGCGGTCACCTCCAATCCGTCCTTGCGGAAGGTGGCGTAGCGGTAGCCGAGGCCGGAGCCCTTGTAGGCCGCGCCGGCCGGATAGCCCAGCAGGGCGGGCTCGTAGCTTTCCAGGCGGATGCCGGCATCGAAAATGCCGTTGCCGCTGCGGTAGTTGAGGTTGGTCCAGGAGTTGAGGCCGAAGTCGGCCGGCGGTTTCACGGCGCCGATCTGCTCATCATCGTTGTAGAGCTGGCCGTCCATGCTGAAGTTGCCGTGGACCTGGCCGCCCTGGGCCAACAGCAATTGCGAACAGGCCAATGCGGCAGCGGCGGCGATGTGACGTGCGACTCCCGGTAGTGTTTCGTTCATAAGGATAGGCCGTGGTGGCCGCGTGAAAGTAGCGATCGCCGGTGAAGTAGGGTGTGACAGTGCGTCTGATCCGGCCAATGGATGGGAACCCTAACGGTGATTTTCTGGCCGCAAGTCTGCCCCAGGTCTGCTACTGTGTAGGCACCTTCGGTCGGTGGATGGGCCAGTAGGCCCACAGACAGGCCGGAGGCCTTAGGACGGAGCGCACTCGGCAAATAGCCGAGCGCGGGCATCCGGGGATCGCTTCGGGCTTGTCAAATGCACAAGCCTTCGCGAAGACGGCGGGATTCGGGCTTGTTATGCCGTATGTGGCAAACGATAAGCTCCAATCTCGGGTTCGCCTGATCCGACCACTTGTTTGTACACACGGCATATACCACTGTAGACGTTCGGATCATCCATAGGGCTGATCTGATTGTCACGTTGGTATTACTTGCCCACCAGCTTCTTCACCTGCCGGTACAGCTGGTTCTCATCGCCGGGCTCGTAGTTGTTGTGCTGCCATACGATGTTGCCCTTGCCGTCGACCAGAAAGGTATGGGGGATGTTGTTGACGTTGAGTGCACGCTTCAGGTCGCCGTTGGGGTCGAGGAAGACCTCATAGTCCCACGCTTGGCCGTTCACGTAGGGTTTTACACGGCTCATGCTGCGGGGGTCGTCGATGCTTACGGCCATGAGCTTCACGCCGGTTTCCTTCTGCCAGTCGGGGTACAGGTCGTTGATGGCATTGAGTTCGCGCTTGCACGGGGCGCACCAAGTAGCCCAGAAGTTGATGATCATGGGCTTGCCGCCGTTGTCCCATGAAGCGGTGGACACTTTCTGTCCGTTGATGTTCTGCACGGTAACGGCCGGCAATTTGCCGCTTTGTGCGGAGAGCAGGAAGGGGAGCAGGAGCGCGAGGGAAAGGAAGGTCTTTTTCATGGGGAAGGTTGAATGGCTGCGCGGTGGGGGGGCTGGATCTTGAATTTCAGGGCTTCGCTTCAAACTACGGGCCAAAGAAACGGCCGATGGACCAAGCGGGTCCATCGGCCGTTTCCCCATGTGGCCAAGGGTTACTTATTGATGGTCATGGTGCGGGTGGCCTGGTACTTGCCCGCATCCAGCTTCAGCAGGTACAGGCCATTGCTGAGCTCGCCGAGGTCAAGGGTTTGGCGCTGTTCTCCGCCGGTGTTCCGCAGGTCAGTGCTCATCACCACCTTGCCTACCAGGTCGGTCACCACCACATTGATCAGGGTGGCTTGGTCGAGGTTGTATTCCACGTTCACTAAGCCGGTGGTGGGGTTGGGGAAGATGGCCAGGCTGCGGTCAAGCGTGTTTTCACCCATGCCGATTGAAACATCGGTGGTGAAGTGCTTGATGTCGACGTCGCCGAAGCTGCCGCCCTGGATCACGGTTTGGCCATTGGAGATCAGCTTGTAGTATCCGTTGCCATAGGAGCAGCAGAAACCATCGCCGTAAGAGTCATGCACTTCCAAGCGATAGCATTCCTGGTTTGAAAGGGACCATTCGTACACGTTCTCGGGCTGGTTGCCGTTGGCATAGGGGCCGCCTTGGTACACCATGGTACCATTGCCATTGAAAAGTTTCCACCGGGTTTCGGTCCCATAGTTATCGGTTTTCAGCTTGAAGGTTACCTGTGTGTAGGCCGTCACGGTGCTGGCCTTCACGGGTTGGACCGTGCTGTTGTTGCCCGCATTGCCGTCCGGGGTGGTGATCTGCAGGGTGACGTTGGTATTGCCGGTGGGGGTGAAGGTGGCTACATCGACGTTGGCCACCTCATACGTGTCCAGCGAGCCGGTCCAGTTGGTGGAGCCCAGCACGGTGGACCCGACACGGGCTTCGATGGTGGCATTGGTGAGCGTTTGCGTGCCCACGTTCTGCAGGCGTGCCGACACTCCTACACTGCTGCCGGCACAACCTTGCGGATTGCTCAGGGGGCTCAGCAACGTGGCGTCAGTGCCGCTCATGGCCTGTTGGCAGGAACCTACGGACGCCCACATGCTTGCTGCCGTGGGCCAGTTGTTCCCATTTTTCTCTTCGGTGATCACCCGGTTGGGGCAGACCTTGTACAAGGTGGGGAAGTAGCTGATCTGCAGCAGATCGGCGATGCCGGCGTTATCGATGATGGGATAGGGTGTTCCTTCGATCCAGTTCCCCATTGTGGCTGAGGTGTTGCCCTGTAGATCGGCCATGGTGGTTGCGCCATCCCCTTCGATCATGAACACGCGCACTTTGTTGTCCACCGTGCCTGGGCCATGTTGGAGGTACAGGTTTTCCAAGGCTCCGGTATTGTGGAAGGTCCAGCACGGGGGACACCAAGTTGCACTCACATCAATGAATACGGTGTAACCCGAATCCAACAACGAATACAGGTTGTGTACGTTGCCGTTCAGGTCGGTGCCGGTCCAGTCCGGACAGATGGAATGATCGGTTATCTGGGCTAGGGCCGGTCCGCTGAGTGCTGCCGCAAAGGCGGCCATGAGTATGGGTTTCTTCATTGCGGTGTTCTGTTGAGGGGTGATTTGTTCGGGTGTTTGCCGATGCGGTGTTTACCTGTTTGTCCCGCCGTAGTCAAAAGTACCCAGCATTGGGTTCTGGTGCATCGAAATGCCGGTCTTCCTTGGATTCCCGCCCTGGTGCAACCGGGGCCGGAACCATGGGGCGGGCTGGCTCGTGGCGCTATCTTTGTGGCATAGGTGAGCAAAAAAGGAAACATGATGAAAACACGTACGCACCTCCTCCTGGTTTCGGGGTTAATGACCCTGGCGGCCGGGGCACAAACAGTGCCGGTGACCGTTACCAACGCGGAAGGCCAAGTGGTGAACGGAACCACGATCACGGTCAACGGGGACGTGCCGGTGGGCCAGGCGATGGGCATGGGGCTTAGCGCGGAGAACACCAGCGGCATGTTCCGCGAGGTGAATGTGAAGCGCTATGAACTGGATGTGGCGCACGGCACGAAGAACTATTTCTGCTGGGACCTGTGCTACGGCGAGCAACTGGCCGGGGTATGGCCCCTGTGGGTGGGTGCCGACCCGATCTCCATGGATGCCGGAGAGGTGGCCAACGGGTTTCATGCCTACTATATGCCCGAAGGATTCACGGGAACCGCCACCTTCCGCTATGTGTGGTACGACACCTCCTCGGAAAACGACAGTACTTGGGTGGATTTTGTGTTCAACTCGGGTGAAGGGGCCGGCGTGGCTGAGGTTGCGGCCGTGCGCAGCTTCAGCGTTTATCCCAACCCGGCCGTGGACGGCAACATCACCGTCAGTTATGACCTTTCCTCCGCCTTCGCGTCCGACCGCCTTGCGGTGTACAACTTGTTGGGGGAGCGCAAGCTGGTGCGGAACCTTTCAGGCGTGCAGGGCCGGACGATGATCGGCGAGCTGGAGGCCGGCGTTTGGTTCGCCGTGCTGGAGCGCAACGGCAAGGCCATGGCCACCAAACGCGTGGTGGTGGTGCGCTAAGCCAATTCCCGCCTCAACAGATCGGCCAGCATGGGTACGCCCGTGCTGGCCTTTTCGCTCCAATACCGTACGTGAAGGCTGTGCGGTAACTCTTCGGCCCGTGGGTCCACCACATGGATCCGTGCGTGGGGCGGGGCGGCATGCACCAGGCCGGCGGCGGGCCAAACCTGCAGCGAGCTGCCCACCACCACTAACACGTCGGCAGCGGCCACTACGCGGGCAGCCTCCTCCATCTGGGGCACCTCCTCACCGAACCACACGATGTGCGGCCGTAATTGGGAACCCAATGGGCAACGGTCGCCCAGCTCCAATTCGGCTTCCTTGAGCGGCACAACCAGGCCGGGGTCCAGCGTGCTGCGGGCTTTGAGGATCTCGCCGTGCAAGTGCAGCACGCGGGTGCTGCCGGCACGTTCGTGCAGGTCGTCCACGTTCTGGGTCACCACCTGCACCTCCGCGATGTGTTCTATGGCAGCTATGGCCTGGTGTGCCGCATTGGGCCTGGCTTGCAGCACTTGTCGGCGCCGTTCGTTGTAGAACCGCAGCACCAGCCCGGGGTTGCGGGCGAAGGCCTCCGGGGTGGCCACGTCCTCCATGCGGTGCTGCTCCCACAGCCCGCCGCTGTCGCGAAAGGTGTTCAGCCCGCTTTCGGCACTGATCCCCGCCCCGGTGAAAAAGACGATGCGCACAGGCGTAAAGATGGGCCTTGTACGGGTATCCGCCGCAGTTCGGGTCTACGGCTTACTTTGCAGCCCTTTTCGCCAAACCCCCTTGCGCATAGCTTCACCCGTACCCAAGCACCCGTTGCCTTCCATGCAGCGGGTTGATATGCATGATCGATAGCCTGCGCGGCGAGCTTCTGGAGCGCTCACCCGACCATGTGGTGGTGGAGTGCGGCGGGGTGGGGTACTTGGCGTACATCACCCCGGATACCTTTACGCGCCTACCAGCCAAAGGGCCTTGCCGGTTTTGGGTGCACTATACGGTGAGCGTGGATGTGCGCAGCGGACAGAGCGAGCACAAGCTGTTCGGCTTCCTGGACACTGTGGAGCGGCACCTGTTCCGCCAATTGATCACCGTGGCCGGCGTGAGCACCACCATTGGCCTGGCCATTGTGGGCACGCGCAGTGCGGACGATCTGCGCTCGGCGATCATGTCCGGTGATGAAAGCGTGCTGAAGGGCGCCAAGGGTGTGGGCCCCAAGCTGGCCCAACGCATTGTGCAGGAGCTGTCGGGCAAATTGGCCATAGACCCCTTGGAGAAACGCCTTGCCACCGCCCCCGGCGGGAGCAATACCCTGAAGGCGGAAGCGTTGTCGGCATTGATCTCCTTGGGTTCCGACCGGATGAAGGCCGAACGGGCCCTGCAGCGGGTGTTGGAGGAGCGCAAGGACGAACCGCCAGGGGTGGAGGAATTGATCCGCCTGGTACTGAAGAGCAACTGACCCGGAGCCGGCCACCACCATGACGCCCCTGAAGCGATCCCCGCATTTGTTGCGCTGCCTGTCCGCCGTGCTGCTGCTGGGGGTTGGTATCCAGGGGGCGCTGGCCCTTGACGGCCTTGCGGTGATCATGCAGGTGGACAGTCCGCAGATCGACCTGCACTACCCCATTACCGACCCGCCGGCCACAGGCGACCAGAACACGGGCACCATTGACCTGGGCACCCCTGGCAATGTGACCAACGATGTGGTGTACGACCCGGCCACCGGGCAGTACATCCTGCGCAGCCGCATGGGCGAGAACATCGATTACCGACCGCCGCAGAGCATGTCCTTGGAAGAGTACATGAACTACGACATGGAGAAGGCCATGCAGACCTACTGGACCGAGAAGAACCAGGAGGAGAGCGAGCGGGCCGCCAAGGGATTGATCCCCACCATCCAAGTGCGCAGCGAGGCCTTCTGCCGGATCTTCGGGGGGTGCAACATCGACATACGGCCACAGGGAAGCGCCGAGGTGATCTTCGGGCTCAACACCAGCAAGACCGACAATCCGCGCATACCGGTGGACCAGCGCAAGATCACCACCTTCAACTTCGACCAGAAGATCCAGCTCAACTTAGTGGGCAACATCGGCACCAAGCTGAAGATCAACACCAGTTACAACACCGAGGCCACCTTCGACTTCGAGAACCAGGTGAAGCTCAACTTCGCCGGGGAGGAGGACGACATCATCCAGAAGCTGGAAGCGGGCAATGTGAGCCTGCCGCTCACCGGCCAGTTGATCCAAGGCAGCCAGAGCCTGTTCGGCCTGAAGACCGAACTGCGCTTCGGCAGGCTGACGGCCACGGCCATCTTCAGCCAGGAGAAGGGGCAGCGCAAGAACATCGCCGTGGCCGGGGGGGCGCAAACCACCACCTTCGAGATCAAGGCAGACCAGTACGAAGCCAACAAATACTACTTCCTCAGTTACTTCTTCCGGGACAACTACGAGAACGCCCTGCGCACCCTGCCCACGGTGAACAGCGGCATCCAAGTGACGCGCGTGGAGGTGTGGGTGACCAACACCCGCAGCGACTATACCAACAACCGGAACATCGTGGCCTTCACCGATCTGGGCGAAGACGCCAGCGCGGCCAGCGTGGCAGCCAACCGGGTGAGCGCCAACTTGGCGGCTTCCGGCATCCTGACGGACGGTGCCGGAACCCTGCCGGGCAACAACGCCAACGGCCTGTACAACCTGGTGGCCAACAATGCGGGCATCCGCTCCTTCACCTCGGCCGGGCCCGCGTTGCAGGTGCTGGGCATGCAGGCCAGCCGCAACTTCGAAAAGCTGGAGAGCGCGCGCTTGCTCACACCAAGCGAATACACCCTGAACGAGCGCTTGGGCTTCATTGGCCTGAACCAGAACCTGAACAACGACGAGGTACTGGCCGTGGCCTTCCAGTACACCTACCAGGGGCAAACCTTCCAAGTGGGCGAATTCAGCACGGACGGCATTGCGCCGCCCAAGGCGCTGATGGTGCGCCTGCTGAAATCCACCATCACCGATCCGCGCGCGCCGCTGTGGGACCTGATGATGAAGAACGTTTATTCCCTGGGCGCCTTCCAGGTGAACCCGCAGGATTTCCGTCTGGACCTGCTGTACAACAACCCCACCACCGGGGTGGACCTCAATTACATCCCGCGTGTGCCCATCGACCAGATCCCGCTGCAGCAGGCCCTGGGGCTGGACCGCCTGGACATGCAGGGGGCGCCAAACCCGGACGGCTGGTTTGATTGGGTGGACAATGCGGCCACCACTGGGGGCACCATCAATTCCCAGAACGGGCGCATCTTCTTCCCCGTGCTGGAACCCTTCGGCAGCTACCTCAACCGGCAGCTCATCGGGCCCAACCCCGGCCAACCTTTCCAGGATACCCTGGTGCGCAAGAACATTGTCTTCCAACAGCTGTACGACAGCACCAAGACGGCGGCGGAAAACCTCCCCGAGCTCAACCGCTTCAAGCTCAAAGGCAGCTTCAAGAGCGCCAGCAGCGACGTGATCAGCCTCAACTCGGTGAACATCCCCCAGGGTTCGGTGAGCGTGACCGCCGGCGGCGTGCGCTTGGTGGAAAACCAGGACTACACCGTGGACTACAACCTGGGCCGGGTGAAGATCCTCAACCAGGGCATCCTGGAAAGCGGCACCCCGATCAACGTGAGCTTGGAAAGCAACACCCTCTTCAGCATACAGACCAAAACCCTGGCGGGTGCGCGCTTCGACTACAAAGTGAACAAAGACCTGGTGTTGGGCGGCACGGTGATGAACCTGTACGAACGCCCGCTGACCCAGAAAGTGAACGTGGGCGACGAGCCCATCGCCAACACGATCATGGGCCTGGACGCCAACTGGAAGAAGGAAAGCGGGCTGATCACCCGTTTGGTGGACAAACTGCCGTTCTACAACACCAAGGAAACCAGCTCGCTGGATGCCAGCGCCGAGGCAGCCTACCTGATCCCCGGCCACAGCAAGGCCATCGGAAAGGGGGGCACCAGCTACATCGATGATTTCGAGGGCAGCGTAAGCAACATCGACATGCGCACCCAGAGCCAATGGTTCCTGGCGGCCACGCCCCAAGGCCAGGTCGGCGACCTGTTCCCCGAGGGTGAATACATCAACGACCTGCGCACCGGATTCAGGCGGGCCCTGCTATCCTGGTATGTGGTGGACCCGCTCTTCTTCAACAACAACAGTCTGAAACCACCGTTGCCGGACGGGTCCGACACGGACAACCGCTCGCGCGAGGTGCTGGAAAAGGAAGTGTTCCCCAACCGCCAGCTGGCCACCGGCACCCCCAGCAACATCCCCGTGCTGGACCTGGCCTACTACCCCAACGAGCGCGGCCCGTACAACTACGTGACCAACCTGGACGATAACGGCAACCTGCAGGACCCCGAGTCCAGCTGGGCGGGCATCGAGCGCAAGATCACCACCACGGACTTCGAGGCCAGCAACATCGAAACCATCCAGTTCTGGATGATGGACCCCTTCGATCCGGCGGTGAGCAACGCCAACGGCGAACCGGCCAGCAACGTGGACGCCGGCAACACCACCGGCGGGGACCTGTACATCAACTTGGGCAACCTCAGCGAGGACGTGCTGCGCGACGGGCGCAAGAGCTTTGAGAACGGCTTGCCCAAGAGCCCGAGCGACCTGGCCGCCACCACTGACCAAACCGCCTGGGGCGTGGTGCCCACCACCCAAAGCGTGGTGAACGCCTTCGCCATCACCGACCAGAACACCTACCGCTACCAGGACGTGGGCATGGACGGCCTGGCCAACAATGACGCGAACGCCTTCCAGCCCGGATTGAACGAGCAATCCTTCTTCCAGGAGAGCTACCTGAACCAGTTGAGCCCCGGTGCCCGGGGCCGTTGGCAAGGCGATCCCTCAGGCGATGATTACCTGTATTTCCGCGGCAGCCATTACGACAGCCCGCCCCGCTCCATCCTCGACCGATACAAGCGCTTCAACGGCCTGGAGGGCAACTCGGTCACCGACGAGGACAGCCCGGAAAACTTCCCGATGCAGGCCACCACCCTGCCCACCACCGAAGACCTCAACCAGGACCAGAACCTGAGCGAAAGCGAGAGCTACTTCCAGTACCGCGTCAAGCTGCGCCCGGCGGAAATGGCCGTGGGCCGCAACTTCATCACCGATCGCGTGCTGGGCCGCAGCCCTTCGGGCAAGGAAGTGTACTGGTACCAGTTCAAGATACCCGTGCGCCAACCCGAAAAGCGCGTCAACGGCATCCAGGATTTCCGCTCGATCCGCTTCATGCGCATGTTCCTCCACGGCTGGTCGCAACCGGTGGTGCTGCGCTTTGCCCGCCTGGATTTCGTGCGGGGCGAATGGCGCAAGTACGCCCAAAGCCTGGACACCCCGGGAGAGGGCATCGGCGGCGACCCGGAGCAGACCACCTTCGACGTGGCGGCGGTGAACATTGAAGAGAACGGCAACCGCATCCCCATCAACTACGTGCTGCCGCCGGGCATCAACCAGGAAACGGACATCGCCAGCGCCAACCTGCGCAGCCTGAACGAGCAATCGCTGGAGTTGAGCACCTGCGGACTGCGCGACGGGGATGCACGGGCAGCTTACCGCAACGTGAGCTTCGACATCCGCAGCTACAAGAAGCTGCGCATGTACATCCATGCGGAGTCGGCCGATCCGGACCGCCCCATGGCATACGGGGACGTGAGCGTCTTCATCCGCTTGGGCAACGATTATGCCCAGAACTATTACGAATACGAGGTGCCCGCCGTGCCCTCTGCCTTTTACAACAACGACCCCTACAACGTGTGGCCCGAGGCGAACAACTTAGTGGTGGAGTTCGCCCGCCTGAACGACGTGAAGATCCAACGGAACCAGGCCGGCTTCCCCGTTACCCAGCGCTTTGTGCAAATGGAGGGCGACCGGCGCATCACCGTGGTGGGCAACCCCAACCTCAGCCAGATGAACACCATCATGATCGGCATCCGCAACCCCAAGCGCGATGGCGACCAGGCCAACCCGTGGGCACCGGATGACGGCACGGCCAAGTGCGTGGAGGTGTGGGTGAACGAGCTGCGCCTCACCGATTTCGACCAGCGGGGCGGATGGGCGGCCCTGGCCCGCGTGAACACCACCCTGGCCGACCTGGGCACCCTGAGCGTGGCAGGCAACTACAGCACCCCCGGTTGGGGCGGCATCGACAAGCGCGTGAGCGAGCGGCAGCGCGACACGCGCTACGGCATTGATGTGAGCGCCAACCTGGAAATGAGCAAGTTCCTTCCCGAGAAGAGCGGCGTGAAGGTGCCCATGTACTTAGGCTACAACGAGCAGATCATCAACCCCCAGTACGACCCGCTCAACCCGGACATCGAATGGAACGATGCCACCCGGGCCCTCACCCGCGAGGAAAAAAAGCAGCGCCTGAAGGAACTGCGCACCTACACGCGGCGGCGCAGCATCAACCTCACCAATGTGCGCAAGGACAAGGCGCCGGGGAAGGCCACCGAGCATTTCTACGACGTGTCCAACTTCAGCCTCTCCTATGCCTACAGCGACCAGGAGTTCCATGACGTGAACACGCAATATGAAAACACCCGCACCTACCGCGGCTCGCTCAACTACCAGCACAACCCCAAGCCGAGGCCGGTGAAACCCTTCGAAAACCTGTCGTTCATCGGCACCAGCAAATGGCTGCGCTTAGTGAAGGATTTCAACTTCAACTTCGGGTTCAAGCAGCTGACCGCGCGCACCTCCATCGACCGCAGTTACCTCGAGCGCCTGATCCGGCCCAACCCCGACATCCAGAGCCTGCCGCCAGCGCCCACCTACAACAAAACCTTCAACTGGTCCAACCAGTACGGCTTCCGCTACGAGCTCACCAAGAGCTTGAAGATGGACTTCAACGCCAACAACAACTCCATCATCGGCGAGCCGCCCGGGCGCGTGAACGCCGACGACCGGGACCAGTACCGCATCTGGAAGGACAGCGTGCTCACCAGCATCAAGCGCTTCGGTGAAACCACCACGTACGACCACATGGTGAACTTCACCTATACCCTTCCCTTGGACAAGCTGCCCCTCACCGACTGGATCACCGCCAACGCCACCTATGGTGCCGGATACAAATGGGACCGTGCGCCCCTGACCCAGGACAGCATCGGCAACACCATCCAGAACTCGCGCAACATCAACCTCACCGGGCAGTTCAACTTCGTCAGCCTGTACAACAAGGTGAAGTACTTCAAGAAGATCAACGACAAGGCCAGGAGCAGGTCTCGGACGCCTGCCAAACGTCCCGGAGGTGGGGACAAGGCCCAGGATGACGCTGCGAAAACGGGGCTGAAGATCAATCCGCTCGAAGGGCTGGCCCGCGTGCTGATGACCATCCGTACGGGCACCTTCACATACAGCCAAAACAGCGGCATCCTGCTGCCGGGCTGGCGCATGGGCACCAACGTGATCGGCATGCACCAAGGATTCGGTGCACCCGGGTTCGGCTTCATCCTGGGCGAACAGAACCAGGACTTGAGCGGCAATTTCGTGCGCGATTTCGCCAGCGAGGCCGCAGGCAAGGGCTGGTTAGTGCAAACACCCAGCATCTTCAACCCCTATACCAACACCCGCACCGAAACCATCAACGGGCGCCTGTCATTGGAACCCTTCAACGGCATGCGGGTGGAGCTGATGGCCACGCGCAACCAAAGCGAGAACCGCAGTTCCTTCTTCCGCTGGAACGAAGCGGAAGGCCGCTACGTGAACGACAGTCCGCAGGATTTCGGCAACTTCAGCGTCAGCACCATCAACTGGGCCACCACCTTCAGCCGCGACGACGAGAACTTCGTGAACGCCATCTTCCAGCACATGCTGGATGCGCGCCAGGTGATCAGCCAGCGGTTGGGCCAGGGTGACGGGCGTAGCAGCCCCACCGACAGTGCCTACTGGAGCGGGTACGGCGGGCTCAGCCAAGAGGTGGTGATCCCCGCCTTTCTGGCCGCTTATTCGGGCAAGAACCCGGACAAGGTGAAGTTGAACCCCTTCAAGATGGTGCCCCTGCCCAACTGGGACCTTACCTATGACGGCCTCACCAAGATCGAATTCTTCAAGAAGCTCTTCCGCACGTTCTCCATCAAGCACAGCTACCGCAGCACCTTCAACATCGGCGGTTACCAGACCAACCTGCTGTACGAACCGGGCGGCAGCGTACTGGACGCGGGCGGCAACTTCCTGCCGGAGCGGCAGATCTCCACGGTCACCATCAGCGAGGTGATGCACCCCTTCATCAACTTCGACGCCACCCTGCAGAACAGCCTGATCGCCAAGTTCGAGTACAACCGCGACCGCAACCTCAGCTTGGGGCTCACCAACTATCAGCTCACCGAAGTGCGAGGCAAGGAATACGTGATCGGCAGCGGCTACCGCTTCAAGAATGTGAAATTCCCCTTCCAGCTGGGCGGAAAGACCCCGCAGAGCGACTTGAACCTGCGGGTGGACCTGAGCTGGCGCCAGAACAACACGGTGATCCGCAAGATGGAGGAGGGCCAGAACCAGGTGACCGCCGGGCAGGATATCATCTCGATCAAAACGAGCGCGGATTACGTGATCGACCAGCGGCTGAGCGTGCGTGCCTTCTACGAGAAGGTGATCAACAAACCGGTGATCAGCACCTCCTTCCCCAGCGCCAATACCAACTTGGGCATCAGCCTGCGCTTCACCTTGACCCAATAAAGGGCATCTTTGCGGCAACTCATCATCCAACCGTTTTCAACCAGCTACCAATGAACATCCCTGCGGAACTGAAATACAGCAAGGACCACGAGTGGGTCCGTGTGGAAGGCAACGTGGCCGTGATCGGCATCACCGACCACGCCCAAAGCGAACTGGGCGACATTGTGTTCGTGGACATCAACACGGAAGGTGAGGATGTGGCGCAGGAAGCCGTTTTCGGCACCATCGAGGCGGTGAAAACCGTGAGCGACTTGTTCATGCCGGTGAGCGGCAAGGTGGTGGAGGTGAACCCGGCCTTGGCGGACGACCCCTCGTTGGTGAACAAAGACCCGTACGGTGCCGGTTGGTTGGTGCGGGCCGAGATCAAGGACGGCCAGGAGCTGGAAGGCCTGCTGACCGCGGCGCAATACCAGGAGTCGCTCGGGTAAGGCAACGCCTTGCCGGATGTTGGACGGGATCTTGCGCCGTGCCGGTCTGTGGGCTGCCTTATGGGCCGTGCTGGTGCTGGTGCTCACGCTGATCCCCGCCGGGGACATGCCCCAGGTGGGCTGGGCCGCCCAGGTATATTTGGACAAGTGGGTGCACGCCTTCCTGTTCGGCGTGCAGGGTGTGCTGCTGGGCGCGGCTTTGGCTGCGCGCGGGCCTTGGCCCATGGCCACTGCTCCTTATTGGTGGGCGCTATTGCTGGCGGTGCTGTTCGGCGCGGTGGTGGAAGTACTGCAGGAACAGATGGGCCTGGGCCGGCACGCGGACCTGCTGGACCTGTTGGCGGACACGGCAGGCGCATTGTCCGGCCTGGCCTTGTTGCGTTGGCGGCACCGCAGGCCGGCCTAAACCACCATGCCGGCCGCCACCGTTTCGTTGGTGGCCTCGTCGATCAGGATCAGGCTGCCCGTGTTGCGGTTGCGCGTGTAGAGGTCGAAGTGCAGGGGTACGGTCGTGCGCAGCTTCACCCGGCCGATGTCGTTCATGCCGATGGCCTTGTCCCCCTCTAGGCGGCGCAGGGAGTTGATGTCCATCTTGTAGGCCACCTCCTTCACCATGCAGCGTGCGTCGCGGGTGGTGTGCTTCAGGGCATATTTGCCGCCGGGCTGCAAGGGGCGCTGGTTCAGCCAGCAGATCATCACATCCACGTCCTGGGAGGTTTGGGGCAGGTTGTTGGTGCCGCTGATCATGTCCCCCCGGCTGATGTCGATCTCATCGGCCAGGGTCATCACTACGCTTTGCGGCGCGAAGGCTTCCTGCACCTCGTGCTCGCCCAAGTGGATGGACTTGATGGTGCTTTGGAACCCGCTGGGCAGCACCTGCACCGTTTCGCCGGTGCGGAAGATGCCCCCGGCGATCTGCCCGGCGAAGCCTCGGAAATCGTGCCACTCGTCGGTCATGGGGCGGATCACCGTTTGCACGGGGAAGCGCCGGTCGATGTGGTTCAGGTCGCCCGCGATGTGGATGTGCTCCAGCAGGTACATCAGGGTGGTGCCCTGGTACCAGTCCATGCGGGTGCTTCGCTGCACTACGTTGTCGCCCTTCAAGGCGCTGATGGGGATGAAATTGAGGTCGCGCGCATCGAGTTTGCTGCTGAAATCCTCCAACTGCTGCTTGATGTCCAGGAACACGGCCTCGTCGTAGTCCACCAGGTCCATCTTGTTGATGCAGAACACCACGTGGGGGATGCCGAGCAGGGAGGCGATGAAGGCATGTCGGCTGGTCTGCTCCTGCATGCCCTTGCGCGCGTCCACCAGGATGATGGCCAGGTTGGCGGTGCTGGCACCGGTGACCATGTTGCGGGTGTACTGGATGTGCCCCGGCGTATCGGCGATGATGAATTTGCGCCGGGGCGTGGCGAAGTAGCGGTAAGCCACATCGATGGTGATGCCTTGTTCGCGCTCGGCGCGCAGGCCATCGGTGAGCAAGCTCAGGTCCACCTCGCCGTTGCCGCGTTTGGCGCTGGCGCGCTCCACGGCCTCCATCTGGTCGTCGAAGATCGCGCGGCTGTCGTACAGCAAGCGCCCGATCAGGGTGCTTTTGCCGTCGTCCACATTGCCTGCCGTTGTAAAACGGAGCAGGTCCATGTTGAGGTATCCTTTAGTTTCCATTTTAATAGAAATATGAAAGGGGAAAGCTGAAAGCTGAAAGGAGGTCATCGCTTGACCAGTGAAGTGAAGGTGGCGACCAGTTCGTTCGATCCACGGTCATCAGAAATAACCTTCCTTTTTCCGGTCCTCCATGGCGGCCTCGCTGCGCTTGTCGTCCATGCGGCTGCCGCGCTCGGTGGTGCGCGTGGAGGCCACTTCGTTGATGATCTCCTCCAAGGTGGCGGCGGGTGAGTCCACGGCGCCCGTGCAGCTCATGTCGCCGATGGTGCGGAAGCGCACACGTTTGGTGAACGGCTGTTCGTCCGGCTTCAGGTGCATGAAGGGCGAGTTGGCATAGATCACCCCGTCGCGCAGGAACACCTCGCGCTCATGGCTGAAGTAGATGCTGGGGATGTCGATTCCTTCCAAGAGGATGTACTGCCACACATCCATCTCGGTCCAATTGCTGATCGGGAAGGCGCGGAAATGTTCACCGGGGCGTTTTCGGCCGTTGTACAGGTTCCACAGCTCGGGCCGTTGGTTCTTGGGGTCCCACTGGCCGAATTCGTCGCGGTGGCTGAACACGCGCTCCTTGGCCCGCGCTTTCTCCTCATCACGCCGGGCGCCGCCTATGGCACAATCGATCTTGTGCGTTTCGATGGCCTCCAGCAGCGTGTTGATCTGCAGTTTGTTGCGGCTGGCGTAAAAGCCTGTTTCCTCTTGCACTTTGCCCTCGTCGATGCTCTTTTGCACGCTGCCCACCAGCAGTTCCACGCCGTATTTTTCCACAAGCCGGTCGCGGAACTCGATGGTTTCGGTGAAGTTGTGCCCGGTGTCCACGTGCAGCAGGGGAAAGGGTACCTTGGCGGGGAAGAAGGCCTTGCGGGCCAGATGGAAGCACACGATGCTGTCCTTGCCGCCACTGAACAGCAGCGCCGGGTGGTCGAACTGGGAGGCCACCTCGCGGAGGATGTGCATGCTCTCGCTTTCAAGCTCCTTCAGGTGGGTCAATCGGTAGGAATGCATGGTCATGCGTGCAGTTTGGTGCGGGCCAAAAGGCGGTTCATCAGTTCGTCGGCGGCATCATCGGCGCTGCGGCCCAGGGTGTGCAGGCGCACCTCGGGCAAGGGAGGTGCCTCAAATGGTGCGCTGATGCCGGTAAAGTCCTTGATCTCACCTGCCCGGGCCTTGGCGTACAGCCCCTTCACGTCGCGCCGTTCGCACTCCTCCACCGGGGTGTCCACGAACACTTCGATGAAGTCGGCCGGGCCGATGATCATTCGGGCCTGCTCGCGGATGGCCATGGTGGGACTTACGAAGCAGCAGACCACTACGGCGCCGTTCTGCAGGAACAGCTTGGCCACCTCGGCGATGCGGCGGATGTTCTCCGTGCGGTCGGCATCGCTGAAGCCCAGGTTGCTGTTGATCCCGGCGCGGACATTGTCGCCATCAAGCACAACCGTGTAACGGCCTGCCTCGTGCAGTATGCGCTCCAGGGCGATGGCGATGGTGCTTTTGCCACTGCCGCTCAGGCCGGTCATCCACACCACGCAGCCGCGTTGGCCCAGTAACGCTTCCTTGTCGGTGCGCTGCAGCAGCCGGTGCGATACGGGATGGATGTGCCCTGTGTGCGGTGCCATTGCGGGCTGCGAAGGTACGCCTTGCAGGCAGGGCGTTTCCTGACGCATGGCAGCGCCGCCCCGGCGACGGTTATCTTTGTGCATATCATGGCACTGATGGTGGAAACAAAGGCCCGCAAGGGCATGGTGGCAATGGATCGCATGCCTGCCGTGGACCAGGTGGGCATTGAGGAACGCGTGGCCCGCATCAAGACCCGCAGCATCAAGAAGGAGGCGAAGGTGGAGGGGATGAAGCTCGCGCTTTCGATGATCGACCTGACCACGTTGGAGGGCCAGGACACACCCGGCAAGGTGAAGCAGCTCTGTTACAAGGCCGTGCACCTGCACGACCAGTTGCCGGGCCTGCCCACCGTGGCGGCGGTGTGTGTATACCCCACGCTGGTGAAGACGGCCAAGCAGGCGTTGGGCACCAGCGGGGTGAAGGTGGCCTCCGTGGCCACGGCCTTCCCGAGCGGGCAGGCACCCAAGGCGGTGAAGATCGCCGACACGAAGTTCGCGGTGGCCGAAGGGGCGGATGAGATCGACATGGTGATCAGCCGGGGCAAGTTCCATTCCGGCGAATACGGCTTCGTGCATGATGAGATCGCGGCGGTGAAGGAGGCCTGCGGCACGGCGCGGCTGAAGGTGATCCTGGAAACGGGCGAACTGGGCACTTACGACAAGGTTCGCTTGGCCAGCGATATCGCCATTGCGGCAGGCGCGGATTTCATCAAGACCAGCACGGGCAAGATCAGCCCCGCCGCCACCATGCCCATTACGCTGGTGATGCTGCACGCCATCCGCGACCACTTCCTGAAGACCGGGGAGATGATCGCCATGAAGCCGGCGGGCGGGATACGCACCAGCAAAGAAGCCCTGCACTACCTGATGATGGTGAAGGAGGAGCTGGGCCCCGAGTGGCTGCACCCGCATTGGTTCCGCTTCGGCGCCAGCAGCTTGGCCAACGACATCTTGATGCAATTGGAGAAGGAGGCCACAGGGCGCTATCAGGGCGCAGACTACTTCAGCATCGATTGAGGCCTACGCAGGGCAATCGCGGCTTAACCGGTTGATGGAATTGGCGCCCGGCAGCGGCATGCCGCTGAAATTCAACCACGGATCCACGCGGAATGGCACGGATGAATACATAGGTGCCCAACATGACATCCGATCAAAGATCAAAGTTCCGGTATGGGCCCATCCGCGTGGATCCGTGGTTGATATCGACCAAACCAGCGCTCGCAGGGCACCCAACGCACGATAGCCCCGAGGGCTCCGCGCTATTTACCGTGGTGCTTCCTATCTTCGGTCCAATATCGTCCAAGGGGATGGGTTGGACAAACGAATACGTACCGAAGATGAAACGAACAATATTCTTTCTGCTGGCGGCATGCCTTTCCGGCAGTACTTACACGCAAGAGGTGCAGAAATGCTGCGGTACCTCAAGCAGCACCTTCCTGCTGGGGAGCACCAACTATGCGCGGCACACACAATGCCTGTATGCCCCCGGTGAGCTTTCCGGGGCCGTCGTCGGCAACATTGTACGGCTTTACTACCGCTATGGAACATCAGGCATAGCTAACGGCAACACTTTGGGCGATGTGGAGATCGGCCTATTGCAAACATCGGCCACGAGCTTGGTGGGCACCACTTTCCTCACGGGGTTCCAATCCGTGCTGGACGCGTCATCGGTCGCCATTGCGCCGGGGCAATCGGGCAATTGGTTCAGCATTGACCTGGACACGCCTTTCCTTTTCGACCCCACGCAATCCCTGGTGGTGGATATCCGTTTTGAGACATCGGCAAACACCTCCTTCGGCACATACGCTGTTTTGGGAACGTCCGGCAGGAAGATCATGTCCTCCTCAACAACGAACCCCAGCGGTGAAACGTGGGATACCCTGCAGGACATCGGCTTTGACCTGGACCAAGGAACCGGGATGGCGCAGCGTGTGCTTACCGCCGCCATGCTCCACCCCAACCCGGCGGGCACCAGGAGTGAGCTTTACTGGCGGAACCCGCTGACACACCATGCATCGCTCACGCTCAGCGACCTTTCGGGCCGCATGGTGCAAGCCGGGCAGGTGCCGGCAGGGTCGGACCATGCCGCCGTTGACCTGGACGACGTGGCGCCCGGCCTATACCTGCTGCAGCTGCACGACGCGACCGGCCTGCTCTACTCGGGCCGGTTGGTGCGTGAGTGAGAGCGGCGTTGTCCCCTTCCGGCTTGCTGCATTGTGGAAGGGCAAGTGCTCAATTGAGCGCGTACACCTTCCCCGGCAGGCTGCGCACCACCCCGTTGAACTCCAGGTTGAGCAGTAGCGCAGCCGCCTTGTGCTGCGGCATTTTACTACGGAAGCAAAGCGTGTCGATGTCGATCTTGCCCTGGGCGCGGATCACGTCCACCAAGGCTTGTTCATCGGGCATCAGGCTGGTGAACAGGGAGGCTTGAACGGGCTTTTTCTTCCGGGCCTCGGCATCCCATTCCATCAGCTTCAGCACATCGCGGGCATGGGTTACCAAGTGGGCCTCACTGCGTTGGATCAGGCGGTTGCAGCCGATGCTGCGCTCATCGGTGGGGCGGCCGGGGAAGGCCATCACCTCGCGGTCGTAACTGTTGGCGATGCCGGCGGTGATCAGCGATCCTCCCTTCGGCCCGCTTTCCACCACCACGGTGCAGTCGCTCAGGCCCGCGATCACGCGGTTGCGGGCGGGGAAGTTGCCCGGGGCGAACGGGGAGCCGCTGGGCAGTTCGCTCAGCAGGGCGCCGTGCCCGCAGATCTCCTTGGCCGTGGCGGCGTGTTCGCCGGGGTAGAGCTTGTCGAGCCCATGGGCCACGCAGGCGACGGTGGGCAGGGCGCTGCGCAGGGCAGTGCGGTGGGCGATGATGTCGATGCCGTAGGCCAGACCGCTGATGATCGCGGCCCCGCTTTCGGCCAAGCCCTCCACCAGTTCTTCGCACAGCCGCTTACCGTGCTCCGTTGGGGTGCGCGTGCCCACGATGGAGATCGAACGGGCGGGGTCCAGGTCCGCATTGCCCTTGACAAAGAGCAGTACCGGTGCATCGGGGCAGTGTACCAGGCGGCGCGGGTAGTCCGCATCCAAGTAAAACACCATGCGCAGCCCGTGCTTGCGCACATACGCCAGTTCCTTTTCCGCAGCCTTGACCACGCTTGCGTTCTTGATGGAGGCGGCCAACACGGGCCCGATCCCCGGCACCTTGTCCAATGATCGCCGCACGGCGGGGTCCGTGAACAGGGCCTCCACCCCGCCGCACCAGGCCACCAGGTTGCGGGCGTTCACCGGCCCGATGCCCTTGAGCATCGACAGGGCGATGCGGTATGTCCACTGCAGGTCCTCCATTGCGGGCTGGCGGCGATCGCTACTTTCGCCGTCAAGGCTTTCGGCCCAAAATACGCGGGATGAGGATCATAACGGCATGGGCCTTTGCACTGATGGCATGTGCGGGGCAGGGCCAAACCACGGAGGTGACCGGAAAGGTGCACGGCACGGTTTCCGCAACCGACGGCAGTGGTGCAGTGCCCGGAGCAAGCATCGCTTTCGGCAACCTGCGCTCCGCCGTTGCGGATGACAGTGGCCGCTATGCGATCAACTTGCCAGCGGGCCAGTATGCGGTGGTGGCACGGGCCATCGGTTTCACGGAGAAGCGGCTGCAAGTAACGGTGCCCCCCGGCGGCGAAGTGGAGTTGGACATTCCCATGGCGCCTTCCACCTCCCAGCTGGACATGGTGGTGGTGAGCGCGAGCAAGTTCGAGCAGCGTGTGGGCGAAGTGACCCAGAGCCTGAGCGTGCTGCCTGCGTCCATCATTCGGGACAAAGGCACGGTGAACTTGGCCGAGGCCCTGGACCAGGTACCCGGTGTGGTGGTAGTGGACGACGACCCGCAGATCCGGTCGGGCAGCGGGTTCAGCTACGGTGCCGGCAGCCGCGTGATGCTGCTGGCCGACGGATTGCCGGTCCTTAGCGGCGACATCGGGCGGCCGAATTGGACCTTCCTGCCTATCGAGGACGTGGAGCAGATCGAAGTGATCAAGGGTGCCAGCAGCGTGCTATACGGCAGTGCGGCGCTCAGCGGTGTGATCAACGTGCGCACGGGCTGGCCCGGGGATGAACCACGGACCCGCGCCACGCTTTTCGCCGGCGTTTATGATACCCCTGGCAATCCCGACGCCAAGTGGTGGGGCCCCAGTCCGCCGCTCACCACCGGGGCCGGTTTCCTGCATGCCGAAAGGTTCAAACAGTTCGATCTGGTGCTGGCCGCCAACGCCTATGGAGATCAAGGCTACATCGGGCCCGAACGCATGGCACCCGACAGTTTGGCCAAGCACCCCTACGAGCTGGGCACGGGCGGCTACGACCACCGCATCCGCTTCAACTTCGCCACGCGGTGGCGCGATCGGAAGGTAAAGGGACTGAACTACGGCATCAATGGCAACGCCATGCGCAGCCACAGCACCAGCGTGTTCCTGTGGGACAACTTGAACCAGGGCCTGTACCGGCCGATGCCCAACACCACCACGAACACCGTGGGCACGCAATTCTATTTGGACCCCTTTGTGCATTACACCGGCCCCAAGGGCACGCGGCACAGCCTGCGGGGCAGGTGGTTCCGCCAGCAGTTCGACAACAGCACCAACCAAAGCAACGGCAACGATCTGCTGTACGGCGAATACCAATGGCAGCAGCAGGTGGAGCTTTTCGGCCCCACCACCATTACCGCCGGCCTGGTGGGCCAGCAAGTGGCCAGCCATGCCGAGCTGTACAGCGGCAATCCGGAGGCCAACGGGGAAAACACGGCCACCAATGCCGCGGTATACCTGCAAGTGGACAAGAAGCTGATGGACCGCCTGATGTTGAGCGCCGGCGTGCGCTACGAGCGGTTCAAGGTGAATGAGCTGGAGCAGGCGGAACCGGTGCTGCGCGCAGGGGCCACCTACCAAGTGTGGGAAGGCACTTTTCTGCGGGCCAGCTATGGCCAGGGCTTCCGCTTTCCCACCATCGGTGAGCGCTACATCACCACTTCGGTGGGTGCCTTGCACATCTATCCCAACCCGGAACTTCAGCCGGAAGCCAGCGTGAACATGGAGGCGGGCATCAAGCAGGGCTTCAAGGTCGGTGGTGTTACCGGTTATGTGGACATGGTGGCCTTTCGGCAGGATTTCGACCGCTACGTGGAGTTCACCTTCGGGCAATGGGGCGCCGACCGCAGCATGGCCAACCTGTTCGGGTTCGGCTTCAAGAGCGTCAACACCGGCAAGGCGCGCATCACCGGAACCGAGTTTGAGGTGGCCGGCAAAGGCAAAGTGGGCGCCGTGGAGGTCCAGTTCCTGCTGGGCTACACCCACACCCTGCCCATCAGCACCACGCCGAACGAGGCATACGCGCAAACCGTCACCACCACCGGCGCCGTGCAGCACATCAGCTACCTGAGCACCAGCTCCGACCCCGACAACGACATCCTGAAGTTCCGCGTCCAAGATCTCTTCCGGTGCGATGTGGGTGCCACATGGAAACGGTTTAGCCCTGGCATCAGTGTGCGGTACAACAGCCACGTGCGCAACATCGACGAGGCTTTCATCCAGATCGAACAGATGGGCCAGCTCGGCAACGTGGGCGTGAAGCAATGGATGGCCGACCACACCACGGGCGATTGGATCACCGATGCGCGCCTCGGGTTCGCCTTGACGCCGCAGGTGAAGGTTTCCTTCCTGGTAGCCAACCTCACCAACGAGGTGTATGCCATCCGGCCCATGGCCATTGAAGCGCCGCGCAGCTACCGGCTGCAATTGGCCCTGTCCATTTGACCCCGATGCGCATCCTCGGCGTGATCCCCGCCCGCTACTCCAGCACGCGCCTGCCGGGCAAGCCCTTGGTGGACATCGGGGGCAAAAGCATGGTGCAGCGCGTGCTGGAGCAGGCCCGGCAAAGCCGCACCTTGGCGGAGGTGGTGGTGGCCACCGATGATGCACGTATCGCGGACCACGTGGCGGCCATTGGCGGGCGTGCGGTGCTTACCTCGCCCCGGCACCCCAGTGGCACGGACCGCTGCTGGGAGGCATGCACCAAGGCCGGGGGGGCTGCATTTGACGGCGTGGTGAACATCCAGGGTGACGAACCCTTCATCGCACCCGCGCAGATCGATGAGCTGGCCGGGGTCCTCAAGGCGCCCGGAACAGCCATTGCCACCCTGGCACAGGTGGTTGCCGATGACAGGGACCTGAACGACCCCGGCGAGGTGCTCATCACCGTGGACCGGAACATGAACGCGCTCTACTTCAGCCGTGCCGCGATCCCCTTCCTGCGGCACCCGGCGGCCGGACCCAGGCATGGGCAATTCCGCTTTCTGAAGCACGTGGGCCTGTATGCCTACACGACGGAGGTGTTGGAACAGATCGTGCAGCTGCCCCCATCGCCGCTGGAGCTGGCCGAATCATTGGAACAACTGCGCTGGCTTGAAAACGGGATCGCCGTGCGGGTGGGGATCACCAGCCATCCATCCTTCTGCATCGACACCGAACAGGACCTGGAACGGGCCCGCCAACGAATTGCCCGGGAAGGGTGAAGGACTTACAACACCGGAAGCCGACCCTGCTGCCAATGGCTTAGTTTTGACCCTGCCGATGGCCATTGAGCGTTACCTCCACGACCTGCTTTTTGAGCACGACTGTGTGGTCGTACCCGATTTCGGCGGCTTCCTTACGCACTACCGGCCTGCGCGCCTGGACCTTCAGCGGCGCCTGGTCCATCCCCCGTCAAAAGACCTCAGCTTCAATCGCAAGCTGGTGCGCCAGGACGGCTTGCTGGAGGACCTGGTGATGCGGCGCGAGGGAACGGACTTCAACACGGCCAAGGCCAGGGTGGAGGAGGAGCGGCGCCGGTGGTGGCGCCAGCTCGAACAAGACGGCCGGTTGGAGCTCCAACGCGTGGGCACCTTTTTCCGCGATGCGGAAGGCAACCTCCAGTTTGAGCCCGACCGCCGGGTCAATTTCCTCAAGGATGCGTTCGGCCTCAGATCCGTGGAAGCCGTTCCCGTGCCCATCACCGTGGTGCCCGCCCCGAGTGCCGTGCCGGCCGTGGAAAAGGAACCCGTGGGAGAGGGAAGGAACAGGGCTTGGTACTTGGCCGCCGCCGCCATGGCCGCCATTGCCGTTACCGCCGCCACTTGGTATGTGATCGGCCTCTCCCCCAAGGCCCTACCTGTCGCGGAAGGATTCGATCTGTTCCGAGGCACGGACCTGGCCCGTTACCGCATGCCTGAAGCGCCCGCCATGGCCATGGCGCCCTGGGATGCCCTGGTTTGGTCACCGCCAAACGACGGACAGGGTGTGCAGCAATTGCCCATTGCCGGTCCGGATGCGCCCTTGGTGGCGGTGAACCTGGGCCAGGCGCCATCGAAGGCCATACCCGAAAGCACGGCGGTGGCCACACCCTCGCCAACTGCACGGTTCCACATCATCGGCGGCTGCTTCCTGGAGAAGGAGAACGCGGATCGTTTTGTGGCGGAACTGCAGGCCAAGGGCTTTGCCGCCGCCCTGATCGACCGCAAGGGCGGACTGTACCGCGTGGCGTACGGCAGCTATCCGCAGCGGGCCATGGCCTTGGAGGCATTGGCCGCCGTGCGCAAGGAGATCGCACCGGAAGCATGGCTATTGGCCAAGTGAACCCGATGGCCAAGTGGCATGCTGCTTGCTGGGCGGGCACCGGTATTTATTCATCACGAACCATGAGAACGACGATCTTGATCGCGGCCATTGCAGGGTTGTCCGCATTCAGCAACGCACAGGTGGTGCTCACACCTCCGGCACGAACGATCAACACCGGCAAAGCAGAGGTCACGTGCGTGGCCATTGCGCCGAAGGGGGATCGGATCCTGGTGGGCACGGCACGCGGCGCCCAGTTGTACGATATCGCGAGCGGCAAACGCGTGGTGGCCTTTCCGTATGATGAGGACGGAAGCGGCGTGGTGTACCATGCGGCCTTCAATGAGAACGGCGAGTACGTTGTGCTGATCGGGTTCGCGGGAACGCGCGAGGTATGGGATGTGAAGAACGGCAAGCAGGACAAAATGCTCGCCAAGCACCGCTGGATCCCCGACGCCATCCGCACGCGTGGGCTCGGATTGAAGAAGGGGAACTCGGAGTTCGACCGCTTCTACCAGCAGGCTGAAGCGGAACATGACGGCATTACGGCCCGTGCCGGAAAGAATGGTGAGGTGGTGTTCATTGATGCCGACGGCAATGCCGTGCAAAGCCTGGCCTACCCGGAGAACAAGGACCAGCACCACCGTGCACCATGCCTGTTCCACGGGGGGCAGTTCATCACCGGCACGGACGACGGGCGCGTGCTCTTTTACGACCTGGTGAAGCGCTGAGCACGGATCATCCGCCCACCCCTGGATCGCCCGGGCCGGGAGGGGCAGGGACCTTGGAGCTGCGTGCCTTGGCGGCGGCATAGCCGGCCACCACCAGCATCACCAGGCCGATCAGCGCCAAGTACCACTGCACGGCCTTGAAGGTGGAGAGGAAGACGACCAACACCAGCAGCAGCACGGCCAATTGCACCCACAACGTCAGCGCGAACAACCCCCATGCGCGCCCATTGCCACGCAGTTTGCGGTAGATCTGCTGGTCCATCAGGTGGTAGGCGAACACCAGCACGGTGAGTTCCAACTTCACCTGCATCCAGGATTCCGCCAACAGCGACGGTTGCAGCCACAGCATCCAGCCCCCGAAGAGGATCATCAACAGCAGGGAAGGCCAGGCGACCATGTAGAGCAGTTGCCTGCCGGAAGCCATGTATTGCGCCATGAGGATGGTACGTGCGGGCTCAGCCTTCCCTTGGGCTTGTCGGTGCAGGATGAACAACCTCAGCAACCAGAAGGTCCCCGTGAAAAAGGTGACCATGAACACCAAGTGCAGGGCCAACAGGGCCGGGTACCAATGGGGAAGCATGGGTGAAAGATAGGAACCTGGCAAGGCTATCGGGTCTTAATCCATGCGCCTGGCGGCCCATCCACACACTGCCTTGAACCACGGGTCCACACGCCCCGGTGCCTGCCGGGGGAACACGGATAGGGAAGGTTAGTTTGCTTGGCAGGTGGGTCCGTGATCCGTGTTCATCGGTGTCCATCCGTGGTTTGAATCCTATTGGAAGCCGCGCCGGCAGGGCGCGTTAGACCTGATGGCCCCTGAGGAACCTGGCGGGCCACCGAATGGCACGGCCGGTCGGAGGTACCTTCGCGCAGCGAAAGCGACACATGGAAGCCAAACCTACCACCCTCAGTTATGTGGAGACCACCAACATGGTCCTGCCCAACGACACCAACACCCTGGGCCACCTCTTTGGCGGGCAATTGCTGAAATGGCTGGACATGAACTGCGCCATCAGCGCCGGGCGGCATGCCAACCGGATATGCGTCACCGCAGCGGTGAACAACGTCAGCTTCGACGTTCCCATCAAGCTGGGCGACCTGGTGATCATCAAGTCGCATGTCAGCCGCACCTTCCGCACCAGCATGGAGGTTTGGGCGGACGTGTGGACGGAGAACCAGGTCTCGCGCAAGCTCACCAAGTGCAACAGTGCCATCTACACGTTCGTGGCCGTAGGAGCAGACGGCAAGCCGACGGAGATGCCCGCAGTGATCCCGGTGACGGACGAGGAAAAGGAACGCTACCAAGGGGCATTGCGCCGCAGGCAATTGCGGTTGGTGCTGGCCGGAAAGATGACGCCGGAGGAAGCCACCGAGCTACGCTCGATCTTCCCCTGAGTTGGCTATTGAAGGCCGGTCCGGGGCACCTCCATGGGCCCAGGCTGCAATGCGGTCCAGATCCTGCTTCTCCATGCAGCGGAAGTGGCCCTTGGGGCAACGCTCGTACCCGATCTTGGAGCAAGGGCGGCAATCCAGTCCCTTTACCTCGCTGATGTGCACGCGTTCGGGATGCTGCGGGATGTACGGCCCCATGCCGAATTCGGGCACGGTGTTGCCCCAGACGCTCACCACGTTCTTCCTGAACGCACTGGCAATGTGCATGGCCCCGCTGTCATGGGCGATCACACTGTTGGCTTGCCGGATCAAGGAAGCGGAGCCCAGCAGGTCGTATTCCCCGGTGGCGTTGTAGGCACGCGCCCCAACGGCATCCGCAATGGCACGCCCCGTGGCCCGGTCGCCGCGCCCCCCGATGATCACCAACGGCCCCTGCAGCTTGCGCGCCAATTCCACGAGTTTGTGCTGCGGGAGGCGTTTGGTGAAGTGGCCTGCACCGATGCACAGCGCGATGTGGCCGTTCCGGTGCGTGGCGGGCAAGGCGGAGGGCGCTATTTCCTTTTCCGACGGAATGAACAAGTCCAGCCCCAGGCCGTCGTTCTTCACGCCGAGGTGCGCTACGGTGGCCAAGTAGCGATCCACAATGTGGATGCGAGGCAGTTTGTCTACCTTGAGGTTCACCAGCAGCCACTTCTCCCAATTCAGCTTCGCGAAGCTCTTCGCCCGTGCACCTAAGGCGAGTTTCACCCGCAGGGTGCGCAGGTTGTGGTGCAGGTCCACCACCAGGTCGAACCGCTCTTGCTTCAACACCCTGATCGTTGCGCCAAGGTCGTCCCTCAGAACATGCACGTGGTCCACATAGGGGGAATGCGCAACCAGTTCGCGAAAGGCATCCTTGGTGAGGAAGTGCACCTCGGCCCCGGGCACCTGCTGCTTGATGCCGCGCAGCACCGGCGAGGTGAGAATGATGTCGCCGATGGAACTGAAGCGGATGACAAGGATCTTCATGAAAGCTGGCGCAAAGGTACTGGCCGCCTTGTCGTACTTTCATGAAAGCCGCACCTTTGCAGTACTTTGCACGACTGTGTTTTCAGCGCATGTACATCGACACGCACACACACCTCTACCACAAACAGTTCGACCAGGACCGTAACGAAATGGTGCGGCGGGCGCTGGATGCCGGCGTTCACAAACTGTTCCTGCCGAACATCGACATCACCAGCGTGGAAGCGCTGCACACGATGTGCGACGAGCACCCGGATACCTGCTTCCCCATGATGGGCCTGCATCCGTGTTCCGTTGGAGAAGATCCCAACCGCGACCTGGCCGAGGTGGAGCGCCTGCTGGGCACGGGGCGTTACTGGGCCGTGGGCGAGATCGGCATCGACCTGCACTGGGACAAGACCTGGATCGAACAGCAGAAGGATGTTTTCCGCCAGCAAGTGCGTTGGGCCAAGGACCTGGCCCTTCCCGTGGTGATCCACTGCCGTGAAAGCTTTGAGGAAGTAATGGCCATTGTGGAGGAGGAGAACAACGAGCACCTCACCGGCGTGTTCCATTGCTTCACCGGCACGGAGGAGGAAGCACGGCGCATCATTGAACTGGGCGGTTTCATGCTCGGTATCGGCGGGGTGATCACTTATCCGAAGAGCGGCCTTGCGGAGACCATGGCGCAGGTGGGCGCCAAGCTTTGCGTGCTGGAAACCGATTCACCCTACCTGGCCCCGGTGCCCTACCGCGGCAAGCGCAACGAAAGCAGTTACATCCCGCACATCGCTGAAGCATTGGCCGCCGCGGTGGGCCTGACCGTGGAGGAAGTGGCCCGCATCACCACGGCCAACGCCGAGCAGCTCTTCGAGGAATGAGCCGCCCCAAGGTCCTCCTGATCTACACCGGCGGCACCATCGGCATGGTGGCCGATGCCCGCACCGGCGCCTTGAAGGCCGTGGACCTGGACCACTTGGAGGAACAGGTGCCCGAGTTGGTGCGCATGGGCGTTGAATTGGGTACGGTATCCTTCGGCACGCCCATCGACAGCAGCGACATGCACCCGGAGCATTGGCTGCGCATGGCGGCCATCATCGGGGAGCACTACGAGTCCTATGATGGTTTCGCGATCCTGCACGGCAGCGATACCATGGCCTACACCGCCAGCGCCCTCAGCTTCCTGCTGGAAAACCTGTCCAAGCCGGTGATCCTCACCGGGAGCCAACTGCCGTTGGGCACCATCCGCACCGACGGCAAGGAGAACCTGATCACCGCCATTGAGATCGCCGCCGCCAAACAGGACGGTGTGCCGCTGGTGAGCGAAGTGGCCATCTATTTCGAGTACAGCCTGTACCGCGGCAACCGCACCGTGAAGGTGCATGCCGAGCGCTTCGAGGCCTTCCGGTCGCCCAACTGGCCGGTGCTGGCCGAAGCGGGCACGCACATCCGCTACGACCGTGCCGCGCTGCTGCGCCACTGCAGCGGGCCGTTCACGGTGCATAAGCATCTGGGTGATGGGGTGGGCGTGATGCGGCTCTTTCCCGGTATCCGTGCGGCCTGGGCGGAGGCCCTGCTGCGCGACCCCGGTCTCAAGGCCGTGGTGCTGGAAACTTTCGGCAGCGGCAATGGCCCCATGGACAACGAGTTCCTGGAGGTGCTGCGCGAAGCGCGGAAACGCGGCATCGTGCTGGTGAACGTCACCCAATGCGTGGGCGGCCGCGTGGAACAGGGCCGCTACCAGACCAGCCGTGCCCTGATGGACATGGGCGTGGCAAGCGGCCACGACCTCACCACCGAGGCGGCCATCACCAAGTTGATGTTTCTGCTGGGGCGGGGCCTGGGGCCGGAAGAAGTGGCCCGAATGATGGAACGGCCCTTGTGCGGCGAACTGTCGGTTTGGTAGGGGATGGAGGTATTACATTCGCGGCCCGCATCCCCCGGATGCGGCACATTGGAGAAGTGGCCGAGTGGTTTAAGGCGCACGCCTGGAAAGTGTGTTTACCTGAAAGGGTAACGGGGGTTCGAATCCCTCCTTCTCCGCCAACGCTGCCCGCGAAGCGGGCGATAAATGCCAAAGGCCGGATGCCGAGCTTGCTCGAAGCATCCGGCCTTTGGCATTTATCCGTGGCCGCGCAGCGGCCACAGCGTTGAAGCCACCCCCCTCAGGGATGGCGCGCCTCGCGCAATCCCTTCGAGGATTCGGATGCCGAGCTTGCTCGAAGCATCCGGCCTTTGGCATTTGGGCACCTCTAAAAACTCTGTCCTCCGTCACGATGTTGTGTTTTGGATGGAATTC
>ENA-UOUJ01000117-UOUJ01000117.1-activated-sludge-metagenome-genome-assembly--contig:-NODE-117-length-70592-cov-13.519103_pt1 | contig 70592 bp, 53 predicted proteins | sample MGYA00249839_ERZ747224 | MGnify/ENA primary metagenome ERZ747224 (study PRJEB28782, sample SAMN03220277) | activated sludge metagenome | biome: wastewater; feature: sewage sludge; material...
AGCACCTCGTTCACACCGAGGGGGTCACAGGTTCAATCCCTGTCGCATCCACCATTCCCCACTTGCAGAGAGTCGCCCCCAGCCCCGCCTTGCGGTGCGGCTGTAACCGTTTACGGTGGTGGCAAAAGAAAGTTCGGGTGAGGAAGATCGATGGCGCAAGTCCGGCTGACCGGCGTGACCAAGGCGTTCGGCGCGGTCCAGGTGCTGAAGGGCGTCGATCTGGACATTGCGGACGGCGAGTTCGTGGTCTTCGTCGGCCCGTCCGGCTGCGGCAAGTCGACCCTGCTGCGCACCATCGCCGGACTGGAAGAGGCGACATCGGGCACGGTCGAGATCGGCGGGCGGGTGGTCAACGCACTGTCGCCGTCGGATCGGGGCATCGCCATGGTGTTCCAGTCCTATGCGCTTTATCCGCACATGACGGTCTATGAGAACATGGCCTTCGGGCTGAAACTGGCCAAGGCGGACAAGGCCGAGATCGACCGCCGGGTGCGGGCGGCGGCCGAGACCCTGAACATCACCGACTATCTGGACCGCAAGCCCAAGGCCCTGTCGGGCGGCCAGCGCCAGCGGGTGGCCATCGGTCGGGCCATCGTGCGCGAGCCGGAGGTGTTTCTGTTCGACGAGCCGCTGTCGAACCTGGACGCCGCCCTGCGGGTGCGGATGCGGTATGAGTTCGCCGCCCTGCACCAGCGGCTGAAGACCACCATGATCTATGTCACCCACGACCAGGTCGAGGCCATGACCCTGGCCGACCGGATCGTGGTGCTGAACGGCGGGCGGATCGAACAGGTCGGCGCGCCGATGGAGCTGTATGAGCACCCCAAGAACCTGTTCGTGGCCGAGTTCATCGGCAGCCCCAAGATGAACCTGATCGCCGCCCAGGTGACCCAGGCGTCGGCGGCGGGCGCGACGGTGAAGACGGCCGGGGGCGAGACGGTGACGGTGGCGGTGGACGCCTCTGCCGCAAAGGCCGGGGACACGGTCACCCTGGGCGTGCGGCCCGAACATCTGACGCTGGACGGCGACGGCGGCGCCCTGGCGACCACGGCGGACTTCGTCGAGACCCTGGGCAACGCCACCTATGCCTATGTGCGTCATCCGGGGTCGCCCGAGACCCTGACGGTGCAACTGCCCGGCGATGTGCGGCCGCGGGCGGGCGACGCCATGACCATGCATGTCGCACCAGGCCAAGCGCATCTGTTCGATGCGGACGGGGCGGCGTTCAAGAGACTCTGATCCTTCTCCCGCAAGGGGAGAAGAATCGCCTTCATCGCATCTCGACCCGGCGGGCGCCGACCGGGATGGACAGTTCGCCGTCAGCCCATTCGGCCGCCTGTCCGTCGATGGTGACGCGCGCGGGCGGCGTGGCGTCTTCGGGCCAGCGCAGGGCGAAGCCGCCGGGCGGAACCGCGCCGGGCGCCAGGGTCAGGACATAGGCCACCCCTTCCCGCTTCAACCGGTATGACAAGGCGCCATGGGCGGTGCGAAGCCGCTCGACCCCCACGCCCGCCTCGCTGTCGATCCAGGCCAGGGGCAGGCCGGCGGCCAGCACCAGGGCGCCGTCGCGGTCGCGCTCATAGGCGAACAGGTCCAGGGCCGAACGAATGTAGTCCGAGCTGATCCAGGCGTGGGGCATGTCGCCGATGAAGACCGGCCGACGCTTGTCGCGCCCGGCCACCTCGGCCCAGCCGTTCCAGGCGGCGGGTCGAACGTCGTGGAACATCCAGTTCAACGCCTGAAGCGCGCGGTCGCGCTGGCCCAGCCGCACAAAGGCGCCGACGACGCGCAGCTCGTAGGGCGTATAGACATCCCAGTCGTCGCGATTCGACAGACGTTCCTGGAAATTCTCCCAGTATTTGTCGAAGGTTCGGGCCAGAAGCTGTTGCGGCAGATCGTCGATCAGGCCCGCAGGCGACAGGCCGATGGTGGTCGAGGTGGCGTCGAAATCGCCCCTGTCGGCGGCGCCGGCGATCCAGTCAATGCCGTGATGCGCGGCCGTGTTGCGGATCGAGGCCATCAGGTTGGACCGGAACTGACCCGTCGCGGTGCGGATGCGCGCCGCCTCAGCGTCCTCGCCCAGAACATCGGCGATGAAGGCCGCATCGCGATAGCCCAGCAGGCCCCAGAAATCGTCCCAGTAGGAATAGGCCGGACGGTCCGAATAGCCCTCGTGGCTGATCGACGGCGGCAAGAGGCCGAACAGATGCGCCTTGTCGGCGGCTTCGTATTCGGCGGTGCGGGTCTCGGCCCGCAGGGCGTCCATATAGGCGACGGCTTTTTTCACCGGCCCCCACACCTGGCGCAGCAGGGCGTCGTCGCGGGTGTAGCGCCAGGTTTCGGCCGCCAGGAAGATGAACTCGCCGTGGCTGTCGTTCTCGGGCACCGGGTCGGCGCCGCGCGCATCGACGCAGCAGGGAACCTTGCCGTTGTCGAACACATAGGGGGCGTACCAGCGTAGATAGTCGGCCGACAGATCGGCGTGGCCCAGGCGGTTCAGCCCCTCGGCCATCATGGCGCCGTCGCGGATCCAGCTGCGGTTATAGCTGCGGGTGCCGGGCTGCAGGATCGGACCCTGGCGCGACATCAGCATGTGCGCCAGCGACGAACGCAGCACATCCTCGATCCGCTGGGCCTCGGGCGGCAGGATCAGATCGACCCGGTCCAGCTTCTGACGCCAGCCGGCGGCGACGCGGTCTTCGACCCCATCCAGCATCGCCCCGACCGAGCCGGTCACGACCGGCGTGGGCGCGCCGCCCGACAGGGGCGCCATCCAGCCGAAGGTGCGGCGTTCGCCGGGCGCCAGGGTGACGTCATACAGCAGGGCGCCGGACATCAATTCGGTGGCGTCGGATTCGACCAGACGCTGGGTCGCCGGCGACCGGCGGCCGGTGGCGATCAGGCTCTGGGGATCGGCGCCGGCGTCGAAGGTCGCGGCCGTGACGCCATCGGGGCGGGCCAGGGCATTGACGCGGATGGCGTCGTTCAGCACCAGGGCGCCGCCGTTCCAGTCGATCTGCATCAACGGCCCGACGCCGCCGGGGATGGCCAGGAACTGTTTCGGTCCATTGACCTGATACGGCCGCGCCGCCAGCGCCAGGGTCAGGGTCAGCGGGCGTGGCGAGGTGTTGATCAGGTCGTATCGGCCCCACAGTTGCGCCTGATCCAGCGTTCCGTCCGCGAAGGCGGTGACCGTCAGGCGCCAGTCGCCGGCGGTCCAGGTGACCGAGGGGATGGGCAGGTCGTCGTCCCTTTGGCCTTGCGTCACATTGACGTCGGCCCAGGTGAACAAGCGGCCGTCCTGCAAGACGAACGGCTCCATCGACGGGCCGGAGCGGCGCAGTTCGATGGCGCCGTCTTCGCCGATCAGGCCGCTTTCGCCCCCGCCGTCGACGCCGACCAGGGTCCAATAGGGCTGCTCGCCATGGAAGCCGCGCGGATACAGGCCACGGCGGCTGCGCTGGGCTATGGCCTCCACGAAGGCGGTCGGGTCTTCGCCGAAGGCCAGGGGTTCGATGCGCAGATCGTTCAGGGCGTATGCGGTCTGCTCGCCGCCCTGCCCTTCGGTCAGGATCAGGCGCAGGTGGCGGGCCGAGGCCTCGGGCGTGCGCAGCCAGTCGGTTCCGCCGTTTCCGCCGCTGACCGAGGCGATGGGGCGCCAGTCGCGCCCGTCCGACGACGCCTCGACGCGATAGGCGGTGGCGGCCGACCGGGGCGCCCAAGTCAGGGTCAGGCCCCCGAACTCGCGCTCATAACCCAAGTCCAGCGTCAGCGACTGCTCCCTCAGGGCGGCGGTGCGCCAGGCGGTGGCAGGGTCGTCGTCCACCGCGCGGGCGGCGATGTCGGCGCCCGCCTGGCTGCTGGCGGCGGCGACCGGGCGCGGATCGACCGACGGGACCGGCGGCAGTTCGCGGATCGACAGCTGGTCCACCTCGATGAAGCCCAATCCGCCCTGGCCCGCCGTGATCACGAACTCGATGCGGGCGGCGCCGGTGAAGGCCTTGTCGGTCGTCGGCCCCCAGGCGAAGGCGATCTGGCGCTTCTTGATGGTGAACAGGGTCCAGCCGTCCGGCGCGGTCCAGCCGGGCACGCGGCGCCAGTGGACGTTCTCGCCGCTGGCGTCGACGAATTTGATCTCCAGCGTATTAGTCGGGCCTTCGCCGCGCACCCAGAAGCTGATCTCGTAGTTGTCGGGCGTGTTCAGATCGATGGCCCGCGCCGCGAAGGCGTAGCCCGACCGGCCGTTGAAGTCATAGGTCAGGCGCATGGCCTTGCCGTCTTGGCCATCGACCGCGCTGACGGCCGAATCCACGTCGGTCGAGGCGTCGGCGGCCCACGGCGTCAGATCCTCGAAGGCGTCCAGCACCCGCGTCTGGGCGGCGGCCGGGGTGGCCAGCAGAAGGGCGAACAGGGCGATCAGCAGACGCATGACGGACTCCGAAACGATCCTCCCCCATCGGGGGAGGGGGACCACCCGAAGGGTGGTGGAGGGGGCTGGAACCGCCAGTGTCCGGGGTTGCCCCCTCCACCGCTTCGCGGTTCCCCTCCCCCGGTGGGGGAGGATTTGCAGTCAGCCCTTCACGCTGCCCGCGAGCATGCCGCGGATGTAGTAGCGTTGCAGGGCCAGGAAGAGGATCAGCACCGGGGCCACGGTCACCACGGCGCCGGCCATCATCATTTCGATGTCCTGGACATGCTCGCGCGACAGGGCCGCCAGGGCCACCGGCAGGGTGTAGTTCGACTGGTCCGTCAGGATGATCAGCGGCCACAGGAAGTCGTTCCAGCTGCCCAGGAAGACGAACAGGCCCAGGGTGACGATGATCGGCTGCAGGGTCGGCAGAACGACGCGGCGGAAGATCTGGCCTTCGCTGGCGCCATCGATGCGCGCGGCCTCCAGCATCTCGTCGGGGATCGACAGGGAATACTGGCGCACCAGGAACAGGCCGAAGATCGACGCCAGCCAGGGCACCAGGGCGCCGGCATAGGTGTTCACCAGCCCCATCCCCTTCAGCATCAGGAACAGCGGCAGGGTGCCGATCTGGGCCGGAATGACCAGGGCGCCGACCAGCAGCTGGAAGATGCGCTCACGCCCCTTGAAGTTCAGCTTGGCGAAGGCGTAGCCGGCCGGCACCGTGAACGACAGGGCCAGCACCGTGGCCAGGGTCGCCAGGGCGAAACTGTTCCACATATAGCGGCCCATCCCCTGCCCCACGAACAGGTCGCGGTAATGATCCAGGGTGATGGTTCGCGGGATCAGCGGCGGCGGGAAGTTGGCGGCCGCGCCCGTCGGCATCAGGCTGACCGACAGCATCCACAACAGCGGAAACAGCACGATCAGCGCCACGACGGCGACAGCGAGGTTCAGGACCAGGGCCTTGATTTTCATGCCCGCCCTCCCCGCTCGTCATCCTCGGGCTTGACCCGAGGATCAGAGGTCAGGACAGGCTGGACATAGCCGATGCGGCTCAGGCCGTGCGCATGCATTGACCCTAACGGAGCCGACGGTCTGATCCTCGGGTCAAGCCCGAGGATGATGGTTTGGGTTGGGCCGGAGGCGATCATGTCTGGCTCCCGAGGCGGCGCGCGACGGCCAACTGGACCAGGGTCACGGCGAAGATGCACAGGAACAGGATGAAGGCCACGGCGCTGGCGGACCCCAGGTTCCACCATTTGAAGCCTTCCTCGTACATGAAATACAGCACCGTCACGGTCGATTGGGCGGGGCCGCCCTGGGTCATGACGTAAGGCTCGGCGAACAGCTGGAAGAAGCCGGCGACCGAGATGATCGACACCAGAAGCAGCGTCGGCGCGATGGCCGGCAGGGTGACGTGGACGAACTGCTTCCACGGCCCGGCCCCGTCGATGCGGGCGGCCTCGTACAGCTCGTCCGGCACGGTCTGAAGCACGGCCAGGAAGATCAGCATGTTGTAGCCGAAGATCTTCCACACCACGAACATCAGGATGGCCGGGATGGAGGTCTCGGGCTGGCCCAGCCAGTCGACCGGCGACAAACCCACCGACTGCAGCGCCCAGTTGATGACGCCGTATCGGGTGTGCAGCAGATAGCGCCACACCACGGCGGTGGCGACCAGGGTGGTGACGAAGGGAGCGAAGAACATCACCCGCCAGATCGGCCGCCATTTCACCACCCGCGCATTCAGAATCACCGCCGCCCCCAGGGACGCCGCGATCGACAGGGGCACGCCCAGGACAGCGAACCACAGGGTGTTCTTCATCGCCCCCCAGAACAGCGGATTGGTCAGCAACTGCTCGTAGTTCTTCAGGCCGACGAAGCGCAGATTGTTCAGGTCGGCCAGGGCGTAGATGTCGAAGTCGGTCAGGCTGAGCAGCAGGGCCGACACCACCGGTATGACGAAGAAGACGGCGATGGCGATCAGGGCCGGCGCCACGAAGCCCCAGGCCGCGCGCTCGCGGCGGCCGATCCCATGGCGGCGCATGGGTTTGGCGGCGACGGTGTTTGCGGCGGCGGGCACATCGGTCATGCGCTGCGCCCCCGGTCCAGCATCCAGCGGCGCTTCTCCAGCAGGCGGTCGGCGCGGCGGTTGATCTCGGCGCCCGCCGTCTCGGGCGTATATTCGCCGCGCACCATCCGTTCGGCCACGATCTGCATCTCGGTGACGATCCGCTCCCACTCCGGCGCCTTGGGCACGGCCTCGGCGCGGGCCAGCTGGCTCTCGAAGGCCTTCAGATAGGGGTCGTTCGCCACCGTCGGGGTGGACCAGGCGCTGCGCCGGGCGGGCAGGTCGCCGGTGATGCGCGCGAACTCGGCCTGAACCCCTGGCTCCAGCAGGTAGCGCACCAGGGCCCAGGCGGCCTGCTGGTTCGGGGACGACCGGAACACCGCCAGCGACGATCCGCCGGGCGCCGAGGCGCCGGGGCCGGTCGGGCCGGGCACGCCGGCGGTCATCCAGCGGGTTTCCGGCGGCAGGCGACGGCGGAACTCGCCCACGCTCCACGGGCCGGACATGTAGAAGCTGAAATAGCCGCGCTGGAACTCGGTCCAGACGTTCGAAATCTGGGTGTTGGACGCCAGCGGGGCCAGCCCCTCGTCGAACAGGCTCTTGTAGAAGGCCAGGGCCGAGATGAAGCCGGGGCTGGCGAAGTTTCCGCGCGTGGCTTCGTCGATCAGCAGCGGCTCGTCGACCTGAAGCCCCAGGGTCAGAAGCTGCTCGAACTCATTGACCGGCAACAGGATCGCATAGTTGCCCGGCCCCGCCACACGCTTGACCGCATGCATGGCCCGCTTCCAGTCGGCCCAGGTCGTGGGCATGGCGTCCCAGCCGGCGCGCGCCAGCAGATCGGTGCGATAGAACAGCAGCCGGGTGTCCACATACCAGGGCGTGGCCATGGCGCGGCCGTCGATGGCGTTGGTGTCCAGCACCGCCGGGAACTGGTCCGTCAGCAGGTCGCGCGCCATGTCCGGCGTGGGCGACAGGGCGCCGATGGCCGACAGTTCGGCCACCCAGGTGTTGCCGATCTGGCTGACGTCCGGCAGCGAGTCCCCCGCATAGGAGGTCAGCAGCTTTTCGTGCGCCGCCGTCCAGGGAATGACCTGGACCACGACCTTCACGCCCGGATTGCGCCGCTCGAACTCGGGGATCAGGTCGCCGACATGGTCGCCCTCGTTGCCCATGGCCCACAGGCGCAGGCGGGTGACGCCGTCCTGTCGGCCACAGGCGGCCAGGCCCGACGCCGCCGCCCCGGCCATCAGGCCCAGCGCCGCGCGACGATCGGGCCGGCCGTCGATCATGCCTGGTCCAGCCAGCCGCCGGTGAAGCCCGCGCGCTTCAGGCCGCGCATCAGGTTCGGCTCGCCGCGCATGTGTTTCCACACGATGTCCGAGCGGTGGTTTTCGGTCATGACCACGATCGGTCCCTGGTCGATGCCCAGATAGTCGCCGTCGACCCAGCCCACGCCCTGAACCATCTTGCCGTGCAGCAGCGCGGGCACGTTCTCGGCCTGGCCCAGCGTCGGGTTGAAGGAATCCAGGAAGCCCCATTCGGTATAGACGCCCGCCCCGTACCTGGCCTTGATGGCCTTGACGCAGGCGGTGACGTCGTCGGGCGCGAAGGGCATGGACCCGGCCGCCGCCGTGGGGGCGATGGTGCCGTCGTCGCGCGCGCCGGGGCCGCGGGCCGAATAGCTGAAGAACTCGCGCTCGCGTCCCTCGACCATCAGCTTGAAATCGCCCGGCCCATCGCAGGCCGTCAGACCCCAGACCTCGGCCGAATAGCCGGTCCAGCCCATCGGATTGTCCGTGCCGTATTTCTTCTGCGCCTGGATGGCGCGGCGGCTGTTCTCGAAATAGTCGAACGGCGCCCCCAGCTCGGTCGACTTGGCGCGCAGCCAGGCGTCCTGAATGCCGCGGAAGTCGATGAACATGTGGCTGTACTGGTGTCCGAACATGGGCGCGAAATGCAGGTGCGCCGGCCCCCATTGGTCGGTCCAGCTGCGGTCATAGACGCTGCACCACTCGGTCCAGACGGTTTCGGGCACAGGGTGGGTCGGGCTGCCCATCGCCATCAGCAGCACGATCATCGCCTCGTTATAGACGTTCCAGTCGTGCGGGATGTGGCCGGTCTCGGGGTGCCAGCCCATCGAGATGCGGTCGGTGCGCACGATGGCCCAATTCCACTCGATGCGATCATAGATGGCCTGGGACAGACGCCGGATCTCGGCCTCTTCGGCGTGGTCGCCGTCGAACCAGCGTGCGGCGAACAGCATGCCGGCGACCAGCAGGGCCGTGTCCACGGTCGACAGCTCGGTCTGACCAAAGCGGTGGCCGGTCTTCATGTCCAGGAAGTGATAGAAGAAGCCCTTGTACCCGCCGACGCCCGTTGCTTCGGGGCCTTGGGGCAGGTCGTGGAAGAAGCGGACGGTGTTCAGGGTGCGGGTGCGCGCTTCTTCGCGCGTCATCCAGCCGCGTTCGACCCCCACGGGCCAGACGGCCAGGGCGAAGCCGACGGCGGCGACCGAGGCGAAGCTCTCGGTGGGCCAGCGGTCGCGGGTCAGGCCATTGGACCGGTCCGTCGCCTCGATGAACCAGCGGAAGGTGCGTTCCTGAAGCTCGTCGATCTCGGGGTCCAGCACCAGCGGCGTCGCGGCGCCCGGTTTGGTCCCACAGGCCCCCAGCGCCAGAGCGGCGGCCCCGGCGGTCGATCCCAGAAGAAACAGACGACGATCCATGGGCGGCCTCATACTCAGAATGAACTCATACCAAAAAAGAAGGGCCGCCTCCCTCTCGCAAGGAAGGCGGCCCCAGGCTCAGGAGATTACCAGCGGTAACGCAGACCCAGCTGGATGCTGCGGGTCGGCAGATACTGGTTCGTCGGCTGACCATACCGGGCGTTGGTGAAGTTGGTCTCGAACGACGAATAGTTTTGGAAGTTGAAGATGTTGATGCCGTCGATGGTGAATTCGACCGCATTGCCGTCCCACAGCTCCAGCGTCTTGGCCAGGCGCAGATCGATCTGGCGGAAGGCGAAGGCGTTGGGGATGATGAAGCTCTTCTTGTCCGGATAGGCGGCGTTCCAGCAGATGGCCGGTCCGGGCAGTTGAGCGTCGGGGCAGCTGTTGATGTTGTACGGCTTGCCCGAAGCCAGGGTCAGGATCGACGACAGCTTCCAGTCGCCCGGAATACGCATCGTGCCCGAGGCGACCAGCCGGTGACGATCGACGTCGGGCGAGTTGAACGTCGGGCTGATGGCCACCGTGGCGTAGTCGAAGTCGAAATTGCCCAGGCCCTGACCACGGCTGCCGTTCTGGGTCGAGTCCGCCAGGGTGTAGGCGACGTTGAAGCCCCAGCCGTCGATGTCGTTGTAGGGACGGTCGATGGTCAGATACATCGCCTTGTATTCGCGCTCACGGCTGTGGTCGGAATAGAAGACGCTGTCGTTGAAGGCGAACGGACGGCTCGTCGACGGATCGATGAACTGCGACGGACGCACGGTCAGCTGGTTCAGGTTGTTGACGTTCAGGCGCGACCACTGGAACTCGTTCTCGGTCTTGGCGTAGCTGAAGGTCAGGGCCGTCTGGATGTCCCAGAACTTCTGACGGATGCCGAAGTTGAACTGATCGGTGCGCGGCGGGGGGGCCGAGTTGTCGATCAGGAACACCTCGCCGTTCGCCGTGGTGCCGGCCAGCAGCGCATCCAGACCTGCCGCCGTGGCGTAGATCGGGTTCCAGGCCACCGTGTCGGTACGGCCGCCGAACGTACCGCCGGCGGGCGAGAAGTAGATGGTCCGGTTGCGCTGATAGGGCTTGAACCGCTCGTCGAAGGCGAAGTTGAAGCCGATGCGGTCGAAGTAACGACCGGCGCCGCCGAAGATCACCGTCCGCTCGTCGCCGAAGACGTCGTAGCTGAAACCGATGCGCGGCTGCCAGGCGTTGGTGTAGGCGTCACGGCCGTTGGTGATGTAGTTGGCCGGGTTCACCGGCGGCTGGAAGGCCGCATTGGTCTGGAAGGCGGCGATCAGGTCGCGCACCACCTGAGGCGTGGAATAGTCGTTGTTGACCGCGTTGTCCTCATAGTCCCAACGCAGGCCGATGTTCAGTTCCAGCTTGTCGGTGATCTGCCAGTCGTCCTGGATGTACAGGCCCCAGACGTTGTTTTCCGCCTCGGTCGGATCAACCGGCAGGTTGACGCTGACCTGGGTCGGGATGGTGGTCGAACCGAAGATCTCCGGCCGCGCCTGCACATCGTAGGTGAAGAACGGGTTGCGGTTGAACTCCTTGGACACGCCCAGCGTCTGCCTGGAGTATTTCACGCCCATTTTCAGGGTGTGGCTGCCCATCCACTGCAGGTCGGTGAAGGTCAGGTCGTTCTTGATGGTCCAGGCTTCCTGATCCAGGTCCTGGTTGTTCGCGCCGCCACCGAAGTTGAAGATGGTCGCTTCGATCTGGTTGTAGGCGAAGTTGAACGCGCCGCCCGCCACGTTGTCGCGGAACACCACATACCGGCCCGCCGACTGGTCGAAGTTCAGCGCGCGCGGGTTGTAGACCGAGTTGAAATAGTCGATCGAGAACTCGTTCAGGAAGCCATCGCCCTGATACTGGTGACGCAGAACAATCGAGCGGGTCGAGCCGTTCACCGCCGTGGCGCGGTCACGCGACGTCGGGCCGTTGCCGAAGTCACGAACGTCCTGCTCCTCGCGATAGGTCGCCGACAGGTCGATGCGCTGGCGGTCGTCGATCTGCCAGGACAGCTTGCCGAAGGCCAGGTCTTCCTCGAACGGCGCCTCGAAGGTGCCCAGCTCGTTGGTGAACAGGCCATTGTAGGCCGTCTGGTTCAGGAACACCGAACGTTCGCGCGTCTCTTCCTTGCGCTCATAGCTCAGGAAATAGTGCAGCGTGTCCTCGATGATCGGGCCGCCGACCGAGCCGCCGTACTGCAGGCGGTCCAGGCGGGCCTTGGACTCGCCGCGACGACGGGCGAATTCGTTCTGGGCCGTCCAGTCGCCGTTCTGCCAGAAGACGAAGGCGTCGCCGGTGAAGGTGTTGGTGCCCGAACGCGTGACCGAGGTGATGATGGCCGACGAAGCCTGTTCGTACTCGGCCTTGAAGTTCTGGGTCAGGACGCGGAATTCCTGAACCGCGGCCTGCGGGAACGGGTTGCCGCGGCTGTCATCCTGGCCGGCGATGCCGCCGTCGGTGATCAGCGACTTCTGGCTCTGGCCGTCGATGAAAACGTTTACAGTCAAGCTCGGCTGACCGCCCGCCGAGATGGTGCGTTCGGTGTCGCCTTCCTGCACCTGCACGCCGGGAGCCAGGGCGGCGAAGTTCAGGAAGTTGCGGCTGATCTGCGGCAGGTCGTTGATCTGCTGCTGGGTGACGTTGGTGGCCACTTCCGAAGTGCGGACTTCCAGCAGGCGGCGGCCGGTCACGACGATGTCGTCAACCGCGGCGGCGCCGTCGGCGGGCGCGGCCGAGGCGGCGCTGACGTCCAGATTCAGCGTGGTGACCTGACCCAGGCCGATGGTCACGGTGTCGGTGGTCGACTGGCCGTCCGCCGTGGTCACGGTGACGCGGAAGGTGCCGGGGCGCAGGCCGGGGATGACATAGCCGCCGTCAGCCGACACGCGGCCGCGGTTGACATAGCCGGTCGACACTTCGGTCGCGGTGACCGTGCCGCCGGTCTCGATCTGGCCGCTGTCATAGACGGTGCCGCGCAGGGTCGCCGTGGACGACTGAGCCATGGCTCCGCCGGCCGCCAGCAGGGACGCCGCGACCGCCAGGGCCGAAACGGTCCCCAGGGTGCGATAACGTTGGGTCTTGATGGTCATGGGCTTTTCTCTCCCCCTCAGGAAACAAGGACCGGTTCGGGCGCAGGCCCGCCGGCTGTGGTTTTCGGAACGACGACGCTGCTGGACTGGCGGACAATCAGTTCCGGGGTGACAACCTCGCGAGAGGTGTCGGACCGGTCCCGACTGCCGATCATACGGACCAGGCGCTCCAGCGCGCGTCGGCCGGTTTCGGCGATGTTGATGCGCATGGTCGTCAGCGACGGGCGCATCAGGGCGGCGATGGGCACGTCGTCGAAACCGACCACGGCCACATCCTCGGGGCAGCGGACGCCCCGGTCCTGCAGGGCCAGAAGGGCGCCCACAGCCATCATGTCGTTGGCGGCGAAGACCGCATCGGGGCGCGACGGCCCGTCCAGCAGCTCCAGACAGGCCGCATGGCCCGCCGCCTGGGAGAAGTCGCCGCGCAGACTGACGGGCGTCAGGCCGGCCTCGCGCACGGCCTTTTCATAACCGGCCAGACGCGCCTGGGCCTCGGCGTTATGCGCCGGCCCGCCGATATGGGCGATGCGTGTGCGGCCTTGGTCGATCAGATGCCGGACGGCGGTCACGGCCCCGCCGTGGTTGTCGACCACCACCGAGGGGCGTTTGGCGTCCAGATCGCCGCCGTTCATCAGCAGCACGGGCATGCCGCCCGCCAGGCCGCCGGCCAGCTTTTCCCCGTCCAGATGCGGCGACAGGACGATCAGACCATCGACGCGCCCGCGCATCGAGCGAATGGCGGCCGCCGCCTCTTCGGCGTCGTCGTGCGAACTGGAGACGATCAGGTGATAGCCCGCCTGACGCGCCGCCAGGTCCAGGCCGCGGATCAGCTCGGAAAAGAACTCGCCGAACAGGTCCGGCAGGATGACGCCGACACTGCTGGTGCGGCTGGTCGACAGGCTGCGAGCGCCGCTGTGCGGGACGTAGTTCAGGGCCTCGACCGCCTCCAGCACCCGCTTGCGCGTGGGTTCGGTCACTTGACCGGCGCCGGTCAGCACGCGCGACACCGAGGCCACGGAGACGCCCGCCATGCTGGCGACGTCGCGAATCGTGGCCGGCTTCACCATGCCGCCCGTCCGCCGTCGATGAAGGGGGTCGCTGCGCGTCCCAAGCCGTTCTCCCTGGCCGCTCCATGGTTCCGGCCCCCTTGACGAGGGTCCGTCCGTGAAACTTCTGTAACCGATTACATGGCACAGTCGCCCCGCGCCCCGCAAGGGCCCATATTTCGCCACACATGAGATGCGGCATTTTCGCGACGATCCGCCGCGTGCCCCCCGATCAGGGGCGAATGCGGCCGTAGAACGCCTCGATCAGATCCAGCCGCGCCTTGAACGGCATGGGCCGGGCCTCGGCGCCGTCATTGCCGAACTCCAGCAGATGATCGGCCTGGCGGCGAAAGTCGGGCCAGCCGGGACGACCCGCGCCGTTGGGATCACCGGCGGCGGCGAAGGCGGTCCAGTAGTCGGCCATCAAGGTCGCGGCGCGCTGGTCCCGTTCGCCCATGGGCCAGTTCGAGGTGTGCAGATTGTCGAACACATAGGGCCGCTCCGACGCATGGGTGGCGCCGTCGTGCGGCTCGGGATTCGGGTCGGGCACGACGTCGAAACGATAGAGGAAGGTCGGGTTTCCGGCGCCCGCATGCAGCCGCGCCAGCGCCCGCACCGGCTCGTTGAAGGCCAGGTCGCTGATGACATGGGCGTTGTACCCGGCCAGGCCGCCATAGGCTTCGTGGAAGGCCACGCGCTCCTGAACCGTCATGGCGTCGTCGATCTCGCCATAGGGGCTGATCTCGGTCGGTTTGATCCACCAGAACTCGGCGCTGTTGGTCCCCAGCATCAGGGGAACCGGCGCCTGACGCCCGGCCTGGAACGCCGCCATCACGTCCTCGGTCACCACCACCCCGTCGATGGGCAGATTGTCGCCGCCATAGAAGCTGGGCGCCGGGCGCAGCAGCCGCTCGGCCGGAATGGCGCGCAGTGCCTGGGCCGTGGCGTCGGCGAACCCCGCCTGGTCGGCCCAGGCGGCGCCGCGATCCTGAAGCGAGGGGCGGCCCGAGGCGCTGGGCCGGCCCAGCGGCGCGCCCTCGTCGCGGCCCAGGCCCGACTGGATCACCGCCTTGTGGAACAGGCCCCGAGCGGCGGGAGAGATCATCAGCCGCGTCACCGCCGCGCCGCCCGCCGATTCGCCGAAGACGGTGACATTGCCCGCATCGCCGCCAAAGCCGCCGATGTTGTCGCGCACCCATTCCAGGGCCGCGACGATGTCCATCATGCCATAGTTGCCGCCCGCCTCGCTCGCCGGGCGTTCGGCCGCCAGAGCCGGATGATCGAAGAAGCCGAAGCGCCCCAGGCGATAGTTGACCGTGACCACCACCACGCCGCGCCGGGCCAGGTTCGATCCGTCATACAGCGCCGCCGTGCCCGAGCCGTTGTTGAACCCGCCGCCGTGGATCCAGACCATGACCGGTAGCGGCCGATCCCGGTCCGTCGGCGCCCAGACGTTCAGCGTCAGACAGTCCTCGCTGATCGGCGGCGGCCCGACGCCGGGGTCGCCGTTCGAGGGCGGCTGGATGCACAGGGCGCCGTATTGGGTCGCGGGCCGCACCTGGGTCCAGGTCGCCGGTGTCTGGGGAGGTCGCCAGCGCAGCGCCCCCACCGGCGGCGCGGCGTAGGGCAGACCCTTGAAGCTTTCGACGCCCGCATCGACGGCGCCCGCGACGGCGCCCTGGCGCGTCTGGACCACGGGTGCGGCGGCGTCAGGCTGGGTCATCAGGGTCAGGGCGGCGACAATCGAAGCGAGGAACATGGCGCAACCCTAGTGGGCCGCCCGGCCCTGCAAAGTCAAAATTGGTGACGTGCGCCGGAACCAGACCGGACCTTGACCGTTGTGCGCGGATTGCGGCGGGGATTGTGTTGGACGATTTGGTCAAGGCGGACGACAGGGCGGTCGATCTGGCGACGGCCTTCGACGCCTCGCCGAACCCCTATATGCTGCTGACGCCCGAGCTGCGTTATGCGGGCATGAACCAGGCCTATCTGGACGTCACCCGTCGACGCCGCGAAGACCTGATGGGCCGCCACGTCATGGAGGCGTTCGACGCCAACGGCGACACCACCAACGCCGACCTACTGCGTCACTCGTTCGAGAAGGTTCTGGCCACCGGGGAAACCGACCGGATCGCCATACTGCACTACGCCATCCCCCTGCCCGACGACGCCGGGGCGCTGCGTTACGTCGACAAATACTGGAGCTGCACCCACACCCCGGTCCGCGACGACGGGGGGCGCCTGCGCTTCATCCTGCAGCACACGACCGACATCACCGAACTTCACGCCCTGCGGAGCCAGGCCGGACGCGGTCGCGCGGATGAGGGGCAAGCCGTGGACGCCCTGCTGGGCGGGCGCGTTATGCGCCAGGCCGAGGATATCCAGGAGAAGAACCGCCAGCTGGAAACCGAACGCACCCGCCTGTTCGAGCTGTTCCTCCAGGCGCCGGGCTTCATCGCCGTGCTCAGCGGGCCGGACCATGTGTTCGAACTGACCAACGCCGCCTATGCGACGGTGATCGGCCGTACGGGCGTCGAGGGCCGCACTCTGCGCGACGCCCTGCCCGATCTGGCGGGTCAAGGCTTCTACGAACTGCTGGACAATGTCTATCAGACCGGCGAGCCGTATGAGGGCAAAAACCAGAAGATCCGGCTGCAGCGCACGCCCGACGGGCCGCTGGAAGACCTGTTTCTGAACTTCATCTACCAGCCGATCCGCGACGGAGCGGGCAAAATCGCGGGCATCTTCGTTCAGGGGCACGACGTCACCGAAACCGTCCTGGCCGCCGAACGGCAGAAGCTGATGATCGACGAACTGAACCACCGGGTGAAGAACACCCTGGCCACGGTCCAGTCCATCGCCATGCAGACGGCCCGCCACCACCCCGATCCCAAGGGGTTCGCCGAGGCGTTCCAGTCGCGGCTGATGTCGCTGTCGCACACCCACGACCTCTTGACCCGCAGCCATTGGGAAGGCGCCGATCTGCGCGCGGTGCTGCAACACGAAACCGACGCACGAGGCGGTCCGACCCGCATCGTGCCCAACGGCCCGCCGGTGGCGCTGGACCCGGCCCAGGTGCTGTCGCTGGGCATGGTGTTCCACGAACTGGCGACCAATGCGGGCAAGTATGGCGCCCTGTCGACGCCGGACGGGCGGGTGTTCGTGGACTGGTCGGTGGCCGACCAGCGCGCGCCGCGGTTGCATCTGACCTGGCGCGAAAGCGGCGGCCCGCCGGCCCAGCCGCCCCAGAAGCACGGTTTCGGCAGTCGTCTGATCGAACGCAATGTGCGTCATGATCTGGCGGGCGAGATCGAACTGCACTACGGCCCGGAAGGGTTCAGGGCGGACATATCCATGCCGCTGCGCAGGGGGGAGTGACGGTTCATGGACGCGCTGACGGGACGACGCATTCTGGTGGTCGAGGACGAATCCCTGGTCGCCATGCTGATCGAAACGATCCTGGAAGACCTGGGCTGCATTCCGGTGGGGCCGGCTGCGACCGTGCCCGAGGCCCTCAGCCTGATCGAAGGCGACACGGCGATCGAAGCCGCCCTGCTGGACGTCAATGTGGCGGGCCAGCAGGTGTTTCCGGTCGCCGAGGCCCTGGCCGCGCGCGGCGTGCCCATCGTCTTCTCGACCGGCTATGGCGAAGCGGGGCTGGAGGACCAGTGGCGCGGTCGCCCGACCCTGCAGAAGCCCTTTACCGAGGCGGCGGTGGAACAGGCGATCCGGCAGGCGCTGGGGGCCTAGCGCCTGACGTCCTTCAGCACGGCGCGCGCCGCATTATGGCCCGGTGCGCCGGTGACCCCGCCGCCCGGGTGGGCGCCCGATCCGCATAGATAAAGGCCCGGAATCGGCATCCGATGATCGGCGTGGCCCAGCACCGGCCGGGCGCTGAACAACTGATCCAGCGTCAGCCGCCCGTGGAAGATGTCGCCGCCGACCAGGCCGAACCGCCGCTCCAGATCGCGCGGCCCCAGGGCCAGCCGCCCCAGCACCGAGGCCTTGAAGCCCGGCGCATGGCGATCGACCGTCTGGATCATCAGGTCGGCCACCGTCTCGCGATGGTCGTCGGCCAGATCGGGCGACACGTGCTGGCAGAACAGGCTGGCGACATGGGCGCCGGGCGGGGCCAAGCTGTCGTCCAGGGTCGAGGGGATCAGCATCTCGACGATCGGGTCCGACGACCAGCCGTTCAGTCGCGCCTGGGCGTGGGCGCGGTCCATATAGGCCAGGCTGGGGGCGATGATGATGCCCGCCGTCAGATGGTCCCCCGCCTCGGGCAGGGCCGTGAAGCGCGGCAGTTCGGACAGGGCTAGGTTCATGCGGAACGTCCCGGACCCAGACGCATAGCGCCCCATCCGCTCGGTGAAGTCCGCCGGAACCATGGCCGGATCGACCAGCCGGTCGAACAGCAGGCGCGGATGCAGGTTCGACACCACGGCCCGGCCGCGCACGACATCGCCGCCTTCGGTCACCGCCCCGACCGCCCTGCCCTTTTCGGTCAGCACCTGGGCCACGGGCGCATCCAGCCGGATATCCACCCCCTGTTCGACACAGGCCGCCGCCATGGCCTGGGTGATGGCGCCCATGCCGCCGATGGCGTGACCCCAGGCGCCCGGCTTGCCATTCACCTCGCCAAAAACGTGGTGCAGCAGCACATAGGCCGAGCCGGGGGTATAGGGGCTGGCGTAGTTGCCGACCACGCTGTCGAAGCCAAACAGGGCCTTGATCGGATCGCTGTCGAACCAGCCGTCCAGCCAGTCGCCCGCCGACTTGGCGAACAGGTCCAGAAGGTCGCGCCGCCCCTGCACGTCCAGCCCCGCCGCCTGCCGCCCCAGCCGCCCGGCCGACAGCAGCTCCGGCAGGACCGCCAGCCAGCCCCCCTCGGCCATGTTCGGCGGCGGCCGCAGGATCCAGTCGCGCAGCACCCCGGCCACGACCTCCAGCCGCCGCTCGTATTCGGGCAGGCGTTCGGCGTCGCGCGCCGAGAATTTGGCCACCTGCCCCTGCGTCCGCCCCTCGCCCGCCAGCAGGTAGCGACCGTCGTCCAGCGGCAGGAAGTTCGCCGCCCGCCGCTCGACCACCCTCAGCCCATGGCGGGCCAGGTCCATGTCGGCGATGACGCGCGGGTTCAGCAGGCTGACGGTGTAGCTGGCGGTCGAGTTGCGGAAGCCGGGATGGAATTCCTCGGTCACCGCCGCGCCGCCGACGACGCCGCGCCGCTCCAGCACCGTGACCTTCAACCCCGCCCGCGCCAGATAGAAGGCGCAGACCAGCCCGTTATGCCCCCCGCCCAGAATGACGACATCGGTCTGCGTCTCGGCCATGCGGTCGCCCCCCTCGCCCACCTGCCATAGCAGCCGGACCCGGGCGCGTCAGCCGCGACGCACGGCGGCGAACCATCCCGTCTCCGTCCTCTGAACCGATCCGGCCACGGCCAGGACGGCCAGCATCTCGCGCACCCTGGCCTCTCGCGTGCGGCGCGTGCCGCCGTCGAACCGGGCGGACAGGGCTTCGGCCTCCACGGGCGCGCCGCTGCGGCGCAGGGTGGCCAGAAGCGATGACGCCAGACCTTCGGGCGATGGCGGAAGGGTCGGGCGCACCGCCGCCGGCGCCAGGCTGACCTCGATCTGAACCGGCCGGGCCGCCACCGCCACCCGCGCCGCCTGATAGGCGGGCCGCAGGAAGCGCACCAGGCCGCGCGCCTCCTCATCCGCCCGCTCGCGGTTCAGCCGGGCCAGGGCGGCGACGACCGCCGCATCGTCCATGTCGGCAGGCCAACCATAGGCCAGGGCCGTCTGCGCATCTATGCGGCGGTGCAGATGGTCCAGCAGGCGCACCAGCCCCCGGTCGCAGACCTCACGTTCCGCCTCGGTCAGAACGGCCCCGGACGCCAGACGGTCCCTGGCGTTGTACAGGCCCGTCATCGTCAGATCGGGATGGTCGGCCAGGACGCGCGCGCGCAGGGCGTCCATCTCCTCGGCCAGGGCGCCCAGCTCCACCCCCGCCGCCCCGTCCAGATCGGGGAAGGGAAAGGCGTCGAAACAGGCGCTCTTCACATAGACGGCGTCCTTGTCATAGACGCCGATGCGGCCCGAATTGGCCACGAACCACGCACGGTGAAGGCGCGACGACAGAACACCCAGAATGCGCGCGTCATCGCTGGCCACCACCACCAGCTTGTTGTCCGGCAGGATGTCCGCCTCCAGAAATCGGAACCAGCGGTGCTTGGCCGTCTCGACCGTGACGATGTAGCGTTTCAGCCCTTCCAGCGCCGGGCGCATCTCGCGGCGCGGCTCGCCGAGTATCCACCAATTGTCGCGGTAGACCACACGATTGTTGCGCTCCCTTTCAGGCTTCACCGCTTCCAGAAGATGCTGATACAGGCCCGGATGTTTCCGTCGGACGTCAGCCTCGTCCCAGCCGAACAAATCAATCACCTTCAAATCCCTGGTCCGTCCAGCCAGGTCGCGACCGTTCCGGTAACCGCGAACGGGCGGGTCCGCGCCTTCAGACGATGCAGACAGCAAGGCTTCCGCTCGCTGGGCCGTAACCAGAAAGCCCGCGCCATGCAGTTTGACGCCCGGCGAACACAGCCCATCATTGGCCTTCAGCGCCTCCGACCGAGAAGCCGCGCCATCGACCGTCAGATCCGCCGCTATCATTCCGCAGGTCTCACGCAACGCGATGCGCGGCGCATCCGTATTCAGCCCCTCTTCGGTCACCACGGTCAGCAGCCGCCCCTGCCCGTCCGGTTCACCGCGTTCAGCCACGGTCATGGCGATGCGGACCGCCGCCCGGTCCCCGCCCTTCAGCCAGGGATGGTCGGGAATGGCGAAGACCAGCCGCATCGGCGGGCGGCCGCTCAGATGATGCTCCAGCACGCGGCGCGAAAAGGTCTGGGTGATCGAATTGGTGGTGATGAAGCCGAACCGGCGCAGGTTCGATCCCGGCCGCGTCAGGATCTCGGCCGCCCGATCCCACCAGGCGGTGACCAGGTCGGCCGACCGGAACCGTCCCTGACGCACATGCCACAGGGCGTCGACATAGCCGGGCCCTAGTTCGCGCCGCATGTCCTTGCCGCCGATGAAGGGCGGATTGCCCACGATGAAATGCACGTCGGGCCAGGCGGCGGGGCGCGGATCGACATAGCGCACCACCTCGACCGCCTCGTCGTCGGCCTCGAACAGACAGGGCGCGCCTCCGGTCCCGCCCGCGCGTGTCCACCGTCGCGGCCGCCCCCGTCCATCCATGGCCATCTCGACCCGCGACCAGGTCAACAGGGCGTCACGGTGCTGGATCTTCTCGAAATTCCTCAGGATCGGCTCGGACGGCTGGGCATCGCCGAACAGCCTGAAATGCCATTGCAGATAGCCGATCCACATCACCATCTCGGCGATCCAGGCGGCATAGGCGTTCTTTTCGATGCCCCAGAACTGCTCCGGCCCCACCGTATGGCCGTCCAGCGCCAGGCTGGCCTGGGCCTCGCCCAACTCGGCCAGGACGCCCAGGACCTCGCCCTCCAACGCCTTCATCATCCCCATGGCGACATACAGGAAATTGCCGGTGCCGCAGGCCGGGTCCAGCACGCGGACATGACACAGCTGGCGGTGAAACTCGCGCACAGCCTTTCGGGCCGCCTTCTCGTCTCCGGCCAGATAAAGACCGATGGCCCGCGCCTCGACCGCCTCCCAGTCCGCGCGCAAAGGCTCCATCACCGTCGGCTCGACCAGCCGTTCGACATAGGCGCGCGGCGTATAGTGGGCGCCCAGTTCGGTGCGCTCACGCGGGTCCAGCGCCTGTTCCAGCAGGGCGCCGAAGATGGCCGGCTCGACCGACGCCCAGTCCCGCCGCGCCGCCGCGATCAGGGCCTCCAGTTCCGCGTCCGTGATCGGCAGGGTGGTGGCGTGTTTGAACAGGCCGCCGTTGAACCGCCTCAGATCCTGGCGGATGGCGGCGCAATGGCCGCCCTCGTCCATCCGCCGAAAGAAATCGCCCGCGCCCTTGTGGAACTGGTCCGCCTGGCCGCGATAGCTCTCCAGAAAGGCCAGGAACCCCCGCCGTTCGATCAGTCCGACACTGTCGGCGAACATGGCGAAGATGCACTGCATGACGAACAGGGCCGTCTGATTGGCCCAGGCGGCGCGCGTGGCCGCATCCGGCGCGCCCGACGGGCCGTTCGGCACCCGCGCCCCGATGGAGCGCACCAGCCAGGCCAGGCGCGTCGCGATGTCGGTGGTCACCTCGGCCACCTTCTGGGCCGGGTCCAAGCTCATCGGATCGACCCAGACACGGCGCAGCCGCTCGCGGATCGCCGGATCGGCCAGATCCGTCAATTCGATGCGATACCGCGCCCGATCCGGGAAAGGCGCATAGGCCTTTCCCTGCCGCGCAAAGTCGGACCACAGTTCGATGGCGCGGCCCACATCGACGACGATCAGAAAAGGCGGCCATTCATCCAGAGCCTTGGCGTAGCCCTCGGCCTGGCGTTTGGCGGCGCGCATCAGCCGTTCCAGCGCGGCCTCGGAAACCGGGACCGTCCGACGTCCGCGGCCGCCGACCAGGGCCAGTTGCGGCTGCGGGTCCAGGTCGCCGCCATGGCGCCGCTTTCGCGACTGCTTGGCCTCCAGCACGAAGGCGCCGCGTCGATAGCAGTCGATGAAACCGGGATGGGATGTCCCGTCTTCGTGCTGGAAACGCACGGGGCGCTCGAAACAGTAATCGAGGTCGCCGACCCGCGTCTCGTCCGGCGCAGGCGCCCCCACCAGCCGGCACAACTGGCTGATGAAGCCCTGATAGTGCGCGCGTTCGGAAATCCCCGCCGCGCTCCAGACCTGGATGAAGTCGTCGATGTCCATGCTTGCCCCCTGAAGGGCAAGACAACCTCAGATCATATATCAATGCAACCTAGGATGGATCGCCGCCGACGTATCGCGCATGCAGCATCGGCTTGCCCAGCCAATAGGCCAGCTCGGCGGGGCGGTCGATGTCCCAGACGGCCAGGTCGGCGGCCAGGCCCTTCCTGATGCGGCCGACGTCGGCATAAAGACCCAGGGCGCGGGCCGCCTCGCGGGTGGCGCCGGCCAGGGCCTCTTCCGGCGTCAGGCGGAACTGGACGCAGGCCAGGTTGATCGCGGCCGTCATCGAGGCAAGCGGCGAGGTGCCGGGGTTGCAGTCGCTGGCCACCGCCATCTTCACCCCATGCTGGCGGAACAGGGCGATGGGCGGCGCCTGGGTCTCGCGCAGCATCAGGTATGCGCCGGGCAACAGCACGGCGACCACCCCCGCCTGGGCCATGGCCTTCACGCCCTCTTCGGTCGTGTGCTCGACATGGTCGGCCGACAGGGCGCCATAGCGGGCGGCCAGAGCGGCCCCGCCCCCGTCCGACAACTGGTCGGCATGCAGCCGCACCGGCAGGCCCAGGCTGCGCGCCCGCTCGAACAGGCGCGAGACCTCTGCGGTCGTGAAGGCGATGGGCTCGCAATAGGCGTCCACCGCGTCGACCAGATCGTGGTCGTGCGCGGCCGTCAGGATGTCGCCGATGGCCAGATCGACATAGGCATCGCGGTCGTCGCGATGCTCGGGCGGCAGGGCGTGCAGGCCCAGATAGCTGGTGCGGACGCGCACCCCGCCTTCCTTGCCGATGCGGCGGGCGACCCGCAGCATCTTCAACTCGGCCTCCATGTCCAGGCCATAGCCGGACTTGATCTCGACCGTGGTGACGCCGGTGGCCTTCAACCCTTCCAGGCGGCCCATGGCGCTGTCGAACAGGTCGTCCTCGCTGGCCTCGCGCGTGGCGCGCACGGACGAGACGATGCCGCCGCCGGCTTTGGCTATCTCCTCATAGGTGGCGCCGCCCAGCCTCTGTTCGAACTCGCCCGAGCGGTCGCCGCCGAAGACCAGATGGGTGTGGCAGTCGATCAGCCCCGGCGTGACCCAGCGCCCGCCCAGCAGATCGGTCTCGGCCGCCTTGTGCTTGGGCAGTTCGCCGCGCGGCCCGGCCCAGACGATCTTGCCGTGATGGATCAGGATGGCCCCGTCCTCGACCGCGCCATAGGGTTCGTCCGACTGGACCATGGTGGCCAGGCGGCACTCGGTGATCAGTCGGTCGGCCTTGATCATCGCGACTGGAACCCCATCAGCAGTTCGCAGAACCAGCGCCCGGCCGTCAGCGAGCCCAGGTCGCCGATCTCCAGCGACGGATCGTATTCGGTCAGATCGACGGCCCCGACCTTGGCATGAGCGCCGATGATGCGCGTGGCGGCGAAGACGTCGTGCACGGACACCCCGCCTGGCCGCGCGCCGGGGCTGGCCGGCCACTGGCTGCGGTCGATCACATCGATGTCGAAATCGACGTAGAGGACGTCGCACAGGTCCGACAGACGCTCCAGCTCCTCGGCCACGACCGCCGCCAGGCCCCGCGCGCGGCATTCGCCCGCCATGCGCACCGAAATCCCCGCCGCCTTCGCCTTGTCGTGCGCCCGTTTCGTGTTGGCGAAGGGGGCCAGGCCGACCTGGCTGATACGGCGCCCGTCCAGTCCGTCTTCCAGCAGCGCCTGGATCGGATTGCCGTTGGTCAGACCCTGGTCGGTGTCGCGCAGGTCGAAATGGGCGTCCAGCGTCAGCACCCCCACCCGTTCCAGCCCCAGACCATGCACGCCCGGCCGGGTGATGGCGTTATTGCCGCCGATCAGCACCGTCAGCGCCCGCGCACCTTGCGCCGCCACCGCGTCACGCACAGGCGCAAAGGCGTCGGCCGGCGACACGGCCTTCAGCGGCACGTCGCCCGCGTCATGAACCGCTGTCTCCAGACTGACGCCCGTCTCGACGTCATAGGTCGAAAAACGCGGCAGAACGGCCCGGAACGCCTTCGGCCCCAGGTCGCACCGGCCCGGCGTCAGAGACCGCTCGTTCAACGGCGCCCCGATCAGGGCGACCGGCGCGCTTGGGTTATCGCCGACAAGGTCGCCGACCGACCGCCAGCCCAGGGCTTCCGACTCTTCCATGCCTCTCCATAACCCCTTCTCCCCTTGCGGGAGAAGGTGGCGCGCAAAGCGTGACGGATGAGGGGTCACGCCGAACTGTCCGAGCAACCCCTCATCCGTCAGGCCTGCGGCCTGCCACCTTCTCCCGCAAGGGGAGAAGGGATAGGAAGCGCGCATGACTCAACAACAGACCCCGAACACCCGCATCGTCCGCGCGCCCCGTGGCCCCGAAATGACCGCCAAGACCTGGGCGGCCGAGGCGGCCCTGCGCATGATGATGAACAACCTTGATCCCGAGGTGGCCGAGCGGCCCGAGGATCTGGTCGTCTATGGCGGCATCGGCAAGGCGGCGCGCGACTGGGTCGCCTTCGACCACATCGTCGAGCAGTTGCGGGCGCTGGAGGCGGACCAGACCCTGCTGGTCCAGTCGGGCAAGCCGGTCGGGGTGTTCCGCACGCATGAGGATGCGCCGCGGGTGCTGATCGCCAACTCCAACCTGGTGCCCAAATGGGCGACCTGGGAGCATTTCAGCGAACTCGATCGCAAGGGTCTGATGATGTACGGCCAGATGACGGCCGGGTCGTGGATCTACATCGGCACCCAGGGCATCGTTCAGGGCACCTATGAGACCTTCATGGAGGCGGGGCGCCAGCACTACGGCGGCGACTGGTCGGGCAAATGGATCCTGACGGCGGGCCTGGGCGGCATGGGCGGGGCGCAACCGCTGGCCGCCACCATGGCCGGCGCTTCGTGCCTGGCGGTGGAATGCCAGCGCAGCCGGATCGAGATGCGCCTGCGCACCCGTTATCTGGACGTGATGGCCGAAGACCTGGACGAGGCCCTGCGCCTGATCGACCAGGCCAAGATCGAAGGAAAAGCCATATCCGTCGGACTGTTGGGCAATGCGGCGGATGTTCTGCCTGAACTAATCAAGCGCGGCGTCCGGCCCGATCTGGTCACCGACCAGACCAGCGCCCACGACCTGGTGAACGGCTATCTGCCCAAGGGCTGGACGGTCGCGGAATGGGAGGAAAAGCGCCAGTCGGACCCCGACAGCGTGCGCGAGGCGGCGGCGCAATCAATCGTTGATCATGTCGAGGCCATGCTGGCCTTCCAGGCGATGGGCGTGCCGACCACCGACTATGGCAACAACATCCGCCAGGTCGCCTTCGACCGGGGCGTGCAGAACGCCTTCGACTTCCCCGGCTTCGTGCCCGCCTATATCCGCCCGCTGTTCTGTCGGGGGATCGGCCCCTTCCGCTGGGCCGCCTTGACCGGCGATCCGGAGGATATCCGCAAGACCGACGCGGCGATGAAAAAGCTGTTCCCCGACAACGCTGGGCTGCACCGCTGGCTGGACATGGCGGGCGAGCGGATCGCCTTCCAGGGCCTGCCCGCCCGCATCTGCTGGATCGGCCTGGGCGACCGCCATCGGGCGGGTCTGATGTTCAACGAGATGGTGGCCTCGGGCGAGCTTTCCGGCCCCATCGTCATCGGCCGCGATCACCTGGACTCCGGCTCGGTCGCCAGTCCGAACCGCGAGACCGAGGCCATGATGGACGGGTCGGACGCCGTGTCCGACTGGCCCCTGCTGAACGCCCTGCTGAACACGGCCTCGGGCGCGTCGTGGGTGTCGTTGCACCACGGCGGCGGGGTCGGCATGGGCTATAGCCAGCATTCGGGCGTGGTCATCGTCGCGGACGGCACGCCCGAGGCGGCGAAACGGCTGGAACGGGTTCTCTGGAACGACCCGGCGACGGGTGTGATGCGCCATGCCGACGCTGGCTATGACATTGCGAAAGACGCCGCGCGCGCCAACGGTCTGAACCTGCCCAGCCTCGGCTGAACCTAGGAGTCTGATATGGAATTCGCCGCTGTCGCCCTGCCGCTTGCGCTCGGGATCATCATGTTCGGCCTGGGGCTGGACCTGACGCCCGCCGATTTCGTTCGCGTGGCCAAACAGCCCAAGGCGGCGGCGGTGGCCCTGGCCTGTCAGCTGCTTCTGCTTCCGGCGATCTGTTTCGGACTGGTGCTGGCGTTCCAGCTGCCGCCGATCCTGGCGGTGGGCATGCTGCTGCTGGCGGCCTCTCCGGGCGGGACGACGGCGAACCTGTATAGCCATCTGTTCCGCGGGGACGTGGCGCTGAACATCTCGCTGACGGCGATCAATTCGGTCATCGCGGTCATCACCCTGCCGGTCATTACCAATCTGGCCATCGCCTGGTTCCGGCCCGGCGACCTGAGCGTCGGCCTGCAGTTCGCCAAGGCGCTGGAGGTGTTCGTGATCGTGCTGGCGCCCGTCGCCCTGGGCATGGTGGTGCGCGCGATCAAGCCGGAGTTCGCCCGGGCGATGGACAAGCCCGTGCGGATCGCCTCGGTGGCCATTCTGGTGCTGGTGATCGCCGGTTCGGTGGCCAGCAGCTTCGACCTGCTGGCGTCGAACTTCCTGCTGCTGGGCGGCATCACCACGGCCTTCTGCGTGCTGAGCCTGTCGGTCGGCTATATCGTGCCGCGCCTGCTGAAGATCCAAAAGCCCCAGGCGGTGGCCAGCGCCTTCGAGGTCGGCATTCACAACGCCACCCTGGCCATCGTGATCGCCCAGGGCGTGCTGGGTCGGCCGGACATGTCGCTGCCGGCGGCCATCTATGGGGTTTTGATGTTCCCGATCGCGGCACTGTTCGGCCTGCTGATCACGCGACGCCAGGCCCGCTGAACACCCAAAAGACCCCTCGTAAACCGAGCAATGTGACCATGACCCTGACCATCGGCCAGTCTCCCCTGACCCTGTCTCAACTGCGCGCCGTGCTGGAGGGGCCGGTCACCGTCGGCCTGACCGACGCCGCCTGGGCCGATGTGGACAAGGGCGCGGCGACCGTGGCGGCGATTCTGGCCGAGGGCCGCACCGTCTATGGCATCAACACCGGGTTCGGCCTGCTGGCCAACACCTCCATCGCGGCCGAAGACCTGGAGACGCTGCAGAAGAACCTGGTGCTCAGCCACGCCACCGGCGTCGGGCCGCTGCTGAGCGAGCCGGTCACCCGCCTGCTGATGGTGCTGAAGATCGCCAGCCTGTCGAAGGGCGCCTCGGGCATCCGGCGTGAGACGCTTCAGGCCCTGATCGGCCTGGTCAACGCCGACATCCTGCCGTGCATTCCGTCCAAGGGGTCGGTCGGCGCATCGGGCGATCTGGCGCCTCTGGCGCACATGAGCTGCGTCCTGATCGGTGTGGCCCAGGCGCGGGTCGGGGGCCAGACCCTGCCGGCCGAGGCGGCCTTGGCCAAGGCGGGGCTCAAGCCCATCGTCCTGGGGCCGAAAGAGGGTCTGGCCCTGCTGAACGGCACCCAGTGTTCGACGGCCCTGGCCCTGGCCGGCCTGTTCGCGGCCGAGGCCTGTTTCGCCGCCGCCATCGCCGCCGGCGCCCTGTCGGTCGATGCGCTGAAGGGGTCGGACGCCCCGTTCGATCCGCGCATCCACGCCCTGCGCGGCCAGCCGGGCCAGATTGACGTGGCGGCGCGCTTACGTGCCCTGATGGCCGACAGCGCCATCCGCGACAGCCACCGCGAGGGCTGCCACAAGGTTCAGGATCCCTACTCCCTGCGCTGCCAGCCCCAGGTGATGGGCGCGGCCCTGGATGTGCTGCGCCACGCCGCCGCGACGCTGGAGCGCGAAGCCAACGCCGTGACCGACAATCCGCTGGTCTTCATCGAGGACGGCGACGTGATCTCGGGCGGCAATTTCCACGCCGAGCCGGTGGCTTTCGCGGCCGACCAGATCGCCATGGTCCTGTGCGAGATCGGCAATATCTCGGAACGCCGGACCTCCATCCTGGTCGACCCGAAGATGAGCGAGCTGCCGGCCTTTCTGGTCAAGGAAAGCGGCCTGAACTCGGGCTTCATGATCGCCCAGGTGACGGCCGCCGCCCTGGTGGCCGAGAACCGGATGGTCGCTCATCCGTGCGTCGTCGACACCGTGCCCACCAGCGCCAATCAGGAAGACCACGTCTCCATGGCCACCCACGGCGCGCGCCGCCTGCTGGACATGGCCCAGAACACCGCCACCGTGGTCGGCATCGAACTGCTGGCGGCCGCGCAGGGCATCGAGTTCCACCGGCCGCTGACGTCCTCGCCCGCGCTGGAGCAGGTGCACGCCCTGGTGCGCGAGGCGGCGGCCCCTTACGGCTCGGACCACTATTTCGCGCCGGACATCGAACGGGCGACCGAGGGGGTCAGCGCGGGCCTTTATCGTCCGTTCGCGGGCGACCTTCTGCCCTCGGCCTGACGGGCGATTACAGCTTCAGCCCATAGAAGGTGGTCGAGCCGATGATGGCGCCGGTGCGCGCATCGGCCACCACGTCCAGCGGCCGGACGCCGTGCGCGGCCATTTCGGCCAGCACCACCGCGCGCGGCAGGACGTGCATCTCCATCTCGGGCGCGGCGCCGGACAGATAGTCTTCGGCGTCGAAGACATAGCCCGCCTGTTCGCCCAGAAGCTGGAACAGGGCCACGCCTCCCGGTTTCAGCCGGTCGAACACGGCGCGCAGCATCGCCTTCTGCACCGGCGGCGGATTGTGCTGAAGCGTGATGACCGAGAAGAAGGCGTCCATCGGCGGCAGGGCGTCAAAATCCTCCAGCCCCCGAACCAGGCGCGTCTCGACGTTGGTGATGCCGTCCTCGGCCATATAGGCGTCGGCCAGGGCCAGATTGCCGGGCGAAATGTCCAGGGCCAGAACCCGGTCGAACCGGTCGGCCAGATGCCGCGTCACCCGCCCGACGCCGCACCCCAGTTCGACGCACAGGCCCGTGGGCGCCGCTACGCCGGTGCGGGCGGCGAAGGTGTCGATCAGGCCGGCTTCGCGCGCGCCAGTGTGGCGGAAGAAGGCCAGGCTTTCGGGGTCCGCGGCCAGATTACGGGCGCGGAACCGCTCGGCGGTGACGACGGACCAATGAGGCTCGGCCTCGCCCAGGCGGGTCCACTGGTCGCGGATGCGGGCGACCATCCGGGCCATCACCTCGGGCGGGGCGTCATGCTGGACCTGCGGCGGGGGGGCCGACATCAGCCCATGCAGGGCCGCGCGCACTGCCGGAAAGCTGACGCGGTCCAGGAATTCGGACGACGCCAGCATGGCGCGGTAAAGGCTCGCCCGGTCGGCATGGGCGGCACGGTGGTGGGCCACCGCCTCGGCCGATTCCGGCTCGCGTTCCAGGAAGATGCGATAGGCTTCGACGACGTCCGCGTCAGTCAGGCCGCCGTCATGCGCCACAGTCGCCTCAGGGTTGCTTGTCCACGGTCAGGGCGTAGTCCCCGACCCCGCCCGGCGCATAGCTGCGCGCGCGGATGACATAGACGCCGTCGTCCGGCGCCGTCCAGTCCAGCTGGGCGTTTGTGTCCGACAGACCGTCGTCATCGCCGGCCAGGCTCTCGAAGTCGCCGTCGCCGTCGACCCGGCCGATCTCCACAAAGGCGTCGAAGGCGTTGGACACCATCTCCAGCCGCAGCCGGTCGCCCGACTTGACCGCGATCTCATAGGCGTCGAACGACACGCCTTCGCCATTGATGGCGTCCGCCTCGACCAGCGAGCCGCGCGTGGTCACGCCCACCAGTATGCTGCCGGGCAGCGGCTCCGGCCCCCGGTCGATCAACTGGATCGAATACAGCCCCTTGCCGTCGGTCCCCAGCGGCATGGCCCGCACCTGATAGTCGCCGTCTTCGGGCAGGGTGAAATTCAGGCGCGAATCCAGCCCTTCGCCCAGACCGTCGTCATCCACGGCCAGGGCTTCCCAGGCGTCGCCGGGACGGCCGATCTCGACGAAGCTGTCGAAGTCGCCCGAGCGCACGATCACCTGCACCCGGCGGCCGGCCTGTCCAGGGAAGACATAGGCGTCATAGCGTCGGCCATTGTCGTCGGACGCATCCTGTTCGGTGATCTCGCCCTGGACCGTCTCGTCAAAGGCCAGTTGCGCGGCCGGCGGTGGCGGCACGGCCTCGGCCAGCGACAGGCTATAGGCGCCCTGGCCCGAACCGAAGGCCCGCGCCTCGATCACATAGTTTCCGCCCGCCGTCAGGGTGGTGGTCAACCGGGCGTCGGTTCCCGATCCGGCCCCGTCGTCGTCGCGGGTCACCTCTTCGCGCCCGTTGGCCGTCTCGCGATGCAGGATCAGATAGGCGTCGAAGGCCGAGGACGACAGGGTCGCCGTCACCCGCTGCCCCTCGCTGGCGCGGAAGCGATAGAAGTCGGCGTGCTGGCCTGCGTCGTTCAGGCCGTCTTCGGCCGTCAGTTCACCCTGGACCGTGCCGCCGATGGCGATGGTGTTGATGGGCGCCGGCGCTGGGCCTTCAGCCAGTTTCAGCACATAGGCGCCGGCCGCGTCGGCGGCGTATCCGGTGGCCCGGATCACATAGTCGCCGTTGGCCGGCAGGGTGTGCACCAGGCGCGAGTTCAGTCCGCCGCCCGGCGCATCGTCGTTGGACGCCAACTCCTCGAACACGCCGGCGCGCGACATCCGGCCCAGGCGAACCAGGGGGTCGAAATCGTCGGATTCCAGATCGATGGCCACCCGGCCGCCCGACCGGCCCCGGAAACCATAGGCGTCATAGCGAGGGCCGGCGTCCTGTTCCGGGTCGCTGTCGGTCAGTTCGCCGCGAACCTCGCCGCCCAGACGGATCGCCTGGGGCCGGGGCGCGGGCGGCGCCGGCGGCCGTTCGGTCAGAACCAGGCTGTAGTCCCCCTCGCCTTCCGTCAGCGGACGGGCGCGCAGCACATAGGTCCCGGCCTCGGGCGCCGTGAACCGCAGGCGGGCGTTGACCCCTTCGCCCAGGCCGTCGTCGTCGCTGGCCAGGGCCGCTTCGGTGTTGCCTTGGGCGAACACCTCCAGATAGGCGTCGAAGGCGTCGGACCGCATGACGATCTCGAACCGCTGGCCCGCGCGCGCGGTGATGCGATAGTCGTCGGCCGTCTCATCCGCCGTGATGGCGCCCTGCACCGTCTGGCCCGGACGCAGCGGCTCCTGCGCCAAGGCGGGGCCGGCCGCCAGCATCAGGGCGGCGACGGCGGTGGCGGTCGAGAAGGTCAGGCGACGCATGGGATTCCCCGGAAGAATGATCCGGCGATGATAGACGCCGAACCGGCCCGTCTGTAAATCGCGCGCCACATGTTCGATTCCTGACGAAGGCGTGACCGGATGGGCGAAGCGGCGATTCTGATCGACGGCAAGGCGTTCGCGGCCGGCCTGGTCGACCGCGTCGCCGCGGCCGCCGCGCGGCTGAAGGCGGATCATGGCGTCCAGCCAGGCCTGGCCGTGGTCATCGTCGGCGAAGACCCCGCCAGCCAGGTCTATGTGCGGTCAAAGGGCGAACGCACGGTCCAGGCCGGCATGTATTCCGAGACCCACCGCCTGGCGGAAACGGCCAGCCAGGACGAGCTGCTGGCCCTGATCGCGCGTCTGAACACCGATGCGAAAATCCACGGCGTTCTGGTGCAGTTGCCGCTGCCCGCGCATATCGACGCCGACGCCGTGCTGGCCGCCATCGACCCGGACAAGGATGTGGACGGGTTTCATGTCGTCAACGCCGGTCGGCTGGCGGTCGGCCTGCCGGGGCTGGTCCCGTGCACGCCGCTGGGCTGCATCATGCTGCTGAAAGATCAGCTGGGTGATCTGTCGGGCCTGAACGCCGTGGTGGTGGGACGGTCCAACATCGTCGGCAAGCCGATGGCGCAACTGCTGCTGGCTGAAAGCTGCACCGTCACCATCGCCCATTCGCGCACCCGCGACCTGCCCGCCCTGTGCCGCACGGCCGACATCCTGGTCGCCGCCGTGGGCCGGCCCGAGATGGTGCGCGGCGACTGGATCAAGCCGGGCGCCACGGTGATCGACGTCGGCATCAACCGCGTCCCCGCCCGCGATCCGCAGAAGGCCGCCGAGGGCAAGACCAGGCTGGTCGGCGACGTGGCCTTCGACGAGGCCGCGACCGTCGCCAGCCGCATCACGCCGGTGCCTGGCGGCGTGGGGCCGATGACCATCGCCTGCCTCTTGGCCAACACCTATGGCGCCGCCTGCCGTTCGGTCGGTTTGACGCCTGAAGAACTGGACGCTTGAAGCCGCACCGACATGGGCGGATAGTTTGATTCACGGCCGCGTTTCGAACGGCCGCCGGAGGACGCCATGACCCGCCTGAACCCGCGTTTCGCCGCCGTCGCGGCCGTCGCCCTCCTGGCCCCTTCGGTGGCCGGCTGCGGGATCAACGCCATCCCCACCAAGCAGGAACGGGCCGAGGCCGCCTGGGCCGACGTTCAGTCGCAGTATCAGCGCCGCGCCGATCTGGTGCCCAATCTGGTCGCCACCGTCCAGGGCGCGGCCTTGCAGGAGCGCACCACCCTGACCCAGGTGGTCGAGGCCCGCGCCCGCGCCACCGGCGTCACCGTGACGCCCGAGACCCTGAACGACCCGGCCGCCTTCCAGCGCTATCAGGCCGCCCAGGGCGAACTGAGCCAGGCGCTGAGCCGTCTGCTGATGGTGGTCGAAAACTATCCGACGCTGCAGTCGAACCAGAATTTCCTGGCGCTTCAGTCGCAACTGGAAGGCACCGAGAACCGCATCAACATCGCCCGGCGCGATTATAATGAGGCAGTGCGCGACTATAACACCTCGTTGCGCACCTTCCCGACGGTGATCTGGGCCAAGACCATCCATGGCGGGTCCAAGGCGATGCCGCTGTTCACCGCCACCGCCGCGGCCCAGTCGGCGCCCAACGTCAATTTCGACGCGCTGAACCCCGCCGCCCCGCCGCCCGGCGCCGCGCCCGGATCGCCTCCGCCCGCTCCCGCCCCGGCCGCCGCCCCGGCCCAGTGACCGTGAACGCTCTGCTGCGACGCACGGGCGCCCGCGCGCGCCTGCTGATGCTGGCGGCCCTGACGCTGTGGGCCGTCCTGGGCGTGACCGCCGCCTGGGCCGAGCCGACCTTCCCGGCGCTGAGCGGCCGTGTGGTCGATCAGGCGCGCCTGCTGGACGACCCGACCGAGACCGCCGTGACCCAGAAGCTGGCGGCGCTGGAGGCCGACACCGGCGATCAGCTGATGGTCGTCACGATCGACAGCCTGCAAGGCTATGAGATCGAGGATTACGGCTATCGCCTGGGCCGTCACTGGGGCATCGGCCAGAAGGAGGGCGACAACGGCGTGCTGCTGATCATCGCGCCGAACGAACGCAAGGTGCGGATCGAGGTCGGCTATGGGCTGGAGCCGATCCTGACCGACGCCCTGTCGGCCCAGATCATCCAGACCCGCGCCCTGCCCGCCTTCCGCACCGGCGGCTATCGCCAGGGCATCAGCGACACGGTCGACGCCATCGACCAGCAGCTGCGTCTGGACCCGGCCGAGGCCCAGGCGCGGGCCGAGGCCGCCGACGCCGGCGGGCCCGACGTGCCGGTCTGGCCGATGCTGGTGATCTTCCTGGTGTTCGTCTTCCTGTTCCTGGGCCTGCTGGGCGCCGCCTCGCGCGGGCGCAAGCACAAGGGCGGGGTTTCGCCCATCCTGATCTGGGCCGCGTCCGAGGCCCTGCGCAACAACGGCGGCGGAAGCGGGCGCAGCAGCCGCGGCGGCTGGAGCGGCGGCGGGGGTTTCAGCGGCGGCGGCGGCAGTTTCGGCGGCGGCGGCGCCTCGGGAGGATGGTGATGCCGATCACGCCCCAGGATCATGAACGCATCTCGGCCGCCATCGCGGCGGCTGAACGGCGCACGTCCGGCGAAATCTTCTGCGTCGTGGCGCGCAAGGTGTCGGATTATCGCGACATCCGCCTGGGCTGGGCGGCGCTGGCGGCGCTGCTTCTGCCGATGGCGCTGATTCCGCTGGGCTTCGACCCGGCCTGGTTCCCCGGCGTGGCCGACAGCTGGGAGATCGCTCACCTGGCCGCGCGCGACGTGACCATCGGCCGGGCGCTGACGGCCTACGCCATCGTCCAGGCGGCGATCTTCATCGGGGTCTTCCTGGTGGTGTCGGCGCCGGGGATGTCGCGGATCGTGACTCCCGCTCCGCTGCGCCGTGCGCGGATGCGCCGGGCGGCCATGCAGCAGTTCCTGGCCCACGGCCTGCACCAGACCGAGGCCCGCACCGGCGTGCTGATCTTCGCCAGCGTCGCGGACCGTCAGGTCGAGGTGGTGGCCGACACCGGCATCTATGAAAAGGTCGACGCCACGGTCTGGGGCGACGCCGTGGCCGCCCTGACCCGCGAACTGCGCGCTGGACGCCCGGCCGATGGGTTCGAGGCGGCGGTGACCCTGTGCGGCGACGTGCTGGCGACCCATTTCCCGCCGCGCCCCGCCGACGTCAACGAACTGCCCGACCGCCTCGTGGTCCTGTGACGGTCATACGCTGGTCGCTTTCGCAGCCGAAAGGACGGGACAGCAAACTCCCATGCCCCGTCTGATCACCTACAATGTCCATCGCTGCGTCGGCGTCGATCGCCGGCTGGATGTCGGCCGCATCGCCGATGTGCTGGCCGAGCACGACCCAGACATCGTCTGCCTTCAGGAACTGGACGTCGGCCGCGCCCGCACCGGCCATGTCGATCAGGCCCGAACCATCGCCGATCGTCTGTCGATGAATCTGCGGTTCCACCCGGCCATGGCGGTGGAGACCGAGCTTTACGGCGACGCCATCCTGACCCGCCGGCCGGAACAGCTGGTCAAGGTCGGCGCCCTGCCGACGGTGGCGGGCGTGCCGGGGCTGGAGCCGCGCGGCGCCCTGTGGTCGCGGATCGATATCGACGGGACGCCGCTGAACGTGCTGAACACCCACCTGGGTCTGGTCCCGCGCGAGCAGAGGCTTCAGGCCGACGCCCTGGCCGGGCGCGACTGGGTGGGGGCCTGCGAAGGGGCGACGATCCTGACCGGCGACTTCAACGCCACCTCCCTGACGCGGCCCTATCAGACGCTGTGCGGACGCCTGGCCGACGCCCAGCGCATTCTGGGCCTGAAGCCGTCGGTGAAGACCTTCCCCTCGACCTTCCCGGCCATCCGCATCGACCATCTGTTCGTCAGTCCCGAGGTGAAGCCGGTGCGGGTGTTCGCCCCCCAGTCCCCCCTGGTGAAGGCGGCGTCGGATCACCTGCCGTTGGTGTTCGACTTCGAGATTCAGCCGGCCTGAGTTTCCGGCTGCTGAAGCGCCAGTCCGCGCGCCCGCCGCCGCCAGGGGCGCCAGGAATCGCGCGACGACATCGGGTCGCCCAACTGCCAGTCGGCGATGCGTGATTGCAGCCATGAGGGCGGCTCGGCCCCCAGAACCTGCATCCGGCCGGTGTCGAAAGCGCCGATGGCCGCCTCCATCGATCCCATCACCGCCTCGGCCGCGGCGAATTCGGCCGCCGTCACCCCCAGGAAATGCCCCAGGGCGTGATGGCGATAGTCGCGCACGGCGGCGCGGCCCGCCGCATCCTCAGGCTCGACCGACACGTCGCATTCGGTGTCGAACCCCAGCGACCGGTTGTTCAGATTGGTCGAGCCGATCCGCAACAGCTTGTCGTCGATCACCGTCACCTTGGCGTGCACGATGATGCGCCCGCCGCCCGTGGTGCGCGGCGCCAGGGCCAGGAAGCGGCCATGCCGGTCGGCCTGCTCTAGCCGATACAGGACCTGGGCGCGGGCCTTGTCCATGGTCAGGCTGTCGAACCAGCTGGGACTGCGGGCGGTGGTGACCAGCACCACCTCCGGGCCGTCGTCCTCGGCCAGACGCGCGGCCAGGGCCTGGGCGATGGCGGGCGAGGTGAAATACTGGTTCTCGAAATAGATCAGGCGCCGGGCGCGCCGGATGGCCTCCAGATGCAGGGCCTCGTTCTCGCGGATCTCGGGCCGGCCGTTCCACGCCGGTTCGGTGCGCGACAGACCGACGGAAACATCGTGCATCGTCGGGGCCACGCCGTCAGGCCAGGGGTCGGTCTCGGTCTCGTCCGGCAGGGTGCGTTCCCAGGTCGCCCGCGCCCAGCGTTCGCGCGCCAGGTCGCCCAGCGCCCGCGCCGCCGGGCCGTCGAACACGCACATGGTCTCGTGCCGGGGCCGCGCGATCAGGCCCGAAGGCTGGCAGCGACGCGGATCGTCGTCCAGGTGTTCGGCGCTGTCCCAGCGGTCGGTGGCGATGTCGCCGCCGCCACAGAAGGCCAGCTTGTCGTCGATGATCACCGCCTTCTGGTGATGGCAGGCGCCGATGGGGCCGGGGCTGTCCATGCGGAACTCGACCGTGCGCTTGCGGAACCAACCCCGCGCCCGGTGCGGATAAAAGCCCTGCGACGCCGCGATCAGCAGCGGCGATTTCCAGATCAGCAGCCGCACGTCCAGCTCGGGCTTCTGCTTGACCAGCAGGCGCAGCCGGTGGCCGATCTCGGCCGCCCGGTCGTCGGCCCCCGCCTCGACCGACAAATGGGTGCGCGGGTCGAATTGCCAGCCCAGGACGACGATCGACCGTTCCGCCTTCTCCAGCGCCGAGGCCAGGGCGGCGAAATAGGCGTCATTCTCCATCAGGGGCGCGAACCGGTGCGCGCGTTCGGTGCGCCAGACGCCCGCGCCCGGGGTCAGAAGCCGACCGTCATAGCTGTCCACAAAGGCCTGCATGGCGCCAAGCGTGACCGATTCGAGTGATGGGGGCGTGTCGCCGCCCAATGTGACATCCGTTCCACGCCCCGTCACATTCGGTCAATCTGTGTCTGAAATCTGGCCGCACGCCATCATTGCGCCTTAGTATTCGCGCGCATGAGGCCTGTTGCTGTGGGGAGGATCGGGCGTTGCAAGTGCTGATCGAATTGATCGCCGGCCTGATCGCCCTTTTGGCCGCGCTGGCCCTGTCGCAGTTCGGTGTCGACCTGCATCCGGACAAGACGGATCGAGAGATCACCCGCGTCCTGGATTGCGGCGAAGGAGCCTCGCCGACCAAGGCGATGATGAAGGCGGCGCCCCGGCCCGCGTCGGCGCCGTCGCAAGAGTGCTGATCGTCATTCTGGCGAACTGGCGTCTTTGATCTTGCGGACTGAGCGGCTACGGTCCCGAACCTTCGTTTCCGGGCCCTGTTTTCCGGGCTTCGACCCGCGAAGGATCAGACCGAGAACGACGACTGATGAAATCCCGCAGCCGGCCGCCCCAGAAGTCACGCACCCCGTCTTCCGACGCCCTCGATCCGATCGCCGAGGCGGCGCTGGAGATTCAGCCCCTGCCCGAGGCCGCGCCGGACGCCGTGACCGACGCGGCGCCTGAACCTGACGCCCGGCCGGACCCCGAACCCGCGCCCCGGCCGATGTCCGAACGCCGTCGCAGGCGGCTGCTGGAAGAACAGCGCCAGGCCGAAGAGGCCGCTCTGGCCGCCCAAGCCCATGTTCAGGCCCAGGCTGAAGCGGCCGCAGAGTCCGTCGTCCGCATCGACATGACCGACGCCGAAACCGCCGCGCCCCCGGCGCGTGTGGACGCCGCTCCTGCGCCCGCCTTGCGCACCCCGCGCGACCCGGCCCCCAGCGGGCGCCACGCCTATCTGATCGCGGCCGTGGCCGCCGCCCTGTGGATCGGCGGCGTCGCGTCCTGGGCCGCCTATGAATATGGCGCGGGCGGGACCGAGCTGGATCCGCTGCGCATCGCCATCTATGCGCTGCTGGCCCTGGCCCCGGCCGGGGTGGCGATCCTGCTGGCCCATGCCGTGCGTCAGGGGGCCGGCCTGGCCGCCGAGACCCGCCGCGCGCGCGACCTGTCGCAGGCCCTGCTGGCGCCCACCGCCCTGGCGGCCCAGCAGACCGGCGAGGTGCTGAACACCCTGAGGGCCGACATCGACCATGCCGCCCTGGCCGCCGAACGGGCGCGCGACGACATGCGACTGTTGCGCGAGGCCCTGGCCGGCGAGACCGAGCGCCTGAACGAAGCGGCAGAAACCGCCGGGCGCACGGCGCGGCGGCTGGTCGAACAGCTGGGCGTCGAACGCGACCGCCTGACCACTCTGGGCGGCCAGCTGGAAGGCCAGGCCACGGGCGTGCTGGAGGCCGTGGAGCGCCAGTCGCGCATGGTGATCGACGCCTCCGACCTGGCCCAGACTCAGTTGCGCGAGGCCGAGGCCGCCCTGGCCGCCCGCGCCGCCGACCTGGCCGCCGCAGCTGGAGAGGCCCAGGACGCCGCCCGTCTGGCGTCGGACGACCTGTCGCGCCAGACCCTGCGACTGGAGAACGCCGGCGCCGGCGTGGCCGAACAGATCCAGTCGGTCGAGGAAGGCCTGGGCCAGCAGCGCGCCGCCCTGGTCACCGCCGCCTATGCCCTGCGCACCGACCAGGAGGATTTCTCGGCCCAGGTCGAGAGCCAGCGCGCCCAGCTGACCGAACAGCTGTCGGCCACGCGCACCGCCACGACCGAACTGGCCCAGACCACTCAGCTGACCACCGAAACGGTCAAGGATCTGGTCGAGGCGGCGACGGACCAGTTCCGCGCCCTGGTCGAAATGTCCCAGCGCGAGGCCGACGGCTTCGACGCCGCCACCAAGGTGGCGCTGGACCGGTTCGAGGCCCTGGCCGCCGACGCCCGCGACACCCTGATCGAGGAAACCCGCCGCGCGCTGGAAGCCCTGCGCGCCACGGCCGAGGAAAGCCGCGCCGCCTCGGCCGACGCCGCCGAAGAAGCCCGCCTGCGCGCCGAGCGCCTGGGCGAAACCCTGTTCGAAGCGGCCCAGAAGGCCGACCAAGCCGCCGAGGCCCGGATCGGCGAGGCCCGCCGCATCGTCCAGGAGACCACCGGCCTGGTCGGCGACGCCGGCGAACAGGCGCTGGAGCGTCTGGAGGAAACGCTGGAGCGGATGAACGCCGCCCTGGCGCGGGTCGAAACCGCCGTGTCCGATGTGGATGCGCGCGCCGCCGAACTGCCCCAGCAGGCCCAGGCGCGGGTCGACGCCGTGCGCGCGGCGGTGGAGGATGGCCTGGCCGCCCTGTCCGAAGCCTCGCGCAAGGCCGCCGCCGACACCGAGGCGCTGGACGCCGGCTTCCAGGAGCGGGTGCGCCGCAACTACGACATGCTGACCGAAGCGGTGCGCCTGATGGGCGTGGTCTCGGGCGACGCCCCCGGCGGCCGTCGCCGCGAACCGGCCGAAGAGCCCGCGCCGCGCCGCCGACCGGCCGCAAAGGACGAGGACGCCGGTCGCGGCTTCGGCCTGCGCGGCCGCCTGAAACTGGCGCCGGCCGAGGGCGCGCGCCCGACCGCCGACGAGCAGTTGGGCTGGAGCGATCTGACCGCCGAACCGGCCGACGAGGCGCCGATGGACCTGACGGCGCCCCTGATGCCGCCGGTGGATGTCGAGGCCCTGGCCGACACCATGGTGGCCGCCATCCGGCGCATGGGGGTCGATCCCAACGCCCTGTTGCCCCGCTCGCGCATCGAAGAGGCCGCCCGCGCCTGGTCGACCGGCGATCCGTCCGGCTCGCGTCAGATCGTGCGCCGCGTAGCCCCCGCCGCCGTGCGCAGCGTCTCGCGTCGGGTGCTGACCGACCCGGACCTGAAGGCCGAGGCCGAACGCTATGTGCGCGGTTTCGCACGCGAACTTCAGGCGTTCGGGCCGGAATCCACCGGCGTCCTGGCCCGCCTGGCCAGCGACGGCGGACGGGCCTTCCTGTTGCTGGATGCGGCGGTCGGCGACCTGGCCTGACGCCACAAGAAACGGATTCCGGCTTGACGTCGGCGCGACCAGACCGCACGGTCGGGTCGCTGTCACGTTGATGTCACATTACCCAACGGACCCATGGTTGCCGACGACGAAGACACCGCCGACGACCGACTGCCCGTCATCGTGCTGTGCGCCTATGACGCCCAGGACGAGGTGTGGGATCCGGTCGAGGATCTGTCGGGCCGGCACTGGCGGCCGAACGGCGCGCGCGCGGTCAGCCTGGACCCCGACACGCCCGACCGCCTGTATGACGCCCTGAACGATCAGCTTAGCGACCGGCGTCGCCGCGCGGTTCTGCTGCTGGGCCGCAGCCGCCAGCCCGGCCAGTTCAGCATCCAGATGCGGGCCGAGAACAGGGCCTTGCAGGGAACCGAACGTCTGGACCCGCTGGGGCCCAGCCTGGCGCGGGCGACCCTGCCGGTGGCCGATGTGCTGAACGGGCTGGGTGCCGCGGGATTGAACGCCGTCGCCACTTCCGAGGCCGAACCGGACGCCGGATCGTATCTGCTGTTCCGCATCCTGTCGGACCTGCCGGATGTCAGCGAGGCGCCGATCGTGGGCCTGTTGCGGGTTCCGGCCGACGCCACCCTGGACGCCGCGCGACGGGGCGTGAAGGCCGCCGCCGCCGCCATCGCCGCCCAACTGGCGCCTCTGAGCCGGTCGCAACTGGCCTGAGCCTGCGCCTCAGCCCAGGCGCCGCCGCAGCCCCAGCGCCAGCAAACCCCCGAACCCCGCCAGCAGGGCCATGGCGCCATAGCCCCACACGCCGACCTGATCATACAGCGGCCCCGACGCCAGGGTCGCCAGGCCGATCAGAACCCCGGCCGCCAGCATGGAGTTCAGCGTCTGGCCCGCCGTATGGCTGTCGTCCGGCGTCAGACGCTCGATGATCTGCACCCCCGCCAGATAGGTGGCGGCGAAGGTCAGGGCGTGCAGCGCCTGCAACGGCCACAAGGCCCACAACGGCGGCGCCAGGGCCATCAACCCCCAGCGCACCACCGACGCCCCCACGCCCAGCATCAGCACGCTCCAGGCGGAAATCCCCCGGCGTCGGCGCCACGGCTCGACCCACCACATGAAGCCGATCTCGACCACGACCGAAAAGGCCCACAGCGCGCCGGTGGTGCGGGCGTCCAGCCCCTGCCCTTCCCAGGCCATGGCCGAAAAGCCGTAATAGAAGGCGTGCGCCGCCTGCACCGCGCCGATGGCGAACAGAGCGGTCATGAACACCGGGTCGCGCACCAGCCGCCCCAGGCCCCGGAACCGCGCCATGCCGTCTACAGGGCCTGCGGCGCCGACCGGCTCGTCCGGCAGGCCGCGCCAGGCGTAGAGGCCGATGCCCGCGCTGGCGGCCACGACCCAGACGATCACCGCATCGGTCGGCGCGACCGTCAGCAAAGCGCCCACCGCCATGTTGGCGCCCACGAAGGCGGCCGATCCGCACCCGCGCGGAAAGGCGAAGCTGTGCCCCGTCCGGCGCGCCACACGCAGGTTCAGCACATCGGTCAGCGGGATCAGCGCCGCGGCCGCGCTGGCCGCCGCGAACCAGCACACAGCCCTGAGGCCTGCATGATCGGTCAGCCCCGCCGCGCCATAGCCGACCGCCGCGACCAGCCCCAGAATGGCGATGGGCGTGCGCCGCGACCGGAACCCATCGGCCCAGACCGCCGCCGCCGGCCCGGTGACCAGCCGCCCCAGCATGGGCGCCGCCAGAAGCGCGCCGATCTCGGCCCCGCTGAGGCCCCGGCTGGATAACCACAGGCCGGCGAACGGCAGGCTGGCGCCCGTGGCCGCGAACAGCAGCACATATTGAAAGGCCAGACGCAGGGCGGGAGTCATGGCGAGTGCGATAGCAGACTCGCGCCGCGGCGTCGGCTAGGACATTCAGATGACCCTGCACCGTTCGCTCGCTCTGTTCGCCGCCGTCTCGGGCGCCCTGGCCGTGATCCTGGGCGCCTTCGCCGCCCATGGGGCCGGGCCGCAGATCAAGAGCCTGCTGACCACCGGGGCGCAGTATCAGATGGGGCACGCCCTGCTGGCGCTGATCTGCGCCGCCTGGCCGGGCGGCGGTCGTCTGGCCGGGGTTGCGGGTTGGCTGGCCGGTGTCGGAGGTCTGGTGTTCAGCCTGGCGCTGGCGTCGGTGGCTCTGTTGCGACTTTCGGTCATGGGGGCGGTTGCGCCCGTCGGCGGCATGCTGATGATCGCCGGGTGGCTGGTGCTGGGATTCGCGGTTCTCCGGTCACGGTCCGTCAACGCCTGATCGTTCAGAAATCCGGAGTTCCGTACACAGAATGGCTTTTGTCGTGACCGATACGCCCCGCCGCGAACTGTATCCCGAGATCGAACCGTTCGCCTCCGGCTGGATGACCGCAGACGGTCACGAGATCTATTACGAGGAATGCGGCAATCCGAACGGCCTGCCGGTCGTGGTGCTGCACGGCGGCCCCGGCGGCGCCTGCAATCCGGGCATGCGGCGCTATTTCGATCCGGCCAAATACCGAATCGTCCTGTTCGACCAGCGCGGATGCGGCCAGTCGCGGCCCAACGCCTCGCTGGAAGACAACACCACCTGGACCCTGATCGAGGACATCGAGCGGCTGCGCGAACGGTGCGGCGTCGACAAATGGGTGGTGTTCGGCGGCAGCTGGGGCTCGACCCTGTCGATGGCCTACGCCATCACCCACCCCGAGCGGGTGGCGGCCCTGGTTCTGCGCGGCATCTTCCTGCTGACCAAGCCCGAGCTGCACTGGTTCTATCAGAACGGCGCCTCGATGATCTTCCCGGACGCCTGGGAAGGCTTCGTCGCCCCCATCCCCGAGGCCGAGCGTCACGACCTGATGGGCGCCTATTACAAGCGGCTGACCGGCGACGACCGCAAGGCCCAGCTGGAATGCGCCGTGGCCTGGTCCAGCTGGGAAGGCGACACCGTCAGCGTGCGCGGGCCGGAAGCCCGTCCCGACAAATTCGCCGAGCCTGAGTTCGCCCTGGCCTTCGCCCGGATCGAATGCTGGTACTTCATGAATGGCGGCTTCTTCCCGGAGGACGGCTGGATCCTGAAGAACATCCACCGCATCCGCCACATCCCGGCCTGGATCGCGCAGGGGCGGTTCGACGTGGTCACGCCGATGGACAGCGCCTGGCGTCTGCATCGCGCCTGGCCTGAGGCGACGCTGGATGTCGTCGGCGACGCCGGTCACGCCTCGACCGAGCCGGGCATCATCGACAGCCTGGTGCGCGCGACCGACTGGGCGGCCAGTCTTTAAGCGGACGGGTTGGTCTTTTCGACCAGTTCGTTCAGCTGGAAGCCGATGCGGCGCGCGGGGCGGTCCTCGGGCTTCTTGGCGACGTTCAGCACGACGTTGATCTGGCCATAATGCTGGATCAGCCGCACCGGCTTGCCGTCGCCGTTCTTGCCGAAGAACATGATCAGGTCCGGCCCCCAGAAGCCGACGTCCTCGATCCGCATGGTGCCGTCGCCCGGCAGGCCGACGATGGAGGCGGCGACTTCCTCGTCCTTGTCGATGCCGGCCTCGAACGCCTCGATCATCTTGGACAGGCGCACAAAGGCCCATTCGGCCGGATTGTCGCGCATGCGTACGCCGTGGGCCATGGCGGCGGCGTCTTCGGGCGCGCTGTCGGGCACGACGGGCTGGGGACAGGGCGGGCCCGAGAACAGGTTCGGGTCGGCCTTGACGGGCGGGGGCGTGGTGCTGATGACGGTCATGACGGCACTCTAACGCGACAGGCGCTTCAGAACAGGCGGATCAGAACAGGCCGTGGCCCTTGGGCAGTTCGGCATAGCGGTGCACGCGGATCGACAGCACCAGACCGAAACCGACCATCACCGTCATCATCGACGACCCGCCATAGGACATCAGCGGCATGGGCACGCCGACGACCGGCGCCAGCCCCATGACCATGGCCCCGTTGATCAGCACGAAGATGGCGAAGAAGGCCGTCATCCCCGCCGCGGCGATACGGCCGAAATGGCTGTGCGACAGCGAGGCGATCCGCAGCGAGATCAGGATGACCGCCAGATAGCAGGCCAGCAGCGAAAAGGTGCCGATGAAGCCGATCTCTTCGGCCACGGTCGAGAAGATGAAGTCGGTCTGACGTTCGGGCAGGAACTCCAGCTGGCTCTGACTGCCCAGGCCATAGCCACGACCCAGCACGCCCCCTGCGCCCAGGGCGATCTTGGACTGGATGATGTTGTAACCCGTGCCGGCCGGGTCGGATTCCGGGTTCAGGAAGGTCAGCACCCGCGCCCGCTGATAGTCGTGCATCACGAACATCACGAACGGCGGAATGGCGGCGGCGGCGGCGGCGACGCCCGCCACGATCACCCGCCAGCTCAGCCCCGCCAGGAACATGATCGCCCCGCCCGTCAGACCGATGACCATGGCCGAACCCAGATCCGGCTGCTTGGCCACCAGCAGGAAGGGCACGCCGATCATCGCCAGCGGGAAGATCAGCTTCCACGACAGCCGCGCCTCCTTGGCCGTGTGGCTGTGGTACCAGCGAGCCAGGGCCAGAACGAGGCCCAGCTTGACGAACTCGGCCGGCTGGATGCGGATGAAGCCCAGATGCAGCCAGTTCTTGGCACCCCCCGCCGTATAGCCCAGCGGCGTGAACTCGATCAGCAGCACCAGGAACAGCAGGAATCCGTACAGCGGATAGGCCGCGTGGAACCACCATTTCGGATGGATCAGCGCCAGCACCAGCATGACCCCCAGCATGACGGTGAACCGGAACACATGGTCGGCGGCCCACGGTTGCCAGTCGCTGCCTGCGATCGAATACAGCATGGCCGCGCCGGCCCCGGCGATGGCGCACAACAGGGCCACCAGCCGCCATTCGATCTGGCCGATCTTGACCGACAGCCGGTCGCGTTCGCCCGGACGGGTCAGGGCCGAAGCGGTCATTGCGGCGTCTCCGGCAGATAGGGTTGCGGGCCGGACGGCGTTGCAGGCGCTGCGGGCGCAGCCGTCGACGGCGCGGGCGGCGCAGCACTGTCAACCAGGCCACCGATGTTGCCGGCCTCCCCTTCCCCGGCCTCGACCGGGCCTTCGGCCTCGGGCGGCAGGGGCCGTTCGATGCGCGCGCGCATGTCGGGGTCTTTCAGCAGGGCCACCTTCATGATCTCGCGCGCGCGCGGGGCCGCATCGGCCGCGCCGCCCGCCGGGGCGTGCTGGATAATCAGGGCGATGGCGTAACGCGGCGCATCGTGCGGGGCGAAGGCCACGAACAGGGCGTGGTCGCGCCGGGTCCAGACCGCATCGCGCGGCCCGCGAGAACCCGAGCCATAGTCGCGCGACTGGGCCGTGCCGGTCTTGCCCGCCATCTGGATGTCGCCCAGCCCCAGTTGCGAGGCGCGATAGGCCGTGCCCGAGCGATCATTGGCCACCGCCGCCATGCCGGCGCGCACGATGTCCAGATGCTCCTGCGAGAACGGCAGATCCTTGCGGCTTTCGGGCTGGGGCCGCTCCACGCCGCCGACCGACTTGATCAGGCGCGGGGTGATGGCCTTGCGGCCGTTGGCCAGGCGCGAGGTCATCACCGCCAGTTGCAGCGCCGTGGTCAGGGTGGCGCCCTGGCCGATGGCGACCGACAGCGTCTCGCCTGGATGCCATTTCGGATCGCGCGGACGGGCCTTCTTGACCCATTCGGTGGTGGGCATCAGCCCCTTGGACTGACCGCCGATGCCGATGTCATAGGTCTGGTTGAAGCCCAGATCCTCGGCCACGCGCGAGATGCGGTCCACGCCCGCGCGGTTGCACAGGTGGTAGAAATAGGTGTCGCACGAGTTCTTGATGGCGTTGTGCATGTCCATCGCCCCGTGCCCGCCTCGCCGCCAGCAACGGAAGGTGCGATTGCCGTAGCGATAGCCGCCCGTGCAGACCACCCGTTCGGCCGGATTGATCCCCGCCTCCAGGAAGGCCAGGGCCGTGGTCATCTTGAAGGTCGAGCCGGGCGGGAAGGCGCCATAGATCGCCTTGTCCAGCAACGGTTTGCGCTCGTAATCGGCCAGGGCGCGATAGATTTTGGACGGCACGCCGCCCACGAACAGGTTCGGATCGAACGACGGCGCCGAGACCATGCACAGCACGTCGCCGTTGCGCACATCCATGACGACGCAGCCGCCCGATTCCTCGCCGAACACCTCCAGCGCACGGTTCTGGATGTCGGCGTCCAGCGTCAGGATGACTTCGTCGCCGTGCACGGCGGGCTTGGAGCCGCCGACATCCTCGCCGACCACGCGGCCGCGAGCGTCGACCTCGACCCGATTGCCGCCGGCCTCGCCGCGCAGGTCCTCGTCCAGGGCCTTTTCCACCCCCTGACGACCGACGCGGAAGCCCGGGTTGAACAGGATCGACGGCGGCTGTTCGCCCCGGTCGCGATAGGCCTGAACGTCGCGGTCGTTGGGCTTGGCCACATAGCCAACGACGTGGGCGAAGGCGCCGCCGAAGGGGTAGTATCGGGCCTCGTTCATGTCGGCCATGACGCCCGGCAGTTCGTTGGCGTACAGATTGACGCGCGCGAACTCTTCCCAGGTCAGGTCGCTCTTGACCGGCACGGGACTGAAACGCGGCGCGGCGTTCACGTCGCGGATGATCGCGCGCCGCCGATCCAGCGTATCAGGCAGCAGGCGGCCCAGCAGGTCCAGCGTCTGGTCCAGATCCTTGGTCTCGTCGCGCACGACCAGGACACGGAAACTGGGCCGGTTGCCGGCGATGACGACGCCGTTGCGATCCTTGATCAGGCCGCGCGGCGGCGGCACCAGGCGGAAGTTGAACTGGTTGGCGTTCGCCAGGGTGGCGTATTCGCGCGCCTGGATCACCTGCAACTGCATCAGCCGCCCGACCAGGGCCGTGACCCCCAGGGTCGTCAGGCCGCCCAGCACCAGGGTGCGCCGCAGGAACGACCCCTGCCGCTCGTTGACGTCGGAAAAGAAGATGGACGGTTCGCTGCTCACCCTGCTTCGCTCCTGGCAGGAGCTTCGCAGGGTTCGGACCCGAACCCGGGAAGGACATGTCCTTCAAAGCCTTGGCGAAGACGGATCATCGGAAGCGCGTATCCCCGTCATCGAACCGCTCGATCAGCCAGGCCGAGACCGGGAACAACAGCAGGGTCGGGACCACCTGCCAGAACAGGGCCAGCAGGCTGGGCGGATTGCCGGCGCGAATGGCGACGATCAGATAGGCCAGGGCGAAGGCGCCCAGGGTGCACACCGCATACCAGGCGAACAGAACCCGCGTTTCCTGCCCGGCCAGAAAGCTGCGCGAGGCCAGAACACCCCCGTACACAGCCAGCAGACAGGCCGACCACAGGCCCAGCGGCCCGCCCCATAGCAGGTCCAGATAGACGCCCAGGACGAACAGCATCACCGGGCCCAGAACGGACGGCCGGATCAGGGGCCAGGCGAAGGCCAGGGTCAGCGGCAGCACCACTTCCGGCAGCGAAAAGCCGAACAGCTTAACCGGCGTGGCCAGGATCAGACTGACCACGGCCACCGCCAGCGTCGGCAACAAGACCCACTGCGTCGGCCCAACCACACGGACCGCCACCGGCCGCCTCACGCCGGACCCTCGGTCGTGGCGGGCGGGGCGGGGGGGGGGGGGGGCGGGGTCTGCGTCGTCGCGGGTGCGGGCGCGGGCCGACGCGCGGCGGCTTCGGCCGCGGCCTGGCGGCGCGCCTGGGCGTCGGCGATGGCGGCGGCCTGGGCCGGGGTCGGCGGCGGCGCGGCGGCCAGGCCCGCCAGAGGCGCGGCGTTCAGCGCCTCGGGATCCGCCAGTTGGCCGAAGTCCTCGAACAGCATGACGCGCACATAGTCGATGGCCCCGCGGTCGCTGAACAGCTTGACCCGCCACGAGCCGTCGATGCCGCGCGCCACCACGCCGATGGGCACGCCGCGCGGCAGGCCCCCGCCGTCGCCGGAACTCAGCACCCGGTCGCCCTTCTGGACCGCATCCTGACCGCGCACATACTCCAGACGCGGATTGCCGCTGCCGTCGCCGGTCAGCATGGCGCGCGCATCGGTGCGGTCGATCAGCACCGGTATGCGCGACGTGACGTCGGTGACCAGCAGCACCCGGCTGACGTTCGGGGCCGCGCCAACCACGCGGCCGACCAGCCCATGCTCGTTGACGACCGGATTGCCGACCCGAACACCGCGCGAAGATCCGGCGTCGATCAGGCGCGCATTGACGAACGGCCCGCGCGCCTCGGAAATCGACCGCGCCGTGGCCATGGGCACCGGCGGCTCGGTCCGCAGGCCCAGCATGGCCTCATAGCGGGTGTTGACGTTCTTCAGCGCGATGGCGTGGTCACGCCAGGGCTGCAGCTCCTCCAGCTCGCGGCGCAGGCGGCGGTTCTCTTCGACCGCATTGAAATAGCCGCCGACATAGCTGGCGACATGGCCGGTCCAGCGGACGGGCGCGGCGAAGAGCCCGCCCAGCGGCCCCGCCCCGGCGGTGAAGCCTGCCCGGACAGGGGCGATGGGGCCGGTTCCGTCGCGCGAATGGCTGTCGGTCACCAGCAGCATGACCGAAGCGGCGATGCCGGCGACGACCAGCCCTGCCGCCGTCCAGACCAGCGGCAGCTTCAGATTCTCGAACGGTCCGTCGCGAAACGCCACGGCCAGCCTTCCTGATAGAGGGAATCGGCGCGACGCCACGCACCGACAATGCGCTGCCTATCGCAAATTCCGTGCCGCATGAAAACCTTGGCGGCGCCCGGAATCACGGGGATTTGCGGCGAAAATCCTTAGAGCGCCGAATCCAGGATGCCCTTCATCCAGCGCGGATGCTCCAGCACCCGGCCGCAACCCACCGCCACGCACGACAGGGGGTCGTCGGCCACCGACACCGGCAGGCCGGTGTGATCGCGGATTTCAGCGTCCAGACCGCGCAGCAGGGCGCCGCCGCCGGTCAGCATGATGCCCTTGTCGGCGATGTCGGCGGCCAGTTCGGGCGGGGTGGCCTCCAGGGCGACCTTCACGGCCTCGATGATCTGGGTGACCGGCTCGGCCAGGGCCTCGGCGGCCTGACGTTCCGAAATGCGCACCTCGCGCGGCACGCCCTGCATCAGGTCGCGGCCCTTGACCTCGATCGACAGACCCTCGCCGTCGGCCGGGATGCGGGCGGTGCCGATGTCCTTCTTGATGCGCTCGGCCGTGGTCTCGCCGATCAGCAGATTATGGTTGCGGCGCATATAGGCGATGATGCTGTCGTCCATCTTGTCGCCGCCGACGCGGACCGAACGCGAATAGACGATGCCTGACAGCGAAAGCACGGCCACCTCGGTGGTGCCGCCGCCGATGTCGACGACCATCGAGCCGGTCGGTTCGTGGATCGGCAGGCCAGCGCCGATCGCGGCGGCCATCGGCTCGTCGATCAGGCCCACGCGGCGGGCCGAGGCGTTCAGGCAGCTGTCGTTGATCGCGCGACGTTCGACCGCCGTGGCGCCCGAGGGCACGCAGACGATGATCTTGGGGTTCACGAAGCCCTTGCGGTTATGAACCTTGCGGATGAAGTGCTTGATCATCTCTTCGGCGACTTCAAAGTCGGCGATGACCCCGTCGCGCATCGGGCGGATGGCTTCCATGTGGCCCGGCGTGCGGCCCAGCATCTGCTTGGCCTCGATGCCCACGGCGTGCACGATCTTGCGGCCGCCGACGTTGCGCAGCGCCACCACCGACGGCTCGTTCAGGACGATGCCCTTGCCCTTCATGTAGATCAGGGTGTTGGCCGTCCCCAGATCCATGGCGATGTCGTTGGAGATGGCGCCGAAGACGTTGAACATGAGGTCGGGTACCGTGTGCTGGGGCCTGGTCGGGCGTCTGGAATGTCTCGGCCGGACCCGGCGACGCCCCGCCCCGCGCATCCCCATACGCAAGGGCAATCCTGATCGTCTTTCGCCGCACCGACCAGGCGCCCGTTTGCCCGTATGAATCGGCGATGACAACCCCTTTCGCACCGGCCGGGACGCGATCACTCGATGGTGAGCGTCCCGGCGGCGCAATCGGGTCAGGCCGCGACCGGCTCCAGTCCTTCGGACTTCAGCATGCGCACGATGGCGGGGCGCGCCTGGACCCGGTCCAGATGGGCGTTCAGCTTGGGATAGCGGGCCTTGTCCAGCAGGCCGCCCTGCCGCGCCCAGCGGGTGAAGACCATCAGATAGCCGTCCGCCAGGGTCCAGGTTTCACCGAACACCCAGGGCCCCTGGACCATGTGCTGCTCCAGGATGTCGTACTTGGCCAGCGCCTGTTCGGCGGCCTGGTCGCGGGCCTCGCCGTCCAGCGGCGGACGGCTGAACAGCAGCTTGCCGATCGCCGGATGCACCGACGACGCCAGGAAGCCGTTGAAGGCATGGAAGCGCGCCATCTCGAACGCGTCGCCCACCGGCGCCAGGTTCGCCTTCGGGAAGGTCTCGGCCACAAAGGCCAGGATGGCGGCGTTCTGGGTCAGCACGCCCTTGTCGGTCTTCAGCGCCGGGGTCACGCCGGCCGGATTGACGGCCAGATATTCGGGCGTGCGCTGCTGGCCCGTCTTCAGGTCGATCTTCTCAAGCGCGAAGTCGGCGCCGGCCTCTTCCAGGGCGGCGTGCGAGGCCATGGCGCAGGCGCCGGGCGAATAATACAGGGTCAGCATCGGGTGTTCTCCGTGTCTGGCGCCAGCCGGGATGGAAACGCAGATGGGCCGACTCTCTTTCCGCCACAAGATCGGTTTCAGTTTGGCGGCGCCCGCATCTCGCGCCGCTTGACCCATTCGCGCACCAACAGCATCAGCCCCAGCCACGCCAGGGCCACGCCGGCCAGGATAAGACTGGTCCACACGCCGTCGCCGCTGGCCGCCGCCGCCACCGCCCCGCCGAAAAACGCCACCAGCGCCGTCTTGGGCAGCACCCCCAGCGCACAGCCCAGCAGGAAGGCCGGAAACGACGCCCGCGCCGCCCCGAAGGCCATATTGACCACGATGAAGGGGGCCGATGGCACATTGCGGATGATGAAACTGGCGTAGAAGGCGTTGCGGCCGATGAAGCGCGTCAGGCGTGCGATGGTCTCGCCGCCGAACCGGTCCAGCATCCGCGCCGCCGGGCCGCGCCCCATGAAATAGGTCACCCCGGCCGAGATCACGGTTGCCGCCCAACTGTAGGCGAAGCCCAGCGACGGGCCGAAGGCGACCACACAGGCGGCGATCAGGATGAACTGCGGCGCCCCGACGAAGGCGGCGGCCACGAACAGGGCCACGGTGGCCACAAAGGCCATCGGCCCCCCGGAATAACCCTGAAGCCAGGCCTCCATCCGATGTTCGGCGTCCAGGCCCAGCATGGCCTTGCCCGCCAGCAGCAGCCCGGCCATGGCCCCCAGCAGCAGAACCCCCGCCGCCAGCGTACGCCAGCGGGCGGCCTCCATGTTCAGGATGAAGTCGAGCAGTCGGCGCATGTCTCAGTCTCTGGCGCGAAACGGCTCCACCGTCCATTCCGACAGCATCCATTCGTTCAGGCCCGGATCCCAGACCCAGGTCTGGCGATAGGGCGCGACCATCGAAACCTCGCCCTCGGTGTAATAGGCCTCGCCCTCGACCACGCCCTCGCGCGACGACCGGCCTTCGAACCGCTGCTGCAGGAAGCGCAGATCGGGCCGTTCGGCCATGCGCGCGGCGATGAACTCGGCCACAGGGTTGTTGCGGCCCTGTTCGGTCTGCACAGACTGGCCCGCCCAGGACAGACGCGGCGACCCGTTCGTGCCGAGGGCCGCGCGCCAGACGTTGGCGTTTGTCATGTCCTGGCGCGCGCGGGGGCCGAAGCGGCTGCGTGCATTGGCCAGTTCGGCCGCCGCCAGCCGATCGCCGCCCAGACCCAGGCATTGGGCCAGCTGGGTGATGCGGTTGCGCGTCTGCTCAGGGTCCAGCGTCTCGCAGGGCGCCAGCGCCTTCACCGCCTCGTCGGCCAGGAAGAAGGCGAACTCGGTCGTCAGGGCGCCGCCACAGGCGTCTTCGGTGCGGCGGCGCACGGCCTGGGTTTTCCAGCGATCCACGGGGCTGTTGGCCATCTCGACCGTCTGAACCCAGGAATGCAGACAGAAGACGGGCGGCGGCGGGATGGTCCCTTCGGCCGGCGCAGGCGCGGCCGCCGGCTGTTCCAGACGACGGTCGGCGAAGCGGGACCGTTCGACCACCCGCGCCCAGGCTTCGCGAGACACGGCGGCGCGCATCACACGCCCCTGTGGCCCATGGACGACGGCTTCCGGCCCCCGGCCCGGCCGACGCTCGAACGCCACCGCCGGCATGTCGCGTCCATAACCATCGACGAAGAAGGCGCGATAGACTTCAGCTCCCGCCGCCGCCTCATCCTCGATGGCCGCCACGCCCAGGCTGCGGCGAACCTGGGCCTGCACCCCATCGTCGCAGCGGTTCACATGATTGTCGTCCAGGCATTCGCGGGGGCCGGGCAGACCGTCCGTCGTCTGAAATCCGATCAGGCCGGCGACCAGCAGGCTGGCGAACATGGCGGTCCTCCTCAAGGGCGGCTTCATTTGCACCCGATGCCCGTGGGCCGTAAAGCTCGGCCTCTCCCCCTAAGAGAGTCCGCCATGTCCAGTCTGCAGTCCGTCGCCCTCGCCCGCGTCAAGCCTTCGGCCACCCTGGCCGTGTCCGCCCGCGCGCGCGCGCTTCAGGCCGAGGGCCGCGACATCATCAGCCTGGGCGCCGGCGAGCCGGACTTCGACACGCCCGAAAACATCAAGGCCGCCGCCGTCGCCGCCATCCAGGCCAACCGCACCCGCTATACCGACGCCGACGGCATTCCCGAGCTGAAGGCGGCCATCGCGGCCAAATTCGCGCGCGAGAACGGCCTGACCTATGCGACGAACCAGGTCCACGTCGCGCCGGGCGGCAAGCCGGTGCTGTACAACGCCCTTCTGGCCACCCTGTCGCCCGGCGACCAGGTGATCGTGCCGGCCCCCTATTGGGTCAGCTATCCCGACATGGTGCTGCTGGCGGGCGGCGAGCCGGTCGAGGTGGTGGGTCAGGAGGCGGACGGCTTCAAGCTGCGGCCCGAGGTGCTGGAGGCCGCGATCACGCCGCGCACCCGTTGGCTGATCCTGAACAGCCCGTCGAACCCCACCGGCGCCGCCTACACCCGCGCGGAGCTGGAGGCCCTGGCCGTCGTGCTGCGTCGGCATCCGCACGTCTGGATCATGACCGACGACATGTACGAACACCTGATCTATGACGGGTTCGATTTCGTCACCATGGCCCAGGTCGCGCCGGACCTTTACGACCGCACCCTGACGGTCAATGGCGTCAGCAAGGCCTATTCCATGACCGGCTGGCGCATCGGCTATGCGGCCGGTCCCAAGCCGCTGATCGACCTGATGCGCAAGGTCATCAGCCAGACCACCTCCAACCCCTGCTCCATCAGCCAGTGGGCGGCGGTCGAGGCCCTGAACGGGCCGCAGGACTTCATCCCCGAGCGCGCCGCCCATTTCCAGCGCCGCCGCGATCTGGTGGTGTCGATGCTGAACCAGGCGGCGGGCGTCACCTGCGCCCGACCCGAGGGCGCCTTCTATGTCTATCCGTCCATCGCCGGCCTGATCGGCAAGACCGCGCCGTCGGGCGTGACCATCGACAGCGACGAGACCTTCGTCACCGAACTGCTGAACGCCGAAGGGGTGTCGGCGGTCCAGGGCGCGGCCTTCGGCCTGTCGCCCTATTTCCGCATCAGCTACGCGACATCGGACGCGCTGCTGGAAGAAGCCTGCGCCCGTATCCAGCGGTTCTGCGCCAGCCTGGGCTGAAGGCTCGGTCGGCCCCTCCGCAGCACGCATGAAAAGAGGCGGCCCCGTTGCCGGGACCGCCTCCAGTTTCAGTCAGCCTCGTCGGGCGATCAGCCCTCCGAATGCTCCAGTTCGGCCGCCAGATCGGCCGGCAGCGGCTCGACCGCGGCTTCCAGCGACTGGGTCAGTTCGGCGTCGCGCTCGTTGGCGATCTTCTGGAGCGAGCGCAGATAGGCGCCGGTGCCCGCCGGGATCAGCCGGCCGACGATGACGTTCTCCTTCAGCCCTTCCAGGGTGTCGATCTTGCCGTTGACCGAGGCGTCGGTCAGGACGCGGGTGGTCTCCTGGAACGACGCCGCCGAGATGAAGCTGCGGGTCTGCAGCGACGCCTTGGTGATGCCCAAGAGGACCGGCTGCGTGATGGCCGGACGGCCGCCGCGCTTCTCGACCTTGGCGTTTTCGAAGGCCGCCTCGGCCACTTCGACCGTGTCGGACTTGATCAGGGTGGTCTCACCCGGATCGACGACCTCGACCTTCTGCAGCATCTGGCGAACGATCACCTCAATGTGCTTGTCGTTGATCGGCACGCCCTGCAGGCGATAGACCTCCTGCACCTCGTTCACCAGATACTCGGCCAGCGCCTCGACGCCCTGGATGCGCAGCAGGTCGTGCGGATCCGGGTTGCCGTCGATGATGTAGTCGCCCTTCTGGATCAGATCGCCGTCGTGGACGGAGATGTGCTTGCCCTTCGGGATCAGGAATTCGACCGCCTCGGCCTGGTTGCCGTCGGCATCCGGCTCCGGGGTGATCTTGATGCGACGCTTGTTCTTGTAGTCACGGCCGAATTCGACGCGGCCGTCCATCTCGGCGATGACCGCGCAGTCCTTCGGACGACGGGCTTCGAACAGTTCGGCGACGCGCGGCAGACCGCCGGTGATGTCGCGGGTCTTGGCGCCTTCGGTCGGAACGCGGGCGATGATCTCGCCCGGCTTGACCTCGTCGCCGTTGGACACCGACAGAACGGCGCCCACCGGCAGCAGGTAACGGGCGTCCGAGCCCGAGGCCAGCTTGGCGTAGGCGTCGCCCTTGGTGACGCCCATGGCCGGACGCAGGTCCGAGCCGCGCGGGCTGGCGCGCCAGTCCGAAACGACGCGGTTGGCGATGCCGGTGGCTTCGTCGGTTTCCTCGCGGACCGACAGGCCCTCCACCAGATCCTCGAAGCGGATGGTGCCGCCCACCTCGGTCAGGATCGGGGTGGTGTAGGGATCCCACTCGGCCAGGCGCAGGCCCTTGGTGATGTCGGCGCCGTCCTTGACGCGGATGCGGGCGCCGTAGGGCACCTTGTGCGTCTCGCGGTCCTTGCCGTCGACGGTGACGACGACCACGACGTTGCGGCTCATGGCCACCAGGTCGCCGTGGGCGGCCTTGACGGTCGGGCCGACGATCTTGGCCTTGCCGGGGTTGGTCGCCTCGACGAACGAGGTTTCGGCCACCTGGGCGGTGCCGCCGATGTGGAAGGTCCGCATCGTCAGCTGGGTGCCCGGCTCGCCGATGGACTGGGCGGCGATGACGCCGACCGCTTCGCCGATGTTGACGTTGGTGCCGCGCGCCAGATCACGGCCGTAGCACATGCCGCAGATGCCGGCCTCGGCCTCGCAGGTCAGGGCCGAACGGACCTTGATCGACTGGACGCCGGCGGCCTCGATGGCCTCGACTTCCTCTTCCTGCAGATAGGTGTCCGCGGGGAACAGGAGGGTGTCCGACCCCGGCTCCTTGATGTCCTCGGCCGCGTAACGGCCCAGCACGCGCTGGCCCAGCGAAACCAGGACGTCGCCGCCCTCGACCACCGCACGCAGGGTGATGCCGCGGGTCGAGCCGCAGTCTTCCTCAGTGACGATGGAATCCTGGGCCACGTCCACCAGACGACGGGTCAGATAGCCCGAGTTGGCGGTCTTCAGCGCGGTGTCGGCCAGACCCTTGCGGGCGCCGTGGGTCGAGTTGAAGTATTCAAGAACGGTCAGACCTTCCTTGAAGTTCGAGATGATCGGCGTCTCGATGATCTCGCCCGACGGCTTGGCCATCAGGCCGCGCATGCCGCCCAGCTGCTTCATCTGGGCCTGCGAACCGCGGGCGCCCGAGTTGGCCATCATGAACACCGAGTTGACGTCGGGCGCCTGGCCCTCGATCAGCACGCGGGGCTGGGCGATCTCGGCCATCATGGCGTCGGCGATCCGGTCCGTGGCCTTGGCCCAGGCGTCGACGACCTTGTTGTACTTCTCGCCCTTGGTGATCAGGCCGTCGGCGTACTGTTGCTCGTACTCTTCGACCTGTTTGCGGGTTTCCTCGACGAACTCGACCTTCTTGGCCGGGATGACGATGTCGTCCTTGCCGAAGGAAATGCCCGCCTTGGCCGCCTCGCGGAAGCCCAGGCCCATCATCTGGTCGGCGAAGATGACCGTCGCCTTCTGACCGCAGTGGCGATAGACCACGTCGATCAGATTGCCGATCTCCTTCTTGGTCAGGTTCTTCTCAAGCAGGCGATAGCCGACGTTCGGATTCTTGGGCAGCAGGGCGCCCAGCTTCATCCGGCCCGGCGTGGTGTCGATCACCTTGGTGACCAGTTCGCCATCGGCGTTCATCTCGGTCCAGCGGGCCTTGATGCGGGTGTGCAGGCTCACGACGCCGGCGTCCAGCGCCGCATCGATCTCGCCGACATTGGCGAACAGCTTGCCCTCGCCCGGCTCGCCGTCCTTGACCAGCGACAGGTAGTACAGGCCCAGGACGATGTCCTGCGACGGCACGATGATCGGCTTGCCGTTGGCGGGCGACAAGATGTTGTTGGTCGACATCATCAGCACGCGCGCTTCCAGCTGGGCCTCAAGGCTCAGCGGGACGTGCACGGCCATCTGGTCGCCGTCGAAGTCGGCGTTGAAGGCGGCGCAGACCAGCGGGTGCAGCTGGATGGCCTTGCCCTCGATCAGCTTGGGCTCGAACGCCTGGATGCCCAGACGGTGCAGGGTCGGCGCCCGGTTCAGCATGACCGGGTGTTCGCGGATCACCTCGTCCAGGATGTCCCAGACCTGCGGCTGCTCACGCTCGACCATCCGCTTGGACTGTTTGACGGTGCCCGACAGGCCCTTGGCGTCCAGGCGCGCATAGATGAACGGCTTGAACAGCTCCAGCGCCATCTTCTTGGGCAGGCCGCACTCGTGCAGCTTCAGCTCGGGGCCGACCACGATGACCGAACGGCCCGAATAGTCGACGCGCTTGCCCAGCAGGTTCTGGCGGAAGCGGCCCTGCTTGCCCTTCAGCATGTCGGCCAGCGACTTCAGGGGCCGCTTGTTGGCGCCGGTGATGACCCGGCCGCGACGGCCGTTGTCGAACAGGGCGTCGACCGATTCCTGCAGCATCCGCTTTTCGTTGCGGATGATGATGTCCGGCGCCCGCAGCTCCATCAGGCGTTTCAGGCGGTTGTTCCGGTTGATGACCCGGCGATACAGGTCGTTCAGGTCCGAGGTGGCGAAGCGGCCGCCGTCCAGCGGCACCAGCGGGCGCAGTTCCGGCGGGATGACCGGCACGACCGTCAGCACCATCCACTCGGGCTTGTTGCCGCTGTCCAGGAAGGCTTCGATCAGCTTCAGGCGCTTGGAGGCCTTCTTCGCCTTCATCTCCGAGGGGCTGTCGGCCAGTTCGGCGCGGTGCTTCTCGGCTTCCTGATGCAGGTCGATGCCCATCAGCAGGTTGCGCACGGCCTCGGCGCCGATCTCGGCGGTGAAGCCGTCATCGCCGAACTCTTCCTGGTAGTGATAGAATTCGTCCTCGGTCAGCAGCTGGTTCTGCTTCAGCGGGGTCAGGCCCGGCTCGGTGACGATGTAGTTCTCGAAATACAGGACGCGCTCGACGTCCTTCAGCGCCATGTCCAGCATCAGAGAGATGCGCGACGGCAGCGACTTCAGGAACCAGATGTGGGCGACGGGAGCGGCCAGTTCGATATGGCCCATCCGCTCGCGGCGGACGCGGGCCAGGGTGACCTCGACGCCGCATTTCTCGCAGATGATGCCCTTGTATTTCATGCGCTTGTACTTGCCGCACAGGCATTCGTAGTCCTTGGTCGGGCCAAAGATACGGGCGCAGAACAGGCCGTCACGCTCGGGCTTGAACGTGCGGTAGTTGATGGTTTCCGGCTTCTTGATCTCGCCGAACGACCACGACCGGATCTTCTCCGGCGAGGCCAGGGCGATCTTGATCTGGTCGAAGGTCGGGGCGACCGGGACCGGGTTGAAGATGTTCAGGACGTCCTGGTTCATCTTGTCAGTTCCTTCTGCGGCGTCGGCCGCGAAAATCGTTCAGAGGGAGAGCGGGCGGACCGCCCTCCCCGCCTGGCGGCGGAGAGGGCTTCGGATCCGGATCAGCCGTTCTCCAGCTCCACGTTCAGGCCCAGCGAGCGCATTTCCTTGACCAGCACGTTGAAGCTCTCGGGAATGCCGGCCTCGAAGCTGTCGTCGCCACGGACGATGGCCTCGTAGACCTTGGTGCGGCCGGCCACGTCGTCCGACTTGACCGTCAGCATCTCCTGCAGCGTGTAGGCGGCGCCATAGGCTTCCAGCGCCCACACCTCCATCTCGCCGAAGCGCTGGCCGCCGAACTGCGCCTTGCCGCCCAGCGGCTGCTGGGTGACCAGCGAGTACGGGCCGATCGAGCGGGCGTGGATCTTGTCGTCCACCAGGTGGTGCAGCTTCAGCATATAGATGTAGCCGACCGTGACCGGGCGCTTGAACTGCTCGCCCGTCTGGCCGTCGAACAGGATCGACTGACCCGACCGGGCCAGGCCGGCGTCTTCCAGCAGACGCTCGATGTCACTGATGTGGGCGCCGTCGAACACCGGGGTGGCGAACGGAACGCCCTTGGACAGGTTGCGCGCCAGCTCGATCAGGTCCGCCTCGTCGTCCGGCAGGGGGGTGTCCTTGCCATAGACGGACTGCAGACGCTCGGTCAGGGCCTTCTTCTGACCGCCGTGCTGCCAGGCTTCCAGCAGGTCGGCGATCTGACGGCCCAGGCCGGCGGCGGCCCAGCCCAGATGGGTCTCGAAGATCTGGCCGATGTTCATGCGCGACGGCACGCCCAGCGGGTTCAGCACCACGTCGACCGAGGTGCCGTCCTCCAGGTGGGGCATGTCCTCGATCGGCAGGATCTTGGAGATGACGCCCTTGTTGCCGTGACGGCCGGCCATCTTGTCGCCGGGCTGAAGCTTGCGCTTCACGGCCACGAAGACCTTGACCATCTTCATCACGCCCGGCGGCAGTTCGTCGCCGCGCTGCAGCTTCTCGACCTTGTCCTCGAAGCGGCGGTCCAGGGCCTTACGGGCGTCCTCGAACTGCTTCTTCATGGCCTCGAGCTCGCCCATGGCCTTTTCGTCGTCCAGGGCGATCTGCCACCACAGGCCGCGCGACAGGTCGCCCAGCTTGTCTTCAGTGACTTCGCCACGGCCCAGGCCCTTGGGCCCCGACACGGCGGTCTTGCCCAGGATCAGGGGCTTCAGGCGGCCGTAGACGTTGCGCTCCAGAATCTTCAGCTCGTCGTCGCGGTCCTTGCCCAGGCGCTCGATCTCGGCGCGCTCGATGGCGACCGCGCGTTCGTCCTTGTCGACGCCGTGACGGTTGAACACGCGCACGTCCACGATGGTGCCCGCGACGCCGGGCGGCAGGCGCAGCGAGGTGTCGCGCACGTCCGAAGCCTTTTCGCCGAAGATGGCGCGCAGCAGCTTCTCTTCCGGGGTCATCGGGCTTTCGCCCTTGGGGGTGACCTTGCCGCACAGGATGTCGCCCGGCTGGACCTCGGCGCCGATGGCCACGATGCCCGCCTCGTCGAGGTTGCGCAGGGCCTCCTCGCCGACGTTCGGGATGTCGCGGGTGATCTCTTCCGGCCCCAGCTTGGTGTCGCGGGCCATGACCTCGAACTCCTCGATGTGGATCGAGGTGAAGACGTCGTCGCGCACGATACGCTCGGAGATCAGGATCGAGTCTTCGAAATTGTAGCCGTTCCACGGCATGAAGGCGACCAGGGCGTTACGGCCCAGGGCCAGTTCGCCCAGGTCCGTCGACGGGCCGTCGGCGATGACGTCGCCGAACTTCACCTCATCGCCCACGCGCACGATCGGGCGCTGGTTGATGCAGGTCGACTGGTTGGAACGCTGGAATTTCGACAGGCGATAGATGTCGACGCCCGAACGGCCGGCTTCGACGTCGCCGGTGGCGCGAACCACGATGCGGGTGCCGTCGATCTGTTCGACCACGCCGTCACGACGGGCCACGACCACGGCGCCGGAATCCACCGCCACGACGCTTTCCATGCCGGTGCCGACCAGCGGCGCATCGGTCTGGACCAGCGGCACGGCCTGACGCTGCATGTTGGCGCCCATCAGCGCGCGGTTGGCGTCGTCGTTTTCCAGGAAGGGGATCAGGGCGGCGGCGACCGAAACGACCTGTTTCGGCGACACGTCCATCATGTCGACCGTTTCCTTGGTCAGCAGCTGGGATTCGCCGTTGACCCGACCGGGGACCAGATCCTCGACGATCTCGCCGTTCTTCAGCTCGATGTTGGCCTGGGCGATGACGTATTTCGCCTCTTCCATAGCCGAGATGTAGACGACGTCGTCGGTGGCCTTGCCGTCCTTCACGCGACGGTAGGGGCTTTCGATGAAGCCGTATTTGTTCACGCGGGCGTGGGTGGCCAGCGAGTTGATCAGGCCGATGTTCGGGCCTTCCGGCGTTTCGATCGGGCAGATGCGGCCATAGTGGGTCGGGTGCACGTCGCGCACCTCGAAGCCCGCGCGCTCACGCGTCAGACCGCCCGGGCCAAGCGCCGACAGGCGGCGCTTGTGGGTGATTTCCGACAGCGGGTTGGTCTGGTCCATGAACTGCGACAGCTGCGACGAACCGAAGAACTCGCGCACGGCGGCGGCGGCCGGCTTGGCGTTGATCAGGTCGTGCGGCATCACCGTGTCGATATCGACCGAGGACATGCGCTCCTTGATGGCGCGCTCCATCCGCAGCAGGCCGACGCGGTACTGGTTCTCAAGCAGCTCGCCCACCGAACGGACCCGGCGGTTGCCCAGGTTGTCGATGTCGTCGATCTCGCCCTGACCGTCCTTCAGGCCGACCAGGATCTGCAGCACCTTCAGCACGTCTTCCTTGCGCAGCACGCGAATCTCGTCCGAGACCTCGGGGCTTTCCAGGCGCATGTTCATCTTCACGCGGCCGACCGACGACAGGTCATAGCGTTCGGAATCGAAGAACAGGCTGTTGAACATCGCCTCGGCCGCTTCCGGCGTCGGCGGCTCGCCCGGACGCATGACGCGATAGACGTCGAACAGGGCTTCCTCGCGGTTGGTCGACTTGTCGATCCGCAGGGTGTTGCGCATGTAGGCGCCGACCGTGACGTGGTCGATGTCCAGCACGTCGATGGTGGTGAAGCCGTTGTCCACCAGCACGGTGATCGCGGCCTGGTCCAGCTCGTCGCCGGCCTCGGCGTAGATTTCGCCGGTCTGCATGTTGACCGCGTCGCTGGCCAGATATTTGCCGATCAGGGCGTCGGCCGACAGCGACAGCGACTTGACCGTCTCGCCCAGCTTCTTGGCCTGGCGGGCGCTGATTTTGGTCCCGGCGGCGGCGATGACCTCGCCGGTGTCGGCGTCGATCAGGTCGAACTCCGGCTTCACGCCGCGCCAGCGCTCGGGCTTGTAGGGGGTGACCCAGCCGCTCTCGCCCTTCTTGGTGCGCATTTCGTACGGCACGGTTTCATAGAAGGTGCGCAGGATCTCTTCGCCGTCCATGCCCAGGGCATAGAGGAAGGTGGTCGCCGGCAGCTTGCGGCGGCGGTCGATGCGGACATAGACGATGTCCTTGGCGTCGAACTCGAAGTCCAGCCACGAGCCGCGATACGGAATCACGCGGGCGGCGAACAGCAGCTTGCCCGAAGAGTGGGTCTTGCCCTTGTCGTGGTCGAAGAAGACGCCCGGCGAACGGTGCATCTGCGAGACGATCACGCGCTCGGTGCCGTTGACGATGAAGGTGCCCTTGTCCGTCATGAGCGGGATGTCGCCCATGTAGACGTCCTGCTCCTTGATGTCCTTGACCGAGCGGGCGCCGGTTTCCTCGTCCGCCTCGAACACGATCAGGCGCAGCTTGACCTTCAGCGGCGCGGCAAAGGTCATGTCGCGCTGGATGCACTCCTCGACGTCATACTTCGGGTCCTCGAACTCGTAGGTGACGTATTCCAGGACGGCGCGTTCGTTGAAGTCCTTGATCGGGAAGACCGACTTGAACACCGCCTCGACGCCCTGGTCGCGACGCGGGGCCGTGCGGCCGTCGCGTTGCAGGAACTGCTCGTACGACGCGCGCTGAACCTCGATCAGGTTCGGCATCTGCACCGCCTCGGGGATGCGCCCGAACGACTTGCGGATGCGCTTCTTGCCGGTGAACGACGTGGCGGAGGCGATCTGGGCGGCGAGCGCGAGACCGTCGATGGACTTGGCCATTCTGTTTTCCCAATCGGCGGGCCGGGAGGGCAGCCCGCAATCAATGCAGCGGCCACGGCGCGCCTATCCGGCGTCCGCGGCGTTGAAGGTTTCGGCGTCCACCCTCGGTCCGACCCGGACCAGGACGCCTGAAATGCAGGACCCCCTTGGGAAGGGGTGCGTCTTCGACCGGTCGGAGGGCGACGGACCGGGCCTCGACGCTTTCGCGCGCGACTCTTACGGAGTGATGCGGAACGCGCTGATATACTCGCTTTTCGGACGAAATAAAGGCCGGACGTACGGTTTTTCATCGCGGCCGTCAGGAAAGGAAACTGGACGCCGCCGCGCACCGCCCGAAACAGTCCCCGCCTCGTGATCGGAGGGCGCCATGGGTCGCATCATCACCGTATTGACCGTGCTGCTGCTGGCGATCGGCTGGGGCGCCGCCTCGTCCGCGCGACAGTCCGGCGTCGCCCCCGTCGGCAGCCCCGCGCGGTGCCTGGCGGTGGCCTCGGTCATGGTCGAAGCCGAGTCGGATTCGATCCGCGCGGGCCGGATGATCCTGGCCTTGGGCGAAACCAATGGCGCATCGCAGGCTGACATGGCCCGTACTCGCCGGTCGGTCGAAGAGGCTGAACGCGCCGTGGCCTCGGCCCGAGCGATCGCCGCCCGCTATCCCCCGGATACACGGGTCGATACGACAACGCGGCGCCACCTGATGGATTCGGTCAGCATGGGCGCCCTGCGCACCGAACTGGCCGACTGCGCCGCCGGCACGACCGCCGCACCCGTCCAATCCCGCGTCGTCAACGGCTTCCTGCGCGAGGACGGCCTGGACCGGGCGGGCAATGATCTGGGGATGGTCGAAGTGGGGACCGACGATTTCGAGGCCTGCCGCGTGATGTGCGTCGCCAACCGCCAGTGCCGCGCCTTCAACCTGTATACGCCCGCGCCGCGCGACAAGAGCTATTGCTGGCTGAAACACACGGCAGGGCCGGCGCGGTCCGATCCCAACTCTGTCGGCGGCGTGCGTCAGTAGGTCTGTTCAGGCCTGCAACCAGCCGCTAGCGTCACCGCATGACCAAGCTGATCGTCCCCGCCCTCGCCGCCCTCACGCTCGCCGCCTGCGCCACCGCTCCGACGGCGCCGCCGGCCCCCGTCGGTCCCGCCACGCAAGAGAATTGGGACGCCGGTCAGGCGGCCTATCTGGCCTGGAACGGCGAACGGCGCGGCTGGACCACCACCGACACCGGCCTGCAGTACCGCCGCGTGGGCAAGGCCAATCCGGCCGGCGCCCAGCCCAAGGCGACCGATGTGGTCAAGGTCCACTATCGCGGCGTGCGCATCGACGGGGTGGAATTCGACAGTTCGTACAAGCGCGGCGAACCGGCCGAGTTTCCGCTGAACCGCGTCATCGCCGGCTGGACCCAGGGCGTCGCCCTGATGCGCGAGGGCGAGACGTTCGAGTTCGCCATTCCCGCCGCCCTGGCCTATGGCGGCCGCCGCGTCGGGGGCGACATTCCGGCCAATTCGACCCTGATCTTCACGGTCGAACTGATTGAGGTGAAGCCCGCGGCTTGACCCCGGCGGGCGGCTGGCGCCAGCTTCGGCGCGCCGCGGCTGGGCGGCGCCGTACCGGAGTTGCGTCGATGAAACGTCCCCTCGTTCTGGCCTGCGCCGCCGCCCTGATGATCGTGGCCGGCGCGCCCGCGGCCGCCCAGGTGGGAACGCCCGCCCTGCCCCGCCCTCTGCCGCCGATCCCGGCGGTGCGCGATGCGGCCTATCCCGGCGTCATCGACATCGCCGTGGACGCCAGCGACGTCAGCCGCCGCATCATCAGCGTACGCCAGACCATTCCCGTCGCCGGCCCCGGTCCGCTGACCCTGCTTTATCCCGAGTGGATTCCCGGCAACCACGCCCCGCGCGGCCCGATGCGCAGCATCGCCGGACTGGTCGTCACCGCCGACGGCCAGCGGCTGGACTGGCTGCGCGACACGGTCAATACCAACGCCTTCCACATCGATGTACCTGCTGGCGTAGAGGCGGTGCAGGTGCAGTTTCAGTGGCTGACCCCCATCGACGATTCGACCCAGCGCACCGTCTTCACCGACGAGATGGTCAATGTGCAGTGGGAGAAGGCCCTGCTGTACCCGGCCGGCTACGCCCACAACCGGATGATGTTCCGCCCGTCGCTGAAACTGCCCGAAGGCTGGAGCCACGGCGTCGCCCTGACCCAGGAGACGGTCCAGGACGGCTGGGTCCGCTTCGCCCCCATCAGCCTGGAGCATCTGGCCGACAGCCCGGTGTTCGCGGGCCTGCATTACCGGATGATCGACCTGGACCCCGGCGGCCGGTCGCCGGTGCGACTGCACATGATCGCCGACAAGCCCGAAAGCCTGGCCGCCACGGACGAGCAGATCCAGATCCACCGCAATCTGGTGGTCCAGGCCGACCGTCTGTACGGCGCGCGTCATTTCGACCGCTATGAGTTCCTGCTAGCCCTGACCGACCGGCTGGGCGGCATCGGGCTGGAGCATCACCGCTCGTCCGAGAACAGCGTCGATACCGGCTATTTCACCAACTGGGCCGCCCTGCGCAGCGACCGCGACCTGTTGGCCCACGAATACAACCACTCCTGGAACGGCAAATACCGGCGTCCGGCCGATCAGCTGGTCCTCAATCTGAACACCCCGCTGCAGAACAGCCTGATGTGGGTCTATGAGGGCCAGGATCAGTACTACGGCCTGGTGCTGGCCGCCCGCTCGGGCATGCTCAGCCGCGACGACGCCCTGGCGATCCTGGCCACCACGGCCGCCGCCTATGACAACAATCCCGGCAATGCCTGGCGCGCGCTTCAGGACACGACCAACGACCCCATCATCAGCCAGCGCCGTCCCCAGGCCTGGGGCTCGTACCAGCGCAGCGAGGACTATTACCGTCAGGGGGCGATGATCTGGCTGGAGATCGACACCCTGATCCGCGAGCAGACGGGCGGCCGCAAGTCGCTGGACGATTTCGCCCGCGCCTTCTTCGGCATGGATGACGGAGCCTGGGATCCGCGCCCCTATGACTTCGACGAGGTGGTGACGACGCTGAACGCCGTGCATCCGCACGACTGGGCGGCCTATCTGCGCGCGCGCCTGGACGGGGTCGGCCCCACCGCCATCGAGCCGCTGTCGTGGATCGAACGTGGCGGCTATCGGCTGGTCTATGACGAGCGGATGACCGACTATCTGAAGACCCTGAACGGCGAGCTGAAGCGTAACGACTTCACCTATTCGCTGGGCTTCATGATGAACGCCTCCAACCGCATCACCAGCGTGCTGTGGGGCGGCCCGGCGTTCGAGCAGGGGCTGAGCATCGGCTGGGAGCTGATGGCGGTGAACGGCCGCACGGCCAGCCCGGCGGCCCTGCGCGAGGCGATCACGGCGGCCAAGGACAGTCCCGAGCCGATCGAAGTGGTGCTGAAGCGCGGCGACCTGGTGCGCACGGTGCGCTTCGATTACCACGGCGGCCTGCGTTACCCCCGGCTGGAACGGATCGAGGGCGCGCCGGACCGGCTGGGCGACATCCTGGCCCCGCGCAGGCGCTGAGCCGATGCGCCCTCTCATGCTCGGCGCCGTGCTGGCGCTGCTGTCCGCGGCGCCCGTGACGGCCCAGGTCGTGACGCCGCCCATTCCGGCCGTTCAGGACCGCGACTATCCGGGCGTGATCCGGCATCAGGTGGACATCACCGACGTCGAGCACCGCATAATCCGCGTGCGCCAGCAGATTCCGGTGTCGGCCGGGCCGCTGACCCTGCTTTATCCGAAATATCTGCCCGGCAATCATTCGCCCAGCGGACCGATCCAGCTGGTCGCGGGCCTGGTCGTCTCGGCCGGGGGCGAACGCGTCGCCTGGACGCGCGATCCGATCGATCCTTACGCCTTCCACATCGATGTGCCGCAGGGCGTGACGACGCTGGACGTGGCCTTCGACTGGCTGACCCAGCCGGACGGCGGGGCCTGGCGCGTGGTGATGACGCCCGAGATCGTCAATCTGCAGTTCGACAAGGCGCTGCTTTACCCCGCCGGCTATCCGCAAAGCCGAATCCGGTTCGAGACCTCGGTGCGTCTGCCGGCCGGGTGGAACTATGGCGTGGCGCTGGATACGGCCGGGCGCGACGGCGACGTGGCCCGGTTCGCGCCGGTCAGCCTGGAGGTTCTGGCCGACAGCCCGATGTACGCCGGCGCCCACTATCGTCAGGTCGATCTGGCGGTGGACGGCGGCCGGCCGCCGGTGCGGCTGAACCTGGTCGGCGACACGGCCCAGGCGATCCGCATCACCGACGACCAGGTGCGGGCCTATCGCGATCTGGTCACCCAGGCCGACCGCCTGTTCGGCAGCCGCAGCTATGACCGGTACGACTTCCTGCTGGCCCTGACCGACCGGCTGGGCGGGATCGGGCTGGAGCATCACCGCTCGTCGGAAAACACCGGCGCGGCCGATTTCTTCGGCGCGACATGGGCGCGGTCGTTCAAGGGGCGGCGGCTGCTGCCGCACGAATACGTCCACACCTGGAACGGCAAATACCGGCGCCCGGCCGATCAGATGGTCCCCAATCTGAACACCCCGGTCCGCAACAGCCTGTTGTGGGTGTACGAGGGCCAGACCGAATACTGGGGCGCGGTGCTGCAGACCCGCGCGGGCCTGGGGTCGATGGACGAGGCCCTGGCCGACCTGGCCCAGGTGGCGGCCTTCTATGACACCCAGCCGGGGCGCCAGTGGCGGCCGCTGCAGGACACGACCAACAACAATCTTCTGGGCTATCGCATCCGGCAGAACTGGCCGTCGTGGATGCGCGGCTCGGGCGACTATTACCGCGAGGCCCAGCTGATCTGGCTGGACGCCGACACCCTGATCCGCGAGGGCACGGGCGACCGGCGCTCGCTGGACGATTTCGCCCGCGGCTTCTTCGGCGGCGGCGACGGGGTCTGGGCGCCGCGCGGCTATGATTTCGACGAGGTGGTCACGGCCCTGAACGCCGTTCATCCGCACGACTGGGCCGGCTTCCTGCGTTCGCGGCTGCATGCGGTGGGGGACGAAGCTGCCGCCCCGCTGGATGGGCTGGCGCGCGCCGGCTGGCGGCTGGTCTATGCCGACGAACCGACCGCCGCCTACAAGGCGATCATGCCGGGCTGGGAGAGCGACTTCTCCTTCTCGCTGGGCTTCACCCTGGGCGGGGCCAGCAACCGGATTTCCAATGTGCGCTGGGGCGGGCCGGCCTATGACGCCGACATCGGCGAAGGCTGGGATCTGCTGGCGGTCAACGGTCGCGTGGCCAGCGCTCGCGGCCTGCGCCAGGCGGTTCTGGCGGCCAAGGACGGAACCCCGATCGAGATGATCATCCGCAGCGGTGATCGCGTTCGGACCGTGACGATCGACTATCGCGGGGGGCCGCGCCACCCGCGTCTGGAGCGCATCCCCGGCACGCGCGACCGTCTGGCCGACATCATGGCCGCGCGCCGGCGCTGATCCCAGCGATCAGCTTATGCCCAGATCCCAGCAGGCCTGGGGTTTGGAGCGCCTCCGCAACTCGTCCACCTGGGCCGTGCAGCGCGCCGCCGCCTCGGTCGCCGGCAGGGTCTGCAGCGTCCAGCGCAGATCCCGCAATTCGGTGCGCAGCCCCTCATGATCGGCGGTGCGGCCAATCCGCTGGTCGCAGGTGACCATGTCCATCTTCAACGAGGCCAGTTCGACGCACGGCAGCGGCAGGTCGCCGATGATCTGACGCGCCTTGACGCCGGTCATGGGCAGGTCGGGGCTGGGGGGCGACGGCGGCGCGGGCGGCGCGGGCGGCGTCCTGGGCGCCGGTTGTTCACATCCGGTCAGCACCAGGGCGAAGGCGGCGACGGCCGCCGCAGGCAGAATGGCGTTTTTCATCAAACAGTCCTCCCGCCGCCAACGGATCACGGCCGGGTCTGTCTGTCCATGATGCAAAAGAAAACGGGCCGGGGATCGCTCCCCGGCCCGTCGATCGTCAGCCGTGAGGCTGGCGCTGGGTCGATTACTTGATTTCGACCTTGGCGCCGGCTTCTTCCAGCTTCTTCTTCAGCTCTTCAGCAGCTTGCTTCGAGACGTTCTCGACGACCGGCTGCGGAGCGCCTTCGACCAGGTCCTTGGCTTCCTTCAGGCCCAGGTCGGTGCGGACGCCGCGGACTTCCTTGATGACGTTGATCTTCTTGTCGCCGCCGTCGACCAGGACGACGGTGAACTCGGTTTGCTCTTCGCCGGCTTCAGCCGGAGCAGCGGCGCCGCCACCGGCGGGCATGGCCATCGCGACCGGAGCAGCGGCGCTGACGCCCCACTTTTCTTCCAGCAGCTTCGACAGTTCGGCGGCTTCGAGGACGGTCAGCGAGGACAGGTCTTCGACGATCTTGGACAGGTCAGCCATGGTTCGTTTTCCTTCGGAGGATTGGGTTCAGATAGAGGTTATGCAGAGATGGAAGCGGTCGCCTTAGGCGGCGTCTTTGGTCGCATAGGCGTTGAAGACGCGAGCCAGCTGGCCGGCCGGGGCCTGGACCACACCGGCGATCTTGGTCGCAGGCGCGTTGAGCAGACCCAGCAGCGAAGCGCGGATCTGGTCCAGCGAAGGCAGTTTGGACAGGGTTTCGATGCCCTTGGCGTCCAGAACCTTCTCGCCCATGAAGCCGCCCTGGACCACGAACTTGTCGTTGCCCTTGGCGAATTCGGCGGTGATCTTGGCGGCCGTCACCGGGTCGGAGGCGTAGGCGATGCCCACCGGACCCTTGAACAGGCCGTGGTAGTCGCTGCCTTCTTCGGCTTCGAGCGCCTTGAGCGCCAGGCGGTTCTTGATCACCTTGAACGCGGCGCCTTCCTTGCGGAGGCGGCCACGCAGGTCTTCCATTTCCGCAACGGTCAGACCCAGGTTGTGGGTCACGACCACGGCGCCGGCGTCAGCGAAGACGCCCTTCAGCGTCTCGATCGACTCGGCCTTTTGTGCGCGGTCCATTGCGGTCTCCAGTCTTGGTATTCGCCGCCGGGGTCATTCCCGACGACGGATTGGCCAAAGCGTCGCGCGTCGCCGCGAAACGATCAGGCCGGTCGTATTGTCCGAAGGAAGCGCGAACCCGATCCGTCCCGGTTGCGAGACTGACCAGTGTCCGTTGCGTCCCCATCTCCCCACGGCGCCAGAGGGCTCTCTGACAGTTACGGCGCGGGTGACCCCCACGCCCCGAAGTTCTCGGACAGGACCGTCACGACGCGAGGTCATGACGGGAAGCGGCGCTCATACAGGCGCGCGAGCGGAAAATCAACGCCCCAGATCGCCCCCGTCGGCCGCGAACGCCAGGATCAGCGCCGCCAGGTCCGGTTCATCGACCATCACCGCCGCGCGGTCGGCGCGAAACCATCGGCGGGTGCGCTGGGCCGCCTCGCGCCAATCGTCGTGCTGGACCTGGGCCTCAAGAGCGAAGACCGTCACCTGGGTCGGGCGCGGCCCGCGCCGTTTCAGGCGTTTCAGATAGGAAAAGACCCCCAGCGGCGTCTCGGTGACCCGCCCTTCGACACCCGCCTCCTCCAGCGCCTCCTGCGCCGCCGACTGGGCGTCGGTCAGGCCCCGCATCCGTCCGCCCTTGGGCGTGACCCAGCGGCCGGTGTCGCGCGAGGTGACCAGCAGGATTTCAATCGCCCCGCCCTGATCCACGCGCCAGCACAGGGCCGCGACCTGGCGGCGCGGCGCAATCGACAGTTCTGGCGGGGTGGGCGGCGGCATCCGCACGCTCCTGATTGACGGGCCATCCGTTTACGGAGGATTCGTGACAAACAAAAACGCCGGCGAAGATCGCTCTTCGCCGGCGCTTGTTTTTTGGCCCTACCGCTCGCGACGCGGTCGCTCGCTGCTTGAGGGCCTGTTGTCGCCCTATCGCTCGCGACGCGGTCGCTCGCTACTTGAGGGCGGCTGGAGCCTTATCAGGCGCCCAGCGAGGACGGATCGACCTTGATGCCCGGACCCATGGTCGAGGACAGGCTGATGCGCTGGACATAGGTGCCCTTGGCGCCCGACGGCTTGGCCTTGACCAGGGCGTCGACGATCGCCTTGACGTTGGCTTCCAGGGCGTCCTGGGTGAAGGACACCTTGCCGATGCCGGCGTGGACGATGCCCGCCTTCTCGACACGGAACTCCACGGCGCCGCCCTTGGCGTCCTTGACGGCCTGGGCCACGTTCGGGGTCACGGTGCCGACCTTGGGGTTCGGCATCAGGCCGCGCGGGCCCAGCACCTTACCCAGACGGCCGACCAGGG
>ENA-UOUJ01000118-UOUJ01000118.1-activated-sludge-metagenome-genome-assembly--contig:-NODE-118-length-69960-cov-8.608669_pt1 | contig 69960 bp, 56 predicted proteins | sample MGYA00249839_ERZ747224 | MGnify/ENA primary metagenome ERZ747224 (study PRJEB28782, sample SAMN03220277) | activated sludge metagenome | biome: wastewater; feature: sewage sludge; material...
AGGTGCGCTGTGCACCTCACCGGCCGCCGTCGACGGGGCCCGGGCCCGTCACCGGGTGATCAGGCGTCTCCGCCCGCGTTGCCGGTGGTGCCGGCGTTGACGTCGTCGAGCCGGTACTGCGCGAAGGCCTTGGCCGCGGTCCCGGCCTCGACCTTGCCGTCCTTCTCCAGCATCTGCAGGGTCTTGACGACCATCGAGTGGGTGTCGATGAGGAAGTAGCGGCGAGCCGCGGCGCGGGTGTCCGCGAAGCCGAACTCGTCCGCACCCAGGGTGGCGAAGGCGTTCGGGACGAACGGCCGGATCTGGTCCGGGACCAGGGTCGCGTAGTCGGTGGTCGCGATCACGGGACCCTCGGTGTCCGCCAGCTTCTGCGTGATGTAGGGGACGCGGGCGTTGCCCTCCGCGTTCTCCAGCGCCTCGCGCTCGGCGGACACGGCATCGCGCCGCAGTTCGTTCCAGCTGGTCACGGACCACACGTCGGCGGACACTCCCCAGTCCTTGGCCAGGATCCTGGCCGCGTCGATCACCCAGGGCAGGGACACGCCGGAGCCCATGAGCTGGGCCTTGGGGCCCTCACCCTCGCCCCGGCTGTAGCGGTAGATGCCCTTGAGCAGTCCCTCCACGTCCAGGTTCTCCGGCTCGTCCGGGTGGATGATCGGCTCGTTGTACACCGTGAGGTAGTACATGACGTTGCGGACGTCCTCGCCGCAGTCGTGGTCGCCGTACATGTCCTCCAGGCCCTGCCGCACGATGTGGGCGATCTCGTAGGAGAACGCCGGGTCGTAGTGCTTCACGGCCGGGTTCGTCCCCGCGAGGATCGGGGAGTGGCCGTCCATGTGCTGGGTGCCCTCGCCGGCGAGCGTGGTCCGCCCGGCGGTGGCGCCGATCACGAAGCCGCGGACCAGCTGGTCCCCGGCGGCCCAGAAGGAGTCGCCCGTGCGCTGGAAGCCGAACATCGAGTAGAAGATGTACACGGGGATCATCAGCTCGCCGTGCGTGGAGTAGGACGAGCCCACCGCGGTCAGCGCCGAGGTGGCGCCGGCCTCGTTGATGCCCACGTGGTAGAGCTGTCCCTGCGGGGACTCCTTGTAGGACAGGAACAGGTCCCGGTCCACGGAGAGGTAGTTCTGGCCCTTGGGGTTGTAGATCTTGGCCGTCGGGAAGAACGAGTCCATGCCGAAGGTGCGGGCCTCGTCCGGGATGATCGGCACGATCCGCTTGCCGATGTTCTTGTCCCGCATCAGGTCCTTGAGCAGGCGCACGAAGGCCATGGTGGTGGCGGCCTGCTGCTTGCCGGTGCCCTTCCTGGCGTGCTTGTACGTGGATTCCGGCGGCATCGGGATCTTGTCGTGGTCGTCACGGCGCTCCGGCAGGAAGCCGCCCAGTGCGCTGCGTCGCTCCATCATGTACTGGATCTCCGGCGCGTCCGGGCCCGGGTGGTAGTACGGCACGTTGTACGGATCGGCTTCGATCTGCTCGTCCGTGACGGGGATGCGGTGGCGGTCGCGGAACTTCTTGACGTCCTCCACCGTGAGCTTCTTCATCTGGTGGGTGGCGTTCTTGCCCTCGAAGGACGAGCCCAGGCCGTAGCCCTTGACGGTCTGCGCCAGGATGACGGTGGGCTTGCCCTGATAGTCCATGGCGGCCTTGTAGGCGGCGTATACCTTGTTGTAGTCGTGTCCGCCGCGCTTGAGGCCCCAGATCTCGTCGTCGGTCATGTCCGCGACCATCTCCTTGGTCACCGAGGACCGTCCGAAGAAGTGGTCGCGCACGAAGCCGCCGGACTCCGCCTTGTAGGTCTGGTAGTCGCCGTCGAGGGTCTCGTTCATGATCCGGACGAGCTCACCCTCGTCGTCCTTGTCCAGCAGCTCGTCCCACTCGCGGCCCCACAGGACCTTGATGACGTTCCAGCCGGCACCGCGGAAGTAGGCCTCCAGCTCCTGGATGATCTTGCCGTTGCCGCGGACCGGGCCGTCGAGGCGCTGCAGGTTGCAGTTGATGACGAAGGTCAGGTTGTCGAGCTTGTCGTTGGCGGCGATGTGCAGCGCGCCGCGCGACTCCGGCTCGTCCATCTCCCCGTCCCCGAGGAAGGCCCAGACGTGCTGCTGGGAGGTGTCCTTGATGCCGCGGTTGTGCAGGTAGCGGTTGAACTGGGCCTGGTGGATCGCGTTGATCGGGCCCAGTCCCATGGACACGGTGGGGAACTGCCAGAAGTCCGGCAGCATGCGCGGGTGCGGATAGGACGGCAGGGCGTTGCCGGCCTTGGACTTCTCCTGGCGGAAGCCGTCGAGGTCCTCCTCGGTCAGCCGGCCCTCGAGGAAGGCGCGCGCGTAGTTGCCGGGGGAGGAATGCCCCTGGAAGAACACCTGGTCGCCGCCGCCGGGATGGTCCTGGCCGCGGAAGAAGTGGTTCAGGCCCACTTCGTACAGGGTGGCCTGGCCGGCGTAGGAGGAGATGTGCCCGCCCACGCCGACACCGTCGCGCTGGGCGCGCTGGACGATCATGGCGGCGTTCCACCGCAGGTAGTTGCGGTAGCGGCGCTCCAGTTCCTCGTCTCCGGGGTACTCGGGCTCCTGGTCCACGGGGATGGTGTTGACGTAGTCCGTGGTGGTGACCATCGGAACGCCCACGGACTTGGTCCCGGCGCGCTGGAGCAGCTGGCGCATGATGTATTCCGCGCGCTCCGTGCCGCGTTCCTCGACGAGTCCGTCGAAGGACTCGATCCACTCTGCGGTCTCCTGGGGATCCTTGTCCGGCAACTGGTTCGTCAGGCCGCTCAGGATATGGGAGCTCTCTTCAGCTGCGCTCACGGCAACCTCTCTGTCGGCGGATCATGTCCGCAGTATCTGTGGCCCGGACCCGTCCGGGGTCAGCCGTCCGGGGCAAGTCAGACCGGCCCATTGCTTCCACGTCCGACTGTAACGCCTGCGGACCTTACGGTGGAGTCCAATACATGGACATGGCCCGGTGCTACGGGGCGCAGTAATCTGGGTGGGATGATGCCCGCTTGGTCATCACGGAAACTGCAAGGAGAGATGTGAACCAGCCAGACTCCGCCCCCGCCGTCGGGCGTATTGCGGAGACCAGCGTCGGACCCGCCGCCCGGATGGGGCTGTCCGAAGGCCAGCTGGTCCAGGAACTCGGCTTCGACGAGGACATCGACTTCGACTTCCGGGACGCCCTGGAAGACGAGATCGGCACCGAGTTGCTGACCGAGGAGGACCAGGATCCCGTAGACGCCGTCGTCCTGTGGTGGCGCGCCTCCGACGGTGACGTCGAGGACCTCGCCGACGCCCTGATGGACGCGCAGACCTCGCTCGACGCCGGGGGCGTGCTGTGGTTGATGACGCCGCGTAACGGGCGGGAGGGCCACGTCCTGCCGGCCGACGTCGCCGAGGCGGCGCCGACCGCCGGGCTCCACGTCACCACGACGGCCGGGGTCTCCGCGGACTGGACCGCCTCGCGCCTGGTCGGCAAGCGCAACCGGTGAGCCCTCCCGGTGGCTGAGGCCCCCGCCCTGCGGGACCAGCACGGACAGTCCTGGCCGTGGCCGCCGCTGGCCCCGGATCCGGGGCCGTCCGAGGGGGCCGACGGCGCCTCCGTGCCGTCCCGCTGCTGGCTCTTCTTCCTGCCGGGGGCCTTCACGCCCGTGTGCACCGCCGAGCTGGGCTGGGTGGACGAGCTGGCCGGGCACCTCGCCCCGGCCGGGATCGGGCTGCGGGTGATCAGTTGTGATTCCGCGCCCGTGCTGCGCGCCTTCGGCGACGCCCTCGGGGTGCGCACCCCCCTGCTCTCCGACTTCTGGCCGCACGGCGCCGCGGCGCGGCGCGTCGGTGCCTTCGACGACCGCACCGGACGCGCCCGGCGCACCAGCGTCCTCGTCGACGCCGCAGGCCGGGAAATGCGGCGCGTCGAGGCGGCGCCGGGGCAGGAACGACGGCTGGCCGACCACCTGTCCGGCGACGGGGCGGGGCCGGACCGGGACTGAGGAGACCGTCCGGTGCGGCCCGTCGGTGGTGGAGGGGCCGGCGCTGTCGTCGTCGAGCAGGTCGTCGAGGACGAGAGGGTGACCCCGGGCGCCACCCTCGAAGCGCCTGGAGCGAGGGTGAGGAGCCCTGCGGTAACCTGTGATGGCACGCGCACCCTGCTCGTCGAGGCCCCGGGCCGAGCCGCCGGGGTCCGACCTGCATGAGGGCCTTTAGCTCAGCTGGTAGAGCACTGCGTTTACACCGCAGGTGTCGTCGGTTCGATCCCGGCAGGGCCCACCACGTCCTCCACCCACCACTCCCTCTCCGTCGACTGCCGGATCAGGGGCTGGTCGCAGGGCTGCGTGACGTGTTCGTGACCGGTCAGGTCGAGGTGGTGGGGACCCACCTGCAGCGTGACGCCGATGAGTTCCACCTGGGGATTGCGCTGTGACCCGGTGGTGGCGGCCACCGTGCGCACGATGAGGTCACGCAGGGTTCCGGTGACGTCGATGCCATAGCCGGTGATGCGGATGGTGCGTCCGATGTGTCCCGGGGTGAGGTCGCGGGTCTTCATGGCGGGGTCTCTTTCCGGTCTCCCAGTGTCGGCACCCGCCGCGCACCGGACGTGCCGGTCCGTGCATCGCCGCGTTCTGGTCGGGAGTCATGGGGGATGATGGCGCGCCCGGTGACGTCCGCAGCGGATGTGACATGGGGGAGCCCGGTCCTGACGGTGCGCCGGTTCCTCACGTCACGCATGGTCGGCCTCCGGGGATGGGGGCAGTGGTGATGTTCAGTGCCGTGAGGGTATTCTGTGCCCGCCCGGGGCCCGGTGCCACAGTGGGGTGTACCGCTTTATCAGGACCTCCACCTCGACTGCCCGAGTGCCCTCCACTCGATCGCCTCGTGCTCTGCTCCGGGTTCGCCGGCCCACCGGCGCCTCCCCTCGGGAATGCCGGGCCACTCGCCGGCCGGGAGCCCGGGGGCTGACCGTGCGGGGTGCCCACGCTTTTCATAGGGTCCACCGTGGATGCTCTCCTCACGGTCCATCCAGTGCAACGCCGCCGACGTCCGGCCCGCGCCGGCGCGATGTTGGACGACGGATCCGACCGTGCGGTCCGAAGGGCGGGCCCCCAGTCCGTCCCTTCCGGCCCGGCGCCGCTGCCGACCAGCGGCACTCGCGAGGGTCCCGGTTCCCCAAGGCCGGGGCCCTCGCCCGTGCGTCGTGGCCGGGGGTCCGCCGCGGGGCCTGGCGCCCAGATCCCGCGGAGGCCGGGCAGGGCGCGGCCCCGCGCGTCAGCCGCGGGCCTGCCGGGGTGCGGGGTGGGTGGCGACGGCAACCCCCGGTTTTAGGGGGTCCTCGGCCCCCAGGCCGGGGCTACGCACGCCCGGTCCCGGATGGGAGTGTCGGTCCTGCACGTCCTGGGGAGAACGATCTTGGGGAGCGACACCATGGACACCACCTTCGTCGTCGACGCGCACCGGGCACCCGTGCCCGGTGCGGAGCAGCACCTGACCATCACCATGCTGGGGGCCCTGGAGGTGCGTCGCGGGGACACGGTCCTGGGGCCCCACCAGCTGGGCGGGCCCAAGTCCCGGCAGGTCCTGGAGATCCTGCTGCTGCACCTGGGGACTCCCGTCTCGAAGGGACGGCTCATCGAGCTGCTCTGGGAGGGGGCGCCCCCGGCGGCCTCGGTCTCCACCCTGGAGTCCTACGTCTCCGTGCTCCGTCGCTGCCTGCAGCCGGGCCGCGGGAGGGCCGGGGCACTGAAGACCACGACGGGTGGCTACTTCCTCGACACCTCCATGATCGACCTCGACGTGACCCGGTTCGACGCGTTGGTGCGCCGGGCAGGGCTGTGCCCGCCGGCTCAGGCCTATCCGTACCTGTGCGAGGCGCTGTCGCTGGCGTCCGCGCCGCTGCTGGGCAGCGAACTGCTGCCCGAATGGGCCGAGGCCGAGCGCCGCCTGCAGAACGCCCGGACGGCCGCCGCCATGGTCCAGGCCGCGGACACGGCCCGGGAACTCGGACTGGACTCCGAGGCCGTCGCCTGGTCCCGACGGGTCCTGGATTCCGACGAGCTCAACGAGGCCGCCTGGACGAGCATGATCCTGGCCCTGGAACAGGGCGGGCACCCGGTCTCGGGCCTGCGGGCCTACGAACGGTGCCGGGCCGTCCTGGCCCGCGAGCTGGGCTGCAGCCCCGGGCCCGTCCTGCAGGCTGCCCAGGAGAGACTGTTGCGGGCGACCTCCGCGTCGGGAGACGACTTCGGGCGGGTGATCCACGCGCTGCTGACCATCCAGGGGGTGCTGGAGGGCGAGGGCCCGCGGGATGACCGGCCGGCCCTGGCGGATCCAACGGACCCAACGGATACGACAGACCCCACGGACCGGGAGCTCATCCTCCAGGACGCCGGCACCGTCATCTCGGGGTACCTGCAGCGGGCCCTGCCGGTGTCGTCCTGACCCGCCCGACCCACTCGTTTCGATCGGTCCTCGCGGTCCTGGAGGTCCGGCGGGGCGACTGGTCCGGTCAGCGCTCTCCGACACCGCGTCCACGTGGTCCGTGCGGTGGTGCGTGCTCGTGGCGCGGCGTCCGTCCCGTACGGGTACTCGATCACCGCCCGTTTCCGCGGACGGGAGCGATCCCGCGTTGCCTGCCTCCTGGTCACGGCCCTACGGTGAGGCCTCCGGAGATCCCCTGTCCCCCCGGGGGACCCCCGGCCGCACACCGTTGGAGACCGCCACCGTCCGGGAGCAACCGATGACCGTCCTGACCGCACGCCCGTCCACGCCCGCTTCGGCGGGCGTCCGCAGACCGCGCCCGGCCGAGGGGGATCCGTTCCCCTTCTGGCCGGTGATGCACCACCCCTAGGCGGGGCCATGGGCACGCTCGTGGGACTCCCGGACGCCGATGCCGTCGGCACGCGGGGACACCGGTTGCGCGTGGTCGTGATCGATGACCACCGGACCTTCGCCGACCTGCTGTCCGGGGCCCTGGCCAGGGAGTCCGACCTCGACTGCGTGGGCCTGGCCGCCGGCGTGGCCGAGGGACTCGCGGTGTGCGCCGGACTGCGGCCGGACCTCGTGATCCTGGACTACCAGCTGCCGGACGGTGACGGACTGCAGGCCGCCGAGAGGATCCTGGCCCAGGACCCCGCGGTCCGCATCGTCATGCTCACCGGGTTCCCCACGGCGCCGGCGATCCGGCGGGCCGCAGCCATCGGGGTGTGCGGCTTCCTGCCCAAGGACGGGGCCCTGAGCTCATTGCTGGAGGTCGTGCGCAGCGTCCGTCCCGGCGGGTTCCTCGTCGCCCCGGCCCTCATCGCGGGACTGGACATGCCGGGGAGCGGCTCCACCGGTCCCGGCCCGAGCCTGACCGCCCGTGAACTCGACGTCCTCCGCCTCATGGCCCAGGGGTATGACGTGACCCGTAACGCCAGGACCCTGGGCATCTCCACCCATACCTGCCGGGGTTACGTGAAGTCGATCCTGGCGAAGCTGGACGCCCACAGCCAGTTGGAGGCGGTCGCCGCGGCCACCCGGCTGGGCATGCTCGGGGTGGGGTGAGCGATGTTCCGTCGGCCGGACCGGAGACACCCGAGGGATGTGCTCCCTGCCGAGGAGGGGTCGGCGGTGCGGCACGCGATCGGCAGGTTCCTGGTCACCGGGCTGGTCGTGCTGCTGATGGTCGCTGTCCCCGTCACGATCTGGGTGCGCGGGGTCGCGCACGAGATCGTCGTCCGGGACGCCCTGGAGCGGACGCAACGGCTGGCCGACCACGTGGTCTCCGCCGCCATCGTCGACGACCTGCAGGCCGGGGACCCGGTGGCGCTGGCGCAGGTCGAGGATCGTCTGGCCCCCTGGGTGACCGATGAGACGATCCGCCGCGTGAAGATCTGGAACGCGCAGGGAACGGTCCTGTACTCGGACGTCCCGGAACTGATCGGCTCCACCTTCGACCTCGAGCCCTGGGCGCAGCAGCTGCTGGACGGAGGACCGGGCACCGTCAGCGTCGGCGAGCAGGCCGGGGACGAGAACGTCTACGAGGCGGGCGACGGGGTGTTCGTCGAGGTCTACGTGGCCTCGCGCGCCGCGGGGCAGGACCCGGTGCTGGTCGAGGTGTACTTCGACGACCGGGTTCTGCTCGGTCCGCAGGGACACATCCTGCTCCGGATGACGCCCGTGCTCCTGGTGGCCATGGCCGTGCTGCAGGGCGCGCAGCTCATTCCCGGCATCCGGCTGGCCCGACAGGTCCAGGACCGCCAACGGGAACGCCGGGCCATCCTGCAGCAGGCCATCGAGGCCGGTGAGCGCGAGCGCGTCCGCCTCGCCGTGGCCCTGCACGACGACATCCTCCAGGACCTGGCGGGGCTCGCCTACACCCTGGAACCGGCCGACGGCGACGCCTCCGGTCAGGACCCCGGTGCGGTGCTGCGGCAGAGCATCGTCAAGCTGCGTGCCATCACCTCGGACCTCTACTCCTCCCCGGTGGACGCCAACACGCTGCCCTCGGCACTGGGCGTCCTGGCGGAACGCACCCGGGGCCGGCAGATCACCACCGTCGTGCACGTCGACCGGGATCCCGGGCTCGACGAGGCCCAGGCCACCGCGTGCCACCGGATCGCCCGGGAGGCCATGATGAACGTCGTCAAGCACGCCGGGGCCACCGTCGTGCACCTGGACCTGGTCCGGCGGGGGAGCGAGGTGACGCTGTCCATCGCGGATGACGGCGTGGGTCTCGACGCCGGCGCCCCGGCGGTTCCCGGCCACTTCGGTCTGCGCATGATGGCCGACGTCGCCGATTCCGTCGGTGCCCGGTTGTCCACGCGCCGTTCCGCGGCGGGGGGCACCGAGATCACCGTGACGTTTGCCGTCTCTCGCCCTCACCGCGCCGTCTGACCCCGTGCCGCCCTGCACCTTGCACCGCCCTGCACCTTGCACCGCCCGTCGAGCCGGGGCGCGCGATGTTGGTTTTTCCCAAGCTCGTTCGTCCACACTCCCTCCAGGGAGGGCACGGCACCAGACGGTGAGGAACGAGCATGGCGATATCCCGACGACACGTCATCCTGTTCGGCGGCCTGGGCGTCATGGGCGCCGGGGCGGCCGCGGTCCCGTGGGAGAACGTGTCCGCGAAGTCGGCCAGCAGGCTCGACGACCGGCAGATGCCCCGGCCCTACGCCGCCGAGTTCACCCAGCCACCGGTCCTGAAGCCCACCTCGGTGGGCATCGATCCGGACGACGGGGCACGCATCGAGAACTACACGGTGACGCAACGCGCCGCCACGGCGCGGATGCTGCCCCGGCTGGACACCCCGATTCTGGGCTACGACGGCCTCTTCCCCGGGCCGACCATCGAGGTCGAGCGGGGGACGAAGACCACCCTGACGGTGCGCAACCAGCTGCCGGCGACCCACCCCGCGCACGGACACGTCCTGGCGACCTCCACGCACCTGCACGGCTCGGCCTCGCTGCCGCAGTACGACGGGTACGCCAACGATGTGACGATGCCAGGCTTCAAGAAGACCTACCACTACTCGAACGTCCAGAACGCGCGCAGCATCTGGTACCACGACCACGGTGTCCACTTCACCGCCCTGAACGTCTACTCCGGGCTCGCGGGCCAGTACCGGATCCACGACGAGCTCGAGCGCGGCCTGCTGCCGCAGGGCGAGTTCGACGTGGGCCTGACGATCACCGATGCGATGTTCGCCCGGAACGGGGCCCTGGGCTACGACGACAACGATCACTCGGGGCTCTGGGGCGACGTCATCCTGGTCAACGGGGTGCCCTGGCCGCGCATGAGGGTCAAGCGGCGGATCTACCGGTTCAGGATGCTCAATGCGTCCATCTCCCGGTCCCTTCGGCCGTACCTGACGTCGGGAGAGGCCATGACCATCGTCGCCACGGACGGCGGGCTCATGCCCCGGGCCGTCGACGTCGCCCAGTGGCGTCATGCCGGTGCCGAGCGCTACGAGGTCCTGATCGACTTCTCGAAGTACAGGGCCGGCACCCGGGTGGAACTGCGGAACCGCTCCAACGAGAACAACCGCGACTACGACCACACCAACAAGATCATGGCCTTCGACGTGGTCGACGACCCCGTCGACACGTCCGACCCCACCTGGAACACCCCGCCCACGGTGCTGGACCCCGGCGGCGAGGTGATGAGCCTCACGAGCAAGATGGCCGGGGCCAAGCGGTACATGCGGGTCAAACGCGACGACAGGACGAACCTGTGGACGCTGAACGACAAGACCTGGGGGGCGGTCATCGCCAGTGGGTACCAGGACGTCTTCGCCCAGGTGGGCCTCAACACCGTGGAGGAGTGGGAGATCGAGAACAAGTCCGGCGGGTGGTTCCACCCCATGCACATCCACCTGGTCGACTTCAGGATCCTCAGCCGCAACGGCAGGGCGCCCTTCCCCTATGAGTCCGGTCCCAAGGACACCGTCTATGTCGGCGAGGGCGAGAAGGTCAGGCTGCTGATGCGCTTCGGCCCCCACCAGGGCCGGTACATGGTCCACTGCCACAACCTCCCCCACGAGGACCACGACATGATGACGCAGTTCCGGGTCGGGCTGAAGGCCAACGCACCGGACCCGTGGGACCCGATCGACGCCGCGCGGCCCGAGCTGGACGACGACTGATGACTGCACGGCGCGAGGCAGCACCGCGCCGTGCAGGACCCGCCCACCCCGGCCGCGTGGCGGGCGGGGTGCTCGCGGGGTTCCTGCTGGCGCTCGCCGCCCTCCGGCTGTGGGTCGTCGAACCCGTGCACGTCACCTCCGACAGCATGGTTCCCGCCGTGCACCCCGGGGCCTACGCGCTGGTGCTCACCACGCCCGCCGCCCGCGACGGGCTGGTACCGGGCGACCTGCTGGTCTTCAACGCCCCCGACGGCGGGTCCACGAACCTCAAGCGCGTCATCGCCCTCGGGGGACGGGAGGTGGCCATCCGGGACGCCGTGGTCTACGTCGACGGTGCGGGGCTCCGCGAACCGGGCATCGACGCCTCGGCCATCGACGGGACGTACTTCGGGCCCCTGACCGTTCCGCAGGGCAGCGTCTTCGTCCTGGGTGACAACCGCAGGACCTCCGTGGACTCGCGGCATCACGGTCCCGTTCCCCTGGACCGGGTCCGCGGCAGGGTCCTGTTCCTCTGGGATGGCGCCGGGTGACCTGACAGCCGATGCCCACCGGGAGGGCGCCGTGGACACTCCGGGAACACGCCGCGACTCCGCGCATTGCCGGAGCGGCACCCCGGGCCGCGGAATCCCGGCCGGCCCGACGGCCCGGGGACCGCTTCCTCACCGGGTGTGGTGGTCCGTTCCGAGGCTCAGGCGCACGGATCCCGGTCCCTGGAGCTCGAGCCGGACGCTCTCGTTGGGGATCTCGAAGACCATGGTCACCGCGAGGGTCTCACCCCGGGCGACCCGGTGCCGCTCATGACTGGTCCACAGGGGGCTCGCCGTGAACCCGACGATCTCCCGGATGCTGTAGTCGGCCGCCGCGAAGTCGATGCCACCGGGCTCGACCGCCGTCAGGTCCAGCAGCAGCCTGACGCGGTGGCCCCCCGCGGCGATCGGCCGGGCCAGGCCCGGTGCCGGCGTCGGTGGGGCCCAGGGGGCCGACTCCAGGGGGATGATGCCCTGGATCAGGGCCATCCCGCCGGCCACGGTGGCCACGGCGCCCAACGGCGTCGCCGGGGCGGGCGGCGGGTGCAGCAACCGATGGACGCCGAGTCCGCCGCCCATCACCCCGAGGGCCGCCACGGGAATCAGGGCGAGGACGGAGCGGCGACTGGGCCGGCGCCCCGGTCCGGTCGCGCTCCGGGTGTCCTGGGATAATTGCGCGGTGGCCATGCCGCATCCTCTCGGGGCGACCCTGTGGAAATCTTGATGAACGCCCCGATGGCGCCCCCCGTGACGGCCCCGGCACGGCGCACCGCGCACGGCCGGGCATCATCGGCGGGCATAATTGACAGGCATTGCCCGTTGAGGGGATGTCGTCACCGCGCCCCCGGGGCAGCGGCATCGCCAGCCTTCCGAAGGAACACAGACCCATGGCCTCCATGACCCGGACCATCTTCAAGTCCAAGATCCACCGTGCCACCGTGACGCACGCGGACCTGCACTACGTGGGTTCGGTCACCGTGGACCAGGACCTGCTCGACGCCGCGGACATCCTGCCGGGCGAGCTCGTGGCGATCGTGGACGTGACCAACGGGGCCCGGCTGGAGACCTACACCATCGCCGGTGAACGCGGTTCGGGAGTGCTGGGCATCAACGGCGCCGCCGCCCACCTGGTGGATGTGGGGGACACCGTCATCCTCATCACCTATGCGCAGATGACCACCGAGGAGGCCCGGTCCTTCCAGCCCACGGTGGTCCACGTGGACGCCGGCAACCGCATCGTCGAGCTCGGGCACGACCCGTCCGAGGCGGTCTCCGCTGGGTTGGAGCGCCCGCCTCACGCCGTGGCGCGCTGACTCCTGCGTTCCGCCGGTGTTCACCGGCGGTTCACCGGGGACGACGCCCGGTGACGGAACCGGGTGGCGCGTGGGGACGATGATGGACAATGAAGTCCAGTCCCCACCGTGCCGCACCCGGGGGGTCCGCCGACCACGCTTCTGGTCCGGGACCCCGGCGTCGGCCCCTTCGAAGGAGAGTCGAGATGCTGCTGACGCCGGACGCGCCCCGGGAGAACCTGCGCGAGTTCATCGACAAGATCCGTGACGGCGGCTTCCAGGTGGTCGACCGCCACACCCCGGACCCGGACCTGATCGACCCCCAGGGCCGGGCCGTGGACACCTGGCGGGAGGACTACCCGTACGAGACGCGGATGTCCCGCGAGGAGTACGAGGTGGAGAAGTACAAGCTGCAGATCGAGCTGCTGAAGCTGCAGTACTGGGGCGAGGACTCGGGCCAGCGGCACATCATCGTCTTCGAGGGCCGCGACGCCGCCGGCAAGGGCGGGACCATCAAGCGCTTCACCGAGTACCTCAACCCGCGCACCGCCCGGGTCGTGGCGCTGAACAAGCCCTCGGACCGCGAACAGGGCCAGTGGTACTTCCAGCGGTACATCAACCACTTCCCCACCGAGGGCGAGATCGTGCTCTTCGACCGTTCCTGGTACAACCGGGCGGGCGTGGAACGCGTCATGGGCTTCAGCACGGACGAGCAGTACACCACCTTCATGAGCCAGGTGCCGCTGTTCGAGAAGATGCTCGTGGACGACGGCATCCACCTGACGAAGTTCTGGTTCTCCGTGACCCAGTCCGAGCAGCGCACCCGCTTCGCCATCCGGCAGATCGACCCGGTGCGCCGCTGGAAGCTCTCGCCCATGGACCTGGAGTCGCTGGACCGGTGGGAGGACTACACGGCGGCCAAGGAGGCCATGTTCCTGCACACGGACACCGACCACGCACCGTGGACCACCATCAAGTCCAATGACAAGAAGCGTGCCCGGCTCAACGCCATGCGCCATTTCCTGTCCCAGTTCGAGTACGAGGACAAGGACCACGCGGTGGTCGGCACCCCGGACCCGCTGATCGTGCGCCGCGGCCGGGACGCCGTCGGGGACTGACGCATCGCGGCGCCCGCAGGCAACGGCCTGCTGGGACCGCATGGGCGCCCCGAACAGTCCTGCGCACCGCAGGCGGGGCGGTGAACGCCGCGGCCGGCCTCGCCGACCACGTAGGCTGGTGGGGTCCGGGCCGCCCCCGAGGGGTGCGGCCGGAATTCCACTGTTGGCAGCAGCACCTCCGGCGTGCTGGGAAGGAACGGCATGAAGGCTGACATCGGCGTCACGGGGCTGGCGGTCATGGGGGCGAACCTGGCCCGGAACTTCGCGCGTCACGGGTACACCGTGGCCCTGCACAACCGCAGCAGGGCGCGCACCGACGCGCTCGTGGCCGAGCACGGCGAGGACGGGACCTTCATCCCCACGGAGACGCTGGCCGAGCTCGTGGAGTCCCTGGCCACCCCCCGCCGGGTGCTCCTCATGGTCCAGGCCGGCCGGCCCGTGGACGACGTCATCGACCAGCTCGTGCCGCTGCTGGAGGCCGGGGACATCGTCATCGACGCCGGCAACTCGCACTATGAGGACACCCGCCGGCGCGAGGCGGCCCTCGCGGCGAAGGACCTGCACTTCGTGGGGATCGGCGTGTCCGGCGGCGAGGAGGGCGCCCTGAACGGCCCCGCCATCATGCCGGGCGGCCCGCGCGAGTCCTACGAGGCGCTCGGCCCGCTGCTCGAGGACATCTCCGCGAAGTACGAGGGCGACCCCTGCTGCGCCTGGATCGGCACGGACGGCGCCGGCCACTTCGTGAAGATGGTCCACAACGGCATCGAGTACGCCGACATGCAGGTGATCGGGGAGGCCTACGACCTCCTGCGCAGCGTCGGGGGCGTGGAACCGGCGGAGCAGGCCGTCATCTTCGAGCAGTGGAACCGCACGGAGCTGCGCAGCTACCTGATCGAGATCACCGCCGACGTCCTGAGCCAGGTGGACGTGGCCACCGGCCAGCCGATGGTCGACGTCATCGTGGACGAGGCCGGGCAGAAGGGGACCGGCCGCTGGACGGCCATTTCCGGGCTGGACCTGGGCGCGCCCGTGGCGGCGATCGCCGAGTCCGTGTTCGCCCGCTCGCTCTCCAGCCAGACCGCCGCGCGGTCGACGGCCCGGGAGGTCCTGGGCGCGGGCGCCGACGCCGTCAGCGCCCCGCGGGAACTGCAGGACCGGGACCACGAGGCCTTCGTCGAGGACGTGCGCCTGGCCCTGTACGCCTCCAAGCTGGTGTCCTACGCCCAGGGCCTGGACATGCTCTCGGCGGCCGCCGCTCAGTACGGCTGGTCCCTGGACCTGGGCACCATCGCATCCCTGTGGCGCAACGGCTGCATCATCCGCGCCGACCTGCTGGACACCATCATGAAGGCCTACGGGGGCCGGGACACCACCCGTCACCCGGAGCCGGGCACGCTGGCGGAGGGCCAGCCGCTCAACCTGCTCTTCGCCCCGGAGTTCAGCCAGGCGCTCGCCGCCGCGGTGCCGGCCTGGCGCCGGGTGGTCGCGGCGGCCGTCTCCGCCGGGGTGCCCGTGCCGGTGTTCTCCTCGGCCCTGGCCTACTACGACGGACTGCGCCGGGACCGCCTGCCGGCCGCGCTCACCCAGGGCCTGCGCGACTACTTCGGCGCGCACACCTACCGCCGGGTCGACCGCGAGGGCACCTTCCACACCCTGTGGTCGGGAGACCGCTCCGAGATCTCGGCCTGAGGCCTCCACGACGCCTTCCGAGGGGAAGGCGACCGGCCGGCGTCGTGCTGGGGTGCTGCGCGAGCGTCTCGCGGGGCGTCAGATCCACATGGCGGGGTCGACGTACTCCGCGGGGTCCACGGCGGGCTTGTGCTCGCGGGGTTCCCGGTGGCGCCACGTGGCCGGGACGCCGGTGGCGATGGAGCCGGCGGGGGTGTCCTTGACGACGACGGCGTTGGCGCCCACCGCGGTGCCCGCGCCGATCTCGACCGGGCCGAGGATCTTGGCACCGGCACCGACGACGACCCCGTTCTGCAGGGTCGGGTGCCGCTTGACCTTGTCCAGGGACCGCCCGCCGAGGGTGACCCCGTGGTAGAGCATGACGTCGTCGCCGATCTCGGCCGTCTCACCGATCACCACGCCCATGCCGTGGTCGATGAAGAACCGCCGGCCGATCGTCGCGCCCGGGTGGATCTCGATCCCGGTCAGGGTCCGGGCCACCTGGGAGACCACGCGCGCCGGGGTCTTCAGGCGCTCGTTCTGCCACATCCGGTGCGTCAGCCGGTGCGCCCAGATCGCGTGCAGGCCCGAGTAGACCACGGCAACCTCCAGGTCGCCGCGGGCCGCCGGGTCGTGCGCCCGGGCGTTCGCGATGTCTTCCTTGAGGCGGGACAGGAAACCCACTGGAGGCCTTTCGGTCGGTGGCTGGTGCCGGCGGTGTCTTGACTGTAGTGCGTGCCGCGGGCCCGTGATCAGCCGCGGATGTCCTCGTACAGGACGGTGGAGATGTACCGTTCGCCGAAGTCGCAGACGATCGCGACGATCAGCTTGTCCCGGTTCTCCTCCTTCCTGGCCTCCTCGATGGCCGCGGACACGATGGCCCCGGAGGAGATGCCGCCCAGGATGCCCTCCTGGGTGCCCAGGTCACGCGCGGTGGCGACGGACTCCTCGAGGGTGGCGGCGTACACCGCGTCGTAGATCTCCTGGTCCAGGATCTCCGGGATGAAGTTCGCGCCCAGGCCCTGGATCTTGTGCGGGCCCGGCTTGCCCCCGGAGAGGATGGGGGAGTCGGCCGGCTCGACGGCGACCAGGCGCACGTCGGGCTTCTGCTCCCGCAGGTAGCGGCCGGCGCCGGTGATGGTGCCGCCGGTGCCGATGCCGGCCACGAAGATGTCCACCTGGCCGTCGGTGGCCTCCCAGACCTCGGGACCGGTGGTGGTGTAGTGCGCCTGCACGTTGGCCTGGTTGGCGAACTGACGGGCCCAGACGGCGTTGTCGGACTCCGCGACGATCTGCTGGGCCTTCTCCAGTGCCCCGCGCATGCCGTCGGCGCCGGGGGTCAGGACGATCTCCGCCCCGTAGGCGCGCAGCATCACGCGGCGCTCGTTGGACATGGTCTCGGGCATGGTCAGGATGACCTTGTACCCCCGTGCGGCACCGACCATGGCCAGGGCGATGCCCGTGTTGCCGGAGGTGCCCTCCACGATCGTCCCGCCCGGGCGCAGCTGGCCGGAGGCCTCGGCGGCATCCACGATCGACCGGCCGATGCGGTCCTTGACCGAGTTGGCCGGGTTGTAGAACTCGAGCTTGACGGCGACCTGGCCGGGCAGTCCCTCGGTCAGCCGGTTGAGCCGGACGAGGGGGGTGTTGCCGACGGCCTCGGTGATGTTGTTGAGCAAGGTGGCCATGAGGGTTTCCTTTGTCGAAGTCGGTGCAGGGACTGAGGGCGGCGGGCCGGTGGCCGGCACGGGCGCTGGACCCGGGCGGCGACGTCCGGGTCCTCGGGAATCAGCCTATGTCAGTGGCCTGCTGAGCTGAGGCTCGACCAGCCACGCCGAGTAACGCTGCCGGACCTTGGCCAGTTTCGGGGTGATGATCACGTGGCAGTAGCCGGCATCGGGCCGGTTCGTGTAGAAGTCCTGGTGGTACCACTCCGCCGGATACCACCGGGCGGCCGGCTCGATCGTGGTGACGATCGGGGCGGCCCAGTTGTCCTGGTTGCGTTCGATGGCGGCCCGGAACAGGGCCTCGTCCTCGGCGCCGTCAGCGAACAGCGCCGAGCGGTACTGGGTACCCACGTCATGTCCCTGGCGGTTCAGGGTCGTCGGGTCATGGCCCGTGAAGAAGATGTCCAGGACCATGTCCGCGCTGATGACGGACTCGTCGAAACCCACCCGCACCGCCTCGGCATGACCGGTCCTCCCCGAACACACCGTCTCGTAGTCCGGGTCGGGCCAGTCGCTGCCCGTGTAACCGGACTCGACGGACGTGATGCCCCGGAGGCGCCGGTACACGGCGTCCAGGCACCAGAAGCAGCCACCGGCCACCGTCAGCACCCGGTGGGAGCCGCGGGCTCCGGTCACGTCGTCGGACGGGTTCTCTCGCACGTCGTCACTCACAACGGGGTACAGCACGGGGGAGCGCGGGTTCATTCCCGACTCGGGCACAATGGCCCTATGAGCGCCGCAACGCCGACCCCGTCCTCCCCGGCCGAGCCGGAGGGGACGGACCTCCGCGACACCGACCGCATCCCGACCCTGGCCCAGGTGCTGGAGGCCTTCGAGCAGTTGTGGCCCGCGTCCCTGGCCGAGGACTGGGACGCCACCGGCCTGGTGGCCGGCCGGCCCGGCCGGCCGGTGCGCCGCATCCACTTCGCGGTGGACCCCGTCCAGGACGTGGTCGAGGAGGCCGTGGGCGCCGGTGCCCAGTTGCTCGTCACCCACCATCCGCTGCTGTTGCGCGGCGTGCACTCGGTGGCGGCCACCGGTTTCAAGGGCGAGGTCCTCCACAGCCTCATCGAGGGTGGCTGCGCGCTGCTGACCGCCCACACCAACGCCGATTCCGCCGTCGGGGGCGTCTCCGACGTCATCGCGGACGTGCTCGGGCTGCAGGAGGTCACGCCGCTGGTCCCGGCCGCCGGGGGACTGGCCGAGGAGGGGCTCGGCCGGGTGGGCCGGTTGTCCCGGGCCATGACACTGGGCGACTTCGCCGCCCGCGTGTTCTCGGTCATGCCCGCCGTGGCGGGCGGGGTGCGCGTGGCGGGGGACCGGGACGGGCTGGTCAGCACGGTGGCCGTCTGCGGAGGCGCCGGGGACAGCCTCTTCGACCAGGTCCGGGCCGCCGGGGCCGACGTGTACGTCACGGCGGACCTGCGCCACCACCCGGCCTCCGAGGTGCGGGAGGCGGCCCGGCTGACCGGCGGACGCCCCTACCTGGTGGAGGTCTCCCACTTCGGCAGCGAGTGGCTGTGGCTGCCGGCCGCCGCCGAGGCCCTCGACACCCTGCTCACCGACCGCGGCTTCGACGTGGAGATCGCGGTCAGCGCACTGAACACCGACCCCTGGGACTTCGTCCTGACCCCCGGCTCCTGAAGGAGGCCCGCATGACCGATTCCGCCACCCCCGCGACCCCGGCCACCACGGCGACCCCGGCCGAACAGCTGAGGCTGCTCGACCTGCAGGCGCTGGACACCGCCCTGGACCAGGCGCGGTCGCGCATGCAGCAGTTGCGCCAGGATCCCGGGTTCCGTCAGCTGCAGCAGGCGGTCGCCGACCGCCAGGCCGAGGCCGACCAGGCCACCGCGTCGCTGGCCGCGGCGCAGGCCGCCCTGGCCGCTGCCGATCAGGAGGTCTCCTCCGTCCGGGCCCACCGGGAGCGCAACCAGAAGCGCCTGGACGCCGGCGAGGGATCGGCCCGGGACCTGGAGAGGATGATGCACGAACTCACCACGCTCGCCGAACTACAGGACCGCCACGAGGAGACGGAGCTGGAGGCCATGGACGCCGTGGAACAGGCCGAGTCCGCGCAGGCGCAGGCCCACCGGCTCCTGGCCGAGGCGCAGTCCGCCGCCCGGGACCGCGGGGCAGCGCTGAAGGCCGAGGCCACCGAGGTCTCCGCGCGCGGCAACGAGCTGACCAGGGACCGCACCGCGCTCGCGGCCACCCTGCCCCCCGGACTGGTCGCCCGGTACGAGAAGGTCCGGGCCCGCACCGGCGGGATCGGGGCGGCGCGGCTGGTCGGGAACCACTCGGAGGCCTCCGGCATGCCGATCAGCCCGGCGGACCTCGCGCAGATCGAGCGGGCGCCGGCCGATACGCTGGTGTACTGCCCGGACTCCGGGGCCATCCTGGTCCGGGCCACCGAGGGCTGAGCCCCGCCGGCCTCCGGCCGGCCACCCGTCCAGAACCAGAGAGAAGTGATGCCAGTGTCCGAACGCGTCCTGCAGGTCGAGGCCGACGGCGGCTCCCGCGGCAATCCCGGAGTCGCCGGCTACGGTGCCCTCGTTCGGGATCCGGCCACCGGGAAGATCCTGGACATCGACGCCGCCCCGCTGGGCAGGGCCTCGAACAACGTGGCCGAGTACTCCGGGCTCGTAGCCGGTCTGACCATGGCCCGGAACCTCGACCCCGAGGCCCGGGTGCACGTGAAGATGGACTCCAAGCTCGTGGTGGAGCAGATGAGCGGGCGCTGGAAGATCAAGCACGCGGACATGCAGAAACTGGCCGGCCAGGCCCGGGCGATCCTCCCCCCGGGCAGGGTCACGTACGAGTGGATCCCCCGGGAGAAGAACAAGGACGCGGACCTGCTCTCGAACGAGGCCATGGACGCCGGCGCGTCCGGACGCCCGTGGGTCCGCGCGACGTCCGGGATCCGGGTGGCCGGCACCGCGGCTGCCGGATCCACGGCGACGAGGACCGCGACGTCCGCCCCGGAACCGGCACAGGCGCCCGGGCGTCAGCCCGTGCAGGAGAAGCCGGCACCGGAACCGGTGCCGGCCGCGACCGGGGCAGCCGCGGCGGACAGCGCCGGACGGCCCGCCGACGCCGGGACACCGCGGCGGGCGGGCCGGCTGCACCACGTGGAGATCTGGGTGCAGGACCTGGCCCGCGCCCGCCAGACGCTGGGCTGGCTGTTCCAGCAACTCGGCTACCAGGTCAGCGGAGAGTGGTCCGAGGGCACCAGCTACCAGGGCGCCGGGGAGTACCTCGTGCTGGAGTCCGGACCGGACGTGGGTCCCGGCGGTCATGACCGGCTGCGTCCTGGGCTCAACCACCTGGCCTTCCAGGCCGGCACCCGGGCCGAGGTCGACGCGCTGGTCGAGGGCGCGGTCCACCGGGGCTTCACGGTGCTGTTCGCCGAGAAGCACCCCTTCGCCGGGGGACGCAGCCACTACGCCGCCTACCTGGAGGCTCCCGGCGGTTTCGAGGTCGAGCTCGTGGCCGAGGCGGGCACCGCCTGACAGGCTGGGGCGCCGCGGACCGCCGTCACGGGCGGTGACGCCCGCCAGGGGACGCGGACGGGACCGGGGCGTCGCCTCACTCGGCGGCGTCCAGCCCCCGTTGCCTCAGCAGCTCGCGCTGGTTCGGGTTGACCGAGGGCCGGAAGGGCAGCTCGACCACCTCGGCCGCCACGGGCCGTCCGGTGGTGTCCGCGTACTCCTCCGGCAGGTGCACCCAGAGCTCGGTGCCCAGGCCGGCGAGCTCCACCGGGACGTACCCCATGGCGATGTTGTGACCCAGCTCCGGCGAGTACCAGGGGGAGGTGACGTAGCCGACCGGGTCGGTGTCGACGTCGGGACTGATCAGCCAGAAGTCCGGGGCGTAGTCCTCGATGGGCGCCCCGCCCAGCCGCATCCCCACGAGCTGGTGGGTGTACGGCGGGGTCCCCGCCTCGACCTGCCGCCGGGCCTCCTCCAGGGCCGCCTTGCCCACGTACTCGCCCGCCTTGCCCCGGGGGACCTGATAGCCCAGGTTGACCTGGAAGGGCAGGGTCTCCTGGTCCATGTCCTGGCCCCAGGACAGGATGCCGGCCGCGATCCGACGGTGGTGCGCGGGCGCCACGACGGCCAGCTGGTGTGGCCGGCCCGCCTCGAGGACCGCGTTCCACATGGTCTCGGCGTGCAGGGTCGCGTCCTTGAGGTAGATCTCGTAGCCCTTCTCCCCGCTGAACCCGGTCTGGGAGACGATCACGTCACAGCCCGCCACCTGCCCGGCGAGCAGGCCGTACGGCGGCAGTCCGGCGACCGCGTCCCCGAACAGGTCTGTCATGAGGTCCACGGACTTCGGGCCCTGGACCTGCACGGGGCAGACGTCGATCTCGCGGATGTCCACGTCATACCGGCGGCCCACGTTGACACCCTGGAGCCAGAACAGCAGGTCCGAGTCCGAGAGGCTGAACCAGAACTCGTCCTCCGCGAGCCGCAGCAGGACCGGGTCGTTCAGGATCCCGCCGGCCTCGTTGCACAGGATCACGTAACGGGCGTGCATGACGGGGATCCGGGTGGCGTCCCGGGTGATGACGAAGTCGACGAAGGCCTCCGCGTCCGGGCCCTGGACCCGGATCTGCCGCTCGACCGCCACGTTCCACAGGGTCACGTGGTTCACCAGGGAGTCGTACTCGACCATCATGCCGCCGTCCTCGGGGGCCACGTAGCCCCGGGGGTGGTACATGCGGTTGTAGACCGAGGCCCGCCAGCAGCCGGCCTCCATGGACAGGTGCCAGTACGGCGACTTCCGCACGCGCGTGTCGATCAGCATCTGGACCGGGGTGGGCCCGGACTGGCGCAGATTGATGGGAACGGTGCGGTCGGACTGCACCACGGTGGGGACGTTGGGATTCACGGCGGATCATCCTCCTGCGCATCGGATCCGACCACCGTAGCGGCCCGCCCGGGCCGGGGAAAGGTCCCGGTCACCGCCGGTCCCGGGGGATGAAGGAGGGAGGCGACCGGCTCAGACGGTGGAGTACCGCTCGGGCAGGGTGACCTCCAGCCGGCCCGGCCTCGACCCGGGGGTCTGCGACGCCGGGACCAGGTCCACCGTCCAGTCGTACGGACCGGCGGCCGAGCCCGCGGCCGCCACGACCTCGGCCGCCGTCTCCGGGGACCGGGCCGCCCGGGGGCCCGCCAGCAGCAGGGCCCGGGCCACCAGCCCGCGGGTGTGCTTGGCGAAGTGCGAGACCACGGTGCGCTCGCCGTTGCGCACCTGGAACACGTCCACCGTCACGGTGGTCTCCGCCGGGGCCTTCCACTGTGCCGCGTACCCGCCCGAGCGGCAGTCGACGACCACGCCGGCGTGCGCGGCCTTCTCGTCCAGCAGCGGAGTGAGCCGGGGCTTCCACCACGAGGACATCCGTCCGATGGTCGGCAGCGTGGCGGTGACCGTCAGGCGGTGGTTGGGGATCCGGTCACCCAGGGTCAGCACGCCGAACAGGCCGGAGAAGACCAGCACCTCCTCACGCGCCCGGCGGCGGGCGACCTCCGGGAGGGAGGCGTAGTCCAGGGCGTCGTAGAGCACCCCGGTGAAGACCTGGTGGGCCGGGCCGGCGGGGGCCGTGTCCAGGACGAGGTTCGCCTCGATGTCCGACAGCTTCGCCCGGCCCACCCCCAGGACCTCGGCGGCGTCCGGTGCCGTGGACACCGCGGCCAGGGTGCCCATCACCGTGATGCGCTCGCCGGTGAGCGTGGGAAGGAACAGGGAACTGAGCTCCATCGGGGCGCCGGAGCTGGGAGTGGTCTTGCCCTCGGAGGGCGGCAGCAGGATGAGCACCCGAACAGCCTAGCCACCGGGCGGGGGAGGGCCGCCGCCACGAGGGGGGGTGGGCGTGGCGGTAGACTGGGTGGCCGGGACAGGCCGGTGGACGGTCGCAGGGCATCGCGTGCGATGCCGTGAGGAACGTCCGGGCACCACAGGGCAGGATGGTGGGTAACGCCCACTCGGGGTAACCCGCAGGACAGTGCCACAGAAAGCAGACCGCCCGCACGGTGGGTGCGTGCATCCACCGGCGCGGGTAAGGGTGAAAGGGTGGTGTAAGAGACCACCAGCGGTCCGGGTGACCGGGCCGGCTCGGTAAACCCCATCCGGTGCAAGGCCGAACAGGATGCGCTCGCAGGGCTGCCCGCCCGAGCATCCGGGTTGGCCGCTCGAGCCCGTCGGCAACGGCGGGCCTAGATGGATGGCCGTCACCGTGGTCCGGGCAACCGGTCACGGCACAGAACCCGGCGTACAACCGGCCTGTCCCACCCCCGGCGAGGGCCGGCGTCGTTCCCGAGAAGGGGAGACGACGCCGGCCCTCGCCGCTGTCTGGTACTGCTACCGGTCCTCCCGCTCCTGCCGGTGTCCGGGGTGGGCGGCATCGGCCGGGGACGGATCCTCCTGGGGGCCCGGATCCTCCGGGGCCGGGACCGGGGCGTCCAGGCGGTCGGGCACGCCGTCGTGGTCGGCATCCCGGGGCCGCGCCGCCTGGATGGCGATGGCCTCCGTCACGAGGCCGAACCCGCTGTCCGGGTGCTTCTCCACGGCGATGGAGACCGAGTCCTCGAGGACCTGGCGGGCGATCCTGTCCTGCAGCATCAACGGATCCCGGCGCAGGTCCTTCCAGATCGCCACGCACAGCAGCAGCATGACCAGGACGAACGGCAGCGCCGAGACGATCGTGATGTTCTTGATGCCGTTGAGTGCCTCGGCGGGCTCATCGCCGCCGGCCAGCAGCATGGCCGCGGCCGCGCCCCCGACGGCCAGTCCCCAGAAGATGATCACCTTGCGGGAGGGGTCCGTGGTGCCCCGCTCGCTCAGGGTGCCCATGACGATCGAGGCCGAGTCGGCGCCGGTGACGAAGAAGATGGCGATCAGGAGCACCGTGATGCCGGTGACGATGAGCGTGAGCACCTGGTTCATCGGCAGGGCGCCGAGCATGTCGAACAGGATCAGGTCGAAGTTGATGTCCGGCGCCCCGTCCACGATCGACGCGAGCTGGGCGCCCGTGTCCCCGGCCTGCTCGGCGCGCTCCTGGATGCCGATCGCGCCACCGCCGAAGATGGTGAACCACACCAGGGAGACCGCCGAGGGAACCAGCAGTACGCCCACCACGAACTGGCGGATGGTGCGGCCTCGGGAGATGCGGGCGATGAACATCCCGACGAACGGGGTCCACGACACCCACCAGGCCCAGTAGAAGATGGTCCAGGTGCCCAGCCACTCCTGCATCGTCTGGTCACCGGAGCCGGTGCGGGAGGCCATCACCGGCAGGTCGTTGATGAAGCTGCCCACGGCGTTGGGGAGGATGTTGAGCACGAACAGCGTGGGTCCCAGTATGAAGACCAGCACCGCCAGGAGCAGGGCCAGCACCATGTTGATGTTGGACAGCCACTGGATGCCGCGGGCGATCCCGGACACGGCGGAGGCCACGAAGGCCAGGGTGAGGATCCCGATGACCATCACGAGGATCGCCGTGGTGGCCTGTTCGATGACCCCGGCGGACTGGAGACCGCCGCCGATCTGCATGGCTCCCAGGCCCAGGGAGCAGGCGGAACCGAACAGCGTGGCCAGGATGGCCAGGATGTTGATGACCCTCCCGCCCCAGCCGTTGACCGCCTTCTCCCCGAACAGCGGGGTGAACATGGAGGAGAACAGCTGGCTGCGGCCCAGCCGGAAGGTGCCGTAGGCGATCCCGAGGCCGACCACGGCGTACATGGCCCACGGGTAGATCGTCCAGTGGAACAGCGTGGTGCCCATGGCGACCCCGGCGGCCTCGGGGGTCTGGCCCTCCACGGTCCCCGGGGGCGGTGCCATGTAGAAGTACAACGGTTCACCCACGCCGTAGAACACCAGGCCGATGCCCATGCCGGTGGCGAACATCATGGAGATCCAGGAGACCGTCCTGAACTCCGGCTTCTCCTCGTCCTGGCCGAGGTTGATGCGCCCGAAGCGGCTGAACGCCACCACGATCACGAAGACCGCGAACACCGTGGCGGCGATGACGAAGAGCCAGCCGGTGTGGGTGATGGTCCAGCTCAGGGCGTCGGCGGAGAAGGCCCCGAGGGAGTCCGATCCGATGAATCCCCACAGCACCATGGCCAGGGCGACGGCGCCCGCGATGCCGAAGACCCAGGGATCGATCCCCGTGGCACGGTCGGTGCGGCGCGGGGGCCGCTTGCGTCTTTCCCTCAGTTCGTTGACCAGGTCTGCCGTCGACTGTGTCTCATGGCTCATGTGGCGTCTCCGGGGCCCGTCGGCCCCGGCCCTCCTCTCGAGAGTGATGCACGCGTGGCGCGACGTGTGGAAGGTCCGCGTGTCACGGATGATGCGATTGACTGCACCCTATCCCGTGACCAGTCCGCGGGTCAGTGGCGCGGTCCTGCGAATATGGACCGTGTCCACCGGCCCCGCCGTGACCGGCCCGGAACCGGTCACCGGGCCGCAGTGGCCCACGCCACAGGGTGGGCGCGCCCACCACATGGCTACATGCGGAACCGGGGTGGTGCGGAAACACTAGACTGGGTCCGGCCGTATACCGACCGGGTACGGCAGGCCGGACGGGCCGTGACCGTCTCCACTACCGGGTGCCCACCGGCGCCCGTGCAGCGACAGCGCAGTCGCCCCCTGGAGGCAGGGGCTTGAGGGAAGGACCTACCGTGGCAGAAGAGACCACCGGAATCGCGCAGGACCAGCGCGCCGCCTGGAACAACCGGGAGGAACTGGCCGAGAAGATGGTTCCGCTGATCGGCACGTTGTACCGGGACCACAACGTGATCACCAGCATCTACGGCCGCCAGCTCGTCCACAAGGGCGTCATCGACATCATCAAGGCGCACCGCTACGCCCGGCAGATCGACGAGTCCGTCCTGCCCGTCGAGGACACCTTCCCGATCGTCGAGGCCATGGCGGGGATGAACCTCGGCGCGGCCTCCGTGGACCTGGCCAAGCTGGCCAACAAGTACAAGGAGACCGGGGGAGACCTGCAGTCCTTCCTGGACACCGAGCTGGCTGAGGTCGCCGGCAAGGGCGGCGGGGGCCTGCACGAGCCCACCGACGTGGTCCTCTACGGCTTCGGCCGGATCGGCCGCCTGCTGGCCCGCATCATCCTCTCCCACGAGGGCGGCGGCTCCTCGCTGCGCCTGCGCGCCATCGTGGTGCGGAAGAACTCCGACAACGACCTGGTCAAGCGGGCCTCCCTGCTGCGCCGCGACTCGATCCACGGCCCCTTCGAGGGCACCATCACCGTGGACGAGGAGAACAACACCATCACCGCCAACGGCACCGTGATCCAGGTGATCTACTCCAACGACCCGGCCAGCATCGACTACACCGCGTTCGGCATCAAGGACGCGGTCGTGGTGGACAACACCGGACGCTGGCGTGACGAGGAGGGCCTCGGCCAGCACCTGAAGTCCAAGGGCGTCGCCAAGGTCCTGCTCACCGCACCGGGCAAGGGCGATATCAAGAACATCGTCTTCGGCGTCAACACGGACGACATCACCGAGCAGGACACCATCCTCTCGGCCGCCTCCTGCACCACCAACGGCATCACGCCGGTGCTCAAGATCATCAACGACGAGTACGGCATCGACCACGGCCACGTGGAGACCGTGCACGCCTACACCAACGACCAGAACCTCACGGACAACTTCCACAAGGGTTCGCGTCGCGGCCGCGCGGCGGGCCTGAACATGGTGCTCACCGAGACCGGTGCCGCCAAGGCCGTGGCCAAGGCCCTGCCCGAGCTCAAGGGCAAGCTCTCCGGCAACGCCATCCGCGTGCCCACCCCGAACGTCTCCATGGCCATCCTGAACCTGGAACTGGAGAAGGAGACGTCCGTCGAGGAGCTCAACGCGCACCTGCGCAACGAGTCCCTGACCGGTGCGCTGCGCGCCCAGATGGACTACATCCACTCCCCGGAGGTCGTCTCCTCGGACTTCGTCGGCTCCAACCGCGCCGGCATCGTCGACGGCCTGGCCACCATCGTCAACGACGGCAAGAACGCCATCGTCTACGTCTGGTACGACAACGAGTTCGGCTACTCCTGCCAGGTCGTCCGGGTCATCGAGAAGATGGCCGGCGACGCGGTGCCGGTCCTGCCCAGGGACTGACCACGGCCTGACCCGACCCGACGGCGGTCGGTCGTCTCCCGGCACGAGGGAGGCGACCGGCCGCCGTCGTGCCGTCCGGGGCCGTCAGTAGACGAAGATGCGCAGCGCGTCCGGGTTGTGGGCGTGCACGATCGCCAGGAACACGACGACGTCGAAGAGCAGGTGGACCACCACCACGTAGGTCAGGTTGCGGGTGCGGTTGAAGATCCATCCCTGCAGCAGCGCGAACGGGACGGTCAGCAGCGGACCCCACGACCGGTAGCCCAGTTCCCACAGGAACGACACGAAGACCATCGCCTGCAGGACGTTCGCCGTCCACAGCCCGAAGTGCCGGCGGAGCAGGGCGAAGCAGGTGCAGATGAAGAACAGCTCGTCCCACAGGCCGACGAAGTTCACGCCCACGAAGAACCGGGCCAGCTCGGAGGGCTCCTGCACGTGCGGCCAGTTCTGGTAGCTGCCGGAGTGGATGAAGTAGGCCGGCAGGATCGCCCAGCCCAGGACCGGCACCGCGATCACGTAGGACCACTGCACCCTGGTCCACGGGGTGCCGGTGCGCCACGGGAAGACGATCACGCGGCGGCGGAGCCAGAACCGGTCCAGCAGCAGCGGCACGGCCACGGCGGCGGTGAGCACCGCGCCGAGGAGGAAGAACCGGTCCCAGCGCAGGTCGGCCTCCACCGAGGTGGTGCTGACGATGGCGATGCCCGCCCCGATGAGGGTCAGGTCCCGCCCGAGCCCGGCGTCCACCCGCCAGGCGAGCAGGACGCTGAGCACGAGCAGGGCATGGCCCCAACCGGGGAGCAGGAACGCGAAGAGCACCACCGCGGAGGCACAGACACCGGCGGCCGCGGCCAGTCCCCACGGCGAGGCGCGGGTGCGGTCGACGAAGGCGGGCTCTGCGGAGGGCATGCAGCCGAGACTACGGCGTCTGCTGGTCGTCCTCGGTGACGTCGTCGTGGCCGAAGGGGTCGCGGTCGGTGCCCGGCAGCCAGGTGTTCCCGGGGACGGTCCAGCCCTCGCGACGCAGGCTCTTCTTCCACCGGCGGGTCCACTTGCCGTTGAGCCGGTTGATGTAGAGGTACCCGTCGAGGTGGTCGTACTCGTGCTGCATGACGCGGGCGAACCAGCCGGTGGCCTCGAAGTCGATCTCGTGGCCGTCCACGTCCTGGCCGGTGAGGCGGACATGGTCGGACCGCTTGAGCGGGAAGCTGTAGCCGGGGACGGACAGGCAGCCCTCGGACTCCTCGTCCGGGTCCGGGTCCTCCTGGGAGGTCCTCCCGATGCGCGTCAGGACCGGGTTGATCACGTGACCGCGCGGTGGCGCCTCACCGGAGTCCTCGAAGGTCCAGGTGAAGATGCGCAGTCCGACGCCGACCTGGGGAGCGGCGAGCCCCACGCCGCGTGCGGCGTCCTGGGTCTCGAACATGTCCTCGACGAGGGTCCTGATCTCCGCGTCGACCGCCGTGACCTCCGATGCCCGGCGGTGCAGGATCGGCTCGCCGTGGATGGTGATCGGACGGATGGTCATGGTGGCGGGGCTCCTTCTGGGACGAGAACGCAGTCCAGTCTATCCGCGTCCGGGGCCCCTCCGGTCCGTGTCCGGGCCGGGTCCGGCACCCGCCGGGACCGGCACCCGGTGTCAGTTGCCGATCGGCGGCGGGGCCACGTCCTGGCGCGGGGCCCGGGCCGACTCCTGCACGTGGCTCACCTCGACCTGTTCCTTCGGGATGGTGAGGATGATGGACACGAGCGCGACGCTGACCATGAAGACGTTGAACAGCAGGCCGATCGCCCCGCCGAACCGCAGGGCGACGTTGTCCTGGTTGCCGATGAACAGGCCCCAGGACTGGATGATGGCCGGATCCACCCCGCGCCCCGCCGCGTACAGCGTGGCGGAGATGGCCACTCCCATGGCGTTGCCCAGCGAGGAGGCCATCTTGTAGATGCCGCCGGCCGCGCCGCCCTCGCTGAGCGGCACGGACGCCATGGCGGTGTCCAGGGACGGGGTCGCGTAGAAGCCCAGGCCGATGCCGAACAGGGTGAACCCGATGACGGTCAGCACCACGTACTGCTCCAGCAGCAGGAAGGTCATGGAGCACATCAGGATGCCGGCCCCCGTGATGACGGCACCCCAGATCATCGGCTTGCGCGGGCCGAAGCGCTGCAGCAGCTTCTCACCCACGCGGATGGTCGCCAGGATGGCCGCCAGGTAGCCGATGGTCAGGGTCCCGGCCTGGAGCGCGGTCCAGCCGGAGGCCATCTGCACCAGTCCCAGCACCACGATCAGCGTGCCGGCCGCACTGTTGAGCAGGAAGTTGGACAGGACCGCCCCGGAGAAGGCCCGGTCCCGGAACAGCTGCAGGTTGATGAACGTCTGCTTCTGGCGCGTCTCGATCCGGAGGAAGGTGATGGCGGCGATCACCGTCAGCGCCACCAGGCCCAGTCCCACCGGGCTCGTCCAGCCGATGGTGGGGCCCTGGGAGATGTAGACGTTGATGGCCAGCAGGGCCACGATGAAGGTGATCATCCCGGACCAGTCGAAGCCCGCGTGCGTCCCGGGCTCGGCCCGGGACTCCGGCGTGCCGCGCACCAGCAGCAGGGCGGTGACGGCCACGATGATGGACAACCAGAAGATCGAGCGCCAGCCGAGGGCGGTGAACGCCATGAACCCCCCGAACAGCGAGCACAGCCCGGACCCGCCCCAGGTGCCGATCGAGAAGAAGGACATGGCCCGCTGCCGGTCCCTGCCGTCGTAATAGGTCTTCAGCAGCGCCAGGGCCGCCGGCATGATGCAGGCGGTGGACAGTCCCTGCAGGATCCGCCCGCCCAGGAGCAGGGACGCGGTGAGCGCGCCCAGGTCCACCGGCGTCAGGGCGATGGCCAGCGATCCCAGGATGCTCAGGTAGATGCCGGTGCGCAGCAGCCTCATCCGGCCGAGCCGGTCCGCCAGTTTCCCGGCGACCACGATGAAGATCCCGGAGAACAGGGAGGTGATGGACACCGCCAGGTTGGCCAGGGTGGGCGGGACCCCCAGCTCGTCCTGGATGCCCGGGATGACGTTGAGCAGCGTCTGCGCGAACAACCAGAAGGTGATGACCGACAGCACGATCCCCAGCAGGAAGCGGTCCGTGGGTTTCCAGACCGCCGCCGTCGATGCCGTTGTGGTGGACACGAGGACCTCCGTCGTCTCAGCGGACCCAGGACATCCCCGGTGTCCTCGCCCCGTGCGCCCCGTGCGCCGGGAGCCTCAGTTGCCGATCGGCGCCGGGGGCACGTCCTTGCGCTCCGCGCGCTCGGCGGCCCGCGCCTCGGCCTCCCGTTGTGCCTCGGTCGGCACGGTCAGGATGATCGAGGCGATGGCCACCACGACCATGAACACATTGAACAGCAGGCCGATCGCACCGCCGAAGCGCAACGCCACGTTGTCCTGGTTGCCGATGAAGAGGCCCCAGGACTGGATCATGGCCGGGTCCACGGCCTGGCCGGCGACGTAGAGCGCCGCGGAGATGGCCACGCCGATCGCGTTGCCCAGTGAGGACGCCATCTTGTAGATGCCCGAGGCCGCCCCGACCTGGTTGTCCGGCACGTTGGACAGGGCCGCGTCCGTGGAGGGGGTGGCGTAGAAGCCCAGGCCGATGCCGAACAGGGTGAACCCGATGACCGTCAGGACGATGTACTGCTCGATGAGCAGGAAGGTCATGGAGCACATCAGGATGCCGACGCCGGTGATCATGCTGCCCCAGAGCATCGGCTTGCGGGGGCCGAAGCGCTGCAGCAGTTTCTCGCCCACGCGGATGGTCGCCAGGATGGCCACCAGGTAGCCGATGGTCAGCAGGCCGGACTCCAGGGCGCTCATGCCGGCGGCGACCTGCACCAGGCCCAGGGCCACGATCAGCGTGCCGGCGGCGCCGTTGAGCAGGAAGTTCGAGAGCGTGGCGCCGGTGAAGGTGCCGTTCCTGAACAGGTTCAGGTCGATGAACGGGGCGCCCTGGTGCACCTCGATCTGCAGGAACACCAGTCCGGAGACGACGGCCGCCACGACCAGCGCGACGCCGGTGAGGCTCAGCCAGCCGATGTTCGGTCCCTGGGAGATGTAGACGTTGATGGCCACGAGCATGATGATGAACGCGATCAGCCCGCCCCAGTCGAAGCGCCGGTAACCGCCCTCGGGGGCCTGGGCCTTGGACTCCGGTGTGCCCCGCAGCAGCAGCAGTGAGGCGAAGGAGACGATGATCGACAGCACGAAGATCGAACGCCAGCCCAGCGCGGTGGTGGCCATGAAGCCGCCGAACAGGGAGCACAGCCCGGAGCCGCCCCAGGAGCCGATCGACCAGAACGACAGCGCTCGCTGGCGGTCCTTGCCCTCGTAGAACTGCTTGATCAGGGCCATCGAGGAGGGCATGATGCACGCCGCGGACAGTCCCTGGACCACGCGCCCGCCCAGCAGCAGGGCGGAGGTCAGGCCGCCGGCGTCCTCGGGGGTGAGCACGATCAGCAGGGAGCCGAGGATGCCCAGCCAGATGCCGACGAGCAGGATCCTGGTCCGGCCGATCCGGTCTGCCAGGCTGCCGGCCACGACGATGAAGATCCCGGAGAACAGGGAGGTGATGGACACCGCCAGGTTGGCGATGGTGGCCTCGATGCCCAGTGCGTCCCGGATGCCGGGGATGACGTTGAGCAGGGTCTGGGCGAACAGCCAGAACGTGACGACGGCCAGGACGATGCCCGTCAGCCAGCGGTCGTTCGGTGTCCAGGCCGTGGTGGCGGGTGTGGTGGACGTGACGGACATGCGAGATCTCCCTCGTCTGGAATGTCTCTGTGGTGTGAGGGCGCCGTTAGGCGGACCGGTCCTGTGGGGCCAGGTAGGCCAGGGCCGCGGCCGCCTGGGCGCGGGTGCCGATCGCCAGGGTCGGGTCGATGGCCGGGGCGAAGAAGGGTGAGTGGTTGGCGGGGATGTCCGAGGAGACGGTGCCGGCGTCCACGGCGGCACGGTACCTCTCGGGCGGCACGGAGCCCACGAACCAGTAGGCGTAGGGAATGCCGAAGGCGTCCGGGATGCGGCTGAAGTCCTCGGACGCGGTGTAGGGCTGGGTGTCGAACACGACGTCCGCCCCGAAGTGCCCGGTCAGTGCGGCGGTCACCGTGGCGTGGGTGCCGGCGTCGTTGGAGGTCAGCGGGAACTGGTCGTAGTACTCGAACTCGGGGTCCCGGGGTGAGCCGGCCGCGGCGCACTCACCGCGCACGATCCGTTCGATCGCGGCCATGATCTTCTCGCGCAGCGCGGTGTCGTAGGTGCGAAGGTTCAGCAGCAGCTCGCCGCGGTCCGGGATGATGTTGGACTTCGATCCCGCGTTGGAGGCACCCACGGTCACCACGGCGAACTGCCCGGGCTGGGTCTCGCGGGAGACGATGGTCTGCAGGCGCAGCACGATCGCGGCGCACAGGACCACCGGGTCCACGGCGTTGTGCGGCATGGATCCGTGGGCCCCGCGGCCGAACACGGTGATCCTGAGGGAGTCCCCGGCCGAGAGCACCGGCCCCGGGGCGGTGCCGATCGTCCCCGCCGCGAAGGGCATGACGTGCTGGGACAGCGCCACGTCCGGCCGGGGCAGCTTCTCCACCAGTCCGTCGTCCAGCATGGCCTGCGCACCGGCGGCGTTCTCCTCGGCCGGCTGGAACAGGGCGATGTAGGTGCCGGACCAGGCCTCGCGGTTCTCGCTGAGCAGGCGGAGCGCGCCGAGCAGGGCGACGATGTGCATGTCGTGTCCGCAGGCGTGCATGACCCCGTCCACCGTGGAGGCGTAGTCGAGTCCGGTGTCCTCGGTGACCGGCAGGGCGTCGATGTCGGCGCGGGACAGGACGGTGGGCCCGGTCCCGTTCTCCAGCACGCCCACGACGCCGGTCCCGCCGATCCGCTGTGCGGCCACTCCCAGCCCGGCCAGCTCGGACTCGATCCGCTCTGCGGTCCGGTGCTCCTGCAGGCTCAGCTCGGGGTGGCGGTGCAGGTCCCGGTACAGCTGCCGCTGCCACTCGAGTTGGCTCTCGAGGTCGTCCAGGAAGGAAAAGGCGGGCATCGTTGCTCCTCGGTCATCGCGGTCTGACTGCGCGGTGAGGAGGGTGAACCGACCCCTGACACCGGGAAGTCCGCTACGGGACCAACATAGGACTCCCCGCGAGTGTCCGTCCATGACGTGCGTCTCCGGTGGATGTCTCTTTCGTCTCACGAGGCTCTGCCCGCACCGGAGGGGGCCTGTGGCCGTGGATCGGCGGCGAGCGGCGCCGGGCGATGCCCGGGGGAGGGACAGAAGGCCCGGTGTGGAGGAATCCTCCGCACCGGGCCTTCACTGGGGTGAGTAACGGGGCTTGAACCCGCGACCTTCTGGACCACAACCAGACGCTCTACCAGCTGAGCTATACCCACCATGCCTGGCCGGTGGAACCGACCGGGACAGCGCGTTCCATAATACACGCTTTCCGGGGTGCTGTGCGCACCGGTGGATCAGGACTGGACCGTGTCCAGTCCGGCGGCGATCTTCTGGGCCGTCCTGGAGTCCGGACCCGGGGCCGGGACCATGATGGCGGACCGGTAGTAGCGCAGCTCGTTGATGGAGTCCACGATGTCCCCGAGGGCGCGGTGACCGCCGGTCTTGGCCGGTGCCTGGAAGTAGGCCTTGGGGTACCAGCGGCGGGCGAGTTCCTTGATCGTGGACACGTCCACGATCCGGTAGTGCAGGTGGTCCGTGATCGCCGGCAGGTCGCGCGTGAGGAACAGCTTGTCCTGGCCCACCGAGTTCCCGGCCAGCACCGCCTTGCCCGGGTCCGGGCAGTGCTCGGTGATGTACGCCAGGCACGCCTCGGACGCCTCGGCGAGGGAGACGCCGCCGGGAAGCTGCTCGAGCAGTCCGGAGGAGGTGTGCATGTCCCGCACGAACGGGACCATCTGGTCCAGGGCCTCCTGCGGGGGCCGGATGACGATGTCCACGCCCTCGCCGAGCACGTTGAGCTCGGGGTCGGTCACCAGGACGGCGATCTCCACCAGGGCGTCCGCCACCGGGTCCAGTCCGGTCATCTCACAATCGATCCACACGAGGTTCTCTGCTGTCGCTGCCACGCGTCCCACAGTAGCCCCACGGCCGGTGGTAGTTTGTGGAGGGCCCTGCAGACGGCCCGCCCAGCACGGAAGGACGCCGCCCCGATGAGCGTGCCCAGCACCGGGACGCCCCCGGCCCCGGCCCGATGGACCGGCATCGTGTGGATCCCGGTGCTCATCGGCCTCGTCGGCTCGCTGGCCGTCATGGCCGGTTCGCTGTCCGTCGGCTGGCTCGCCTCCGCCTCGCCGGTGAACCGCTGGGGCTGGCTCATCCCGTGGCGGACCACCGAGTCCGGGGTCATCACCGGGACCGTGGTCATGACCTCCGGCTGCTGGCTGATGTTCTGGGGCTGGCTGCGGCTGGGCAAGGTGCTGCGGCCGTTCGGTCCGGGTGCCCTGCGCATCGTCACCCTGTCCACGGCGCTCTGGACCCTGCCGCTGCTGGCCTGCCTGCCGATCTTCTCCCGGGACATCTTCGCCTACATCGGCCAGGGCCGGCTCATGCTGGCCGGCCGGGACCCCTACGAGGACGGCATCTCCACCCTGTCGAACTGGTTCCAGCTCGGCGCGGACACCACCTGGGCGGAGACGGACACCCCCTACGGGCCGGTGTTCCTGTGGATCGAGCAGTTCGTCATGGCGGTGACCGGCCCCGACGACCCGGACGCCGCGATCTTCCTGTTCCGCCTGGCCGCCGTGGCCGGCGTCGCGCTCATCATGGTCTACGTGCCCCGGCTCGCCCGGCTGCTGGGCACCAACGCCGCCCGGGCGCAGTGGATCACGGTGGCCAACCCGCTGTTCCTGATCAGCTTCGTGGCCTCCGGCCACAACGATGCCCTGATGGTGGGCCTGGCCCTGGCTGGTGTCTGGTACGCGGCCACGGGCCGGGGACTGCTCGGCGTGCTGTTCGTGACCGCTTCCCTCGGCATCAAGCCGATCACCATGGTGCTGCTGCCGTTCATCGGCCTGCTGTGGGCCGGCCGCGGCGCCAGCTGGGCCCGGCGGTTCGGCTACTGGTTCCTGACGGCCGGGATCGCCGGGGCCCTGATGGTGGTGGTCGGCTGGTTCAGCGGCTTCGGCTTCGGCTGGCTGGGCGTGATGCTGGAGACCGGCACCGGTTCCGTGCCGTGGTCGCCCATCGGCATCATGGCCGAGGCCACCCGGGTGGTCCTGGGTTCGCTGGGCATCCCCGACCAGTGGGTCCTGGACGCGTTCAAGACCGGTGGCAGGCTGCTGTCCATCCTGATCGTCGTCTGGCTGATGTTCCGCGGCCGCCACGAGCACCTGATGCAGCGCATGACCTGGGCCTTCACCGCCCTGGTGGTGCTGTCCCCGATCATCCAGCCCTGGTACCTGCTCTGGCTGCTGCCGTTCTTCGCGGTGATCGGCATCCGCAGCGACTGGCAACTGAAGTGGGTCATCTTCACGGTCGCCTTCTTCGTGGCGTTCGGGGCCGCCGACCAGCTCTTCGTCTGGCAGTTCCTGGGGATCGAGGACCAGCTCAAGCACCTGGCCACCCTGCTCTCCTGGGCCTGCATGGTGTGGGTCCTGTTGCTCGACCCGTGGACGAGCTCGGTGATGAAGGAAGAGTGGCACCTGCGCCCGGCCGCGCGCGCCTTCCTGGCCCGGTTGCGGGGCCGCCGGCCGGCCGCGCCGTCACCGCGGGAGACCCGGCGGACGGGATCGACCGCTTCGTGAACGCCGCCGACCACCCCCCGGGCCTCCCCGCGCGCCCGGCGTCGCTGGACCGACTGCGGGGACGGCTCGGGACGCTCCGGGCCACGCGCTGGCTGATCGGCGGGGCCGATGAGGACACCACCCTCTCGCTGCGGCAGGGCCTGATCGGGTCGGTCATGATCATGGTCGGCTCGTGGGGCGTGGGCTGGCTGGCCAGCACGCCCACCTCCCTGTTCGCCCGGACCACGATCCTCAACCCCCTGCGGGTCGAACCGGCCGGGGTGATCGCCTGCGCCGTGCTGCTGGTGCTGGGCTCCCTGCTGCTGGTGCGGGCCTGGCTGCGGCTGGGCCAGCGGCTCGAGGGACGGTGGAACGGGTCCCGGGACGTGGTGGTGCGCGCGACCTGGCTGTGGGCCGCGCCCCTGATGCTGGCCTTCCCGGTGTTCTCGCGCGACGTCTACTCCTACCTCGGCCAGGGCCGGCTGCTGCACGCAGGGCTGAACCCGTACGAGGACTGGATCTCGGAACTGCCCGGCTGGTTCATGCAGGGGGCGGACTCCATCTGGGCGGAGTCGCCCTCGCCCTACGGCCCGCTCTTCCTGCTCGTCGCCCGCGCGGTCTGGTTCCTCACGGGGGGCAGCCCTGAGCCCGCCTTCCTGCTGTTCCGCGGGGTCTCCGTGCTCGGCCTGGGCCTGTGCCTGTGGGCCGTGCCCCGGCTGGCCCGCCGCTTCGGCACCCCGCCCGGCTGGGCCACGTGGGTCTCGATCGCCAATCCGCTGTTCGCGCTCTACATGATCGCCGGCATCCACAACGACGCCCTGATGGTCGGGCTGCTGCTGTGCGGCTTCGTCCTGCTCGGCCCGGACTCCTCACGGGCCCGCACGCTCGGCGGACTGGTCCTGGTCTCGCTGTCCATCGCGATCAAACCGCTCACGCTGATCGCACTGCCCTTCGCCGGACTGCTCCTGCTGCGCGGCACCCACCAGTCGGGGGTGCACCGGACCACGTCGACCGGTGGCGCCGCCGGGCCGGCCGGTTCCTCCGGGACCGGTGGCCCGGAACCCGACGGCGGCCGGGCCGGGACGCCCGGCTGGGGGGAGCGGGCCCGGGCCTGGGCCGGATGCCTGGCCGTGACCGCGGTGGTGCTGGCCGCCGTCGGGGGCCTGACCGGGCTGTGGTTCGGCTGGGTGCCGGCCATGCTCACCTCCGGGGGCGCGGCGTTCCCCTACGCCCCGTTCGGCCTGCTGGGACTCGGGATCGGCTGGGTGACGGAGTCGGTGACGGGCGTCGACGCGCGGGCCGCGGCCGACGTCGTCTATGCCGCGGGCAAGGTGCTGGCGATGGGGCTGACCGCCTGGCTGGCCCTGACCCGGCGCCCCGTCAACCCCGTGCTGTCCACCGGCCTGGCGCTGTCGGCGGCCGTGCTCCTGGCCCCGATCATCCAGCCCTGGTACCTGCTGTGGGTGCTGCCGATGTTCGCGGTGGTCCACCGCTGGCGGGGCTGGCCGCTCTGGACGCTGTACCTGGTTGTCATGGTGCTGGTGGCGATCGGGGTGGTGGACCAGTTGTCCGTGGCCCAGTGGATCTCCCTGCTCTGGGTGCGGATCATCACCGGGGCCGTGGGCGCGGCCTATATGGTGTTCATCGTCTTCCTGGACCCGAAGACCTCGACCCTGTTCCCGTTCACCGGCCGCCGGCGCATCCGCACGTCGGATCCCGGTCGGCGCGGTGCGATCAGTGCGCCGGTCCACGCCCGGGGCAGGGCCCCGCACAGCGCCCCGAAACCATCCGCCGGGACCCGCCCCACCGGTGCGGCCCCCGAGAATTCCCAGGAGACCTGAGTGAGCCAGACCCGACCCGTGCAGCCCGACCGTGGTGGGGGCCGGACACCGTCCCGCGCCCCCGCGTTCCCGGGCAATCCTGCCGCCCGCGCCGACGGCCCGGACCGGCGCGTGCTGGTGGTGCTGGTCCTCGCCACGCTGCTGGCCGGCGTGGTGGCCCTGCTGTCCAAGCAGTGGTGCCGGATCAACGGGTGGGAGGCCCCCGGGGTGCACATCCACATGTGCTACTCGGACTTCGGGCAGCTGTTCCCGACCCGCGGGCTGGCAGAGGGATACTTCCCGTTCTACACCCCGCTGCCGGAGGAGCAGTGGATGGAGTACCCCGCGCTGCTGGCCGTGGTGGCCGGGGTGACGTCGTGGTTCGTGCCGGCCCAGGGGACCATGCTGGAACGGACCGTCACCTACTTCGACGTCAACGCCGTGGGCGCCCTGCTGTGCTGGCTCGTGGTGGTCATCGCGACGGCCCACACCGCGCGCGGCCGGTCCAAGGACGCCCTGATGGTGGCCGTGGCACCCGGGATCATCCTCACCTCGTTCCTGAACTGGGACCTGTGGGCCGTCATGCTCGCAGCCCTCGGACTGTGGCTGTGGTCCCGGAACCATCCCGTACTGGCGGGCCTGGTGCTCGGGCTGGGAGCGGCGATGAAGCTGTACCCGCTGTTCTTCTTCGGCGCCATCCTGGTCCTGTGCTGGCGGACCGGACGGCTCCGGGTGTTCTTCGCATCGCTCGCGGCCGGCGTGGCGGCCTGGCTGGCGGTCAACGTCCCGTTCATGCTCACCGCCTTCGACCAGTGGAGCCGGTTCTACACCTTCTCCGGGGACCGTGAGGTGTCCTTCTCCTCGCTGTGGCTGGCCTTCACCTGGACCGGCTGGTCGGGGGAGACCTTCTCGCTGATCTCGAACGGGTTGTTCGCGCTGTGCTGCCTGGGCGTCGCCTGGCTCGGGCTGTCGGCACGGACCCGGCCCCGGATGGCCCAGTTGTGCCTGCTGATCGTGGCCGCGTTCCTGCTGCTGGGCAAGGTGTACTCCCCGCAGTTCGTGATGTGGCTGATCCCGCTGGTGGTCCTGGCCCGCCCGGACTGGAAGCAGTTCTGGATCTGGCAGGCGGCGGAGGCCTACCACTGGGGCGGGGTCTGGATGGAGTCTGCCCGGATCACCTCCGACGGCGCGTTCGGCGGCGGGGCCCTGTGGATCCCGCTCTGGTACGGCTCCGGGATCGTGCTGCACATGGCCGCCGTGATCTGGATCAGCGTCTCGGTGATCCGGGACATCCGCCATCCCGGGCGAGACCTGGTCCGGCGGTCCGCACCGGAGGGGTTGCCGCCCGAGCAGGCCCGGGCCTATGACCCCTCCGCGGGGGTGCTGGCCAGGGAACCGGACCGGTTCCTGCTGCCACCCGCGGGCCGCGGACCGGTCCGGGTCACCTGATCCCGTGCGGCTGCGTGCCCACGCATCCCGGGGCGTCGCCGGCGCGGCCGCGACTGCTTGACGGCCCCCCGGGCGGCCACGACAATTCGGGGTGTGGTGGCGCGATCGGATGACCGGTCGCTCCACAGGGGCCCTCGTCGGCCGGCCGGACCGCGGTGAACGGGAGGAACACCGTGTGCGCCTCCCGCGCCGGCATCGCCCCGCTCGTCGACGCCATCCCTTCCCCTGCCCTCTTCCCGCCGTCTCTTCGAGTCCGTGGATGTCGTCCCGTCGACCGAAGGATCCCGGCGCCGGGAGGCGCTCGGGGATCCCGGCCTCTGCATAGACCACTCCGGCGCTCCCCGCGGAGCCGACGCCCCGGATGTCAGGGGGCGGTTCATTCCGGCTCTGCCGGCCCGAAAGGAAGATCCCATGTCCACGACCCCCGACGCGCCCGTTCACGGCAGCGAGAGCGAGAACCCGGTCATCGACGCACCCACCCCCGTGCGGCACCGTCCGCGGACCATCCAGGACTGGTGGCCCGACCACCTGGACCTGGGCGTGCTGCGCAAGCACTCGAGGACGACCGACCCGCTGGGCGGTGACTTCGACTACGCACGCGAGTTCGCGGGCCTCGACGTCGAGGAGCTCAGACGCGACCTGACCGAGCTCATGACCAGCTCCCAGGACTGGTGGCCCGCTGACTTCGGCCACTACGGCGGACTGTTCATCCGGATGAGCTGGCACTCCGCGGGCACCTACCGGATCGCCGACGGCCGCGGCGGCGCCGGCGACGGGGCCCAGCGGTTCGAGCCCCTGAACAGCTGGCCGGACAACGCCAACCTGGACAAGGCGCGGCGCCTGCTCTGGCCCATCAAGCAGAAGTACGGCCGGAAGGTCTCCTGGGCCGACCTGCTGGTCCTGGCCGGGAACGTGGCACTGGAGTCCATGGGCTTCAAGACCTTCGGCTTCGCCTTCGGGCGTCAGGACGTGTGGGAGCCCGAGGAGATGTTCTGGGGGCCGGAGGACACCTGGCTGGGGGACGAGCGGTACGCCGGTGACCGCGAGCTCTCCGGCCCGCTGGCCGCGGTGCAGATGGGACTCATCTACGTCAACCCCGAGGGGCCCAACGGCAACCCGGACCCGGTGGCCGCGGCCCGCGACATCCGCGAGACCTTCGGCCGCATGGCCATGAACGACGAGGAGACCGTCGCGCTGATCGCCGGCGGGCACACCTTCGGCAAGACCCACGGCGCCGGACCGGCCGACCAGGTGGGCCCCGAGCCGGCGGCCTGCCCGGTGTCCGCGCAGGGTCTGGGGTGGATGAGCTCCTATGGCTCGGGCAAGGGCGCCGACGCGATCACCAGCGGTCTGGAGGTCACCTGGACCAGCACACCCACGCAGTGGGGTAACGGCTTCTTCGGCAACCTCTTCGGCCATGAGTGGGAACTGACCACGAGCCCGGCCGGGGCCCACCAGTGGGTGGCCAAGGACGCGCCGGAGACCGTCCCGGACGCCCACGACCCGGACAGGAAGCACCGGCCCACCATGCTGACGACCGACCTCGCACTGCGCAGCGACCCGGTGTACGAGAAGATCTCCCGTCGCTACCACGAGAACCCGGAGGAGTTCGCCGAGGCGTTCGCCAAAGCCTGGTACAAGCTGCTGCACCGGGACATGGGTCCCGTCTCCCGGTACCTGGGTCCCTGGGTCCCCGAGCCGCAGTTGTGGCAGGACCCGGTGCCGGAGGTGGACCACGAACTGATCGGCCACGAGGACGTGGCCCGTCTGAAGGCGGCCGTCCTGGAGTCCGGGCTGACGGTGCCGCAACTGGTCTCCACGGCGTGGGCCTCCGCCGCCAGCTTCCGGAGTACCGACAACCGGGGCGGGGCCAACGGCGCCCGCCTCCGCCTGGAGCCGCAGCGCAACTGGACGGTCAACGAACCGGACCGGCTGACCGAGGTGCTGCGCGTCCTCGAGGGGATCCAGCAGGAGTTCAACGCGTCCCGTTCCGACGGGACGAGGGTCTCGCTGGCCGACCTGATCGTCCTCGGCGGCTGCGCGGCCGTCGAACAGGCGGCCCGCGGTGCCGGTCACGAGGTCCGGGTCCCGTTCCACCCGGGGCGTACCGACGCCACCCAGGAGCAGACCGACGTCGCCTCCTTCGCCGTGCTGGAACCGGAGGCCGACGGCTTCCGCAACTTCCGCACACCCGGGACGGAACTGTCACCCGAGACCCTGCTCGTCGACCGTGCCTACATGCTGAACCTGTCGGCGCCGGAGATGACGGTGCTGGTGGGGGGACTGCGGGTCCTGGGCGCCAACCACGGCCAGTCGCCCCACGGCGTCCTCACCGACCGCCCCGGGACCCTGAGCAACGACTTCTTCGTCAACCTGCTCCGGGCCGGCATGGAGTGGAGGGCGTCGGAGACTGACGAGGAGGTCTTCGAGATCCGGGACCTCGGCGAGGACGAGGTCAGGTGGACCGCCACCGCCGCGGACCTGGTCTTCGGTTCCCACTCCCAGTTGCGCGCCATCTCCGAGGTCTACGCCGCCGACGATGCCCCGGAGAAGTTCGTGCGCGACTTCGCGGAGGCCTGGTCCAAGGTCATGGAGCTCGACCGGTTCGACCTCCGCCGATGACCGGGCGGCCTCCCGGTCCCGGGCCGGTGGTGTAAAGGATCCATCAAGACCCGGGTCCGGGTCCGGTGGCCGGGAGTACTGTCGGCTTCGTCCCAGCGTCCCAGCTGGCACGGAAGGGCGATGTGATGACGACGCTGAGCCGGCCCCCGGAGGAGTTCCGCGGTCCCCGTCCCTCGCCGCACGCGAGGCTGCGGTACTGGCTGCTGCACGACCTGCCGGAGGTACGCGGCGCCCACACCGGGCCCTACGGCAAGGTCAGGGAGAACGAACGACGGCATCCGTGGTGGCAGGTGATGTGCCTGACCGGGGTCGACTACTTCTCCACCCTGGGGTACCAGCCGGCCATCGCCGCCCTGGCGGTCGGCGCCCTGTCTCCGCTGGCCACCCTGGTGCTGGTGCTGGTGACCCTGTTCGGGGCGCTGCCGGTCTACCGCCGGGTGGCCGCCGAGAGTCCGCACGGCTCGGGATCGATCGCGATGCTCGAGGGCCTGTTGCCGCGGTGGCGGGGCAAGCTGTTCGTGCTGGCCCTGCTGGGGTTCGCGGCCACCAGCTTCATCATCACCATGACCCTCTCGGCGGCCGACGCCACGGCACACCTGGTGGAGAACCCCCTGGCCCCGGGGTGGCTCGAGGGTCATGAGGTGGCCATCACCCTGGTGCTGCTCGGCGGGCTCGGAGCGGTGTTCCTGCGAGGCTTCCACGAGGTCATCGGGGTGGCGGTGCTGGTGGTGGCCGTCTACCTGGTCCTGAACGCGGTGCTGATCGTCACCTGCCTGGTGCTGGCGTTCACCCATCCGGTGGTGGTGGGGGACTGGTGGGGTGCCCTGGTGGGTTCGCAGGGCAATCCGGCGCTGGCGGTGGCGGCGGCCGTGCTCGTGTTCCCGAAACTGGCCCTGGGACTGTCCGGGTTCGAGACCGGGGTGGCGGTGATGCCGCAGGTCCGCGGCTCCGCCTCGGACACCGAGGCGCACCCGGTGGGCCGGGTCGCGGGGACGCAGAGGCTGCTGACCACCGCGGCGCTGATCATGAGCGGTTTCCTGCTGACGTCCAGCTTCGCCACCGTGGTGCTCATTCCCGCCGGGGAGTTCGCTCCCGGCGGCGAGGCGAACGGGCGGGCACTGGCCTACCTCGCCCATGAACACCTGGGAGAGGTGTTCGGCACCGTGTACGACCTGAGTACCATAACGATCCTCTGGTTCGCCGGGGCCTCGGCCATGGCCGGGCTGCTGAACCTGGTGCCGCGCTACCTGCCCCGGTACGGAATGGCCCCGCAGTGGGCGCGGGCCTCGAGGCCGCTGGTCCTGGTGCTGACCGCGATCGCGTTCGCCGTCACCGTGGCCTTCGACGCCGACGTCGATGCTCAGGGCGGGGCCTACGCCACGGGGGTGCTGGCGTTGATCACGTCCGCGGCCGTCGCGGTCGCCCTCTCGGCCCGGGCCCGCCGGCAGTGGCGTGCGGCGGCCGGCTTCGGGGTGGTGTCCCTGGTCTTCGTCTACACCATCACGGTCAACATCGTGGAACGCCCCGAGGGCCTGCGCATCGCCACGATCTTCATCCTGGGCATCCTGGTCGTCTCGTTCGCCTCCCGGGCCAGCCGGTCCTTCGAACTGCACGCCCCCCGGGTGCACCTGGACGCCCCTGCGGTCGAGTTCCTGGCCGCCGAGGACGGCGACCAGATCCATCTCATCGCCCACGAGCCGCAGCGGTTGGACGAGGGCGCCTACGCCAAGAAACTCACCGCCGCGCGCGCCGTCTACCACCTGGCCCCTGAGCAGAACGTCCTGTTCCTGGAGGTGGTGGTGGAGGACTCCTCCGAGTTCGAGACCGAACTGACCGTCCACGGGATCACCCGGCACGGCTACCAGGTCCTGGAGGTCCACGGGCCGGCCGTGCCCAACGCGATCGCCGCGGTGCTGCTGCACATCCGGGACGTGACGGGGCTGATGCCCCACGTCTACTTCCGCTGGACCCAGGGCGACCCGCTCGTGAACCTGCTGCGTTTCCTGGTCTTCGGGGCCGGGGAGATCGCCCCGGTGACCCGCGAGGTGCTGCGCCGGGCCGAACCGGACCTCACCCGCCGTCCCTGGGTGCACGTCGGATAGCCGACGCCGTCCCGGTGGCGATCACGGGTCGAACCGGTAGCCGAGGCCTGCCTCGGTGATCAGGTGCCGAGGTGCCGCCGGGTCGGCCTCGAGCTTGCGGCGCAGCTGGCCCAGGTAGACCCGCAGGTACTGGGTCTCCTTGACGTAGGCCGGCCCCCAGACCCGCTCGAGCAGGTCGCGGTGGGACACCAACCGGCCCGGGCTGGCCGTGAGCACCTCCAGGATCCTCCACTCGGTCGGCGTCAGGCGCACCTCGGCCCCGTCCCGCACCGCGCGGCGGGCCGAGAAGTCAACGGTGAAATCCGCCGTGTCCACGCGTGGGGTCCCGTCCTCGGCACCGCGGCGGCGCAGGACCGCCCGGAGCCGTGCGAGCAGTTCCTCCAGACCGAAGGGCTTGGTGACGTAGTCATCGGCCCCGGCGTCGAGGGCCGCGACCTTCTGGGCGGAGGCGTGCCGGGCCGAGAGCACCAGGAGGGGGACGGTCGTCATGGTGCGCACCCGGGGGATCAGGTCCTGGCCGTCCAGGTCCGGCAACCCCAGGTCCAGCACGATCACGTCCACCGCTTCCTGGGACAGTGAGGCCAGGGCGCTGCTGGCGGTCGGGGCGGTCACGACGGTGTACCCGTTGGCCTGCAGCGCCAGCTGCAGGGCCCGCAACAGCGGGCGTTCGTCCTCGATGACCAGGACCGTCGTCATCGTCCGGCCTCGTCGTCCCCGCCGTCCGGCCGGTCGAGGTCCGGTGCCCGTTCTGCCTGGGGCAGGCGCAGCACCATCGTCAGCCCGCCTCCGGGGGTCCGCTCGGCGTGCAGGGTCCCGCCCATGGCCTCGGTGAGGCCGCGGGCCACCGCCAGTCCCAGTCCCGTGCCAGCGCCGCCGGCGTCACCGAAGCGCTGGAACGGGATGAACAATTCCTCGAGGTCGCCCGGCAGCGCCACCGAGGGGACAGCTCCGGAGTCGACGACCCGTAGTTCCCCGCACCTCGACCCGTCGTCCTCCGCGGTGTCCCGGGCCGCCACGGTGATCCGGGCACCGGGGGCGTGGCGGACGGCGTTCTCGACCAGGTTCGCGATCACGCGCTCGACCAGGCCCGCATCGGCGACCACCTGCGCCACCGCCTCCATGTCCTGGACCTCGACCGAACCGGTCGGCACCGCCCGCAGGGCCCCTGGCAGCACGTCCCGCCACCGCGCCGGCCCCAGCACCACGGCGACGGCGCCACCGGTGATCCGGGACAGGTCCAGCAGGTTCTCGACCATGCTCGACAGCTGATCGGCGTAGGCCTCGATGGTGTCCAGCAGTTCCCGCTGCTGCCCGGGGCCGAACCGGGCATGTGGCTGGAGCAGGCTGCTCGCCGCCAGCTTGATCCCGGCCAGCGGGGTGCGCAGGTCGTGGCTGACCGCCTGCAGGATCGAGGTGCGCATCCGGTTGTCCTGGGCGAGCGCCCGGTTCTCGTCCAGGCTGACCGCCAGCCGCTGGCGGTCCCGCACCGCGACCAGCTGCGCGGTGAACGCCCGGAGCAGTCCCCGCTGCTCCGAGGACAGCGCCGGGCCCCAAAGGACCAGCACGGTGCCCTCATCCACCGGTTCCACGACTGCCGCCCCCTCCGGTGACTCCGGGGCGTACCCGACTCCCGCGCGTCGTTCCCATGCCCCCTTCACCACCGTGCGGTCCCCACCCGCCGGGCCGTCCCCGGCGGGACGGACGAACAGTGCCACGCCCTCCGCGCCGAGGACCTCCTGGGCCTGGGCCAGCAGACTGGACACCGGGTCCCGGGCGGCCACGACCACCAGAGCCAGCCGGTTGAGCACCGCCGCCTCGGCCCGGGCCCGCCGCGCCTGCGCCAGCCGCCGCTCCGACAGGTGCACCACCGCCGCCACCGCGGCCGAGACCACCACGAAGCACGCCAGGGAGACCACGGTGGTGGCATCGTGGATGAACAGGGACCCCGTGGGCTGGACCATGAAGTAGTTCAGCAGCAAGGTCGCCCACAGCGCCGCCAGCAGCCCCGGGACGATACCCCCGAGCAGGGCCGCCCCTACCGCCCCAGTGAGCTGCAGCAGCGAGGCCGCGGTCAGGTCACTGCCCCACGCCATCACGCACCACTGCACCATCGCCGGGACCAGGACGGCCACCGCGAAACCCGCCACCACCCGGTTGCGGCGGATATCCCTCAGGGCCAGGGCCTGCAGGACAGCACCGTGGCCCGTCTGCGTCGACATGCCCCAGTCATACCATCCCGACCGGCCCCGGCCCCGGCTCCGGCACGAGGCACGGCCGGTGCAGACACGGGGGAGACTGGTGGTCACGACGCCTCCACCCCCCCGTTCCGGCCACTCCGGAGACCTCCGGCCTGGCCGTCGTGGACTCCGCTGCCGCTTCGGTCTCCTGCCCGCAGGGCGGCAGGGGCGCGTGCCGGGTCTAGGGCCCGGGGAGCGGGGGCGTCAGTCGTGAATTGCCGGGCGAAGGGGGCCGTGCGGGGGCGTGGTCGACGTGACCGTCGTCCTGGCGGCCGGCCGGGTCCGTCCCGGAGGGCGGTGGGGTCTCCTGTGTGAGGCCGCCGGACCGTGTGGAGGTGCGGCCACCGGGGTAGGCCCCCGGTGAACCGTCGGTCACCACGGCCCGGGTGCCGATGACGGCGCGGGCGACGACAGCCTCCAGGGGGCCCCGACCGAAGCGGCGGGTCCAGAACCAGGCGACGACGGCAGCGACACCCAGGTGCAGGGCGAACCACAGTTCCGGGTCGTGGTAGTGGACCTCGGGGGCCAGGGCGAGCAGGTGTGCGGTGTACAGGGTCAGGGTCATGGATCCCATGGCCGCCAGCGGGGTCAGCCATCGCCCGGCCCGGGCTCCCAGCAGCAGGCAAAAACCCAGCACCACCATGCCGATCCCCAGGCTGGAGGCGATGGCCAGCGGGGCGTTGCTGTGCCCGGTGACGATGGTCAACCACCACCCGGAGGTGCCCGGCAGTACACCGGTGCTGTAGGCCAGGGCCTCGTCCAGCTCGTCGGGGGACAACCCGTCGCTGTCCAGCAGCGCCTGGTAACCCCCGGCCACGCGCAGCAACAGGGCCGAGAGCAGCTGGGCGCCCAGGGCCACGAGCGCTCCGGTGCCGGCGATGATGGCCTGGGTCCGGGGGCTGCGCAGGTTCAACCGGCCCAGGGCCAGGCCGGTGAGGATGTAGGCCAGGTACGGCACCGCGGGGTACACACCCGTGAGCAGCAGCTCGGAGGCGGTCCCCAGCGGTTCGGTGAACACGGTCACCAGGGTGTGGTTGTAGTCCGAGGACTCCGGCAGCACCGGTTCCAGCTTCTGCATCAGCACGGGGCCGGTGAGGGCGAAGACCGCCGCCGCCCCGAACAGGGTCCGAGCCGAGAGGTGCAGGAAGGGGAGGGCCAGCAGGAAGAACACCGCGTAGTAGACCAGGATCCCGTAGGCCGGCGGGTCCCAGGGCAGGATGGCCGCCACCACCAGGCCGATGAGCCCGACCAGCCCGGCCCGCACCGCCAACCCGGCCCGGTTCGCGTGCATCCGACGGCCCCGGTGCGGGGTGGCCCCGCCGGTGGACAGGGCCAGTCCGACCCCTGCCAGCAGTGCGAACAGCGCGGCCGAGTTGCCGTTGACGAGGGAGAACACCAGGGTCGGCTCGTGGGTGACCTCATCGGTTTCGGGCAGGATGTGGGCGGCCATCAACCCGATCAGCGCCAGACCGCGGGCGGCGTCCACCCCGACCAGCCGTTTCCTGGGCTTGATCTTCGTGGTCGCACGGGGATCCGCGACCACTTCTCGTGAGACGTCGTGTGCACTCATCATGGTTCCTCGTCTTAGCCGGTCGGGGGGGTCTGACATGGCTCGAAGCATTACTGGCCTGGTGTCCAGAACACCCGGCGTGGGTTGTTCTGAGGTGTGCCGCGGCTGTGACCACGCTGTGATCGGTCGCCCCGGTGGTCGTCGGGTGGCTCTCGGTGCCCCTCCTTGTGCTGACCGGGGGACACAGAATCCTGGGACCCTTCCAGCCTTCGATGCGGACATGGCGGGACCTGTGCGGGAACCTCACGTTTTGATGACGGTTCATCGCACCGGGTCCCGCCCCGCACTCGCCTTCGGAACGGTGCGCGCCCGCCCTGAAGGCCCGGCGCTGGGGTCGCCGGGCGCCGGGGCACGCTCACCGGGCCGTGGTGAGCGAACGGGTCCTCGGACGCAGGAGGATCCGCCGGTCAGTCACAATGACTGCAGCAACCCCTGAGGATGAGGCGGTGTCACCGGGGCCGCAGGGGTGCGGGCGTGAAGGAGTGCTGATGTCTGCAAGTCAAACCGGGCGCGTGCTCGTGGTCGACGACGAGCCCACCTTGGTGCGCATGGTCGAGAAGTACCTGCTCACCGCCGGGCTCGAGGTCGCGACGTGCCAGGACGGAGCCGAGGCGGTGCAGGCGGTCCGGGACTTCGACCCGGACGTGCTCGTGCTCGACTTGGGACTGCCCGGGCTGGACGGACTGGAGGTGTGCCGTCAGGTGCGCACCTTCTCCACCTGCCATGTGCTGATGCTCACCGCGCGCGACGATGAGATGGACAAGATCATTGGCCTCTCCATGGGAGCCGACGATTACATGACCAAGCCGTTCAGCGCGCGGGAACTGGTCGCCCGGATCCAGGCCCGGTTGCGGCGGCTCCACCACCTGGACACGGCCCCGGCGCCCCCGCCCGGACCGGAGGCCACCGTGACCCGGGTCGGAGCCTTGGTGGTGGACCGGGCTGGGCGCCGGGTCTGTGTGGACGGCGCGGCGGTCGAGGTGACGCGGATCGAGTTCGACCTACTGCTGGCCCTGGTGGAACGCCCCGGTCAGGTGCTCAGCCGCCGCCAACTGGTGCAGACGATCTGGAATACCGAGTGGATCGGGGAGGAGCACGTGGTGGACGTGCACGTGGCCCGGCTGCGGAAGAAACTGCGGGACCGGGCGGGCGCGCCGCGGTTCATCGAGACGGTCCGTGGGATCGGCTACCGGATGGGAGATGGCCGGTGAGCGCCGCGGTTCCGGCCCCGGGGAGATCTTGGCACCCCTTGACGGTGCGGCTGATCCTGGCCCAGGTTGCGGTGCTGGCGATGGGTCTGGCGTTGGTGCTGTGGGCTGTGGTGGGTCTGGGGCCGTCCATGTTCCATGACGTGCTGGTGGCGAACCATCATGCCCATGAGGCCGAGATGGTCGGCCAGGTCCACATGCAGGAGGCGTTCCGGACGGTCAGTCTCAGCGGACTGCTCATCGGTGGCCTGCCGGCCCTGGGCATCGCGGTGGGGCTCAGCCTCTACCTGTACCGCACGATCGGCCGCTCCCTGACCCGTTTTTCCACCGCGGCCCGTCAGGTGGCCTCGGGTGACTATCGGGTGCAGCTGGGCCCGCCCCGGCTGGGACCCGAGTTCGACGCCCTGGCCTCCTCGTTCAACGACATGGCCGCCCGGCTCGAGGCGGTGGACTCCACGCGGCGCCAGATGCTGGCCGACCTGGCCCACGAGATGCGCACCCCGCTGGCCAGCATCAAGGTCCACGTCGAGGGCGTCGAGGACGGGGTGGTGGATTTCGACCAGGAGACCACCGGAGTCCTGTACTCCCAGATCGGCCGGCTGGAGCGCCTGGCCGGGGACATCCGGCAGCTCACCCGGGCCGAGGAAGGCCTGGTGGACCTGCGTCTCGCCAGACAGCACCCGGCCACGGTGATCGCCGAGGCCCTTGCTGCCGTCCAGCAGCAGGCCGCCGCCCGGGACATCACCCTGGCCACCGAGTCCTCGGGCCCGGTGCCCGAGCCGGTGCCCATGGACCGCGGACGGATCGGCCAGGTGCTGGCCAATCTGCTGGCCAACGCCCTGCGCCACACGCCTGTCGGGGGCACGATCACCGTGCACACCCACGACGCCCCCGAGGCGGTGACCATCGCCGTGACCGACACCGGGGAGGGCATCGCGCCGGAGGATCTCCCGCACGTGTTCAACCGGTTCTACCGGGCCCGCACGGGCCGGGAGGCCGGTCCCGGGTCCGGGCTGGGGCTGGCCATCAGTCGTGCCCTGGTGCAGGCCCACGGCGGCACCCTGCAGGCCCACAGTCCCGGCCCCGGGCAGGGCTCGAGCTTCACCCTGCAGCTACCCCGGACCTGACGGTCCGCTCATCCCCCGACGGTTCGGCCCCGGGAGACCGGCCCAGCGCTCCCACCAGCGGGGCACGTCCGGCCGGGAGGTGCATCCCGGACGGGTGTCCGCATCGCCACGGGGCGTGTAGACGCCACATCCACCCGGGTCCTCTCCTCGGCAACCCCAGGGCACCGTGCTGCTGGGCCAGCCGGGCCAGCCGGGCCGCCCGGGGGGCCGCAGCCATCACACCGTCGGGTGACGCGGCCGGTGGAGGCACAGACGAGGGCCCGGTCGGCCAGGACGGAATGTCATCGAACCGTGAGACCGGCGTAAGCGTGGCTCAACGTCCGCCCCGGAGAGTGGAAGCACACCGCGAGCCCGGACTGTACCGACCCTGGAGAAGAGCCATGACGCCCGCCACCTGTCCGCAGCAAATGGAGACCGCACCGATGGTGGACCAACTCGTGGAGCTGGAAACCATCTGCGACCTGAAGGTCGCGCTCCGACATCTCGATGGTTTCCTCGTGTACCTCCGCGCGGACGTCGACGTCATCGCCGGGGGCGGCAGTCCGCATGACCCTCTCGTGGGTCGACCGGACGTAGGCCTCGCAGGGTCTGGCTCGGGGCGACTGGGGTTCGGCAGGTGGGCCGTAGAGGTGTACCTCACTGCAGGCCGCGAAGGAACCTCGATCACACTGCGCGCCCTCGGTCATGACGCGGCATGCCGCGCCGCCAACGGAAGGCGCTCGACCATCTTCCTGGCCAGAAGCGTCAAGACGATGGACATCCTCGCTCGTTTCCTTCGAGTCATGGATGAGGAGGCTCGGATGCAGCGGTTGGGCCGTCCGTGACAACACCCAGCCCCCCGGAGGGCTGAGTACGGCGACGGCAGGGGCACTGCGCGGGGTCGATCACGTCAACGCGGGTGAGGGCCTGGGCACCGGTGTCCGCCGCGCACCATGTCGTCGGACACTGTCGGGCGCTGTCGGACGCTGTCGGGCGATGGATCGGCGTGCGGTGAGAATCGTCAGGTGCTGCCCGGCTCGTGCGCCCAGCTTCATGGAACCTTCATGGACGAGTCCTTGAGGTGATCGATGCCCGGGACCTACGGTCGGACGTGTGGCGGGCTGGCGTTGACCGGTTCGTCGTTCATGGACATCACGGAAGGAACATGTCATGACCCATCACGTGAGCTCGATGCTTCAGACCTACCCGAAGGACCTGGGCACCATCGACCGGCAGAAGCTGGCCGAGTGCATCGAGGCCTGTTTCGAGTGCGCCCAGACGTGCACGGCGTGTGCCGATGCCTGCCTGGCCGAGGACATGGTCGCGGACCTGAGGCAGTGCATCCGGCTCAACCTGGACTGTGCCGATCTCTGCATCGTCACGGGCCGGGTGCTGTCGCGGCAGACCGGGACCAACGCGGAGACCGTCCGGGCCCTGCTCGAGGCCTGCCGCGCGGCGTGCAAGGGATGCGGGGACGAGTGCGCCTCCCACGGGAGCATGCACGAGCACTGCAGGGTCTGTGCCGAGGCCTGCCGTCGGTGCGAACAGGCCTGCGCGGACCTGCTGGCAACCCTCGGCTGACGGGACCGGGCGCCCGCGCAGGCCGGGCGGCCACCACGACGACGGGACCGGACAAGGCATGCGCGAACCGGCCGTGTCCCGCTGATTGACGGCCGGGCCACACCCCGCCGATCGTTATCACGAGAGGAATTGACCGATGACCTACACCCATGCCATCACCGTCGACCTGTCCTATCAGGACGCCGTCGAGCGCACTCGCGAGGCACTGTCCGAACAGGGCTTCGGCATCCTGACAGAGATCGACGTCCGGGCCACGTTCGAGAAGAAGCTGGGGGCCGAGGCCGCCGAGGCGGTCGGCGACTACGTGATCCTGGGTGCCTGCAACCCCGGTCTGGCCAGCAAGGCACTGGCGGCCGAACCGGAGATGGGTGCGCTCCTGCCGTGCAACGTGGTGGTCCGCCGAGCCGCCGGTGCGAGGGCGACCACGGTGGAGGCCATCGACCCACAGACCATGGTCACCCTGAGCGGGAGCGGTCCCGTCCAGGAGGTGGCCGACGACGCCGGCACCCGGTTGCGGTCGGTGCTGGAGTCCCTGCGCGCCCGCGACGGGGGCCTGCAGGGCACACCCTAGGGAACGGAACCACACGAGCGAGGAGAACGTCATGATGTGGGGCGACGGCATGGGCTGGGCGATGGGCTGGGCCTGGCTGTTCTGGATCCTGCTGATCGTCGGGGTAGTCGTGCTGGTGATCCTCCTCGTCCTGGTGCTGGTCCGCGGGGGCCCGGGCGCGGGCCGCCCGGACGGGCCGCGCACCCCGCCGGCCGGTGCGGCGACGTCCAGGGCCCGGGAGATCCTCGAGGAGCGCTACGCCCGCGGGGAGATCAGTGCCGAGGAGTTCCACGAACGCCGGCGCACCCTGGAGGGAGAGACGCCGTGAGCCAGCCCACCCGGCGGCAGGTGATCGGGTGGGGACTGGCCGGCGCCACGATGACCGCGGTCGGTGCCATCGGGCTGTGGCAGGGGCGCCGTCCCCAGGGCGCGCCTCGTTCTCCGCGGATCCGTCCGACGACGGACGGATCCGCCGCAGGGGACGGGACCGGTCCGGGGGCATGGGCCGAACCACAGGTGCTCGCCAGTGCCGACGGAGTGCTGGAGCTCGGCCTGGAGGCTGCACCGACCACCGTCACGATCGATGGCCGGTCCGCCAGCGTGTGGACCTTCAACGGTTCGCTCCCGGGCCCCACCGTGGAGGTCTCCGCCGGGGACACCCTGCGGATCCGCATGAGCAACCGCCTGGCCGGACCCACCAACCTCCACGTCCACGGCCTGCACGTCTCCCCCCGGGGAGCCGGCGACGACCCCTTCGTGACGATCGCCCCGGGGGAGGCCCACGACTACGAGTTCGTCCTGCCGGACGACCATCCGCCCGGAACCTATTGGTACCACCCGCACCACCACGGCCACGTGGCCGAGCAACTCGCGGCCGGCCTGTACGGGGTGATCATCGTCCGGGACACGCAACCGGTGCCGGTCACGCGCGAACGCGTCCTCGTGGTCTCCGACCCCCTGCTCACGGCCGACGGGGACCTCGCGGAGCCGTCGCCGAGGGAGCGGATGATGGGGCGGGAAGGCCGGCAGGTGCTGGTCAACGGCCAGGTGCGGCCGCGACTCGAGGCCGCACCGGGGGAGCGTGAGCGCTGGCGGATCGTCAATGCCTGCCCCTCCCGTTTCCTGCGCCTCAGGCTGGAGGGCCAGACGATGCTGCTGCTGGCCCGGGACCAGGGCCGGCTGCGCGAACCCGTGGAGACCTCGACGGTCGACCTGGCGCCGGGCAACCGGGCGGAGATTTTGGTCGAGGCCACCGAGGGCACCTCCACGCTCGTGGCCGCCCCCGTGGACCGCGGGGCGATGCCCGGGATGATGGGCGGGAGGCGTCCCGGGGGTGGCGGACCCCTGGAGCTGTTGCGCCTGGAGGTCGGCGGGAAACCGGTCGACCGGCGCGGTGCGGTGGAGGCGGTGCCGGAACCGCGGGACCTGCGGGGGGAAGACGTGGCCCGACGGCGCACCCTCGACTTCGCGATGGGCGGTATGGGAGGGGGGATGATGGGCAACGGTGCCATGATGTCCTTCACCATCAACGGCCAGGAGTTCGACGCCGAGCGCACCGACGTCAGCGTGCGCGCCGGAGATGTCGAGGAATGGACCCTGGTCAACTCCTCGCCCATGGATCACCCGGTCCACCTGCACGTCTGGCCCGTCCAGGTGATCGACGACGGCGACGGCGCGCAGGACGAGCCCCGCTGGGCCGACGTCGTGAACGTCCCGGCCTTCGGGCAGGTGAGGGTCCGCGTGGCCTTCGGGGACTTCACCGGCCGCACCGTGTTCCATTGCCACATCCTCGACCACGAGGACCTCGGCATGATGGGCACGATCGAGGTGGCCTGAACCCGTCGAGCCGCCTCTCCGGGATCCGCGCCCCGCCGCCGTCGGCCGGGGCGCGGACCGGATCAGAGGGAGTCGAGCATCGTGCGCATCTGCGCGATCTCCGCCTGCTGGGCGTCGATGACCTCCTGGGCCAGCGCCTGTGCCTGCGGGTTCTGGCCGGTCTCGACCTGCTCCCGTGCCATCTCCACGGCACCCTCGTGATGGGTGGTCATCTGTTCCAGGTACAGGCGGGCGGCCTCGGTGCCCTGGGCCTGATCCAGCCGGCGCATGTCCTCGTCGCTCATCATGCCGGTCATCCCGGAGCCTGTCCCCGCGCCATGGTCCATGCCCTCCACCTCGGCCTCTGAGGCTGCGCTGGCACCCCAGGTGTCGAGCATGGTGTGCATCCGGTCGATCTCCGGGCCCTGGGCGTCGATGACCTGTTGCGCGAACTCCGTCACCTCGGCCGGGATGTCGGTCTTGCCCAGCAGCATCTCGCTCATCTCCACGGCCTGCTGGTGGTGGGGGATCATCATCTGGGCGAACATGACGTCGGCGTCGTTGTGCTCTGCCGAGACCTCCCCGGTCGAACCCGAGGCGGTGCGGGTGGGGGTCGGTGAGGCCTCCGCCGCCGAGGTGGTCGGTGTCGAGGTGGTGCCCGTACCACCGCTGGTGTCGGTGCCGCCGCAGGCCGTCAGGGCCAGGGCCGCGGTCAGGGCCAGGCCGGTCAGGGTGGTGGTGCGCTTCATGGGAGTGGTTCTCCTTCGTGGTGGGGGGTGGGTCAGTGGGTGGCAGCCCGGACGGCCCGCCGGTCGGCGTGCCGGTCCTGGGCGCCGAGTGGGGCCAGATGGGCGGGGTCGAGGGTGATCCGGCGCAGCAGCTGGGCGTTGAGGGCCACCACGATGGTGGAGGCCGACATCAGGATCGCGCCGACCGCGGGGGAGAGCACGAACCCGAACGGGGCGAGCAGGCCGGCGGCCAGCGGGACGGAGATGACGTTGTAGCCGGCGGCCCAGACGAGGTTCTGGATCATCTTGCGATAGCTGGCGTGGGAGAGCTCGATCATCGACAGCACGGCACGGGGGTCGTTGCCGGCCAGGACGACGCCGGCCGATTCCATGGCCACGTCGGTCCCGGCGCCGATGGCGATGCCGACGTCGGCGCGGGCCAGGGCCGGGGCGTCGTTGACGCCGTCACCGACCATGGCCACGCTCAGTCCGCGGACCTGCAGGTCGGTGACCTTGGTGTCCTTGTCCTGGGGGAGGACCTCGGCGAAGACCTCGTCGATGCCCAGGTCCGCCCCCACGGCCCGGGCGACCTGGGTGGCGTCGCCCGTGATCATGGCCACCGTGACCCCCCGGTCCTGCAGCGCCTTCACGGCGGCCCGGGACTCCGGACGGACCTGGTCCTCCACGGCCAGGGCCCCGATGACCTCACCGTCGGCCACCACGTGCAGCACCCCGGCGCCGCGGTCAGTCCAGGACCGCGCGGTCTCGGCGATCTCCACGGGGGTGTCCACCCCGTACTCGCGCAGCATGTTCGGCCCACCGACGAGCACCTCCGCCCCGTCCACGATGGCGCGCACCCCGCGGCCACTGGCCGCGGTGAAGCCGGTACCGCGCAACCGCTGGGCGGAGGCCTCCGGGTGCGCGGTGGCGGCGGTGACGATGGCACGGGCGACCGGGTGCTCGCTGTCGGCCTCGGCCGCCGCGGCGACCGCCAGCAACCGCGCCTCGGAGACACCTGGCATCGGGGCGGTGCCGGTGACCGCGTGGGCACCCTCGGTCAGGGTGCCGGTCTTGTCGAAGAGCACCACGTCGATGGTGCGCATCCGTTCCAGGGCCAGCCGGTCCTTGATCAGCACCCCCGAGGCCGCCGCCTTCTCGGTGGAGATGGCGATGACCAGCGGGATGGCCAGGCCCAGGGCGTGCGGGCAGGCGATGACCAGCACGGTCACCGTCCGGGTCACGGCGTCGTCGGGACTGCCCAGCACGGTCCAGACGATGGCGGTGAGGATGCCCGCGACCAGGGCGAACCAGAACAGCAGGGCCGCCGCCCGGTCGGCGAGGGCCTGGGCGCGGGAGGAGGACTCCTGGGCGTCGGCCACCATCCGCTGGATACCGGCCAGGGCGGTGTCGGCTCCGATGGCCTCGACGCGGACCCGGACGGAGTTGTCGGTGGCCACGGTGCCGGCGACCACGGTCTCACCCTCACCGCGGGAGACCGCCTGGGACTCCCCGGTGATCATCGACTCGTCGAACTCCGCGGCCCCCTCCACGATCTGTCCATCGGCGGGGACTCGGGACCCGGAGCGGACCAGGACGGTGTCCCCGACCGACAGGTCGGCGATGGGCACCGTCACGGTGTCCCCGTCCACGATCTTCTCGGCCTCGTCCGGCAGCAGCGCGGCCAGGGCGTCCAATGCCGAGGAGGCCGCGCCCAGGGCGCGCATCTCCATCCAGTGTCCCAGCAGCATGATGGTCACCAGCAGGGCCAGCTCCCACCAGAAGTCCAGGTCGAACCCGCCGATCCCCAGGGTGGTCACCCAGGACGCCACGAAGGCGACCGTGATGGCCAGGGCGATCAGCAGCATCATCCCCGGTTGGTGGGAGCGCAGCTCGGTCAGCCCGCCCTTGAGGAACGGGGCGCCGCCGTAGATGAAGATCACCGTGCCCAGCACCGGAGCGATCCAGGCCGAACCCGGGAACTGGGGGAGGTGGTAGCCCAGCAGGTGGGCGACCATCGGGCTGAAGATCACCACCGGGATCGACAGGATCAGGGACCACCAGAAGCGGTGCTTGAACATGGCCACGCTGTGCCCGGCGTGCTGGCCGTGGGAGTGGACCTGGTGTTCCTCGTCCACTGCCGAATGCGGGAGCCCCTGCGGCATCGCCTGGCCATGGGTGTCGTGGCCCCCGTGACCGGCATGCTCTCCATGCCCGGTATGACCGGCGTGCTCGTCCGGGCCGTGGTGATGGGCGGGACTCATGGCGTTCCTTCCACTCGGCGGCGGACCAGCCGAGATGATGGGCGGTGGGTCGGACAGTGCGGACGGTGTCGCCGGAGACCGCGCGGCTGGCGGACTCAGCGACGGTGGGTCTCGGACTCCTTCCCGGGGTTGCCCCGCTGGTCACCCTGCGAGGCCTGACACGTCCGGTATATACCCCCCTGGGGTATGTTGCAAGGTGTGACGGTTCCTGGTTCGCCGCGGGTGGAATCGGCGGAGAGAGGCAGCGTGAGGGTGAAGGCGGCCCCGCGCCCGGTCCCGTCCGAACGGGCGGTCAGGGCGCCGCCATGGGCCTCGACCAGGGCCCGGGAGATGGCCAGGCCGACCCCGGAACCGCCGCGGTCACGGTCTCGGGCGGAGTCCCCCCGGTAGAAGCGCTCGAAGACGTGGGGCAATTGCTCGGCGGTGATGCCGTCCCCGGTGTCGGAGACGGTGATGCTCGCCCGGCCCGTGGAGTCCAGGTCCGTGCTCAGCACGACACGGCCGCCGGCCGGGGTGTGGCGCAGGGCATTGGCGAGCAGGTTGTCCAGTACCTGGCCTATCCGATCCCGGTCCGCGATGACGAACGCCTCATGTCGGACCTCGACGAGGAGATCGACCCCCTTGGCCACGAAGGCCTCGTGATGGGCCTCGGCGGCGGCGTGGGCCAGTGGCACGATCCCCCGGCGGGCACGGTCCAGGTCGAGGTGTCCCTCCTCGGCCCGGGAGACCTCGTGCATGTCCTCGACCAGTCGGGCCAACCGGGTCAGTTGGTCGGCCATCACCGTCCCCGTCGCCGTGTTCCACTCCGCGACCCCGTCGTGGAGGGCGTCGAGGTAGACGGCGAGCACGGACACGGGGGTGCGCATCTCGTGGGCCAGGTCCGAGATCAGGCGACGACGGGTCCGCTCGGTGCCGTCCAGCCGTTCGGCCATGGTGTTGAAGGCCGCAGAGACCGCATCGACCTCCACTCCGGCATCCGTGGACGGGACCCGCGTGCTGTAGTGACCGGCGGCCATCGAGGCCGCAGCGGAGGTGAGGGCGTCAAGGGGCCTGCGGATCCGGCGGGCGAACAACCAGGCCACCGCCGTGGCCAGGGCCAGGGCGGTGGCCAGGCCGGCGCCCAAGGCCCACAGGGTGGCGTCGCGATAGGCGTTCTCCACGTGCAGCACCTGGCTGGGATCAGGAGCCACGTCGGCGCGGAGCAGGTGGTCATGGAACACCGCGGGGCCGATGATCAGGGCGACCAGGACGGCCGCCAGGATACTGGCGGCCACCACGAGCAGTTGCGCGAGGAAGAACCGGGCCGCCAAGCCCCGGGCGCGATCGGGTCTGCTCACCGGTGCACCATCCGGTAACCCACCCCGCGCACGGTCTCGACGTAACGGTTCGGGTCGGCTCCGAGCTTGCGGCGCATGTTCCCCAGGTGCACGTCCACGATCCGCTCGTCCCCCACCCACGCCGGATCCCAGACCAGGTCGATCAGCGCCCGACGGGAGAGGGCCTCCCCGGGGCGGGTGGACAGGACCGCCAGCAGATCGAACTCGGTGCGGGTCAACCCCACCGGCCTCCCGCCCACGCGCACCTCGTGGGCCGCGAGATCCACGAGGAGGTCCCCGAAGGACCGCACCGCCTCCGGGTGGCCCAGGGTGGTACGGGGCCTGCGCAACACCACCGCCACCCGGGCGACCAGCTCCCGCACGCTGAAGGGCTTGGTCAGGTAGTCGTCGGCGCCCACCCCCAGGCCCTCCAGTTTGTCATGCTCCTGACCGCGAGCGGTCAGCATCACCACATAGCACTGGGAGAAGGCCCGCAACCGTCGGCACACCTCGATCCCGTCCATCCCGGGCAGGCCCAGTCCAGCACGACCACGTCGGGGTCCTGGGCCCGCACCGCCTCCAGGGCCTCCGGGCCGGAGTGGACGGTCGAGACGTCATGGCCGGCCCGCTGTAGATACGAGGCGACGATCTGCGCCAGGGCCTTCTCATCATCCACCACCAGAACTCGCCCCACGGCAGACTCAGCGACAGGGTTCACACCCTCAGTGTGCCTCGTCGTCCTTCCGTGACCGCCGCTGGAGCGGTGTGGAGCCCCGATCTTGTCCACACCTTCAAATCAGCCAGCAGGTTCTCGCGGGAGACGATGGACCCCCGCCTCGGTGTGCGGTAAGCGAATGATCCTGGGCGGCAGTGCCCCGCTCGTCCTCCTTCCGTGGACGATGGACGCGGTGGTCCGGCCTGGAGGTGCCGGAGGGATCAGGCGTCGATCACCAGGTCGGTCCGGGCGGTGGAGCAGCAGGGCAGGAACTTCCCTGCATCGATCTCTCGTTGACGGATCCCGCCCTGGTGGTTCATCTCGACCTCGCCGGAGAGCTTGACCACCTTGCAGGAGCCGCACATTCCCTCCTTGCAGTTCGCCCCGATCCTCACACCCGCACGCTGGGCCACCTCGAGGATGTGGTCGGCGGGGTCGATGCGCACATTGACCCCGGTGCGCATGAAGGACAGGGTGAGGCTTCCCGTGCCGACCGTGTCGAAGCCCGAGGCGTCGACGGTCTCGGCCTCCGTCTCCACATCGGGACCGCCGTCGGGACGTGAGGTCTCCGGGTCGGCGGCCTCCAGCGGCAGCCCTGCTGCCTCCAGGGTCCCCTCGGCGTCATAACCCGGCTCGTAGAGCTCGAACGCGGCGGGCTGGCTGTCGTAGTAGTCCTCGGCGGAATCGGCGATCTCCTCGGCGATCTCCTCGGCAATGTCCGCTGCCAGCGCGACCTCCGCCTGGTATTCAAGGAGCGTCTGGCGGTCTCCCGAGAAGAACTCCATGTGGATGGAGGTGTCGTCGACACCGACCTTCTTGAGGAGCTCAGCGGCGGTGTTGAGATAACCCTCTGGTCCGCAGGCATAGACCTGGCGGCCGTTGGCGTCGGGAGCGACCTCCTCGAGCATGGCCGACGACAGCCGTCCGGTGAGCCATTCCCAGCCCTCGGGCGTGTTGCGGTCGCCCAGGGACCAGAAGACCTTGATGCGCGGGTCCACGGAGGCGATGTAGGCCAGCTCCTGGTGGAAGGCATAACCGCCGGCCACCGCTCCGTGGTACAACACCACGACGTCGGCCTGCCCGGGCAGGGAGTGGATGGTCCGCACCATCGACATGATGGGGGTGATACCCGCGCCGGCGGCCAGCAGGAGATATCGTGCCCGCCGGTCGGCGTCAGGCAGGTGGAATGCCCCCACGGGGCCGAGCATCTCCAGGACGGTGCCGGGTCTGACGTTCTCGTGGACCCACGGTGACACGAGTCCCGTGGGGTCGCGCTTGACGGAGATGTCGAAGGTCCACGGTCGCGTGGGTGAGCTGGACAGCGAGTAGCTGCGGTCCGCAGGGTCCTGGTCCGCGCCGTTCACCGGAAAGGCGACGTTGACGTACTGGCCAGGACGGAACGCCAGCGGCGCCCCGTCGCAGCGGCGGAAGACGAAGGTCATCATGTCACCGGCCTCGGGAATGACCTCGACGCATTCGGCCATGAACTCCTGGGGATGCCAGGGGCCCAGGGCGCGGGCGGCGCCTGCGGGCCCCTCGGTGGTGGCCATCACCCGGTTCCACGGCATCTCCAGGCCGCGGATGCGCTGTGGTTCCACGGTGGCCGTTCCCGTGACGAGGTCGGTCATGCCAGGTGCTCCTGCACGCGCTGCACGTACCAGTTGATGAACGCCTCGACCTGGTACTCGCTCTTCATGTACGGTCCGGGCTGGTAGGCGGGGCTGCCGGCGCCCTGCTGGCACAGCTCCACGAACGCCTTGTCCTGCAGGTTGGTCTGCTTCCAGGTGTAGGTGAGTTTGTCCAGGTCGTAGTCGACGCCCTCCTCGGCGTCGTCAGCCACCAGCCAGGTGGTGCGGACCAGCGTCTGGTGCTCGTTGATGGGGAAGACACCGAACGTGATGACGTGGTCCCCGAGGAAGTGGAACCAGCTGTTGGGCTGCAGGTGCATCGAGCAGCGGCCCAGACGGAAGTCCCGCAAGTCCCCGAGCAGCTTCTTGGACAGCCGGCGGCCGTCGGGGGAGAAGGATTCGCCGTCACCGTCGAGCGATTCACGGGAGATGCGGATGCCCGCGATGCGCGTGTCCAGCTCCTCGACGACCTCGTACGGAAGACCGTAGCGGCGGCAACGCTCCTCGAGTGATGACTGTGCTTCCTTGTTGCGGTCCCACACCTCCTCGAGATGGGGCGGGATCAGGCCCTCCGTGAGGCCCCAGGTGGGAAAGAGGGAACAGGCGAGCTCCGGGTGACCGTCGCAGTGGTAGCACTCACGGTTGTTCTCCATGACGAGCTTCCAGTTGCCCTCTTCGACGATGTTCTGCTGGTAGGCGATCTTCGTCTTCGACAGGTCGTGCGGTGCGAGGTAGGGCTCGAAGATCTTCGAGGTGTCGTCGAAATCCGTCGGCGGCTCATCCGCGATGCAGACGAAGATGAGTCCGGCGACCACGCGGCTGTGGGCGCGCTTGAGGCCGAAGCAGCCCTTGTCGAACGTCGTTTCCCCCGGGGCCGAGGCATGGATGAGGTCGCCGTTGGGGGAGTAGGTCCAGGAGTGATAACCGCAGACCAGGTTTCCCGTGGTCCCCGCGGGGTCGGTCAGGACGCGGGCGCCGCGGTGGCGGCACACGTTGTGCAGGACGTTCACGCCGCCGTCGTCGTTGTGCAGCACGATCAGGGAGTAGGGACCGTAGTCCACGGTGACGTAGTCACCCGGTTCCGGGAGTTCGGCGATGCTGGCCGCGAAGATCCAGTGCCGTCCGAAGATGGCCTGCATGTCGATGCTGAAGATCGTCGGATCCGTGTAGAAGGGTGCGTCGAGGGAGTATCCGGCGCGCCGGAACTCGAACAATTCCGCGATCTCCGCCAACTGCTCGGCGGGCACGGAAGACGCGAGCTTTCCACGTGCTGTGGGGGACACGTTCACTGGAGCAGACATGTGGTTCCTCCCGGGAGGGTTCGGTGAGTGGGGGATCCGTCGGCACCCCGCTGGGGCGCAACCGGTGTGGTCGAGACGTCCTATATGTGAGATTAGGCACATCCGCTCTGCGGTAAAAGCGCAAGATCGTGGAGATAACCGTGCACAATATGTGCATGATCGATGCACGTCTCGTCACCCTCCGGGTGTTCGCCCGCTGTGGCACCATCGGCGCGACCGCGGAGCTCACGGGGTACTCCCCCTCCGCCGTCTCCGCGCAACTGAGGGGCCTCCAGCGCGAACTGGGAATGCAGCTGCTCACGAAGGACGGGCGAGGGGTGAGACTGACCGCCACGGGCCGGTTCCTCGTGACCGGTTCGGACACCCTGATCGCGGAGTGGGAGAGCCTGCGCACCGCGGCCATGCAGGCCGGTGACCAGATGCCGTCTCATTTCGGCCTCGGCGGATTCTCCTCGGCGGCCGCCCAGCTGCTGGCACCCCTGGCCGCCACCCTGCGCGCCTCACGCCCCCTGATGGAGGTGCAGGTGCTCGAGGCCGACCCGGCCCGCTGCTTCGACCTGTTGGTCGCAGAGCGCATCGACCTGGCGGTCATCGTCGCCATGCAGTCCGACACCCATGCCGAGGACGATCCGCGCTTCGAGCAGACGGTCCTGCTGGACGATCCCCTGGACGTGATCATCCCCGCCGACCACCCGTTGGCATCGCGGGCCACGGTGACGCTCGAGGAGCTGGCGTCGGAACCGTGGATCACCGAGGCCGCCGGCTCCACCTACCATTCGCTGTTCACCGCGGCGTTCCGCGCCGTCGGCGTGACGCCGCGCATCGCCCATGAGGCCGTCGAGTGGGAGACCCAGATCGCCTTCGTCGGTGCGGGGCTGGGCGTGGGACTGCTGCCGCGACTGGCGCCGCTGCGAAGTGCCGAGAACGTCGTCCGGCTGCGCCTGACCGGCCGGGGTAAGCCTGCGCGCCGCATCGTCGCCGCGGCGCGCCGGGGCAGCATCACCTCACCGCTGATCCAGGAATCGCTCGGCATCCTCCGGGTCAGCGCCGATCGAATCCTCGCCGGTCGGCCGGCAGACGATCTCTGACACCGGGAGGCAGTTCGAACACCCGCCGGGCGGCGTGACCAGGGATGGAAGGGCGCGAGCGAGGACGAAGGCGTCGGCACCCGGTTACACAGCGAGTGGCTGGGCCCGCACCGGGCCCAGCCACCTGCCCTGGGGAAGGGCTCCAGCTCAGAAAGAGCCGCCTGCTAGCTGCTCCCGGGTTCCGCGCGCCGGGCCTCGACGATGGGCATGCTCCCCGAGGGAGTCGCTCCGAGACATGCCGACTCCGAGCACCGCTCGGCGCAGTCGTGCTTGGTGACGAGGTCGAACTGCGCACCACCGTGCTGTTCCACGCCCGTGCGTATGGCCCGCTCCACGACCGACGTGGCCAGGCGGCGCCTCAAGGAGAGGGGGTCCCGGCGCAGGTCCTTGGTGAGGGCGAAGCAGAGCAGCATCATGACGATGACGAACGGTAGCGCTGCCACGATGGTGATGCGTTGCAGCCCGGCCAGGGCTTCCGAGGGCTCATCACCGCCGGCCAGCAGCATGACCGCGGCCACGGCGCCGGTGAGGCAGCCCCAGAAGATGACCACTCCGCGGCGGGGGTGTTCGGCTCCGTTGGAGCTGAGCGAACCCATCACGATGGACGCCGCGTCGGCACCGGTGATGAAGAAGATGGCGACCAGGACCATGGCCAGGGCGATGACGGCAGTGGTGGCCCAGTCAGGCATGCTCAGGTTCTTGACGAGGTCGAAGAGTGCTCCGTCGAAGTTGACGGACGGTGCCCCGTCGACCATGGTCACCAGGCCGGGCGCACCCTCCTGGTCGGCCTCCTGCTGGACGTGGAAGGCGGCGCCGCCGAAGACGGCAAACCAGACCACGCTGACGACACTGGGCACAAGCAGCACTCCGGTGACGAACTGGCGGATGGTGCGGCCGCGGCTGATGCGGGCGATGAAGAGTCCGACGAACGGGGTCCAGGAGATCCACCACGCCCAGTAGAAGATGGTCCAGCTGGTCATCCAGCTGCGCAGCGACTCATCGCCGACCGCTTCCGTCCGGGACGACATCTCGGCCAGGTCGCGGGCGTAGTCGCCGATCGCGGAGGGGATCAGGTTGAGGATGAACAGTGTGGGGCCGGCGACGAAGACGATCAGCGCGAGGACGACGGCCAGGACCATGTTGATGTTGGAGAGCCACTGGATGCCGCGGCTGATGCCGGAGACGGCGGAAGCGACGAAGCACAGTGTCAGGACGGCCACGATCACCACGAGCACGGGCGTGCCGACGTCCCCGAACCAACCGTTGGAGGTCAGGCCGCTGCCGATCTGCAGGGCGCCCAGGCCCAGCGACGCGGCGGTCCCGAACAAGGTGGCGAAGATGGCCAGGATGTTGATGAACTTCCCGAGGGGACCCTCGACCCTCCGGACGCCGAAGAGTGAGGTGAAGGCGACGGAGATCAGTTGCCGGCGGCCCAGGCGGTAGGCGCCATAGGCCATGGCGATGCCGACCACCGCATACATGGCCCAGGGATGCAGGGTCCAGTGGAAGATCGAGGTCGCCATGGCGGTCTGGATGGCTTCGGGGGTCCGGCCGTCCACGGTGCCGGGCGGTGGGGAGACGTAGTGGTAGAGCGGTTCGGCCACCCCGTAGAACATCAGCCCGATGCCCATGCCCGCGGCGAACATCATGGCGACCCAGGACACCGTCCGGAACTCGGGTTTCTCGCCGTCCTTGCCCAGCGGGATGTTGCCGAACTTGCCCAGGGCCAGCCAGAGGACGAAGACCACGAAGAGCGAGGCCAGGAACATGAACAGCCATCCCGTGTACTCCATGACCCAGTTGAGAGCACCCGTGGACGTCTCGGACAGGCTGTCGCGTCCCACGAAGCCCCAGACGACGAAGGCGAGGGCGATGACGCCCGTGATGCCGAACGTGACCTTGTCGAGGGTGAGCCTGTGGTTCCGGCGCTCGGCCACTGCCTGCTCGGTCCTGGCATGACGCAGCTCTTCGAGGATCTGCTCGCACTCGACGTCCGACGGGGGGAGCCCACCCTCCTCCTCGTCCGGATCGAGGACAGGGAGGTCTGTGTCTGCCTCACTGGAGGCACTCATGGTTGCCTCGCTCTTCTCCCGGAGTGCTGGTTCCTCGGCACGAGGGACCTCCGCCAACGCATCGTCGGCACGCAACTCATCGGGTGTAGGGGATTGCTGGACGTTCCTGAAAGCCATGTGTGGGTCCTTTGCTCAGTGAGGCATGGTCCTGGCGGCTGCACATGGCCCGCGGGCGTCCCCCCGGACGGAGGGCCGGGGGCCTCGTTCGCTGTGCTGTTCATGCTGTTACCGTCGATGACCGGTTCGGGGGCACGAGGCGCGATGATCATGCGGCTCGCCGGGTCATTGCCTCTGGTCAGTCGAAGACGACGGTGCGGTTGCCGTCGAGCAGGACGCGGTGCTCGGCGTGCCAGCGCACGGCCCGGCACAGCGTGGAGCCCTCGACCTCGCGGCCGAGGTTGACGAAGTCGCGGGCGGACTGGGCGTGGGTGACGCGCTGGACCGTCTGGTCGATGATGGGGCCCTCGTCCAGGTCCGGGGTGACGTAGTGGGCGGTGGCGCCGATGAGCTTGACGCCGCGTTCGTGGGCCTGGTGGTAGGGCCGGGCGCCCTTGAAGGAGGGCAGGAAGGAGTGGTGGATGTTGATGGCCTTGCCGCCGAGCCGGCGGCACAGGTCGTCGGAGAGCACCTGCATGTAGCGGGCCAGCACCACGAGCTCGATGTCGTAGATGCGCACGAGCTCCATGAGCTTGCGCTCGGCCTCGGCCTTGTTGTCCGTCCCGTCCTCGTTCTTCACCAGCGGGATGTGCACGTAGGGGATGCCGTAGAAGTACGCCATCGGCTGCAGTTCGAGGTGGTTGGAGACGATCACCGGGATGTCGATCGGCAGCGTGCCGGTCCGGTGCTGGAACAGCAGGTCGTTGAGGGTGCGCCCGTCCGTGGAGCACATGACCAGGGTGCGGGTCTTGGTGGTCGCCTCGTGCAGGTGCAGGTCCATGCTGAACCGGTCCCGGATCGGGGCCAGGGCGTCCTGGACGGCGGTCAGGGCGGTGTCGGTCGTGAACTCGACGCGCATGAAGAAGGTGCCGGTGTCGGGGGAGTCGAACTGCTGAGAAGAGGTGATGTACGCGTCGACGTCCAGCAGGGCGCCGGAGACGGCGTGCACGATGCCCTTCTGGTTGGTGCAGGACAGGGTGAGCACCAGGCCGGGGGAGGCGGGGCGCGTCCCGGAACGCAGGGGAGCGGGGACCGTGGCGGTCGTGGTGGTGCTGGTCATGGGGCGTGTCACCTTATTCGTGAGGGAAGGCCGGGTGGCCTCCGGTAGCTGGTGGGGCGGTGAGGGGTGAGGGCCGCTGGGCGGTCCTCAGAGGGCGGCGATCACCATGTCCTCGAAATGGGTCACGTGATCCGCGGCGAGGCGCTCTGCTTCCTGGGCGTCCCCGTCGAGGACGGACCGGATCAGGTCCACGTGCTCCTGCACGTGGGGTTCCATGGTGCCCAGGCGGGGCAGGACGTGATTCCACATCCGCATGGACAGGGAGAAGTACTGGATGAGGCTCTCCTCGATGTAGCGGTTGCCCATGGCGCGGTAGATCGACTCGTGGATCCGCGCATCGACCTGCATGAGGTCGGAGGAGGATCCCGGCTCCAGTGACTGCACGTCCATCAGGCAGGCCTCGAGGTCCCGCCGGTCCGCCTCCGTGGCGGACAGTGCGGCCCGCCGGGCGGCATAGCCCTCCAGCAGCCTGCGGGCGTCGGAGATCTCCCGCAGGTCGCGGATGGTGACCTCGGGAACGAAGGTTCCCCGATGTGAGTAGATGGTCAGGAGGCGTTCCGATTCCAGTCTCTTGACGGCCTCGCGCAACGGCGTCCGGCCGATGGACAACTCGGCCATCAGCGCTTCCTCGTCGAGGGGGGACCCGGGTGCGAGCCGGTTGTCGATGATCCGGGTGCGGATCTCCTGGTACGCGCGCTCTGCCAGGGTGGTTCGCTTGGGTGATTTCTCGACGGTGTGCATCGACGCTCCTTGGGCCATCTCCACGTGTGGGATAGAGCCTAGGAGGATCGAGGCCGGCCGCCGGGATGATGGCCGTGGCGCCGGTGAGGGTTCACCGGCGGGTCCGCCGAGGGGCGCCGGGGGCGTCCCGAGGGGTGACGCCGCGTGGGTGATGGACAGCGGGACGCTCATGCGAGGGACTTCTCCTTGGTCTCGGGGCCTTAGGCGACGGACGCCGTGAGGCCGAACAATAGGAAGCTCGCCACGAGGAGCACGGTCGTATGAGAGCCACATGCAACACATATATGACGGATGCCGAAGAACGTAACCCACATCACACCGCCGCGCAAGAGGTTCACCCAGCCTGATTTTGCCCCTTGACGGAACGTGAGGCGTGTCACTACGTTGCTCATATATGACTTGTGTATGGCATCCCCTCGGGGACCGAAGGATTGGACACCACCATGGAATCTCCGCGCGTCGTGGTCATCGGAGCCGGCATCGTCGGAGCCAACCTGGCCGATGAACTCACCCAGCGGGGCTGGACGGATCTCACCGTCCTGGACCGCGGGCCCATCCCCTCCACGGGTGGCTCGACCTCACATGCTCCAGGGCTGGTCTTCCAGTCCACCCCCTCGGAACTGCTCTCCGAGCTCGCGGCCTATACGGGGAGCAAACTCCTCGGCCTGGTCAAGGACGGCGCGGCCGCGTTCAACCCCGTGGGCGGGCTCGAGGTTGCCACCACGCCCGAGCGGCTGGCCGAACTGCACCGCCGGAACAACTTCAACGCCTGCTGGGGCGTGGAGTCTCGGGTCGTGGACGCCGCGGAGGCCAAGCAGCTGCACCCCCTGGTGGATGAGAGCCTGCTGCTGGGCGGGTTGTACGTGCCCACGGACGGGCTGGCGTCCTCCCTGCTGGCGGTCGAGCTGCTGCGCCAGCGGGCCGAGTCCCGCGGTGCGGTGTTCCGGGAGAACACGCTGGTCACGGGGATCGAGGAGTCCTCCGGGCAGGTCACCGGGGTCAGGTGCGGGGATGAGTTCGTCCCCGCGGACATCGTGATCTGCGCCGGTGGTTTCTGGGGACCGGAGCTGGGGGAGATGGCCGGGATGACCATTCCCCTGGTGCCGATGGCCCACCAGTATGTCCGGACCACCTCACTGCCGTCCCTGCGGGGCGAGACGGAGGAGGCAGTGGGCACGGGCAACAATGCCCGGTTGCCCATCCTGCGGCTCCAGGAGGACAACCTCTACTTCCGTCAGCACGGGTCCCGGATCGGTATCGGCTCCTATGGGCACCGCCCCATCCCGGTGCGTTACGACGAGATGCCGCAGGAGGTCGACGTCGAGAACGACCGGATGCCCTCCCGGCTCCAGTTCACCCCCGAGGACTTCGCCCCCGCCTGGGACGACAGCCGGCGGCTGCTGCCCGAGCTGGGACAGACGAGCGTGGAGGATGCCTTCAACGGCATCTTCTCCTTCACGCCGGACGGCAACTCCCTCGTGGGCGAGGCCTCGAACGTGTCCGGCCTGTACGTGGCCGAGGCGGTCTGGGTCACCCATTCGGCCGGCGTGGCCCGTGCCCTGGCCCAGGTGATCGTGGACGGTCACAGCGACGCCGACCTGCGGGAGATGGACCTGCACCGCTTCGAGAAGGTCCAGCTCGAGCAGGACTACATCCAGGAGACCTCCGCCCAGAGCTTCGTCGAGGTCTATCACATCAAGCACCCCCTGCAGCCCAAGGACTCCCCGCGGAACCTCCGGCTCTCCCCGTTCTTCGAGCGGCAGCAGGAGCTGGGGGCGTTCTTCCTGGAGGCGTCCGGCTGGGAGCGCCCGCAGTGGTACGAGGCGAACGCGTCCCTGCTGGAGAACCTGCCGGACGAGTGGCTGCCGCCCCAGCGTGACGCCTGGTCCGGTCAGTACTACTCGCCCATCAGCGCGGCGGAGGCCCACGCCACCCGGACCAACGTGGCGATGTACGACATGACCGCCCTGCGCCGGGTGGACATCACCGGTGAGGGTGCGGAGTCCTTCCTGGACACCCTGACCACCGGGAACATGCGGCGGAAGGTCGGCGCCGTGGCCTACACGCTGATGCTGGACGACGCCGGGGGCATCCGCAGTGACATCACCGTGGCCCGGTTCGGCCCGGAGCGGTTCATGGCCGGCATCAACGGCGGGATCGACGCGAACTACCTGGCCGTCCAGGCCCGGAGGTTCACCGAAGCCCACCCGGAGTGCCCGGTGACGGTCGAGGACATCACCGACGCCACCTGCTGCATCGGCCTGTGGGGCCCCAACGCCCGCACGGTGCTCCAGCCGCTGACCGACCAGGACCTCACCAACGAGGGCCTGCGGTACTTCCAGGGCGTGGAGACCCAGATCGCCGGGATCCCGGTCCGCCTGCTCCGGCTCTCCTACGTGGGGGAGCTGGGATGGGAGATCTACGCCGCCGCCGAGGACGGGGCGCGGCTGTGGGATGCCCTCTGGGAGGCCGGTGCCGCCCACGGGATCATCGCCGCCGGGCGGGGGGCCTTCAACAGCCTGCGGCTGGAGAAGGGGTACCGGTCCTGGGGCACGGACGTGCACACCGGGCACTACCCCGACCAGGCAGGCCTCGGCTTCGCCGTCAAGAAGGACAAGGTGGGTTACGTGGGCGCCCGGGCCCTGGCCGAGAGGGCCGGACTGGCTGGCTCCGGTCAGGGCCGGGCCCTGCGCTGCCTCACCGTGGACGACGGGACCACGGTGCTCACCGGCAGGCACGAACCGGTCCTGGTGGACGGCACGCCGGCCGGCTTCGTCACCAGCGCCGACTTCGGCTACACCGTGCACCGGCCCATCGCCCTGGCGTGGGTCCCGGAGGACCTGGCGGTCGGTGACCAGGTCACCGTCCGCACCTTCGACCGGGAGGTCACGGCCACCATCAGCGAGGAACCCCTCGTGGACCCGGCGATGGAGAAGCTGCGTTCCTGACCCACGCCGGCCGACGGGCTGGCACGTGGGCGG
>ENA-UOUJ01000119-UOUJ01000119.1-activated-sludge-metagenome-genome-assembly--contig:-NODE-119-length-69359-cov-38.099504_pt1 | contig 69359 bp, 67 predicted proteins | sample MGYA00249839_ERZ747224 | MGnify/ENA primary metagenome ERZ747224 (study PRJEB28782, sample SAMN03220277) | activated sludge metagenome | biome: wastewater; feature: sewage sludge; material...
GCTTGCTTGCTTGCTTGCTTGCTTGCTTGCTTGCTTGCTTGCTTGCTTGCTTGCTTGCTGGATAGATAACGGACAAAAAAACGACCACACGAACACTGCATCGGCCCTATGCCTCCAATCAACAGTGTCTCTATATAGATAGCGAGTTGAATGGCCTCCAAGATCGAGCATTATGCAGGGCTGCTAGCCGCTCGGGGCCCCGGGACCGGGTGTTGGGGCGAGTCAGAGTACTTGCCGCAGTCGCAGTCATGATCGGGGATACAAGCAGTCTGCTGTTTGAGCCCAAAGTTTGTGATTGGTCCGGGGGACCAATCACTGGGCGAGTTCAGACTGCGCCCCGATCATGACTGCGACCAGGGGACCGGCGCATTGCGCCGGCAAGTAGTCCGCCCCAACACCCGGTCCCGGGGCCTCGAGTGGCGACCTACGTAGAGCGGTTGAAACAATGAGCGCCCTCTCTATATAGAAGGGCCATTCATTGTTGCGACTCAACCCTCTATATATAGTTGGGTGGTGAGCCTCCCCAAGAAGTAATCCAATCCCCCCACCCTCTATCCTCACTGACCTTCAATAGCCCTTTGGTTCTCAGTCTCTTTGCTTAGGTCTTAGATTCTCCGAGTCTCTAAGTCTCTAAGTCTCTAAGTCTGCACTCATGAGAACACCAATCATCTCAACACATCCTCTCTAGTAGAAAAAACCCAGCTTTCTTCACCGATAGAACGTCCTCTAGACCGGCACGCTCTCTCAATATAGAGGACAAAGACACGCCTGCAGAAAGCAACTACAGAGACACAAGCTCACCCAAGGCTGGGCACAAACACAGCTCCCCCTCCTATCTACTCTATATATAGAGATCCTCCCCTCCTTACGCCCCCAAGCAATAAGCTAATCCCCAATTCATTGTTATTTTCTGTAGCCACGTTCATTACCATTCCTTATGCACTTAATCCTCTAAGCAGGCCTCTGCTTACTCAAGAGAGTAATAATGATCAAACCAATCCTCATCTCCTTGGCATTTGCATTCAGCGCGGTCCTGGCACCGACTGCTTCCGCAGAGCCAAGCACACCCGACACGGCAGCCAAACCAGCCGCATTGATCTCGGCTGGCGACCTGGCCACCAAGCTGGATCAAAACAATCTGCGCATTCTGGATATCCGCACAGACAAAGAATATGCAGCAGGCCATGTACCAGGTGCCGTCCACACTCCATATGGTGCCTACCGCGGCCCAGCCGAGAACGCCGGTGCCCTGCGCTCCGAAGCCGAGCTGTCTGCCCTGTTCAGCAAAGCCGGCATTTCCAAGGACAGCTACGTTGTCGTCACCTACGCGGGCGCCAACCCCACGGACTTCGGCGCAGCAGCACGCGTGTACTGGACACTGAAAGCTGGCGGCCTGACCCAGCTATCCATTCTGGACGGCGGCCTGCAAGCCTGGGAAGCCGAAGGCAAAGCCCTGAGCAAAGACACCCCCACTGTCACCCCCACCGAATTCAGCTACCACTACAACAAAGACATGGTGGTCAGCACACAAGAAGTCGCTGACTACATCAAGAACGGTCAGGCTCCCGTCCTGCTGGACGCTCGCCCAACCGAATTCTTCAAAGGCGAAAAGCGCGTTGACGCCGCCGCCCGCTACGGCACCCTGCCCGGCGCACGCGAGCTGGACTTCAACAGCTTTTTCCGTAGCGACAAACCTGTCCTGAAAGACACCGGAGAACTCGTCAAGATCGTCAAAGAACAAGGCCTGGACGACAAACCCACCGTTTCGTTCTGCAATACCGGCCACTGGGCTGCCACGAACTGGTTTGTCCTGTCCGAACTGGCCGGCAACCCTAACGTGAAGCTCTACCCCGAGTCCGTCGTGGAATGGAGCCGCAGCAACTTGCCTATGGATAACCAGCCCTCCCGTTTCGAAGTTCTGAAACTCGATGCCAAACGCGCCATTAACTAAAGAAATCGATCATGCTTTATCTGACTAGACTGGGCTTTATCCTGGCCAGCCTGGCCCTGATTGTTGGGGTCGCTCTGGTAGGTGGACTGCGCCAAGGCCTGCTCACCCTGCTGGGGATTGGCTTTGGTGCCGTCCTGCAAGGAGCCCGTTTCGGTTTCACGACCGGATGGCGTAACTATATCGAGCGCCGTGACCCTCAAGGTATCTGGGCACAAATGCTCCTGCTGGTATTGGCCGCTGCCTTCACCCTACCCTTGATCGCCGATAGTGGCGGTGAGCTGGTTGGCGCGATTGCCCCATTGACCATCAGCCTGGTATTGGGTGCCTTTCTGTTTGGCGCTGCCATGCAACTGGCCGATGGCTGCGGTTCCGGCACTCTCTATAAAGCAGGCGCAGGCGCACCGATTTCCTTTGCAGTTCTGCCTACCTTTGCCATTGGTAGCTTTCTAGGCGCATCGCACCAGCCCGGCTGGATTGCCCTGGGCGGCCTACCCGCTATCGACCTGACTGTGTCCTTGGGCTGGCCCACTGCCTTGTTGATTACCGTACTAGGCTGCGCCGCCGTATCCTGGTTCGTCGGCCGAGGTGCACGTCGCCATCGGAAAGAGCAAAACAGCCCACCTGCCAAATGGGAAATGCGCTGGTGGATGGGCGCTTTGCTGCTGGCCGTGCTGTATGCCATTCACATGATCGTCGCAGGCCAACCCTGGGGCATCGTCTATGGTATTGGCTTGTGGGGCGCAAAAGTATTCTCGGCTCTGGGCTGGTCCCCAGTTGGCGACGCGTTCTGGGGCGTGGCTCCACATGCACAACGTCTGGCTGAACCCGTCCTGGCTGACGTTACTTCGGTCACCAACTTTGGTTTGATTTTGGGCGCCATGGCAGCCTCACGCTGGAATCATCCTGCCAATTTCAAATCCCCCAATGCCCGCACTTTGTGGGTAGGTGCAATTGCGGGCCTGGTGATGGGCTACAGTGCCCGTATGGCCTTTGGATGTAATGTGGGCGCATTCCTGGGAGGCATTGCCTCGGCCAGCATCCATGGCTGGGTCTGGTTTGCACTGGCCTTTGCCGGGTCCATCATAGGCGTGCGCATTCGTCGCCGCGTTAATCCTTGAGTCGTGCAAGCATGAGCAAAACTACTTTCCGCCTTATTACCAGTACTTTCTGGCTGGTCGTTGTCTTGCTAGTTGTCATGGACAGCCTGCAAGACTATCCCTACCGTCCCGAGCCCGCCCCCATTGCCTGGGGCAGTGGACAAGCTGCTAGCGGTGGCCACTGCTCGGGTCGATAAGCCAGGGCCTACCCGGCCTGTAACACCCCTGATGGGAGAAAACCAGGCAGCCTTACTTGGCTGCATCGGGTTTCACCCTCAGGGGTTTTCTTTTGGGTGAAGGAAAGCGCATCCGCTTGTAGTGACAAACCGACAGCCTGCATTGCCCGCCCCACGCAAGTGCCAGGGCACGCCAAAGCAAGCATAGAGCCGTGCTAGCATCAATCAGATTTCCCATCCCTCTGTTGTCATGCTGACCTTCCTTCGCACCACCTTTAGCCGCAGCCTGCGCATGTTTTATACCGTTGCGCGCATCATGCTCCCCATCATGATTGCGGTGCGTATTGCCGCGCAGTTGGGCCTGATCGAGAAAGTCGGCAAACTGATAGGCCCGATCATGGCACTGGTTGGCCTGCCTGCCGAAGCCGGTATTGTCTGGGCAACCACTGCTCTGGCCGGTATTTACGCTGGCATAGGATCAATGGCGGCCTTGGGCGACAGCTTGAGTTTCAACGTGGCTCAAATCAGCGTCTTGGGCACCATGATGCTGTTTGCACACAATATGCCCATGGAACAGGCCATTGTGCGCCGAGCCGGAGCCAGCTTCTGGTTTACCGCCACGCTGCGGATTGTCTGCGCCCTGCTTTACGGTGGCCTGCTGGCCTGGGGTTTGAATAGCGCCGGGCTGTTACAGGAACCCGTGTCCCTTGCCTGGCTTTATGGACAATCCAATGCCACACAAGGTGGTTGGCAAGGCTGGGTAGACTGGTTGTGGGGAACGGCCAGCTCGCTATTCATGACCTGGCTGATTATTCTTGGCCTGCTCCTGATCCTGTCAGTCCTGGAGAAAATCGGCTTCACCCGATTGCTGACTCGACTCCTGCTTCCCTTGCTCCGCTTTTCAGGCTTGGAAGAACGAGTCGCCCCCACCACCACGATTGGCGTATTGCTTGGCTTGAGCTACGGCGGTGCCTTGATTATTGATGAGTCCCGCCAGCAGAACTACAGTCCCAGAACACGCTTGCTGGCCTTGTCCTGGCTGTCACTGAGCCACTCCCTGATTGAAGACACCATTCTTATTCTGGCTCTGGGTGCCAACATCTGGGTGGCCCTGGTCGGCCGACTTGTTCTGACCTTGTTGATTATTGGCCTGATGGCCCGTCTGACATTACCAGGTAGCGCCCTGTACAGACGCTACCTTGCTTCTGCCTCGCATCCTCAGGATGCTTAGCTTTTTACCAGCAGATCCTGAAAACGCTGGTAGAACTTCTTGAGCTTGGGCGCAATGACCATCTGGCAGTACGCTTGCTCGGGGTTCAATGCAAAATAATCGTGGTGATAGTCCTCGGCCTCCCAGAAAGTGGAACTGTCGAGCACATGGGTCACGATCGGTGCATCAAACTGCGATTTGATTTCTTCGATGACCTCAAAGGCCTGGCGGCGCTGTTCTTCATTTTGACAAAAAATTGCCGACGCATACTGTGGTCCCTGGTCAGCGCCCTGACGATCCGGCGTGGTAGGGTCATGGGTCAGGAAAAATACCTCCAGCAAATCCCGATAGGAAATGACGGAAGGGTCGAATTCCACTTTGACCACTTCAATATGGCCGGTCTGCTTGCCGCAAACCTGCTCATAGGTGGGATGCTCTACATGGCCGCCACAATATCCGGGCACCACAGACTGCACACCTCGCAAGGCTTTGAAAATCCCTTCAGTGCACCAAAAACATCCGCCACCTAATATGGCTGTTTCCTTCATGAATTCTCCTTTGTTGACGAATTGGCTAGACTCAGCAACCAGGCTGCAATAGCTTGTGCTTGCTCGGCGCTGATCCGGTTTTGAGCGGGCATGGGAATAGCTCCCCAGTTCCCCCGACTACCCTGTTGAATTTGTCGCTGCAAGTACGCCTGAGTTTCCTGCGCCGGACCTGACGCATAGCGTTGGGCGATCTCCCGAAAAGGGGGCCCGACCCGTTTACGATCAATTTGATGACAGGACAAGCACTGCGCCTGCACGATATCCATCAGCGCTACCGTATCAGCCTTTGCCACCGGATTAAAGATCATCAATCCACAAAAAACTACTAATGGTAAACGTCTGGCCCAAGAGACTGAATGCAGCATGATCCTTCCCTTACAATTTACCCAGCCCTGGTCTGGGCTCGCAGTCACGCTATTATCTGATATTCATCTCTGTAATGGGCACGCATGTTAATTCACCCGCAGTTTGATCCCGTCGCCATACAACTTGGACCCCTTGCCATTCATTGGTATGGCTTGATGTATTTAGTGGGCTTTGGCCTGGTTTGGCTGGCTGGCACAGCGCGTATCCGTGCGGGCTATGACTTGCTGACCCGCAAGGACCTGGAAGACCTGATCTTTTACTGCGTCCTGGGCGTGGTGGCAGGTGGGCGTCTGGGCTACACCCTGTTCTATCAACCCTCTTACTACTTGTCGCACCCGCTGGAGATTCTGTATGTCTGGCAAGGTGGCATGTCCTTTCATGGTGGTCTGATCGGTGTGCTGGTGACAATTGCGCTGTTTGCTCGAAACCGTCAACGGCGTTTTCTGGAAGTCAGCGATTTTCTGGCTCCCCTGATTCCCTTGGGGCTGGCCGTGGGCCGCCTGGGTAATTTCATTAACGGCGAACTATGGGGTCGCCCCAGTGATGTGCCCTGGGCCATGGTATTTCCGCAAGTGGACGCAACCCCTCGCCATCCTTCGCAGTTGTATGAGATGGCCCTGGAGGGCATTGCCCTGTTTATCTTGCTGTGGTGGTTCACGCGTCGTCCACGCGCCGTCGGTCAAACCAGTGCCCTGTTCCTGATCGGCTATGGTTTCTTCCGCTTCATGGTGGAATACACCCGCGAGCCCGACGGCTACCTGGGTCTGCTCAGCGCAGGCTTGTCGATGGGGCAGTGGTTGTCCTTGCCCATGATTGTCGCTGGCCTGGCTCTGTTTGCGTATGCCAGCAAACGAGACGTTGCGCCTGGCAGTCAGAAATAAACAAAACAGCAGAAAAGAAAAAAGCCCGTCCAGATCTGGACGGGCTTTTTTTGCAGGTGCCCCACCATTGCCGTCAAGACCGGCATCCTGGAACCGAGGGTCCAAGATCGGCTGTCATCAAGCCAGCTTCGGGTTCGTCGACGAGGACGATCGCTCCTACTGGCTAATCCAACAACCTGTATGCCAAAAGCATTGGTTCAAGGAATGTATGGTCGTGTCACGAACACGGCAGGGACTTACTGGGATGAAGCAGTCCGCGAGGGACAACAAGGGACTGCTTTCAAATTTGGTTTAGCGCGCGGTACCCGAAGGTTCGATGACCTCGTCAATCATTGCGTGCATGTCTTCAATTTTACGCTTGAAATCGCCAAAAGCAACATTAGCTAGAGGACCATCAGGTGCTTTAGCGGATAAAAACTCGCTGGCGATCTGAATGGCGGCCATGACGGCGATACGTTCGTTGCCAGAGACACGGCCCGAACCCTTGATAGACTGCATGCGCTGGTCTACCAGTTTGACAGCTTCCAGCAAGCGCGCTTTTTCGGAAGGAGGGCATGCCAGAGAGTAATCGCGGCCCAACAGGGAAATATCGACTCGTTCCATGACTTACTCCTGTACGGCACCGGGTAAACGCATCAGGATCGAACCGATCTGGTCGCGAGCCTGTCCTGCTACATCACGCAACACACCCATACCCGCGCGTGCGCTGTCCAACTCGCGACGCAAGGCAACTACCTGGGCCTGTTCCTGTTCAAGCAGCTTTTTCAGTTCTGCCTGATCAGCCTGCGCTTGTTGCTGCACCATATCCAGTTGACGCTGATGCGAAGCAACACCGGTGGACAGGGACTCGAACTCATCTTGTTGACGACGATTTTGCTGGCGCAAGGCGTCCAGCTCGGCATCCTGAGTTTTCAGACGAGCTAATAATTGAGCGCGTTCAGCGTTGAGCTGACGAGATTGCTCTACCAGTTGACCGATACGGTCAGCGAGAAAGTCGAGATCTTGCAACATGGGCCTTATCGTAAACCATTGCTAGCGTTACTGGGTAGAGGAATTTCATACTAATGATAACCTTTCACCCATCTTTCCATTACCTTTCAAACTTCTTTCAAAGCCTGCCATCCACCTACGAACACGCTCCCAAAAAACCCTAAATTTTCAGAATTACCGGGAAAACCCTTAAAAACTAGGGTCATCTCAGGGTTTCCAGTCTTCAAGTGCTCCATTACCATGCGTCACCTCTGTTCAATGCAGTCGGCACACGCAGAGTATGGAGCCCGCTCCACTATAAAGAAGCTGACACAGGAAAAAGGAAAACCAATGCGCAAGGCAGACAAGGAGAATCCACCTTATGCAAATTAAAAATAAACAGGACTTCTGGTCCGGGGTCATGTTCGTGGTCGTGGGCGCCGCTTTCGCGCTCGGGGCCACCAGCTACTCGATGGGAACAGCCGCCCGCATGGGGCCCGGCTACTTCCCCTTCTGGCTTGGTGTATGCCTGAGCTTGTTAGGGGCGGTCGTCACTTTGGGCTCGATGTCTGCCAAAGCAGAAAGCACTGAGGTAGAGAAGTTTAACTGGAAAGTGCTCTTCGTTATCATCGGCGCGGTCGTGCTTTGCGGTCTGACACTGAACTCGCTGGGTGTTTACATCTCCATTTTCCTGCTTGTACTGATCAGCAGCTTTGCCAGCCATGAATTTAGCTGGCCTGTTGCACTGGGCGCAGCCGTCTTTTTGGTGCTGTTCGTCTGGTTGGCATTCATCAAGGGCCTGGGGCTGGTGTTCCCCCTGTGGCCAAGTTTTCTGGCCTGATTAGGGGGTGAACGAATATGGAATTATTTGACAACCTGATGCTGGGTTTCTCGGTGGCGATCACGCCCGAGAACCTGGCCTACGCTTTGCTCGGTTGCATACTGGGCACCTTGATTGGCGTGTTGCCAGGCATTGGCCCTGTACCAACCATTGCCATGCTGCTGCCCATTACGTATGTGCTGCCTCCCGTTGCTGGTCTGATCATGCTGGCCGGTATTTACTATGGCGCCCAATATGGTGGGTCTACAACCGCCATTCTGGTTGCCCTGCCGGGGGAAACTTCGGCCGTAGTCACCGTGCTGGACGGACACCAGATGGCCCGTAATGGCCGGGCCGGTGCTGCCCTGGCGATTGCTGCTCTGGGTTCTTTCTTTGCCGGTTGTGTGGCCACCGTGCTGCTGGCCGCTTTTGCTCCGCCCTTGGCTGAAGTCGCCTTCAAGTTTGGACCTGCGGAGTATTTCTCATTAATGGTCTTGGGCCTGGTCGGTGCTGTGGTGCTGGCTTCGGGCTCCCTGCCCAAAGCTATCTGCATGATCTTGCTGGGTCTGCTGCTGGGTATGGTCGGTACCGACGTGAACTCCGGTGTTGCCCGTTACGACTTCGGTATTCCAGAACTGCAAGACGGTATCGACTTCGCCGTGGTGGCAATGGGTGTGTTTGGTTTCTCCGAAATCATGAACAACCTGGAGCTGGGCGATCAACGCGTGGAGATCACTGGCAAGGTCGGGTCGCTGTACCCCAACAAGCAAGAGTTCAAGGAGTCCTGGCCTGCTGTCGTGCGTGGTACCGCCATGGGTTCTTGCCTGGGTATCTTGCCCGGTGGTGGCGCGGTGCTGTCCTCCTTTGCGTCTTACACATTGGAGAAGAAAATCTCCAAGAACCCGGAACGCTTTGGTAAAGGTCACCCTGCTGGTCTGGCCGGTCCCGAGTCTGCCAACAACGCTGCCGCTCAAACCTCCTTCATCCCGCTGCTGACCCTGGGTATCCCCGGTAACGCTGTGACCGCGCTGATGATTGGCGCCATGACCATCCACAACATTCAGCCTGGTCCACAAGTGATGACCAGCCACCCCGAACTGTTCTGGGGGCTGATCGCCTCCATGTGGATTGGTAACCTGATGCTGGTCATCCTGAACCTGCCATTGGTAGGACTGTGGGTGAAACTGCTTAAAGTGCCCTACCGCCTGCTGTTCCCCGCCATTCTGGTGTTCTGCACGGTGGGTGTGTACTCGCTGAACTACAACGTGTTTGACATTCTGGTCACCGCCGCCTTCGGTTTGGTGGGCTACGTCTGGTCCAAGCTGCGTTGTGAAGGAGCTCCGCTGTTGCTGGGTCTGGTCCTGGGACCAATGATGGAAGAAAACTTCCGTCGTGCCCTGCTACTGTCCCGCGGTGATTACACCACCTTTGTGACACGTCCTCTGTCCCTGTCGCTGCTGGTCCTGGCTGCCTTCCTGGTTGTGGTTGTAGCCCTTCCTTCGGTGAAAAAGAAACGCGAAGAAACCTTCGTCGAAGAGGACTAAGACACCGTCCGTTCTCTGGTTTGAACGCTCCCGCTGAAAGGGAGCATTCAAACCGGCGCAGTCAACAAGAAGGCCTGATTTCGTCTCTCCACGAAATCGGGCCTTTTTCTTTATTAGCTGGTTTCGCTGCCTGCTTTCAAGACAGCCAAATCTTTGAAAGAGCGCACAGCCCTACGTCAGGAAACAAACCTCAGGCAGCCAGAACTGCCTGCGTACACAAGCTTCCCAACAAGGGAGCCAGAATGACACCGGGGTGAGCCACGACGGCGAACAAACCATCTACAGTCCCAATAGGCCCACACAATGGCTGATTGTTACTAGTCATGGGGCGCTGCCCGACCTCTATCGACAAGATGCGCGGGACAGAAGGCAGTTGCAGCAACTGAGCAATGGACTGACAGGTTTGCTCGGCCAGACGCTGCAAACCTGCCTCGCCTTCCAAGGGATAATCCAACGCCGACATCAACCCTCTTTCTTTGCCCGGTCGCACCTCCAGATCCTGAGCACAGAGTAAATGCCGGACCCGATTTCTATCAGCATCCAGGCGCAGTAACACGGCGGGCTGTTGCTCTATAGGCAAGGCTACCCCTGCACTGGCTGCCAAAACCAAGGCACCATAAGCATTGGCCAGCACCACCTTGTCGGCCACGATGACTTGCCCTTGCACTTCTATACCGTTCACTCGCCCTCCTGCCGACAACACACGCTGTACCGTACCGGACAGAACCGTGGCGCCATTCGCTTGTGCCGCTTGAATAAAACAACGTGCCAGATCTACTGGCTCCAAGGCGAAATCATCGGGCGCCCACATTGCCAAATCCGGTACGGCTGCCAACGACGGTTCTTTCTGACGCACTTGCGCGGCTGACAGGCTTTCAACCCTGGAGCCGGCTGCCAGATGCTCGGCAATCAAGGCGGCTGTCTCGTCCGTCGTTTCCCCCCAGAACAAGGCTCCACGCACGGTCACAGGCAATGCCCCCAAGGTCTGCTTCAGACGCGTGTACTCTTCCAGAGCGTGTAGACGCAAGGCAAAGGCGTCAGTGTCATCAGAAGGTGTACTGGCGCTGGCTCCTACCCATCCAAAAGAGGCTGCGGTTGCGCTGGGCACACTACCCGCACCCTGATCGATCAAAGTGACTGCGGCACCCGCTTGAGTCAGATGCCAGGCGACCGACGCCCCCATCACGCCACCACCGACGACCAGCACTTTGCATTTATGCGTCATAGCTTTCTACTAATGGATAAACAAAAAACAGCCAGCCCCTTGTGCGCATGAACAAGCGAATAGCCAGCCAGGCAACAAGATACGGTCTGCTCTCAGCAAAAACAACAAGGGCCTGAATCCCTTGCGGAATTCAGGCCCTTGAGATCAGTCCAACTTACATCGTGCCTTGGCGGCGCTTGTAAAAGTTACCGATATACATGGCTAGCAGCACGAGCACGGTAGAGATCAGAATCATGATGATCCCCAGCGCCGAGAGCTTGCCCCACAAACCATCTTCGGCATAACCCAGCACCTGTACCGCCAGCACTTCCGTACCGGGACGGGACAGCACCACCGACACCGTCAGCTCACGAATGAACATGGTTGCCATCAAGATCCAGGCCGACACCACACCAGGAATCAGCAAAGGAATAATGATGCGGCGCATGGTGGTCCAGGAACTGGCCCCGGCAACGGCCGAGGACTCCTCCAGGTGGGCATGGACCTGCACAAAAGCGGCCGACAAGGGTCGGATACCGTAAGGCAGATAAGCGGCGATATAGGCCAGCAGCAAGGCGGTCAGCGTGGCATACAAAGGCGTTTGCACAAAGAACCACATAAAGCCGATACCGATCACAATCCCCGGGAAGGAAAAGGAAAGGAAGCTCAAGGTATCCAGCAGCGCCGCCGCCCGCGTTCGTAACTTGACCACCACATAGGCCACAAACAGCGATAGCAATACACCCAGACTGGCTCCGACCACAGCCAGGAACAAACTGTTCTTCATGGCCACTTTGGAGATCGGATCTTGAATGACATCAATCCAGTTCGCCCAACTCATCAAGGAGAAGGCGCGAGCACTAGGCACCATGGAGTACGGAATCATGGAGGTATACAGCAACACGGCCACAGGCAGCACCACCATCAGCAAGCTGATAATGCCCACAATGATGAACAAGGGGATTTTCGCGCGACGCAATTCCAGCTGAGTGGGTTTGAAACCACGGCTGGAGATCGTCACATACTTGCTGCTTTCTTTCGTCATGTAGCGATACAGAACGATCAGGGCAATGGAGGCCGACAGCACACTCATGCCCAGCGCCGCCGCTTTTCCGTAATCTGGAGCGAAGCCGGTAGAGATCATCTCGAACAGATAAGTGGCCAGCACATCCACACGACCTGGGGTACCCAGAACACGTGGCACGGCGTAGGAAGCCAAGGCCCGCACAATCGCCAGAATGAAAGCCGCCATGATGGCTGGACGCAGAATCGGCAGGGTAACCCGCGTCAAGGTACGCCACAGACCGCCCCCGAATACACGGGAGGACTCCTCCATGGAAACGTCAAAAGAGGCCATGGCAGGCGCAATGATCAGGTAGGCCACAGGCATGTTCAACAAGCCTTCAACCAGAATCATGCCCCACAGGGAGTAGATGTTCAGCGGCGCTTCCTGCAGGCCCAATGTATCCTGCAAGAACATATTGATCAGGCCGTTGGACGGGTTCAGCAACAATGCCCAGCTCACCGAGAACAGCAAGTGCGGAATCATCATGGGGACGATGGACAGCACCGTGAACACCCCTTTCATGGGCATGTTCGTACGCGTATTCAGGTAGGCCAGGAAAACAGCCAGCGCAGTAGAGAACAGGGACGAGCCCAGCACGAAAACCACCGTATTGAAGGTGACTTCCAGCAAGAAGGGATCGGTGTAGGCGGCTACGTATTTAGCCGTGGTAAAGGAACCAAAAGCCGTCAGGCCCTGCGAGAAGCTGCCCAGCAGCAACATCAGGACCGGGCACAGCGTCAGAAAGCCGACGATCAGAATAAGCGACCAGCTAAGTGGTCTGCGTGTGTGATTCATGATGCCCCGCCCTTATGCCGACAACAGCATGCAGTGTTCAGGGTGCAGGTTAAAGCGTACGGTATCGCCCTCTTTCACCTTCACGTCTGGATCAATACACACCAGAAGCTGCTCTTTACCCACTTTGACCTCGGCCTCGTAGGACTCACCGACGAACTCCAGGGCCTGGACCTGACCGTGGAACAGGTTCTGCCCCACTTCATTGGCCTGGCTGCTGACACGAATAAATTCTGGGCGAATGCACAAGGTAACTTCGGTGCCCACGGGCAGGTCACGCTTCTTGCAATGCAGTTGGCCCAGTTCGCATTCCACAATGGTGGAGTCTGCACGCTGCTCCAGCACTTTGGCGCTGATCTGGTTGGCACGACCAATAAAGTCGGCCACAAAGCGGTGATCGGCATCAAAGTAAATTTTTTCTGGCGTACCAATTTCCAGAATCTTGCCACCACGCATCACAGCGATGGAGTTGGACAAGGCCAATGCCTCGACGCGATCATGCGTCACGTACACAGCGGTAATGTCCAGACGGCTCAGAAATTCGCGCAGTTCTTTACGGGTTTCTTCACGCAGCTTGGCATCCAGGTTACTGAGCGGCTCATCAAACAAAATGACTTTAGGCTCGGCCACCAGGGCTCGGGCCAATGCCACACGCTGCTGCTGACCACCGGACAGACGCGTTGCGGAACGCTGATCCACCCCTTCCAGCTGCACAAACTTCAGGATGTTCGCGACTTTTTCACGAATCACCTCTTTGCGCTCGCCGCGCACTTGCAAGGGGTAAGCGATATTGTCGAACACCGTCATGTGCGGCCAGATGGCGTATGTCTGAAACACCATGCCCAAACCGCGCTTTTCCACCGGCACAGCAATATTCTTGGCGCTGGACCAGACGATCTCGTCCCCAATGCGGATTTCACCCTCGTCTGGGGTTTCCAGACCAACAATGCACCGCAGCAGCGTGGTTTTGCCGCAGCCGCTGGGCCCTAACAGTGTGAAAAACTCATTAGCGGGAATCGTCAGGTTGATATTGTCCAAAGCCTTGAAGGTTTTGCCCTCTGAGACATAGGTCTTGCTTAGGCCGGTAATTTCAATTTGCATAATGAGTAAATGTTTTCAATAAAAATAAGGCGAGGCGCCAAGGCGCCCCGTTCTAGACGAACCTGTCGTTCTTGTCGTCCCGATTAACGGACGGCGAAGATACGGCTGAATTCGCGGCCCCAACGGACCAGTTCTTCGTCGCTCAGGTCGCGAATAGGCTCGACCTTGGCTTTATCGATCCCCGCAACCGGAGGGTGTACCCCTGGAGCCAGGACGTATTCGCCAACCTTGTTGGCCAGAATGCCCATGGCTTCATTACCCAGCCAGTAGTCCAGGAACACGCGAGCAGCATCAGGATGCGGTGCATTCTTGGTCAGGGCGATGGCACGTGGGGAGCCCAGCAAGGGCTGATCCGACATGGGGCCCCAGGCCAATGGCGCAGGCGACTTGGTCACGATGTACTTGGGCATGGAAATGGCAATCAACTTCTCGCCACTTTCAATAGGAGCCGGAGTTGGGCCAAACGAGGCCACGAACATGGGCTTGTTGGCAGCCAGGCCTTTCAGGAAGTCCAGCCACTGCTCTTCACTGCTAAAGACCTTTTCCTTCAAACCAATCAGCCAGCCAATGGTGGAGGGGTGGTTGGAAGGGTTGGCCATCACAATCTTGTCTTTCCACTTGGGATCGGCCAGATCTTCGTAGCGTTGTGGCGCATCCTCGGCCTTGAGGTGGTCCGTATTATAGATATAAGACACATATTCGATGCCAAATTGAATAATCGAATCGTCTTGAATGGCCCACTCGGGGTAGCCCTGCACGGCTTCGGACTGATGGGGAATCAGCACGCCCTGCTCTTTGAGCAGTTGCAGCATGGGCAAGGGAGCCTGAACCACGTCCGCCATCAACTTGCCGGCATTGAACTCGGTCAGGATGGTGGGGATGAACTTGGAGCTGGAAATACGGGTGTATTTGCCTTCAATGCCTTGCGCTTGTTGCAAGGCCTTCATGATGGGCTCTACCGCCGTGATGTTGGCGTAGAAAACAGCCTGGCCTTGAGCCTTTGCTTTTTCCAGTACGGCTGCGTCTGCCGCCCACGCCGCCCATGGCAAAGAGGTACTCATAGACGCCAGTCCGGTGGCACCTGCCAGCTTCAAGAAACGACGACGATCAAAAGTGGTCATAGGATTCAAGTTCCAGTTAATTAGCCAGGAAATTATGTGCGCCCATCATAATCCAGACAGGCAAATTCCATTTATTACAGATCTATGTTTGGTTTAGAACATGAGGGGCCTGACGCCGTCAAGCCTAAAACGTTTTGCCGCTTATTCGGGCAGGCAAAGATCAAGCCGATAAAGCTGCGCTAAGCTGTACGATCGAACAGATTATTTTCCAGGAGACCCGCGCCATGACCCCATCCATTCAGCCTAAACACTATGAACCCGCCAGCCCGCAAAAAGTGGCGTTCATTGGTCTGGGGGTGATGGGCTATCCCATGGCAGGACATCTGGCCCAGGCAGGGCATCAAGTCACGGTGTACAACCGCAACCCGGCCAAGGCGGAACAATGGAGTGAGGAGTTCAAACAGGAATGGGCCGCTACACCGGCCCTGGCCGCTGCCCAAGCAGACATTGTCATGGCCTGTGTGGGCAATGATGATGACTTGCGCTCGATTTTTCAGGGGCCGAACGGTGTGCTGGCAGGCATGAGGGCAGGGAGCCTGTTTATCGACCACACCACTGCCTCCGCCGAAGTGGCCCAGGAACTGGGAGCACAGGCGGCCAAGCAAGAAGTTGCATTTATCGACGCCCCCATTTCTGGCGGACAGGCGGGTGCCCAGAAAGGCATGCTCAGCATTATGTGTGGTGGGCAAGCTGAGGATATGGAACGCGCCCGCCCGCTGATGATGAGCTACGCCCAGGCCTGCACCCTGATGGGGCCCTTGGGGTCCGGGCAGCTGTGCAAGATGGTGAACCAGATTGCCGTTGTCGGACTCTTGCAAGGTCTGGCCGAAGCCATGGCTTTTGGTGAACGGGCCGGACTGGATATGGAGCAGGCCCTGTCTGTATTGACCAAGGGTGCGGCGCGCAGCTGGCAAATGGAAACTAAAGGCCCCACAATGCTGGCCAGAGACTTTCAGCCCGGCTTTACCGTGAACTGGATGTTGAAGGACCTGGATTTGGTGCAGCGGGAGGCACAGCGTAATGGGGCCCAGCTTCCCGCAACTCGCTTGATTCAGGAGCAGTTTGCGAAGATTGCCCAGCAGGGCCATCGCGATTGGGATATTTCTACCCTGTTCAATCTGCTGGCCCGTCCAAACGACGCGGCTTAATTCACGTGTTTTCTGGTTTAGGCGCTTCGGGCTGCAGCAAAGGCAAGCGTAGCGTCGCCTTCAAACCGTAGCCGCCCATATCGTTGGGCTCCCCATCGGTCAGCACAATCGTGCCGCCATTGCGCTCGGCGTAAGCCAGCGCAATGGCCAGACCCAGCCCGGAGCCAGAACCCCGTCCACCCTTGCGTGCCGGGCCGCCCCGGTCAAAACGTACAAATACGCTTTCACGCAAACTGGCGGCCAAGCCCATGCCGTTGTCGGTAACGCTGATCCAGGCCAGCTTGTCGTCATGCCCGGCAGAAACCGTAATTGCACTGCCACTACCAGCGTGATTGATGGCGTTGTGAATCAGGTTGGAAACGGACTCATGGATCTCGGCATCGCTGGCATACACCCACAAAGGTGCCTGCTCGCCCTCTTCTCCTGGCCCGATCCAACCCAGATCCTGACGATGCTCACGGGCCAAAGGCAGATATTGCAGCACCACCTCACGCCCCAGACTGGCCAGGTCAACCTGCCCCTGGCTCATGGTGGTGGTATGGCTGGCATGAGCCAGAGCCAACAACTGCTCGGTCAGGCGAGTCGCCTGCCCCAATTGCTTGATGATCGCCCCCAGGGACTCACGGACACGCTCGATATCCGGTTCACGGCGAGCGTATTGGGCCTGGGTATGAATGATCGCCAAAGGGGTGCGTAATTGATGCGAGGCGTCGGCCAGAAACTGGGCCTGCCGATCCAGCACGGAACGATACAACTCAATATGGTGATTGACCGAACGCACCAAAGGCACTACTTCACGAGGAACATCACGCTCGTCCAAAGGCTGCAAGTCGTCCACGCTACGGTTACGCACTTCCTGTCGCAAGGCCTGCAGGGGGCGCAAGGCCCACGCTACGGCAAACCACACCAACGCCACAGCCAGCAGCAACATACGCAAATTGCGGAAAATACCTTCGCGCCAGGCTTCTTGCTGGGTGCGCAACCGCAAATCCAGGCTTTCGCCCACCATGACCAGAACCTGCCTGTGCTGGCCTTTGTAGTGCAGATCGCGCCACAAGGCCACCATGCGCACGGTGTCATTGCGGAAATATGAATCGTAGAAAACCGGCACGCCTTCATGGTCGGCCAGATTGGAAGGACGCGGCAGCCCTTCCATCCCCAGCAAGGTGCGCCCTTTTAACTGATTGGCATCAACACCGCCCAGATTACGGACCAAAGGGGTGATTTCTTCGACACGGAAATACTTGCGATTACCCGGTCGGGATTCCAGCATGACCTGCGCATAAAAAGGCGGATCAATACGCAAACTGCCGTCAGTATTGAACTCCACGCTGGTCTCGAGCACTTTGGCCGGTTCCAGCAAGGCGCTGTCGTAGACATTTTCCGTGACCGCGTTCATGGCCAGGTAGTCTTCCCAGCTGTCGTAAAGCAGTAAAGCCACCACCCCCGGTATCAGCAGTACCAGCAGCCAAAAGCGCAAACTGCCTTGCCAGGCATTGGCGGGGGGTGGAGAAGGGGCCGTCATGAAACGCCGGATTCCGCCTCAAGCACTTCCAGCATGTAGCCCAGACCACGCACCGTCACGATGTGCACATCGCTATTGGCCAGTTTCTTGCGCAAGCGATGCAGGACAACCTCGATGGCATCAGGGCTGGCATCGCTATCGTGCTCGAATACTCGGGCAAATAGCTGAGACTTTTCTACAGGCATGCCAGAGCGGCTGATCAGAACCAGCAAGGCCGCATGTTCACGCGGCGTCAAATGCACAATGGCATTGTCCAGCAGGAATGCCCGGCTCTCAGGGTTGTATTCCAAAGAGCCACAGCTGACCACTGGAGCCACCCGGCCACGGCTACGCCGTACCAGTGCCGCCAGACGAGCTTCCAGCTCTTCCAGGGCAAAGGGTTTGGTCAGGAAATCATCGGCACCCAGATTCAGACCACGAACGCGATCCTGCAAGGCGCCTTGAGCGGTCAGAATCAGCACAGGAGTGTGATCGCCGCGTTCGCGCATCTCGCGCAAAAGCACCAGCCCGTGTTTGTCGGGCAGGCGCAAATCCATCACGACCGCATCATACTCATGGGCCGCCAACAATACTTCTGCCGAGCGGGCGTCATGAGCGGGATCGGGCAAAAAACCACTTTGCGCCAAGGCCCGCTCCAGCCATGCGGCCATTTCCCGCTCATCTTCAACCAATAATATGCGCATGATCCCTGCTATCTAAGGTATCGGCATCAACTGCGCTTTGCAGGCGCTGACGTAAATAACGATTTTCCTGCCGTCGTCGGAACAAAATATCCGACAGCTCGTTCAGCGCTTGCTGATAGACTTCCCGCTTGAACTCAATCACTGAATCAAGTGGCACCCAATATTGACTCCAGCGCCATGCATCAAACTCCGGCGTCGACGAGGAACGCAGGCAGACATCACTGTCTCGCCCTACCAGCCGCAACAGGAACCAGATTTGTTTCTGGCCCTTGTAATGGCCACGCGCCTCCCGACGTACAAAATGATTGGGCACGTTGTAGCGAAGCCAATCTCGCGTCCGGCCTAATATACGGATATGCTCAGGCAGCAAGCCCACTTCTTCATGCAGTTCGCGGTACATCGCTTGTACGGGTGTTTCACCGTATTTAATACCGCCTTGCGGGAACTGCCAGGCATGTTCCCGAATACGCTTGCCCCAAAAAACCTCGTTCTTGCGATTAACGAGGATAATTCCGACATTAGGACGGTAGCCTTCACGATCTAACATAGGCCACCTCTAACGAATTCAATACAATTAGATCTGATTATACGTACCTGACGAGTTCCCTACCATGCATGCTAGCCAGTATCACATTAATACCCTGAAAGAAGCGCCTACCGAGGCCGAAGTTGCCAGCCACCAGCTCATGACGCGCGCCGGCATGATCCGTAAAGCCGCCGGCGGTATCTATACCTATATGCCGATGGGCCTGCGCGTGCTGCGCAAGATTGAAAACATCATCCGTCAGGAAATGGACCGCTCCGGCGCCATTGAGCTGCTGATGCCAGTCGTCCAGCCTGCCGAACTCTGGGTAGAGTCGGGCCGTTGGGAAAAATATGGTGACGAACTGCTGCGAATCAAGGATCGCCACCAGCGCGACTTCGTGCTGCAGCCTACCTCCGAAGAAGTGATCACGGACATTGCCCGCAACGAAATCCACAGTTGGCGCCAGTTGCCCATCAACTTCTACCACATTCAAACCAAATTCCGTGACGAGCGCCGTCCCCGCTTTGGCTTGATGCGTGGCCGCGAGTTCACCATGAAGGATGCTTACTCCTTCGACCGCAATGCCGAAGACGCCCAAGCCAGCTACGACAATATGTACGACGCCTACATGCGCATCTTTGGGCGCCTGGGCTTGAACTTCCGTGCCGTGGCCGCTGATACCGGTTCCATTGGCGGTTCGCGCAGCCATGAATTCCAGGTGATTGCCGATACCGGCGAAGACTTGCTGGTGTACAACCCTGACACCGACTACGCTGCCAATATCGAGCTGGCTCCCGCCCCTTGCCTGCTGGCCGAGCGTGCCGCTCCTGGCCAAGCCCTGGTCAAGACCGCCACGCCTGATGCCCCCAAGTGTGAACTGGTGGCCCAATTCCTGGGATGTGACCTGAGCCAAACCGTCAAGTCGGTTGTGCTGGCAACGGACCTCGAAGAAGACGGCAAGACCAAGAGCACCGTCCACCTGCTGCTGGTTCGTGGCGACCATGAAGTCAACGACATCAAGGTTTCCAAGCTGGCCGGCTTTGAAAAAGGCCACCGTCTGGCCACGGAAGAGGAAATTGTGGCCACCTTTGGCTGCAAGCCCGGTTACCTGGGTCCGATCGGCACCCGTCAGCCTGTGCAGGTGATTGCCGACCTGACCGTAGCGAACATGAGCGACTTTGTGTGCGGCGCCAACGAAGAAGGCTTCCACTACACCGGCGTGAACTGGGGCCGTGACCTGCCCGAGCCCATCAAGGCAGACCTGCGCAACGTGGTTCACGGCGACCCTGCCCCCGAAGGCGGCAAGCTGGCCATCCAGCGCGGCATTGAAGTGGGTCACGTTTTCTTCCTGGGCGATGTCTACTCCAAAAAGCTGAACGCCACCTTTTTGGAAACTGATGGTAAACCGGCTGTCATGCAAATGGGTTGTTATGGCATTGGCGTCAGCCGTATTGCCGCCGCTGCCATTGAACAAAACCACGACGAACGCGGCATGATCTGGCCTCGTGCGCTGGCTCCTTTCGAAGTGGTGATCTGCCCGATCGGCTTTACCAAAAGCGATGCTGTGCGTCAGACTGCTACTGATCTGTACACCCAGCTCAAAGAGCAAGGTGTGGATGTCATTCTGGACGACCGCGACGCCCGCCCCGGCATCATGTTTGCCGACTGGGAGCTGATTGGTGTGCCACTGCGCATTACCATTGGCGAGCGCGGCCTGAAAGAAGGCCTGGTTGAAATGCAGGCACGCCGTGATGCCAGCAGCACCAACGTGCCGGTGGACCAGATTGCCCAGGTCAGCCTGGAGCGTTTGGCCACGCTGTAAGGACTCCAAGCAGGGCTGGCCGTGCGCCATGCCCTGCCCGTCAACATAAACTCTTTTACGAACGACATGCTTAATGACAAGTGGGACACCCAGGCTCGGCTTGATATTCGCGTATATTACGAAGACACCGACGCTGGGGGGATCGTATATTACGCCAACTACCTGAAATTCTTTGAGCGTGCGCGCACAGAATGGCTCAGGAACCTGGGCGTAAACCAATCCGATGTGGCCGAGCAGAATCAACGCCTGTTCGTAGTCAAGAAGGTTGAAATACAATATCTCAAACCTGCCCGGCTCGATGATTTGATCTCGGTGCGCAGCCGCATTACCCAGCTGGGTTCGGCTACCATCCATTTCGAACAAGGTGCCCTGCGAGGTGGGGAACTGTTATGCCAAAGCACCATCCAAATTGTTTGCGTTGACGCCAACACGCTTCGTCCAAGCAAGCTGGACTCTGATTTACGTACCCTCTTGGAAAAGGTTCAGGACTGACCATGCAAGCTACTAGCGACCTGTCGCTGATTTCGCTACTTCTCGATGCCAGTATTCCCGTTCAGCTCGTCATGCTGATTCTGTTGGGAATATCGATTCTCTCGTGGGCCTATATTTTCAGTAAACGGGCTGCACTTAAACGCACGCTGGAACAGACCCGCCGCTTTGAGGACGACTTCTGGGCAGGTGGCGATCTGGCCGTGCTTCAGCAATCCATTTCCTCGCGTCGTGCCGAACACGGTGCACTGGCCCGTATTTTTGAAGCCGGCATGACCGAATTCATCAAGGCCCGTCGCAGCCAAAGCTCGGGCCCAGCCCTGCTGGACGGTCCACGCCGTGCCATGCGCGCCAGCTACCAGCGCGAAATGGACACACTGGAAACACACCTGAACTTCCTGGCCTCTGCCGGTTCGGTCAGCCCTTACATCGGGCTGCTGGGTACTGTCTGGGGGATCATGCACGCCTTTATCGGTTTGTCCGGCATGCAGCAGGCCACACTGGCCTCGGTGGCTCCCGGTATTGCCGAAGCCCTGATCGCCACAGCTATCGGTCTGTTTGCCGCTATCCCTGCCGTGGTTGCCTACAACCGCTTTACCAACGAGCTCGATCGTATCTCGATCCGCTTTGACAGCTTTATCGACGAATTCCTGAACATCTTGCAGCGGCAGGTGAACTGATGCCATCGATGCGTGGAAGCACCGGCCGTCACGGCCGGCGCATGAAAAATGAAATCAACGTCGTCCCTTATATCGACGTGATGCTGGTGCTGCTGGTGATCTTCATGGTCACCGCTCCCATGATTACCCCCGGACTGGTGGAATTGCCTTCAGTAGGCCAAGCCTCCGAAGTGCCTGCCAAGCCGGTGGAAATCCAGGTTGATAAGGACGGCAAACTGGCCATTCGCTTGCGCGATGCGGGCTCCGAGTTCATGAACATCGAAAAGTCCACACTGCTCAATGAAGTGCGCTCGCGTATGCAGGCCGACAGCCCGGTTGTCATTGCCGCCGATGGCAAGGTTCCCTACGAGACCGTCATGGGCTTGATGGATGAACTGCGCTCCAATGGCATCAACCGCCTGGGTCTGATCGTCGATCGCAACAGCGATCCTGACGCTCGCAAATAACCTCTGGCCGGATAGCGTGCTCGCCGTCCGGCGCGAAAAACCTGAACTGAATGAAGCACAGAACACGCAATACCCGCAATCAGGCGCTGCGCTCGCCTGAGCAAAAGGAAGATCGGCGCGGCTTGCTCATCGCCCTGGGTCTGCACGGGCTGTTGCTGCTCGCCATTTTGGCGGGAGCCCTTTTTTCTGCACCCAAGACACCCAATGCGGTGCAGGTCGAATTGTGGATGGACGGTGTCGCACCCGATGCGGCCATCAATGCTGATCCCGAAGCCCCCGAGGCCGAACCCGAGCCGCAGCCTGAGCCTGAGCCGGCTCCAGAGCCAGAACCCAAGCCCGAGCCCAAACCTGAACCTCCTCCGGCTCCCAAGCCGCCTCCAGAGCCTGAAAAGGTCACCCCTCCTGCTGAACCTGAGGTTGATCCCGAGATCGCCCTGGAGCAGGCTCGCAAGGAACGCGAGAAAAAAGAGCGTGAAGAAAAGCTGGAACAGGAACGCAAGGAAAAACAGCGTCAGGACAAGCTAGCCGCTGAACGTCGCGAACGCGAACAAAAGGAAAAGCAGGAACAGGAACGCAAGGAAAAAGCTGAAGCTGAAGCAAAAGCCAAGGCAGAAGCAGAGCGCAAGGCTAAAGCAGAAGCCGACGCGAAAGCCAAGGCCGATGCCGAACGCAAGGCTAAAGCCGATGCAGAAGCCAAAGCCAAGGCGGATGCCGAAGCTAAAGCCAAAGCAGACGCGGAACGTAAAGCCCGTGCCGAGGCCGCCGCCAAAGCCCGTGCCGATGCCGAGCGCAAGGCCAAAGAAGAAGCATTCCGCCGAGCCATGCGTGAAGGTGCCCCCGGACGTGCCGGTGGTACAGCAGACCGCAACCAGGCCGGTGGCGGTGGTGGTGATGGTGGCTATGCCGCCAAGGTGCGCGCTTGCGTGCAGCCTGGCGTGGTCTACAGCACCCCTGCCCGCTCTGAAGTACGTGGCAACCCTGCACTGCAGTACCGCGTGGACCTGAATGCCGATGGCACGCCTAACCGCGTTCAAATCAAACGATCGTCCGGCATCGCGCAGTTCGATGATGCCGTATCCAAGGGTCTTGCCCGTTGCAGCCCTTTCCCCAAACCGCCTAGCGGGCAGTATCCATCGTATATTGATGGCGAATACCGCATGTTCGATTAATCAGGAGATTGCATAATGACCGCCGCTACCCCAGCCCTGGCGACCTTAGGTCGTCATTGGCGCGCCACGGCCACTGGAGCGTTTGCCCTGGCCGCTGGCATGTTCGCCAGCCAACCGGCCCAGGCCCAACTGCGGGTCGATATATCGGGTGTGGGTGCTACCCAGTACCCCATCGCGATCGCCGATTTTGCTGACAACCCAGCCAGCCAATCGCTAGCTGAAGTTATCCGTGCCGACCTGACCCGTTCGGGTCAATTCCAATTGATCAATGCCACCGGTGCTGGACTGAATGCAGAAAGCACGATTGCCTACGACGAATGGCGCAATCGCGGTGCCGATTACCTGGCTTATGGTTCAGTTGCCCAGACCGGTGGCCAATATTCCATCAGCTATCGCCTGGTGGATTCGGTCCGTCAAACACAGCTGGATGGGGTGGCTTTTGCGGGCAGTGAAAAAGAACTGCGCCGTATTTCTCACCAGATTGCAGACCGGATTTATGAAAAAATTACCGGCGTGCGCGGTGTTTTTTCGACTCGACTGGCCTACGTGTTGCAAACAGGCAACAATTACGAGTTACAAATTGCTGACGCGGATGGGCAAAATCCGCAAGTAATGTTGCGTTCTCGACACTCAATCATCTCCCCAGCCTGGTCTCCTGACGGTAAAAAACTGGCTTATGTGAGCTTCGAAAACGACAAACCTGTTGTATATGTGCAAACTTTGGCCACCGGTCACCGCGAACCGTTAGCTAATTTCAAGGGTAATAACAGTAGTCCCGCATGGGCTCCTAACGGCAATCAGGTCGCTGTTGTGCTCTCCAGAGACGGTATTTCGCAGATTTACACGCTAAATACGGACGGCTCCGGATTGCGCCGCGTGATGCGTTCTCCCTTGATCGATACTGAACCAAGTTTTACGCCCGATGGCAACTCCCTTGTATTTGTGAGCGATCGTGGTGGTGCTCCCAATATTTACAAAGTAAGTCTGGGTGGTGACGATGCACAGCGCATTACCTTCAACGGGAGTTACAATATTTCACCGGAGGTCTCTGCAGACGGTACTAGGCTTGTATACGTCACACGCAGAAACGGTGCTTTCCGAATTGCCACTCAAGATATGGCATCAGGAGCTGAGCAACTGCTGACGACAGGTCCCGACGATCAGTCTCCGAGTTTCGCCCCTAATGGGATGCAGATCTTATATAGTTCTGTTCAGGGGGGCCGCAGTGTCCTAGCTGTGACATCCGTGGATGGTCGCGTTCGTCAGACCCTCTCGTCTTTGAATGGCAAAGTACGCGAACCCACCTGGGGACCATTTACCAACTGACATCCTGTGTGACTCTTTTTCAAAAGGAATTCAAATGAGCTCGCGCATTCTTAAAAGTCTTACCCTCGCCGTTATGGCTGCCGCCCTTGCTGCTTGCAGCTCGGTTCCTCTGGATCAATCTGGCTCCGGTTCAACCGGCGGTACAGGATCGGACTCTGCCAGCGCAGGCCAGATCATGGACCCCTTCAACCCTCAAAGCCCACTGGCACAACAACGCTCGGTGTTCTTTGACTACGACAGCTACGTGGTTAACGACCAGTACCGTGGCCTGGTAGAAATGCACGCTTCTTACCTGAGCAGCCATCCTCAGCAAACCGTACGCATCGAAGGTAATACCGACGAGCGTGGTGGTGCCGAGTACAACCTGGCTCTGGGTCAGCGTCGTTCCGACGCCGTGGCACGCATGCTGGGTCTGCTGGGCGTAAGCAACAGCCAGATCGAAGCTGTGAGCTTTGGTAAAGAGCGTCCAAAAGCATTGGGTAACACCGAAGCTGATTACGCTGAAAACCGTCGCGCAGACATCGTTTACCAACGATAATTTCTGCATCGACCAAGTGGTTCCGACGCCGTGGCGGTTTTTAACGCCGCGGCGTTTTTTATCGGCGCTGTGCCCGATCCACTGAAAATTCGTTATGCTGGACAGCGGGCTCGCCAGGCCGGCAAAAAGCCCCCAGATCACAGCCCCCAACAGAGGGGAAACCGGCAGGTGAGGAGCCTGCGCATTGCGGATGCACATTTTTTAACGGACTTCACTATGCACGCTTATAAAAAGCCTTTTCGTCTCGCGACCGTTACCCTGTTCGCTACGGCCGCCCTGTTCGCCAGCCTGCCGGCCAAGGCCTTTGCCGATGACGAGGCCCGACGCGCCATTTTGGAGCTGCGGCAGCAAATTCGTCAGATGAACGAGCAAAACACCCAGGCTCGCCTGCAATTGGCTGATCAAATTGATACCCTGCGCTCCGAGGTGGTGTCGCTGCGCGGCCAGGTAGAGAAACTGAGCTGGCAAGCCAGCGGCCAAGGCCAGGCCAATAGCCCGGCTCCCGGCCAGCAAAGCCCTCATGCCGCTGACCCACAAGAACAAGCCGTCTTTGATAGTGCCATGGACGCTTACCGCGCTGGCCAATACAAGCCCGCCGCCGATGCCTTTGCCGGTTTTCTGGCCGCCTACCCGTCCAGCGTTCTGGCTGACGAAGTGCGCTTTTACGAAGGCAGCAGCCTGTACGCGATCAAAAGCTTCAAGACCTCCATTCAGAAACTCCAGGCTTTTGTGAAGGCCTCCCCACAAAGCCCACGCGCGGCTGATGCCCTGATGGTGACAGCCTCCAGCCAGATCGAACTGAACGATCTGAGCGGTGCCAAAACCACCTTGCAGCGTATCGTCAAGGACTACCCACAATCCGAGGCAGCCGAGACCGCGCGCAGCCGCTTGAAATTGCTGGAATAATCACCCAGCGCGCAATGCCACAAGGACCGGGTTCAGACCCGGTCTGTTTTTTTCAGGTGGCCCATCCTTGCCTGACCTCTACTGCTTGCCATGACAAACCCTTTTGCCGACTTCTCCACACTTGAACTGACCGCGCAAGGCTATCGCCACACCTTTGTGGATCAGGGACAAGGCGCACCCGTTTTGCTGATCCACGGTTCCCTGTGCGACTGGCGCTACTGGCGCTGGCAGATCCCCGCCTTTGCTACCCAGTATCGGGTTCTGGCTCCCAGCCTGCGCTCCTACTGGCCCGGAGCACCCAGCCCCGGCCACTTCAATACGGCGCAACACGCCCAGGACTTGCAGGCCTTGCTGGATCAGCATATTCCTGATGAGAAAGTGCATATCGTGGGGCACTCTCGCGGTGGTCATGTTGCCCTGCTACTGGCTCAAAGAATGCCCGAGCAGGTGGCCAGCCTGACCCTGGCAGATCCCGGCTTTCCGACTCCCGGCGCCTACTCCTATGCTCCCTTGTTCCAGCAAGTAGCCGAACGCCTGGAACAGGGCGACCGCGATGGTGCCATGGCTTTGTTTGTGGATACGGTCAATGGCTCGGGGACGTGGAAGCAAATGACACGCTGGTTCCGCGAGATGATTCAGGACAACGCCCACACCATGTTGGATCAGCAGCAAGAGCCCAATCAAGGTCCGGACCTGGAGTGGCTCAAGCAGATGAAGGCACCCTTAAGCTTCATCACGGGTGAAAACAGCCCCACACGCTATCACCACTGCATGGACATCATTCGTCAGCACCGACGCGAGGATCAGATGCACCGCATCCCGCTGGCTGCCCACGGTATGAATCTGGCCAATCCCAAGGCGTTCAACCAAGCGGTGCTGGACGCGCTGCAAGCCTGAAGCCCAATGCAAAACTGGCCGCATGCAGCGGCCAGCTCCCGGTCTCTATCCAAACGCTAATTACGTTTAATAAGCCTGTGTCTTGGCAGGTCGCAACTCGCACTCGGCCTGGACCTGAGTATCGTCCGACAGATGAATGCTCAAGATGATGCGCTCCCCCAGGGCCAAGTCTTCTTTGGCCTGACCCAGCATCACGTGGAAAGCCCCCGGCTTGAGGCTCAATACTCCCCCTGCCGGGATCTCCACCTCGGAGACATGCGACATGCGCGCCATCCCCTCGCTCTCGCTAGTTTGATGCAACATCACATTCCCAAAGGACAACGAGCTGGCTCCTGTCACGGCTACGGACTGCTCACCCTTGTTCTCCAGTTCCAGATAGGCGGCGGAAGGTGTGGGCTCGGGCATCATGCGCACCCAGCATTGGCTGGCATGGACCTGCGTGCTCAAGGCGCGTACCGGTTCGGGCGTGCCATGACCATGGCCTCCATGCCCCTGTGCCATCACGGTGCCGGTTGATGCCAGCAAACTCAAGGCAAACACAATTGCGCTGTGTTTCATGATGCTCCTCGCTTCTTGTTGATCGATTGGAATGGGTCCAGCCCTGAACAGCCGGGCGCCGAACTACCCCGATACGCGGGACGATCTGATACAGTACCAGCCAGTATGCCCTTCTTACAACGGCCTTCTTTTCAGTGACGACGTCATGACCAGCACACAGTCTGCACCCGAGCCTAAAATCGATATTGTTCAGTTTCGTGATCTTCTGGAGCGTCTGCATCCCTTTGCCGCCGTTTTGGGTATTGATGTTGTCCACATAGGCCACGACAACGCCTGTTTGCGCTTGCCCGAGCGCAATGCCCACCAGCGCATGGGCGGCATGGTGGCAGGCCCCATGCTGATGGGGCTGGCTGATCTGGCCTTGTATGCCGCTGTAGTCGGAGCCACGGGCAACCCCGATGCTGTCACCTCCAGCCTGACCATCAATTTCCTGCGCAAGGCCCCTCCCGGCGATATTCTGGCTCATGCCCGGATTCACAAGACCGGCCGTACCTGCGCGGGCGATGTGCTGCTGGAACCGGCCAACGGTGGCCCGGCTGTCGCACAAGTTATCAGCACCTGGTCCCTGCCTCGCGCCAAATAAACCATGTTTGCAAAGTCTCAAACTACCAGCCCGAGCCAGCTCTGGTTGGCGGAGCTGCAATCCTCCCTGCGATTGGGCGGCCCCCTGATTCTGACCAACCTGGCTCAAGTCAGCCTGTTGGCAACCAACCTGATTTACATGGGCCGACTGGGTCCTGATGAGCTGGCTGCCGGTTCACTGTCCGCCAGTCTGTATCAGGCCTTCATGATTTTCAGCATGGGGCTGGTGTCCGCTGTCGTTCCCATGCTGGCCACAACGCTGGGCCGACGACTGCGCAATGTACGCGAATCCCAGCAAATCATCCGTCACGGCTTTCTGACGGCCTTACTGATTACCCTGCCTGCCTGGATTGTGTTGTGGAATGCCGAGCATATCTTGCTGATGATGGGCCAGGACCCCGTTGTCGCGGCGCGCTCGGTCACCTATATGCACACCCTGCAATGGGCTTTGCTGCCCTATCTGGGTTACATCGTGCTGCGCTCCTTCTTGGCCGCCATGGAAAAGCCGGGATGGACTTTGGCGGTGGCCGTCATCGCGATCGGTATCAATGCCGTGCTGGGCTGGCTCCTGGTCTTTGGCAATCTGGGCATGCCCGCCATGGGACTGGCAGGCGCAGGTCTGGCCACTACCTTGTCCAGCTTCTTCATGTTCGCAGGTTTGAGCTGGGTGGTACTGCGGGATCCGCGCTTCCGACGCTACTACCTGTTCAACGATGCCTGGCAGTGGAGTGTGAAGCGTCTGTGGAAAATGTGGGCGCTGGGCATCCCCATTGCGATTACCTTCACCCTGGAGACCCTGGTGTTTTACGCCGCCGTCATGATGATGGGCGTACTGGGGCAATCTGATCTGGCCGCACACGCGATTGCCATGCAGATCTGCTCGGTGTCCTACATGATTCCTTTGGGCTTCAGTCAGGTTGCCACCATCCGTGTGGGGCTGGCCGCAGGCCGGGTCGATCCTTTGGGTGCCCGCCGTGCCGGCTGGATTTCCTACATTCTGGGGGTAGGCTTCATGGGACTGGCGGCTCTGGTATTCTGGTTCGCCCCCTTGACCCTGATTGGCCTGTTTCTGGATCTGGATGTCGCCGAAAACCAGACCGTTATTCAGTTGGCCATTACCTTCCTGGCGCTGGCCGCGCTGTTTCAGATCAGTGATGGTGCTCAGGCCGTGGCTGCAGGGATGCTACGCGGCCTGCATGACACGCGCATACCCATGCTGCTGGCCTTGCTAGGGTATTGGGTGCTGGGCGTTCCTACGGGCTCTTTGCTGGCCTTCCAGTTCAATATGGGCGGGATGGGAATCTGGATCGGGCTGGTGACAGGTTTGTCTGTAGTTGCCGTGCTGATGACGCTGCGCTGGATGCGGGCATCGACACGCTTGGGCCGCAAGCGGCCTGCACAAGCAGCATAGTTCTGAGGTCGGTTCCATAGATCAATTTTGCATGGCGACTCTGTATTGCAGCTCTGTGCGTCAGCCTTGTCTTCCTGAACGGATGACAAACCAGACCCGAAGCAAACACCGAACAAGCTCAGACTTTACCCAAGCTACAGCGTGAAAAGCTACACACGCCACCTACAACAAAGCCCCTTGTCGGACTTTCCGACAAGGGGCTTTTGTTTATCTACAGACTGCAGGGCAGCTTATTGCTTGGGCAGTTTGCTGGCCACGCCTTCCACGTAGTAATCCATGCGGTTCAAGGCATCGTCATCCAGGAAACCGGACTCCAGACGCACCTTGCCATCGTTGTCCTTGATAGGAGCGGCAAAAGGTTGCAGTGTGCCAGCCACGATCTCGGCCTGTTTGGCCAGAACGAACTCTTTCACGTCAGCAGGCACTTCAGGACCGAAGCCTTCCAAAGCAGCCATACCGGACTTCAGGCCACCCCAGGTGCTGTCGTTCTGCCATTTGCCATCCAGAACTTCAGTGGCTTTGCGAGTGAAGTAATCACCCCAGTGGTGGGTCACGGCAGCCAGTTGGGCTTTAGGACCGAACTTGCTCATGTCGGAGTGGTAGGCAATCGCGTACTTGCCAGCTTCTTCAGCCGCTTGCACGGTGGCGGTGGAGTCGGTGTGGTGAGTCACCACGTCCGCGCCCTGACCCAGCAGCGTGACCGCTGCGTCACGCTCTTTACCTGGGTCGTACCAGCTATTGGCCCAAACCACGCGCACTTGGGCTTCGGGGTTCACGCTCTTCAAGCCGATGGCAAAAGCGTTGATGCCTTGCAGCACTTCAGGAATGGGGTGAGCACCCACGTAACCGACCACATTGGACTTGGTCATCTTGCCGGCCAATACGCCAGCCAGGTAACGGGACTCGTAGAAACGGGCGTTGGTGGTGGCCACGTTAGGAGCCGTCTTGTAGCCGGTGGAGTGCACGAACTTCACGTCCGGAAACTGCTTGGCCACTTTCTGCGTCTGGTTCATGTAGCCAAACGAAGTGGTGAAGATCAGCTTGTTGCCTTGCTGAGCCAGATCGCGAATGACGCGCTCTGCGTCTGCACCTTCAGGCACGTTTTCTACGTACTGAGTGACCACGCGGCCTTTCAGGGCCTCTTCCATTTCACGACGGCCAATGTCTTGCTGCCAGGTCCAGCCGGCTTCACCGATAGGGCTGACATACACAAAACCGATTTTCAGGGGTTCTTGATCGTTTGCCTGAGCGGACACAGGCAAGGCGGCCAGGGGGGAAGCGATGGCAGCGGCCAAAAGAGCCTTGCGCATAAAGTTTCCAGTCATGTCAGTCCTCTAGTTGTTGGGATTGAAGTTTTTGCCAAGCGATGCAGGCATATTCAACCTGATCCAGTTAGCGTTTCGGGAAATTAAAACCAGCACAATAATCGTGGCCAGATACGGCATCATGGCCAGCAATTGCGAGGCTACCGGAACACCCAGAGCCTGCGCATGATAGGTCAGGATCGTGACCCCACCAAACAAGTAAGCGCCCAGCATGACGCGCCAGGGACGCCAGGTTGCAAACGTCGTCAGCGCCAACGCAATCCAGCCGCGCCCGGCAACCATATTCTCGACCCACATGGGCGTGTAAACCAGACAGATGAAGGCACCGGCCAGACCGCAGCAGGCACCACCAAACATCAAGGCACCCAGGCGAATGTAGCGCACGTTGTAGCCCAGCGAGTGCGCCGAGGCAGGCGATTCACCCACCGCGCGCAGCACCAGACCGGAGCGGGTACGAGTCAGGAACCAGGCCACGGCAATACACAGCACCCAGGACACATAGACCATGTAATGCTGCTGGAAAAAAGCAGGACCGATCAGGGGAATATCTTTCAGCACGGGAATGGACAGCTTGGTCACGACCAGGGAGTTGCCGGTAAAGGGCAAGCCAATATAGGCCGAGGCCCCTACCCCGAATAAGGACAGGGCCAAACCACAAGCCACCTGATTCGCGCCCAGCCAGACGGTCAGCCAGGCAAAGGCGGCTGCCATGACCATGCCAACCACCGCGCCCAGCACAAAACCCAAAGCAGGGCTGCCGGTTTGCACGGCCACCGCAAAGCCCACAATGGCCGCCATCAGCATCATGCCTTCCGAGCCCAGATTGATGACGCCCGACTTTTCATTAATCAGCAAACCCAAGGCTGCCAGGAGCAAAGGGGTGCCTGCGTTGATGGTTGCGGCGAGCAAAGGTGCAATCGCGTCCATTACTTTCTCCAGACCAAACGCTTGGTGATGAGCACGTCACAAGCCAACAAGGAAAACAAGAGGATGCCCTGGAAAATGCCGGTAATCGCATTGGGCAAGCCCAAACGACTTTGGGCCAATTCCCCACCGATATAGAGCAAGGACATCACAAAAGAGGAAAAAATCAGTCCCAGCGGGTGCAGTCGCCCCACAAAGGCCACAATAATGGCCGCAAAACCATAGCCGGGAGATATCGAAGGGGTCAGTTGCCCAACCGGGCCCATGACTTCTGCTGCACCAGCCAGACCGGCCAAGGCCCCCGAAATCAGCAAGGAACTCCACAAGGCTTTACGGGAGGAAAAACCGGCGTAACGAGCAGCCAATGGGGCCATACCCCCCACGCGCAAGCGGAAACCGGCCATGCTGCGTGTCAGGAAAAGCCAGGCCGCCACCGACGCAATCACTGCCAGCACAATACCGCTATGCAAGCGCGTGCCGGGCAAGACCGCGGGCAACAAAAAGCCGTCCGAGAACAGGCTGGACTGCGGGAAACCAAAACCATCGGGATCGCGCAAGGCACCGTGCACCAGATAGCTGAGCAAGTGCTGAGCCACATAGACCAGCATCAGGGAAACCAGAATCTCGTTGGCATTGAAGCGATCTTTCAGGAAAGCCACGATAGCAGCCCAGGCCATGCCGCCCAGCATGCCGCAGGCCAAAGCCACGGTAATCAGGAAAAAACCACCGTTATCGCCATCGTCCACGTGCAGAATAAAGGCCCCGGCTGCCAAGGCGCCCATCACCAACTGCCCTTCCGCCCCGATATTGAAAATATTGGCTCTGAAACAGATGGCCAGACCGACCGAGATCAGCAGCAAGGGCACCAGTTTGACGCCCACCTCAGCCCAACCATTCAGATCACGCAAAGGCTCCAGAAAAAATACGTTCAAGCCCGCCAGAGGATTCTTGCCCAGCGACCAGAACAAGGTTCCGGCGACCACCATGGTCAGCAAGACAGCCAGCAAAGGGGAGCACCAGGCCATCAAGGTAGAGGGCGTGGCACGAGTCTCAAGCCTGAGCATGTTCACCCTCCTCCCACAAACCGCTCATCCATTGCCCAATCTGATCAACACTGGCTTGCGCCACGGGAATAGAGGGAGACATACGACCTTTGGAGATAACAATCAGGCGATCGGCAATCGCAAACAATTCATCCAGCTCTTCAGAGATGACCAGCAAGGCACAGCCCGCATCGCGCAGGGCCAGCAGCTCGGCGTGGATCTGGGCGGCAGCCCCTACGTCCACACCCCAGGTGGGCTGGGCAATGACCAGAATGCGCGGCTGACGGGTGACTTCACGGCCAATAATGTACTTTTGCAGGTTCCCGCCTGACAGGCTGTTGGCAGCGGCCTGCTCGTTGGAAGTCTTGACGCGGAAACGCTTGATAATCCCGCCTGCCAGACGGCGAATGCTGGGAAAACGCAGAAAACCGCGCTTCACCGTTTCCGGGTTCTGATGAGACAGCAGCAGGTTCTGAGCCAATGACAATTCCGGCACAGCACCGCGTCCCAAGCGTTCTTCAGGTACGAAGCCCATGCCCTGATCTCGTCGCCAAGCCGCATCGCGTTGGGCAATCGCCTGACCATCCAGCAAAATCATGTCTGCCCGTGCGCGGGTATCTTCACCTGACAAGGCAGCCAGCAACTCCTGCTGACCATTACCGGAAATACCCGCCACCCCCAGAATTTCGCCCTGGTGCAGATCAAAACTGACATCCTGCAATTCACAGGCAAAAGGATGGGATTTGCTTAACTGCAGATTACGCACCTGCAAGAGCGTCCCGCCTTGTTGCATGCTGCGTTCACCCAGAGACTGAGGCTCGGCACCAATCATCAGGCGCGACAGGCTGGCCGTGGTTTCTTCGCGAGGGTCGCAATAGCCGGTGACCTTGCCCATACGCATGACCGTACAGGCATTGCACAGCTCACGGATTTCATCGAGCTTGTGGCTGATATAGACAATGCTGCAACCCTCAGCAGCCAGTTGACGCAAAGTGCCAAACAAGCGGCGTACTGCCTGCGGGGTCAATACCGAGGTTGGCTCATCCAGAATCAGCAGCTTTGGCTTGCCCAGCAAGGCACGCACAATTTCAACCCGCTGGCACTCGCCCACGGACAAAGTATGGATATGACGTTGGGGGTCCAGATCCAGACCATATTGACTGGCCGTTTCACTAATTCGACCAGCCAGCTCCTGCATATTGGTCGAAGCAGGCAAGCCCAATGCAATGTTTTCCGTGACAGTCAAGGTGTCAAACAAGGAAAAATGCTGGAACACCATACCGATGCCCAACTGTCGGGCCGCCGCCGGACTGCTGATCTGGACGGGCTGGCCGTCCCACAGAATCTGGCCCTGGTCGGGTTTGACCACACCGTAGATGATCTTCATCAAGGTGGATTTACCCGCGCCATTCTCCCCCAGCACGGCATGAATCTGCCCCGGCAGGATAGAGAGGGAAATATTGTCGTTGGCTACCACCGCCGGATAGGCCTTGGTGATATTGCGAAGTTCCAGGCGTGGCACAGCCTTGGGGTCTACGGATACCGTTTGCTCACCGGACTCAGAAGAATGGCCCACGGGAGACGATAGGGTCATGGCTGTATCAGCAAAAAAGTATAAAACGCCCGAGCAAGCGCATCATGGCCTGCTCAGACGTGCAAAAAGGAAGGAAAACCTAGGGCTTAACGCTTGCCCAGGGCTTGTTCAATTTTCTTGTCAGTTTTGTATTGGCTAAGAGAATATACCGCCCAAATAGCGGCCGGTATCCATCCAATGACGGTCAACTGCAGAATCAGGCAAATAATGCCCGCTACAGGTCGACCGATCGTGAAAAAGACCAACCAGGGCAGAAGCAGTGCGATCAATAAGCGCATGAGAACACTCAATGTAGTGAGGAATGGGCGCTATTTTACCCTTTATTGACCCACTGAATCATTTGTGCGCAAACCAGCAAGACCTGCGGCCCGACTCAGGCAAGCTGAGCCGGGCCGCAGCCTGAAACCAGGATTTACAGCAATTCTTTGCGTAATTGCGCAGGCGATTTAGGCGACAACAGGCCAGGGGCCACGTCCAACACGGACTGGGCACCGATTTGACCTTGCTGGTTCATGCGGTAAGCCGCACGCGCGTAGGCAACCAGCACACTGGAGGTAAATTCCGGGTTGCTGCCCAGGTTCAAGGCGTATTCAACCACTTGTTGCGAACCCGCGCCGGACTGACCGCTACGAATCACAAAACCACCGTGAGGCATTGCCGCGTGATCGCGTGCCAGGGTTTCAGCGTCAATAAAATTAACTTCCGTGTCGTAGTCCGCGAAGTAATCGGGCATGGTCACAATGGCTTCACGTACGGCGTCGGCGCTGGCGCCCTCTTCCAGGACCACAAAGCACTGACGCTTGTGTTTTTCACGGGTGCTCAGCTCGGGCTGCTCCCCGTTGCGCACACGCTGTACCGCTGCTTCGATAGGCAAGGTGTATTGCACACCACCGGCTACACCGGCCACACGGCGGATGGCATCGGAGTGACCTTGACTCAAGCCTTTGCCCCAGAAGGTGTACGTTTGGCCAACAGGCAAGACACACTCGCCATACAAGCGATTCAGCGAAAACAGGCCTGGATCCCAACCCACCGCGATCAAGGCGGTCGTGCCTGCGCCTTTGGCGGCGGCATCCACGGCTTCGTAGTACTCAGGGATACGGGCGTGGGTATCAAAGCTGTCTACCGTCGTGAACCAGCGGGCCAAGGCCGGGCCTTGTTCGGGCAGGTCATTTTTAGAGCCACCACAGAGAATCAGCACGTCAATATCATTGCGGTACTGTTCGATCTGGTCCAGGGCGCGCACGGGCACGCCTGCACTTTGCAGACGCAGGGAAGCAGGGTCACGACGAGTAAAAACGCTGACCAGCTCCATGTCCGGGTTTTGTGCCAGGGCCAGCTCTACGCCTCGCCCTAAATTGCCGTAACCTGCAATACCGACACGGATTTTGCTACTCATGGTGTTTTCCTTAAAACTGATAAATAAGTGCTGTCAGAACTGCTGCGCTCTGAAGCAACTGGCTTAGTCGCTGATCATACGGGCGGCAAAGCCCATGAACAGCAGCCCCACCGAGCCATTGCCCATCCGGGACAGACGCTGATGGCGTCGGAAAATTCCTGCCAGGCGATCTCCGCCAAAAATCAGCAAAGACAAATAACAAATGCTGATCAGTTCCACCACCAGGCCCAGCAACATAAAGGCCAGGCCCGTGTAACCTTTGGACGGGTCCACAAATTGCACGAAGAAGGACAGGAAGAACAAGATGGCCTTGGGGTTCAACAAACTCAGGAGCAAGGCCTTGCGAAAGCGGGTTTCGTGACGCAAACGCGTGTCCACAGACTGAACCGGGCCACCTTGCCTGAAGGCCGACTGTAAAAGCCGCACACCCAAATACAGCAAATAGGCCGCACCCAGCCAGCGTATGCCCATATACAACATGGGCAGCGTCTTGAGCAGCGAGGCAGCGCCCAGGGCCGTCAGCGTCATCAAAATGCCGTCGCCCACGACCACGCCCAAGGCTGCTTTATAGCCTTCGCGCACGCCATGTCCGGCGCCACTGGCCAGGACGTATAAAGAATTGGGTCCGGGCAAAAGCACGATAAACACCGTACCCACCACAAAGGCCCAGAAATTGACAATACCGATTTGTTCGAACACGCTGGCCTCGCTAAACGCAGCAGAATCCGCAATTTTAGCGCTAAAAAAATGCCCCTGGCACGGGTGGAATGCCAGGGGCGATCAGGTCAATTTGTAAGGTCTGCGCTGCCGGACTGACTCGGCTACGCATTACCAGACCTGATGGACTACGCAGTCGCAAGTTCCTGGGTCTGGAATTGCTCCTGTTTCATGGTGCCTGCTTGCTGGAAACGAACGTGCCAGGACAAGGCCTCTTCCAGGATGTGGGGCGTGTGGCCACCACGTTTGCTGGCGCGCTCAAGATAGTCCAGCAAAGCAGGACGGTAGTCGGGGTGGGCACATTTTTCGATGATGACGCGGGCACGTTCACGAGGAGCCAAACCGCGCAAATCAGCCAGGCCCCATTCGGAGACCAGCACGGCCACATCATGCTCGCAGTGGTCTACGTGCGACACCATAGGCACCACACTGGAGATGGCGCCATCCTTGGCGACGGACTTGCTGACAAAAATGGACAGGTGCGCATTACGGGCGAAGTCGCCGGAACCGCCAATGCCATTCATCATATGGGTGCCACAGACGTGCGTGGAGTTCACGTTGCCGTAGATATCAAATTCCAGGGCGGTGTTGATCGCGATAATGCCCAGACGACGCACCAGCTCAGGGTGATTGCTAATTTCCTGTGGACGCAGCACCAGCTTGTCGCGGTAGTTTTCCAGGCCTTCCAGGAACTGCGCCATCTTGGGAGCAGACAGAGTCAAGGACGAAGCCGAGGCAAAGCTCAACTGGCCGGAGTCCAACATGGCAATTGCGCTGTCCTGCAAGACTTCCGAGTACATCCTCAGGTCGGTGAAGGGAGAATCCAGCAAGCCGTAAGTCACGGCATTGGCAATCGTACCGATTCCCACCTGCAAGGGCAGCAGGGAGTGGCTCATACGGCCAGCGTCTACTTCGCCTTTCAGGAATTCAATAATGTGACCGGCAATTGCCTGGGTTTCTTCATCAGGTGGCAGCACGCTGGAGGGGCTGTCCAAAGCGTCGGTCACCACAATACCCACGATGCGGGAAGGATCCACCTGAATGGCGGTGGTACCAATACGCTGGTCCACATCCGTCAGTTCAATAGGCTGACGGTTGGGGCGGGCCTCGGGCACATAGATATCGTGCAAGCCTTCCATTTCCACTGGCATGCTCAGGTTCAGCTCAACAATGATTTGTTTGGCTTGCTGGGCAAAGCTGGCCGAGTTGCCTACCGAGGTCGTCGGCACAATTGCGCCGGTTTCTGTAATGGCAACCGCTTCAATGACAGCGATGTCAATGGCAGGCAGGTTGCCCGAACGCATGTGCTCCACCGTCAGGGACAAGTGCTGATCGGTAAACAGGACCTTGCCTTCATTAATATGACGGCGCAGCACCGAGTCCACTTGAAACGGCGAGCGGCGGGCCAGCACACCGGCCTCGGCCATCATGCCGTCGCTATCATTACCCAGCGAAGCGCCGGTAACCACATTCAGTTTTAATTGCTCGGTCTGGGCGCGCTCGGCCAAGGCACGAGGCATGACCTTACAGTCCCCTGCACGGGTAAAACCGCTCATCCCGACATTCATCCCGTCTTTGAAGAAGGCGACTGCCTCCTGAGCGGTCATGACTTTGCCTTCCAATTCGGGGGAACGAATGCGATCCTTGAACATCGTGTGCTCCTGTCTCTGTGTCATTGATCTACCTGTTGTTGCTTTCGGAAGGAGCCAGGGCCGAAAGCGCCAGGCGAAATCTTCACGCAACAGAACGACATCACGCTTTAAAAATAGGGGCTGTACAAGCCGGAGATAAAAAGCCGAAATCGCCCTGACAACAGGCGTTTATGTTTTTTGAACAAAGCCAGCATAGCATCGCCATAATGAATAAAATAACTCCCAGGAAGTCGTAAAAGTCATAGACAAAAGGCCTGCCAATCATGGACATCCGATCCTTGCGATACTTCATTGAAACCGTTAAACATCAAAGCTTTACGCAAGCTGCGCAGAGCCTGAACGTGACGCAATCGACCATCAGCAAGATGGTGAAGCAGCTGGAAGATGAGCTGGGCGAGCCCCTGCTGATTCGCGATCATCGTCAATTGCAGCTGACCGATTGCGGCAAGGTAGTACTGGAGCGGGGGCAGGAAGTTCTGCAGAGCATGCAGGGCTTGCTGCGAGAGGTTCACGAAGTTCAGGCCTTGCAACGCGGCCGCCTGGATCTGGGTATTCCGCCCATGATTAATGTGCTGTTTACGGAAGTGCTCAAGACTTTCAAAAACCGGCATCCGCAGATCGAGCTGATTCTGCATGAAGAAACCGGCATGGGGATTGAGCGTATGGTTGCGGCGGGCACGGTTGAAATGGGGCTGAGTATTTTGCCTTTGGGGCCGGAGCTGAATGTATCGGCTACCCCCGTGGCCAAGCATGCGGTTTGGGCGATTGGCCATAAAGATACGCTGACCGGTGCGCAAAAGAAGATCAAGCTACGGGAGTTGGAGAAACATCCTTTGATATTCCTGGGCGAAGACTATGCCCTGACCCGTATGTTGCGGCGTGCGTTCGCCCATGCGGGCTTGCGGGCGAATATTGCGGCGCAAAGCAATCAATGGGATTGGGTGGCTTCCATGGCACAGGCGGGAATGGGAGTCGCTTTGTTGCCCCAGCCGTTTCTTTCTCGGCTGGAACCGGGGGATTGGGTTGCCAAAGAAGTGGTGGAACCGGCCTTGAACTGGGAAGTGGCGCTACTGTGGAATGGGCGGTATCTGTCGCAGGCGGCCAGAGCATGGCTGCAGGTTTGTACGGATGTATTGGGTGGGAACTGGCCGGAGCTTGAAGGGGATTTATAGCAGGACTATTTATTAGCCCTTGAATGCTCATCGTGTACTCGACACTAGGCCAAGGCCGGCCCAATCGCATTGAATTGCCATGTACATGCAGGAGCATGTCTTTCTTATGTGATGTCGTTTCGGTTTGGAAGAGCCTGGATTAATGAATAGGCAATCTCTGTAAAGCACCACTACTGCGGCCTGCGGGGGTGCCGGGCTTGACCACTTGCCGACGCTGCGCGTCGGTACCCTTGTCATAAAGACAGGACGGGCGCATTCTGAACTCGCGCGATAGCTCGTCCCCCGGACGAGCTATAAGCGTCGCGCTCAAACAGCAGAATGCTTGCATCCCGCCCTGTCTTTCTGCCCGCGGCAAGTAGTCTGAATCGCCCCGCGCCCCCGCAGGCCGCAGCAGTGGTTTATAGCGTCAGCAAGCATTAAACCAACTTCTAAGCCTGAGACGGTGTATGCAGTGAGGAAGTATTTACATGTAGAGCTGAATCACAAATCAGCATCGGCACATTCAAATTAGAGCAAGATGATCATGATTGGCCACTGCATCAAAAAACATGTGGGCGGGTAGGTGCTTAGTTGCCAGACAAGCAGATCGACTGACAAGTAAACACGAAGAAATAAATGGACAGACAGCCAAATAGACAAGCAGACAGGTAGGTAGGTAGGTAGGTAGGTAGACCAACAGAAAACAAGAAACCCCGCCAATTTAGCGTCCATCAACAGCTAGTTGGCAGGATCATGACCATCTGCTCAGGACACATCACAAACCGCCAGTTGTCTCCACATGGAACATAGGAAATCAAACACCTCTTTTGTTCCACATCCCTGCCAATTTCTCGTACATGAAACGACTGAAAAATCGCGCCATCTCATGCATCGAGCCGCTCAAGCCGTCTGCCCCTGCCTCGGGGCGATTCAGACTGCTTGCCGCGGGCTGTTCTGGAATCCGGGATGCAAGCCCTGTGCTGTTTGAGCGGAACGCTTGTACTTGGTCCGGGGGACCAAGTACGCCGCGAGTTCACAGGGCGCCCGGATTCCAGAACAGACAAGGGCACCGGTGCGCAGCACCGGCAAGTAGTCAAGCCCCGAGGCAGGGGCAGACGGCTTGAGCGGCGTCTTTCCTGAGACGACTTTTCTCAAAGAACGGGATCTATGCTGAAGCATTCCCGATACACAACAACTACTTGTCACCCCACCCACAGACAAAAAAAAGAACCACCCCAAAACAGGGTGGCCCTCTTGAACAGCCAGGTCCAACAATCAGAAATAATTAAGCAGTCACCTTCTCTGCTGCCGGCTCTTCAACTTCAGCCGAACTACGGATCAGGTAATCAAAAGCGCTCAACGCAGCCTTGGCACCTTCACCAGCAGCAATCACGATCTGCTTGAAAGGCACGGTCGTCACATCACCCGCTGCAAACACACCAGCCAGCGAAGTCGCACCGCGAGCATCAACCTCGATCTCGCCATGACGCGACAAACCTACATCGCTGCCCTTCAACCATTCCGTGTTGGGCACCAGACCGATCTGAACAAATACACCATCCAGCTTCAGGCTCTTGGCTTCCTGAGTAGCACGGTCCAGGTAATTCAGACCCACCACCTTGGTGCCATCACCCAGAACTTCAGTGGTCTGAGCCTGCATGATGATCGTCACATTAGGCAAGCTGCGCAGCTTGGTCTGCAAGACCTGGTCAGCACGCAAGGCATCACCGAACTCGATCAAGGTAACGTGCTTGACCAAACCAGCCAGGTCAATTGCCGCCTCAACGCCGGAGTTACCACCGCCAACCACCGCCACATCCTTGCCCTTGAACAAAGGACCATCACAGTGCGGGCAGTACGCCACACCACGGTTACGGTAATCCTGCTCACCAGGCACATTCAGTTCGCGCCAGCGGGCACCAGTAGCCAGAATTACGGACTTGGCTTTGAGCTGAGCACCGCCATCCACATCCACAATGACCTGCTTGCCTTCACGACGAATGCCCTTGGCGCGATGCAGATTCATGATGTCCACATCGTAGGCTTTGACGTGCTGCTCCAGCGCCGTTGCAAACGCAGGACCATTAGTCTCGACCACCGAGATGTAGTTCTCGATCGACATGGTGTCCAGAACCTGGCCACCAAAACGCTCGGCCAATACACCCGTACGAATACCCTTGCGAGCGGCGTACACAGCAGCGGCAGCACCTGCAGGACCACCACCCACAATCAGCACATCAAACTCGTCCTTGGCATTCAAGGCTTCGGCACGAGCCGAGTTATCGCCCGTATCCAGTTTGGCCAGCAACTCTTCAGCACTGGCACGGCCTTGATGGAACATTTCGCCATTCAAGAACACGGCCGGAACCGACATGATGTTGCGCTGCTGAACCTCGTCCTGGAACAGGGCACCGTCAATCGCCACGTGCTTGATACGTGGGTTGATCACGGACATGGCGTTCAAGGCCTGCACCACGTCAGGACAGTTCTGGCACGACAGCGAGAAATACGTTTCAAAAACAAAGTCGCCGGGCAGATTACGGATCTGCTCAATCACAGCGGCATCCAGTTTGATCTCGTGGCCACCCACTTGCAGCAGGGCCAGGATCAAAGAGGTAAATTCGTGTCCCATCGGGATACCCGCAAAGCTCACGCTAATGTCGGTACCGGGACGGTTAATTTTGAAGGAAGGCTTGCGCTCTTGCGCATCCGCATCTTCGCGATAGCTGGTCTTGTCGGACAGACCATCAATTTCTTGCAACAGTTCGCGCAGCTCGACGGACTTGGCGCCAGTATCCAGCGTCGCAACGATCTCGATCGGTTGCGTGATCTTCTCGAGGTATGCCTTCAATTGAGTTTTGATGTTTGCATCTAACATGTGAAACGCCCTTTATCCTGTACTGAACGAAACAACTTGAGGTGCCTGAACCGGTCAGGCACCGGGGTGGCGGCGCAGCGCGCCGACCACCGCTAAAGACCCGTGTTTAAAAGGTCTTAGATCTTGCCAACCAGATCCAGGGAAGGAGTCAGCGTCTTGGCGCCTTCTTCCCATTTAGCTGGGCAAACTTCACCGGGGTGAGCGGCGATGTACTGAGCAGCTTTAACTTTGCGCAGCAGTTCGGAAGCCACACGGCCGATACCGTTGTCGTGGATTTCCAGGACCTTGATTTCGCCTTCTGGGTTCACCACGAACGTACCGCGCAGAGCGATACCTTCCTCTTCGATCAGCACGTCAAAGTTGCGCGACAGCTGATGAGTTGGGTCACCGATCATTGGGTAGTTAACTTTGCTGATGGCTTCCGAAGTGTCGTGCCATGCTTTGTGAGCAAAGTGAGTGTCGGTGGACACCGAGTAAATTTCTACGCCCATTTTCTGGAATTCGGCGTAGTGGTCAGCCAGGTCTTCCAGTTCGGTTGGGCAAACAAACGTGAAGTCGGCTGGGTAGAAAACGAAAACAGCCCACTTACCGGCAACGGTTTCGTTGCTGACTTCGATAAATTTGCCGTTGTGAAAAGCTTGTGCTTTAAAAGGTTTGATGACGGTGTTGATCAAAGACATATTTGCTCCGGTGAGTGATTAATCATTGACAGTAAAGCCATTATAGGAAGCCACTGCCGATTAGTAAAATTGATTAATGCAATAACGTTCATTGCTATTAGCTATCGCGCTTCGCATAAAAACTTCTTTCTATGCGTCGCACAGACTTATGCTAACAGAGCTGGATGACAGTGCAACTATCAGCGTTCAAGCTATAAGGCTACTTCGCTGGCCACGGGGCTGGAGGACTGCTTGGCGTTGAACAAACAACGGGCAAAATCCTGCCAAAACTGCGCATCGTCGCCTAAAGAAACATTAATACGCATATATGTAGATGGTTGCTGTTGCGGGGAAAACAAGGCCCCCGGCACCAATAAATGCCCTGGTCGCCCCAAAGCACGCACCAGACTTTCCGTATCCACACCCGTATCCACCCAGACAAACATGCCCGCCTGGGGTGGTGCGTCCGGCGCCAGGCCTACATGCGCCAATTGCTCCAGGGTTTTATGCCTGTCGGCGTTGGCGTGACGGCGCAACCGCTCCAGGTGTTTGCGATAGGGTCCATCTACCAGCACCCGGTGAATGACCCGCTCACCCAGCTCCGGTGACGTCAGCCCTGCCAGCATTTTCAGATTCACCAAAGACTGCAGCAGTTCAGGAGCTGCTGCCATATACGCCACCCGCAAACCAGCTGCCATGACTTTGGAATAGCCCCCCACCAATGTCACCCGGTTCAGTTGATCCAATTGCGCTAGACGGCAGGCAGGATTGGCGTGCAGCTCGCTATAGGTATCGTCTTCAATAATGTGAAAGTCCCAGGTCTGGGCCAAAGTCAGAATGCTGTGCGCCACCGCCGGACTCAAACTAAAGCCGGTGGGGTTATGCACCACGGTATTCAAAATGACCAGACGTGGACGATGCTCGCGCGCCAGCTGTTCCAGTACCGCCAGGTCCGGGCCATCTGCGCGGCGTGGCACACTCAGCACTCGCACATCCACCACCGCCAGGCGAGCAAACAAGAGATACCAGGCCGGATCTTCCACAACAACCGCATCACCAGGCCGTAGCCAATGGCGCAGAAGCAAATCCAGCGCCTGCGTAACACCACTGCACAATAAAAGCTGCGTATCAGGATCTGCCTGTATGCCGCTATCTTCCAGTTGTCCCGCAATGTGCTGACGCAAGGGCCTGTAGCCATGCGAATGCCCATAGCCCAGCAAGTTGGAGCCGGCGCTACGGCTGACCTGCCGCAAGGCCGCCAGAATCATCTCGTTATCCAGCCACTGACTGGGAATGCCCGCGCTGTCGCTATGCCCCATGAAACTGTTCAACATCCAGTTCACATCTATTTTGCGCGGCTCATTCTTTTCTACATGCAGGGATTCGGAACGCAGGCGTCGAGGGCTGCGCACCCGCACAAAGAAACCGGAACCGGGCCGGGACTCCACCAAGCCCAAGGCCATCAACTTGTCGTACGCGGCCACAACAGTATGCGTACTGACCCCGGCAGACTGCGCCAACCGGCGCACAGAGGGTAAGCGACTGCCGCCCCGATACCTCAAATGCAGGGCCTGCTGCACCCAGGCGACCAGTTGATCGCTAAGTGTCACGTCCGAACCGCGCACGGGCTGCCAATCCAACCATTCCATGATGCTGAGCTCCAAGCGAGAAAACCGACTGTAGCGGAAGTTTGACCAGTACAGCTTGACCGACTGATTGATGAACTGTATCGCAACTGTATTGTTTATTTATTTTAAGCTCAAAGCTGTGATAAACCTATTTCTCATCCGTGGTGATTTTCATGAGCCGCAGCACCAGTCTTCCCATGCCCAGTACCGCCCCAGCATTGCTGGTCTATCTCTACGCTTTTATCGGGGTTACCGTCTTTGCCTTCACCTTGCCCATGACACGGCTGGCGGTACAAAGCTTTGACCCTTGGCTGGTCGGAATGGCACGAGCCAGTATCGCGGGGGTGTTTGCGGCCATCATCTTGCTGGCAACCCGCAGCCGTCGCCCCACTGCGTCGGAATGGCGCGGGATTGCCCTGTCCTGTACGGGTGTAATCGTAGGCTGGCCCGTGTTTTCCTCGATTGCCATGCAGACCGTGCCTTCCTCGCACGGGGCCGTATTGAGCGGGCTGATTCCTTTGGCCACCGCCATTGTTGCCTCCGCCCGCAGCGGTGAACCCTTGAGCCGCCGCTTCTGGATGCTGAGCCTGCTGGGTGCCGTACTGGTGCTGCTCTACGCTTTCTATATCGGTGAGGGCGCCCTGCAAACCGGCGATATCTGGTTGGCTCTGGCGGTATTCATGTCTGGCGTAGGCTATGCCGAAGGGGGGCGTGTTGCCCGTACCCTGGGTGGCTGGCGCACCATCTGCTGGTGCCTGGCAGCCAGCTTGCCGCTGACCATTCCTGCCACCTTGTGGCTGACTTTTCCCATGACAGAAATGCCCTCTTCCCAATCTGTCATGGCTCTGCTCTACCTGGCCCTGTTCTCTTCCTTGCTGGGTTTCTTCCCCTGGTACAAGGCCATGGCCATGGGTGGTGTGGCCCGTATTGGTCAGGTACAACTGGCCCAACCCTTCCTGACCGTACTGATTTCGGCAGTATGGTTACGCGAGCAAGTGGACTTGCTGACCTGGCTGTCCTGCATCGTCATCATCGCCATTATTGCCGCCAGCCGACGGGCCTGAAAACACAATGACAAGGCGGCTAAATACAGCAAGGGCATATTCACCTAACTAATACTTCGTTCCCAGCGAGGGCTCGCGCAAGCACACTGGCTCATCACTTCATGAACCATGTAAAGGCGATAGCGCGGCCCACGTGACTCCGTTTTGAGCAGGGCCGGTACTGGTATTGCCGCAAGGACATCTGATCATGCCCGCCCAAGCCCCTGCCGCGCTTGCCCTGAGCGCCCGGCCACTGATGCTGTGGAAACAGCTGCGCGACGATCTGCAATACATCGCGCTCGAACACACGGATGCCGTTCTGGCCAGTTCTCTGGCTGCGGAAGACATGGTGCTGTTTCATGCCATGTCCATCTACACCCCCGAGTTGCAAACCGTCACCCTGGATACTGGTCGTCTGCACGAAGAGACCTTGCAGCTGGGGCGGGACGTCCAGCAGCACTACGAACGCCCCATCCTGTTTTTTCACCCGAATCCGGACCGGGTGCAGGAACACGTCAGCGCGCATGGCACACATGCTTTTTACGAAAGCGTGGAGCTGCGCAAGGAATGCTGCGCGATCCGTAAGGTGGAGCCACTGCGTCGTGCCTTGCAAGGCCGATCAGCCTGGATTACCGGTCAGCGCCGCGAACAAACAGCCAGCCGCACCGAACTGTCCAGCAAGGAATACGACAGCGTCTTTGGGCTGCAGAAATTCAATCCCTTGATCGAATGGACTCAGGACGATGTCTGGGCCGTGATCCGTGGCTTGAGCATCCCCTACAACCCGCTGCACGACCAGGGCTACCCCTCCATAGGTTGCGAGCCCTGTACGCGCGCCATTCGCCCCGGTGAGGACGTGCGCGCCGGGCGCTGGTGGTGGGAACAGCGCGACAGCCTGGAATGCGGCCTGCATGCCAGCAATCTGAATAGCAGTGTCAACACCTGAAGGAACCCCATGGGCGAACCACTCTCTACCCGTACTCATCTGGACTGGCTGGAAGCCGAGGCCATTTTTATTCTGCGTGAAATCGCGGCTGAAGCTGAAAAACCCGTGCTGCTGTTCTCCGGCGGCAAGGACTCCGCCGTGCTGCTGCAATTGGCCCAGAAAGCCTTTGCGCCCGGCCCGCTGCCGTTTCCCTTGATGCATGTGGACACCGGCCACAACTACCCGGAAGTGATCGAATTTCGGGATCGCCGCGCCGCCGAGCTGAACGCCGAACTGATTGTGCGCAGCGTGGAGGATTCCATCGCGCGCGGCACCGTGGTGCTGCGCAATGAAACCGCCAGCCGCAACGGGGCCCAAGCCGTCACCTTGCTGGAAGCGATTGCCGAATTTGGCTTTGATGCCTGTTTCGGTGGCGCCCGCCGTGACGAGGAAAAAGCCCGCGCCAAAGAGCGCATCGTGTCTTTTCGCGACGAATTCGGCCAATGGGACCCCAAAGCGCAACGCCCCGAGCTGTGGCACTTGTTCAATACCCGTATTCACAAGGGCGAGAACCTGCGCGTATTCCCGATTTCCAACTGGACCGAGCTGGACGTGTGGCAATACATCCAGCGTGAGGCCATTGATCTGCCATCCATCTACTACACCCACTCGCGCGAAGTGGTGGAGCGTCAGGGGCTGATCGTACCCATCACGCCATTGACTCCCTTGCTGGATGGGGAAACCTCTGAATGGCGCGATGTGCGTTTCCGCACCGTAGGCGATATTTCCTGCACCTGCCCGGTGCTCTCTACCGCCGCGTCCGTGCAAGACATTATTGCTGAAACCGCCTTGGCCACCATTACCGAGCGTGGCGCCACCCGCATGGATGACCAGACGTCCGAAGCCTCCATGGAACACCGCAAGAAACAAGGATATTTCTAATGAACACAGTCAATGACGCCTGGCTGCAGGCTGCCGATCAAGGCGTGCTGCGTCTGATTACCGCTGGCTCCGTGGACGACGGAAAATCCACCTTGATTGGCCGCTTGCTGGTAGACAGCCAGGGCGTGTTTGCCGACCAGATTGCGGCCATCCAGCGCTCCAAATACAAGCGTGGCGAGGACGCCGAACCCGATCTGGCCCTGCTGACCGACGGCCTGGAAGCCGAGCGCGAACAAGGCATCACGATTGACGTGGCCTATCGCTACTTCGCGACCCCCAAACGCAAATTCATCGTGGCCGATACCCCCGGTCACGAGCAGTACACCCGCAACATGATTACGGGGGCCTCCACCGCCCAGGCCGCCATTATTCTGATCGATGCGCACCGCGCCAAGGACGGTGAACTGCTGACCCAGACCAAGCGCCACAGCACGGTTGCCAAATTGCTGGGCCTGCGCCATATCGTGGTGGCGGTGAACAAGATGGACCTGGTCGATTGGGACCAAGCCGTGTTCGACCGTATCCATGAAGCCTATCGCCAACTGGCTACCCAGCTGGGGATTGAGCACTTTCACATCATTCCGCTCTCGGCCCTGAAGGGCGAGAACATCACCCGGGCTTCGCCACACACGCCTTGGTATCAAGGTTTGCCACTGCTGCCTTTGCTGGAATCGCTGGATCTGCGCGAGAACATTCAGCGCCCTGCCCGTTTGTTTGTGCAATGGGTGGCGCGTCATGGCGGCAGCCGTGCTGATGGCTTCCGTGGCTACGCCGGTCAGCTCAGTGGCGGCCGTATCCAGGTGGGCGATAGCGTTCAAGTATGGCCTAGCGGAAAAACGGCGGTGATCACACAGCTGTTTCGCGCGGGTACGGAACAAACATCTGTCAGCGACGGGGACGCCGTGACTGTGGCGCTGGATCGTGAACTGGACATTTCACGGGGCGATTTGCTGACACTGGCCCATGAAGAGGTAAGCACCAGCAAACACTTTGATGCGCAGCTGTGCTGGCTGGACGAGCAGGCCTTGAACACCACCCGCTCTTACTGGTTAAAGCAAGGCACGCGCCTTACCCAAGCCAAGGTGCAAGCCGTTCATGCCTTGCGCGATGTACATAGCCTGCAAGAGCAGCAAGCCACTGGCAGCTTATCCCTGAATGATATTGGCCGTGTCAGCCTGGTCAGCCGTGACCCACTGGTGCTGGACGATTATCAGGATCATTCCAGCACGGGCTCTTTCATCCTGATTGACCCCAGCACGAACCAGACCGTGGCTGCTGGTCTGGTCCAGAAGCGCGTATAAAGAACAGCCTGCGGCAGACCCACGTCTTGCCGCAGGCACCGTATAAGATCACGACGCCTCTTGCTGCCTGACAGACCGGCCCCGTGCTGAACTGCGCCTGAGCCTCATTAATGCCGCCAGCACAATACACGCGCTCACACCCAAAGTCATGGCTAACTGATAGCGGTACGCCTCCACCATCGCCATATACACCAGCACCGCCAAGATCAGCACGATGGACAGATAAGTCAGCCAGGGGAAAAACCACATCTTGAATGGCAAATCTATGCCTGAGTTTTCTGCCTGGCGACGCAACAGTAGCTGGGACACAGCAATCACCAAATAAACGATCAGGGCAATCGCACCCGTTGTGGATAGCAAGAACGAAAACACCTGTCCAGGCAAGAGATAGTTCACCAGGCAGCCTGCAAAACCGGCCAAGGTCGATACAAGTACGGCGTTATAAGGCACACCTTTGGACGATACCCTGGCAATACAAGCAGGAGCATCACCACGGACGGACAGGGAATAAATCATTCGAGAGGCCGTATACAAGCCGGAGTTCATGCAGGAAGTCACCGCAATCAGTACCACTACATCCACAACTAGCTTAGCCCCAGGCAAGCGAAGAACTTCCAGCGTGCGCTGAAATGACCCTACCTGCATCAGCCTGGGATCGTCGTAACCGACGATCAGCACAATCAAGGAAATCGACAATACATAAAACAGGGAAATACGGTAGACCACCAGATTGGTCGCCTTACGTATCTTTTCCTGCGGGTTATCAGTTTCGGCGGCGGCAATCGTCACGATCTCCGCCCCAAAAAATGAAAACATCGTAATCAGGATACCCGCCAGCACGGCGCCCATGCCTTGCGGCGCGAAGTTGCTGAACACGGGAATCATCGGCACCTTCCCCCCGTCAACCCAGGGCCAGAAGCCGGTCAGGGCGCAGAGACAGGCCACAATGAACACAATAATGGCCAGCACCTTGATCAAGGCAAACCAGAACTCAAACTCGCCAAAATTCTTGACACTAAACAGATTGGTCATCGACAAGGCGACCATGATGACAATGGAAAACTGCCACGAAGGGATACCCGGCATCCATTGATGCAAGATATAGGCCCCGGCAATGGCTTCAACGGGAATGATCAAGCCCCAGAACCACCAATACAGCCAGCCAATGGAAAATCCCGCCCAGGGCCCGATCGCCCGCGCGGCATAGGTGGAAAATGAGCCACTATCAGGATTGGCGACAGCCATCTCGCCCAACATCCGCATGACCAGCAGCACCAATGCTCCCGTCAAGATATAGGACAGTACCGCTGCCGGCCCGGTCTTCGCGATGGCATTGGCTGATCCAATGAACAGTCCGGCACCAATGATCCCCGCGATAGAGATCATGGACATCTGTCTTGAGTTCAGGCCGTGCGCGAGCGCACCCTGGCCTGCCTGTTCAGGCATGGTCATTATTGTCTCCTCGCTTTTTATTCAATGGCGGGGCAGTTCTGACCCGCCCGGGGCGCCCCGACGATATGCTTCGCTTGCTATAGGCGCACGTCACCCAACAGCCAGGCCCGGCCGATCATCGGCTAGGACCCTCCGTCCGAACGCTCAGGCAGCGTCAAAGGTCAAACTTCACCCCCTGAGCCAATGGCAATTCTCGGGAGTAGTTGATGGTATTGGTCGCCCGGCGCATATAGGCACGCCAGGCATCGGAACCGGACTCGCGCCCCCCGCCGGTTTCCTTGTCCCCACCAAAGGCGCCACCGATCTCCGCCCCGGAAGTACCAATATTGACGTTGGCGATACCGCAGTCCGAACCGCTGGCCGACAGAAACTCCTCAGTTTCACGCAAGTCATTACTGAAAATGGCGGACGACAGGCCTTGCGGAACATCGTTTTGCAGCGCCAGTGCCTCGGACAGGTTCTCATAGCGCAGCACATACAAAATAGGTGCGAAGGCTTCCTGCCGTACCGTATCGGTCTGGCTGTCCATTTCCACGATGGCTGGTCTGACGTAATAGGCCGATGCGAACTCATCCTCCAGCACCCGCTCTCCACCGCTAACCCGCCCCCCTTGAGCACGCGCCGCATCCAGTGCGGTCTGCATCGCCTCAAAAGAGGCCCGATCGACTAAAGGTCCCAGCAGCGTTCCTTCCTGCAACGGATTGCCAATCCTGAGCTTGCCATACACCTGCTTGAGCCGTTCTACCAGTTGCTCACTGACACTACGATGCACAATCAAGCGTCGTGTACTTGTACAGCGCTGCCCCGCCGTCCCGACCGCCGCAAAGACAATCCCCCGGACCGCCAGATCCAGATCCGCATTAGGCGTGACAATAACGGCATTATTGCCCCCCAGTTCCAGCAAAACGCGCCCGAAACGACGCGCCACACGAGGCCCCACTTCCCGACCCATCCGTGTGCTGCCGGTGGCCGACACCAGCGCCACCCGGGGATCATCAACCAGTAGCTCTCCGGCTTCGCGCCCACCAATCAGCACTTGGCTCAGGTGCGCCGGCCCGGCCTCATACCGCGCCATTGCCCGCTCAAAGACAGCCTGGCACGCCAGGGCGGACAAGGGTGTTTTTTCGGAGGGCTTCCAAATCACGGCATCGCCACACACCAAGGCCAGCGCAGTATTCCAGGCCCACACCGCCATGGGAAAATTAAAAGCGGTGATCACCCCGACCACTCCCAATGGATGCCAGGTTTCCAGCATGCGATGACCAGGCCGCTCAGAGGCAATTGTCAAACCGTAGAGCTGTCGGGACAAACCCACCGCAAAGTCGCAGATATCAATCATTTCCTGGACTTCACCCAAGCCCTCACTCGTAATCTTTCCAGCCTCCAGGGAAATCAACTGGCCCAAAGCCTGCTTCTGGGCCCGCAGCTCCTGGCCCAGCAGTCGAACCAGCTCACCTCGTGCCGGCGCAGGCACGGTACGCCACACCTGCCAGGCATCATGGGCACGAGCAATCGCCTTGCTAAGCTCCTCGCTGCTGTGAGGCCGCAGATGGGCCAGAATGCCCCCGTCGATAGGCGAGCGCACCGACATTCCCCCTTGAACATCCAGCGCAGCCGTCACACCCAATTGGGCCAGGGTGGAATGTGCCAGTTCGCTTGTCTGCGTCATGCTTGTGTAAGTCATACCTGTACCCTATAAAAAATGCGGAATATCGGCTTTCAGAAACACGCCCATTCCTTAAAAAAAGTCTGTCCTCAAGACCGACGCCGCCCCTGGGGGCTGCGGGCACCGACAAGATGCGCCAACTGTGCGCCATATTCATAAACTGCCTCCTTCCCAGACTTGCATGGGACCGACTTGAGCGGAGACAGAGGTAAAGGCAGCTCTTCCACCTTGATCCGCCCCAGAACCAGATGCGCCAGCTCACGTCCAAAGACCGTTCCAGGAGCAATGCCACGCCCGTTGTAGCCGCTAAATGACAAGACCTGTCGCCCCAGTTGATGCAGGCGGGGTACGGCATCAGACGTCATGCCTATCCAGCCATACCATTCATAATCAAACTGCACGTGCTTCAAGGCCGGAAACAAGTGCTGCAATGCGCGTTGCGCCCACGCCTTATGTATTGCTTGTCCGCGTCCGCGCAATGCCCCCACACTGCCAAACACCAGGCGACCGGCTTGATCGAAGCGGTACGAGGACAAAACCGAACGCGTATCCCACGCACCCTGCCCCCCCGGCAAAATCTGGGCGCGCAGTGCAGTATCCAGCGGTTGCGTGGCCACATTGAAATAAGGCAGACGCACCAGTTCTGCGGGCAAGGCTGGCCAGATATCGCTGGTATAGGCATTGGTCGCCACAATGACCCAAGGTGCCAGCACCTCCCCATCCTGCGTTTGCAACACCCAGTGCGTGCGACCATCCTCAACCCGCCTGACGGCACTTTGCTCGCAAATGCGGGCCCCCGCCGTGATCGCTGCCCGCGCCAGTCCTCGAACATAGGCTAAAGGCTGGAGCGTGCCCGCGCGCCGGTCCAGCAAGGCACCCGCATAGGCGGTGGTTCCCGTTGCCGCCGTAGCCTGTGTGTGATCGAGCAACTCCACCGGCGCCCCGAGAGCTTGCCATTGCTGCCAACGCTTCCGGATGTTGCGAAGGCCACCCGCGCCGACCGCGCAGTGCAAAGTACCATTCTGCACGGCCTGACAATCAATCCGGTGTTGGGCTACCAATTCATACACAGCAGCCGGCGCCCCGCTTAACAAGTGCAATAGGCGGTCCCCGTAATAAGAACCCAATGTTTTGAGCAGCGTCTCTGGCTCAATCCACAAGCCAGCATTGACCAGCCCCACATTTCGTCCCGATCCACCAAAGCCGATCTGCGCCCCTTCCAGGACCACTACCCGCGCTCCAGCCTGTGCCAGATTCAGGGCCGCGGACAAGCCGGTAAACCCAGCGCCAATAACCGCAACATCCGCTTGGACTTGGCCTTGTAAACGCTCGCAGACCAGAGGGGCTGGAGCTGATGCCTGCCAGAGTCCATGGCTGCGCCCGTCCGCGTTCATGACCTCGACTCCGCCAGAAAACGTTGCTGCAAGGCGTGCTCGGAACGCATCTGAGCAGCCCGGTAAAGTTCAATTTCATCCAGCACGGGGCCACCCAGATCGCGTTCAAACTCAGACCGAGCCGCTTGCGATACATAGTTTCTCTGTTCAGCATCCCCCAAGTTGGACTGGAAAATCCCCGCCGCGCTAACTGGCAGAAAATCCTCGTAAGTAATGGGGGTCAATGCGACTACGCCGCGCTTGATCAAATCAGGCAGGTTCCAGGGCCGGCCGGCAGCCAGTTCCTGCTGCCAGATAGCAGGATCCCGTGGTTCAAACCGAAAAAAAGCCAGCCCACGCTCGTACATTTCATCGCTGTCATCTGGAAACTGAGCAAACACGTGCTGGAGACGTTCGGCATACGTCTGTGTAGTAGCGGCTTGCTGCCCGGCATCTCTGGCTTGAGCCAACAAGGAGTCATAAAGTGCCCGGCCCGCCTGGGTCAAAGCCACGCCACGTTGCTCTATCTCACCAAAACGTGCGGTATGAGACCCTACCCTGGCTTGACCGGCAAACTCAATCTCCTCCTCCAAGGCTTTGAAACTGGTTTGGCGCAACAAGATGGGATGGCGCCTGCGCGGTGGGCCTTCAATCAGTTCTTTGGCAGGGATCCCCCATTGGGGCATGGCCTCTTGTACCGCATCAATATCCAGGGTTCTGGGAGTCAGGTGATTGATATGGGGGCCCTTGAAACAAACAATATCGGCCACCAGACGATGGGCCTCATGCAACTTGCGATACGTGTCCTGATCGACAGTCGCCTGGCGATGCCAGCGAAAAACAGTGGTGGCGGCAGCCACAAACTCCGTGACCTGCAGTTCGGTCAGGCCACCAGACATGTGCGCCTGTTCCGCCAACTCCAGCAACCCTGAGGGAAAAATAGTCCGTTGCGATAAGATTGCAGCTGCCTGCGCTCGCAGATTCGCATCCTCTATCAGCTCCAGTCTGAGCAGAGAGGTGAACACCCGGAAGGGATTGGTTTGTAACGCATGGTCGTCCACAGGGCGAAACGCGGTGGAGTGGACGGGTACACCCGCCACCGACAGATCGTAATAACCAACGGGATACATACCCATGACAGCAAAAATCTTTGCAATCCCTTTGAGCTCCGCCGCTGTACCAACCCGAATGGCGCCATGGCGCTCCACATCCAGACGGGTCAGCTCCGACTGCTGCTGCAAGGCGCTGCGTAATGCTGGGTCATGCTTGAGCACACTGGCATTGATCTCGTGCACCAGGCTCAACAAGGCCCCGTACTGTGGCACCTCCTGCTGATACATGGCCGACATGGCGCCTGAGAAACGGGAACGGATTTCGTCCTTAGAAACAAAAACAGAGGTGTCCATAGAACCGCCAGCAAATTGCATGACCTGTCGACAAGGCAAGGTCAGTCCATTAATGAATCACTTCCGTGTACTCGTATGCACTCCTTCACACCACAGCCAGCGGAAGCCCGTCATCTTATAAGCCTGAAATACTTAGCAAACTTGCACCTCATTCTGTGAGCAGTGGCAAGAGGGGTCAAACGATGATTCCAACTCAAGTCATTCCTAAATAGAATGACTAAACGTTTTCCCTTAGCAAACCAGCATGTCCATTCCCAAACGTTTTCTTCCTCCCATGCACGTCCTGATTGCCTTTGAAGCCGCCGCACGGCTGGGCAGCTTCACGGCAGCAGCGGGCGAGCTGAATCTGACCCAAAGCGCCGTCAGCAGACAGATCAGACTGCTGGAAGAAATATTGGGCGCGGAACTTTTCGTCAGAGAACGCCAGACGGTTCGTTTGACTCAGGCGGGTAGCACTTACGCCCAAGAGCTAAGCGATGCTCTTCGACGCATTGCCAACGCCACCCTGGGGTTCAAAGCCAATCCGCATGGCGGAACGCTGAACCTGGCCATCCTGCCCACGTTCGGGACTCGTTGGCTTGCCCCCCGGCTGCCAGAGTTTGTGGCTGCATACCCCGGCATCACCATTAACCTGCTGACGCGCCTGCAACCGTTTGACTTTCAAATGGAAAATGTGGATGCCGCCATCCATTACGGCCTGCCCGACTGGCCGGGGGCGAATCTGGATTTTCTGATGTCAGAAACCGTGGTACCTGCCTGCAGTTCCGCCCTTCGCGAGCACTATCAGTTCCAGACAGCAGCTGACTTGCTCAAGGCACCTTTACTGCATCTGGTCTCAAGGCCCGATGCCTGGGAGCGTTGGTTCAACGCCAACGGCGTGGAGAACGTGCATATTCACGGCATGCTGCTTGACCAGTTTGCGCTGATTACACAAGCAGCTATTTCCAACCTTGGGATTGCCTTACTGCCCACATTTCTGTTCAAACAGGAGCTCAGTCGCGGAGACTTGGTTCTGGCTCTGGACTCGCCCTGCCTGAACACGGAGGCTTACTACCTGGCCTGTCCGACGGGACGCTGCGACTACCCACCATTGATCGCATTTCGACAATGGCTACAAGCGGAAATAACGCGGGAACGCGCCCCGGACTGAGGCCGGGGCTTCAAACCGCCACGGTAGCGCTATGACTTTTTCCTCACCAAGGCGAGAGACTGCTCGGCTATGACCCGCTCTTCGTTGGTGGGAATGACCAGGACCTTGACCCGACTGTCGCCTGTCGAAATGACGGTTTCCCCTGCCTGATTGCGAACCGGATCAATCTCCACCCCCATCCACTCCAGGTGCCTGGCGATGCCTGCCCGAATAGACGGGCTGTGCTCGCCAATCCCCGCCGTGAACACCAAGGTGTCCAGCCCCTTCAAGGCCACGCACAAGCCCGCCAGATTCTCTGCCGTGTGATAGCAGAAGTACTGCACCGCCAGCTTGGCACGAGGGTCATCGGAAGCCTCCAGCGCTCGCATATCCGCTTGATCGCCGGACAAGCCTTTCAGCCCGGATTGGGTGTAGAGCACGGACTGGATCTCATCGTGCTCCATTCCCTGCTCCAGCATCCACAGCACGACACCGGCATCCAGACGCCCCGGACGAGTCCCCATAGGCAAGCCGTCCAGCGCCGTAAAGCCCATGGTGGTATGAACGCTGCGGCCTTCTTGCAAGGCGCAAGCCGATGCACCTGAGCCCAGGTGAGCAACGACGACGCGCCCGTCAGCCAATTCGGGAATTTCGCGACGCAGGTGCTGGGAAATATAGTGATAGGAGAGGCCGTGGAAACCGTAGCGGCGCACGCCCTGTTCAAAGAACCGACCAGGCAATGCAAAGTGCTGCAAATGCGGGGCATGTCCTTGATGGAAGGCCGTATCCAGACACGCTACCTGGAAGATTTCCGGGTAGTGCTCGAAGATCACGCGAACAGGAGCCAGATTGTTCTGCTGATGCAGTGGTGCCAAAGGTGACAGGCTGTCCAGATACTCCAGCACCTGCGGGGTCAAGGGTACGCTGCTGTCGTAGCGGGCGCCCCCGTGCACGATACGGTGGCCAACCGCAATAGGTCGACCATCCACATGCTCCAGCAGCCAGCGCGCCACCAAAGCCTGAGCTGTATGCAGGTCCTTGGCCTGCTCGCCATCCAGGTCCTGCTTGACCATGGATTGGCCCTGGGCATCTTTAACTTTGAACGCTGGCTGGCTACTGCCAATGCCCGAAACCTGACCGCCAAACTCAAAATCCAGATGGTCGCCCGGCTGGACCTTGTACATGTGAAACTTCAGGCTGGAGCTGCCTGCGTTAATGACCAGAATCTGCTCGCTCATTAGTGCGCAGCCTCCACAGCAACTTTACGTTCCAGATAACCCGCGTAAAGGCTGGCAACCGCACAAGAGGCCATGCGGGTCTGGGCGCTATCGGCTCGGCTGGTCAAAATGATAGGCACACGAGCCCCCATCACGATACCGGCAGCCTGGGCGCCGGACAGGAAGGTCAGGTTTTTGGCCAGCATATTGCCGGCCTCCAGATCAGGGGCCACCAGAATCTGCGCCTTGCCCGCAACGGGCGACACAATTCCTTTGATGCGCGCCGCCTCGGGGCTGATAGCGTTATCCAGCGCCAAGGGGCCGTCCAGCACACCGCCCGTAATCTGGCCGCGATCAGCCATCTTGCACAAGGCCGCCGCTTCCAGCGTGGTCGGGATTTTTTCGGTCACTTGTTCGACCGCAGACAGGATGGCGACCAACGGTTTACCCAAGCCCAGGCCGTGGTGCAGATCAATGGCATTTTGCACAATATCCGCCTTGGTGCTCAGATCGGGGAAAATATTGATAGCGCCGTCCGTCACAAACAAGGGTTCCGGATAGCTGGGCACATCCATGATGAAAACATGACTCAAACGGCGACCAGTCCGCAAGCCCTTGCCCTGGGTGCACAGCACGGCCTGAATCAGTTCATCCGTATGCAGGCTGCCTTTCATCAGCAACTGGGCACGTCCGGCCAGCACTTCCTCGACGGCTCGCTCTGCCGAGGCATGGCTGTGGGGGGTATCAATCAAGGTGACCCCTTCCAGGCTTAAACCATGCTCTGCCGCTACGGAATGCAAACGGGCCTGCGGGCCAACCAGCACGATCTCGAACAGGCCTTGGGCCCGTGCCTGCAAGGCGGCTCCAAGGGACACATCATCGCAGGGATGAGCCACCACACAAATTCGACTGTGCTCTTTGCGAGCTTGCTCGATCAATCGGGAATAATGACTGGAAGGCCCAGTGCGATCCACGGCGGCCGTATCCGGGCCAGCAGGGTGATTCATGATAGAAGACTCCTTGGAGATGAACGAAGGCTAACCCAACACTAAACCATTTATCCAAGCGTGTGTCTTTGATTGCGAACAGGGAAACTTCAATATTTCGCCCTTTATTCTTTCCAGACCATGAAGAATGAAACATAAAGATTAAATATTAAAAAAAATCCGGTTTAGCCAAATGCAAACCGGATTTTTATTTCTGTGGTGGCGTATTCGTCCCGAACCACCGCAATCTGAGCGTATCCAGGATCGGCCACCCAGGTTTAATTAAAGGCCAAGATCACTCAAACCCGGATGCTCATCGGGGCGCCGCCCCAAGGGCCAACGGAACTTGCGTTCGGATTCTGTAATTGCCACATCATTAATGCTGGCATGGCGCACCGCCATATAGCCATGCTCGTCAAATTCCCAATTTTCATTTCCGTAACTGCGCCACCACTGACCGTATTCATCTTGCCATTCATAAGCAAAGCGCACGGCAATTCTATTTTCATGCCAGGCCCAGATTTCTTTAATCAAGCGGTATTCACGCTCTTTTTGCCATTTGCGTTCTAAAAAAGATTGAACCTGATCTCGCCCCTGCGGAAACTCGCTGCGATTGCGCCAGCGCGTATCCACGGTATATGCCTGCGAAACCTTGACCGGGTCACGACTATTCCAGGCATCCTCGGCGGCACGCACTTTCTGGCGGGCACTCTCCAGATCGAAAGGTGGCAAGGGAGGACGTGTATCCATAGTGATCTCCTAGAAAACAAGCGTGGACCAGACAGTCTAGCGGCAAAACGTAAGCAGTCTCTTACTGGCCGGTATCGGCCCAGGCTGCCCGTTCAAATCCCGCGACCAGAAAATCGATAAAAGCTTGCACACGAGCCGAGCGCGAGCGGCCCGGAGGCGTCAGCAGATGCAAGGTCAGGCTGGGCAAATCCCATTGCGGTAACACGATTTCCAACTGGCCTTGCTCGACCATATCGCCCAGCAGGAATTGAGGCAGCACGCTAAGCCCCAGGCCCTCAAGCAAGGGTGGGATCAGGGCCTGGGCATTGTTGACTTGCAAAGCACAGGGCACGGTTTGGGAGTAATACTCCTGCCCTTGCTGAAAGCGCCAGACACTGCCGCGTCGCTCGTAGGCGTAGCGCAGGCTCATGTGCTGAGCCAGGTCGCTGGGGTGTGAGGGTCTGCCGTACTTGGCCAGGTAACTGGGGGCGGCAACCAGCCGCAGGCGCAAATTGCACAGACGGCGCACCAGAAGGCTGGAATCATCCATGGTCGAGATACGCAAGGCCATGTCGAAACCTTGTTCCACGATGTTGACCTGAGCGTCGTTAAAGTGCAGATCCAGCAGCACGGCCGGGTGCTTTTCCATGAAAGCGGGCAGTAAAGGGGCCAGATGCTCCAGCCCGAAGGACATGGGGGCAGCAATCTTGATACGTCCCTGCAGGCTTTCTTTCTGGTCGCGTGCCAGGGCTTCCGCGTTCTGTCCGGCAGCCAGAACGGCTTGGGCCTGTTCCAGGCTGGCCTGCCCGGTTTCTGTCAGGGACAGGCGTCGGGAGGTACGGTGGAACAGGGACACATGCAGCTGTTTTTCCAGCCGGGTGATTGCCTTGGAGACAGTAGGTTGTGACAGGCCCAGAACTTCGGCTGCCTGGGCAAAGGAGCCGGTTTCCGCCACAGTGGCAAAGATAGCCCAGGCTTGTAGATCCGGTAATGTTTTCACGTCGTTTTTGGAATGAATTCTATGCTATTGATTCTATTTTATTCAATCAGCAAGACGCCTAGAATTCTTTTTAGTATCCAATATTAAGGAGCGCATCATGATTGAACATCGGCCTTTTAATGAACTGGGCGGCGCCAACCACGGCTGGCTGGACGCCAAGCACCATTTTTCTTTTGCTAATTACTACGATCCCGCTCGCATGAGCTGGGGTGCCCTGCGTGTCTGGAATGACGACACGATTGCGTCCAACACCGGGTTTCCACCTCACGATCATGCCGATATGGAGATCATTACGTATGTGCGTGAAGGGGCGATCAGCCACCAGGACAGTTTGGGCAATAAGGGGCGTACTGAAGCCGGTGATGTGCAGGTGATGAGTGCCGGCACGGGTATTCGCCATGCGGAGTACAACCTGGAAAGCGGGACGACACGGATCTTCCAGATCTGGATTCAGCCAGAGCGTCGTGGTTTACCGCCAGCCTGGGGGGCCAAGCCTTTCCCCAAGGATGGGCGTTCGGGGCAGTTTGTCGCCCTGGCCAGTGGTTTTGAGGGTGACGCAGAGGCTTTGCCGATTCGTGCCCAGGCCCGTGTGCTGGGAGCGACCTTGAAGAAAGGTCAAAGCACGACTCTGTCTTTGCCTGCCGAGCATATGGCTTATCTGGTGCCTGCCACAGGGCGGGTTTCGGTAAATGGTCTGGAGTTGAATGCCCGTGATGGGGCGGCGATTCGCAATGAAACGACGCTGGAAGTTCAGGCGCTGGAGGATGCTGAGCTGGTGCTGGTTGAGACGGCGCAGTAATTGCGGACGGGCTGTTTTGAAGATGGGGGGAGGCCGTTTGAGCGCTCCCCCGCTTCTTTTTGCTGTTCTGGTGCTCTGAAAATAAACGCAGGTAAGAGAAGATACATGTCTTTTTAAGGTCATATGTCAGCTCGGAAATTAAACAACCCAATAGAACGCTTGGGTTGCCTTGCCGTTTGCTGGCGTAATGTTGTTTGTTCAGTACTCCACCTTGGCAGAAAGACGCCACTTGGAGCCCTGCCTGGGTGTCCGGGCTGAGCACTTGCCGGTGCTGCGCACCGGTGCCCTTGTCAGGAGATAGCTACGGGCGCACCCTGAACTCCCGGGGTGGTTCGTCCCCCGGACGAACCACAAGCGCCCCGGTCAAACAACAGGGCGCTTGCACCCCTACGCTATCTCCTGACCGCGGCAAGTCCTCCGAATCGCCCCGACACCCAGGCAGGGCTCCAAGTGGCTGGCATCGTGAGCAATTTGAGGGCGAAACGTAACTGTAATGCCGCTCTATGAGCTAATTGATGATGGATTCAGGGGTATTTTTCGTGGCTCAATTTCCTGCCATGAAAAATACAGTTGGAGGTGGGCTGTCTCAACTGTCTGTTTTCGGTGTGGTTTTGAAAAGTATTCCTGATTTTTTGTTTAGCTTAGGTAAACAATCCTTCCCCTTGTCTGTCCTTCTCATTCTGCGCAGCCTTCCCTTAACGGAAACCGGCTCATAAAGCAGATCAAAACTTCCTCTTTTCTCTGATTAAACTGTTTGTTCTCAATCGATAAGCGTCTGCCCTGCAGCAATATCGTTACAATTGTTGTAACGCCAGTTTTCAACTCTTCTTAATGCACGCGAACACACCGTGTCCTCTCCGAACCAGTATTTCGTTCTGATCGTCCCTGCCTGCGCGGCATTGCTGGGCATCGCGATGATTTACTGCTGGAGCCGTCTACGCGATCACCGTTACCTGCTCTGGATTGCCTCGGGGTATATCTCCACGGCTATTCCTATGGGGATCCATAGCCTGATGCCCAATGAGCAACTCGCCCGCTGGACTCTGCCCTTGTCGGCTATGTATTTATATGGTGTCTGGGCCTTGTCTCATGGGGTCGCTTTGCGTTTTGGCGGACGTGCTCATCCCAGATTGGCTGGGGCAATCGTCCTCGTCACGCTGGGGCTGCTTTTTTATTTTTCCCAGATTGATGATGATCTCTGGCTGCGTTTACAAATTCTGAACTGGGGCCTGGCCTTGTTGGTTGCTTTGCCCATCAAGTCGATCTTGTCCGGCAGGTCACGCACGATTCCTTTGGCAACGCTGTTGCGGGCCTCTTACCTGACGGCCTTGCTCTATGCCTTTGTTCGTGTATTTGCGCTGGCCACGTTGATCCCTCACGAGATGCAGCCAGAGCTGACCCGCTCCGGTTTATGGCTCTTGATGCTGGCAACCAATATGTTCATCAGCATCTGGGTAGCGCTGGCTATTTTGACCAGCACCGCCATGTCGATTGTGCAGACGCTGGATCATGAGCGCAGCCGGGACCCTTTAACCCGTTTGTTGAATCGTCGTGCATTTTTCGAGCAGGTTAAAAAACGCCTGGAGCTGTATGGTCATAGTGGTTGGGCGGTCATGACGTGCGATCTGGACCACTTCAAGATGGTCAATGACACCTGGGGCCATGCAGCGGGCGATCGGGCCTTGAAGGAGTTCGGGGCCTTACTGGCTCGCACGGTTCGCCAGGACGATTTGGCAGCCCGCTTTGGGGGCGAGGAGTTTGTCTTGCTGATACGCAGTACCAGCTTGCATACCGCCGTGCTGGTTGCCGAGCGTTTGCGCAGCAGTGTGATGAATCTGCATATCCCCGCCACGGCGCATACGCTGACGGCCAGTTTCGGTGTGGTTCAGCTAAACAGCAATGGCGACATCAAGCAGGCCATTGAGCAAGCTGACCGGCTTTTGTACGAAGCCAAGCATGCTGGCCGCAACAAGGTCGTTTGGAAGGCGTCCTGAGTTATTCCTCCTGCTTGCTGATACCCTTACAGTCTCTTTTTTCAAGACAGCCCCGTTAGAGGCTGATTGATAGGACTATCACAGCAAAAGCCGGGGGCGTTCACGCCTCCCCAGGAGACCCCATGTCACTTACCGAACTTAGCGCCAGCGAACTGCTGGCAGGTCTGGAAAAAAGCCAGTTCAGCGCCCGTGAGATTGCCGACGAGCTGCTCAAGCAATCACAAGAAATGGCCCATTTGGGCGGTCTGGCACATTTGGATTCAGCGCTGTTTTACCAGCAGGCCGATCAGTCTGACGCACGCCGCGCCCGTGGCGAAGCCTTGGCGCTGGACGGCGTGCCTTTGGTGATGAAAGACAACCTGAACACCACGGACATGCCCACCACGTCCAGCACCGGCGCCCTGCAAGGTCGCGTGCCGCTGAAAGATGCAGATGTAGTCGCACAATTGCGCAAGGCCGGTGCCGTGCTGCCCGCCAAGTCCGTGATGCACGAACTGGCTTTTGGGATTACGACCAATAACGCCACTACGGGCCCCAGTCGCAACCCTTATGATCCAAGTCGTATTCCCGGCGGCTCTTCCGGTGGCACTGCAACGGTTGTGGCAGCTCGTCAGTTTCCAGCTGGCTTGGGCACGGATACGGGCGCTTCGGTGCGTTTACCTGCCGCGCTTTGCGGCCTGTACGGTTTCCGTCCTACAGTGGGCCGTTATTCGGGCCAGGGCATTGTGCCCTTGTCCCCTACCCGCGATACAGCAGGCCCCATGACTCGCAGTCTGGCTGACATCAGCTTGCTGGACAGCCTGCTCTGCCAGAAGACCCCTACTGTGATTGCCACTCCTTCCTTGAAGGAACTGCGTCTGGGCGTACCCCGTGACAGCTTCTGGAAAGATATGGATGCCGGTGTGGCCGACGTGACCCTGGCATTTCTGGATGATTTGCAAAAAGCCGGTGTCACGCTGGTCGATGTAGACCTGTCTCCGGTTCTGAAGATCAATGCCCGCGTCGGCATGCCGATTGTGCTGTATGAAACCTTGCAGAACCTGCCTTTGTACCTGGCCGAAAACAAGTACGACATTAGCTTGGACGAGTTGATTGCGGGCATTCACAGCCCCGATGTGAAAGAGATTTTCGACGCCATTACGGGCGACTACACCATCAGCCAGGAAGCCTACGAAGAAGCGCTGAATGTAGACCGCCCCCTGATGCAACAGGCCTATGCGGACCTGCTGCGCCAGTCCAATGTCAGTGGCTTGATCTTCCCGACCAGCCCGCTGACCGCCTGCCCGATTGGCGATGATGAAAGCACCATGATGAACGGCAAGGCAGTGCCTACCTTCAACACCTACATCTCGCGTACCGACTTGGGTTCGAACCTGGGCGCACCGGGCATTTCCCTGCCTATCGGTCTGTCGGGCGGTTTGCCGGTGGGGATGCTGATTGAAGCGGGTATCGGTGCAGATGATCAGTTGCTGGCTCTTTGCCGGGCGATTGATCCTTTACTGCCAACGACACCGGCACCGGATTTGAGCAAACGGGCATAAACGACGTAAAGACGGATTAAGCAATCTGCAGGCTACTGCACCAGGCTGAATAATTCGCCACATTCAAATGCCATCAGCCCAACAAGAAACAGGCCGAATTCCTAGGGAAATCGGCCTGTTTTTTTGATGAGGCTCCTCACGAAGGCGTCATGCGCCCGGGTCCGTATTACCGCCAAACCGCCGACGCAACATCTGCACCAACCAGCCGTGATGCTCACACAGAGCAGACTGACGAGCCTTGAAAACCAAACTCACTACTGTTTTTTAACACAGCATAAAATGGCGCACTGAAACTCCCGCCCGCACGGCAACACCCCAACCTCACGGCCAGCACACACCATGAATACACAGATTCTTTTATTGCGCGGCCTCATGCCTACCGGCAAGAACAAGCTGGGCGGAGATATTCAGGTTATCGCCCGAACACCGGCTTATTTCATGCGGATGATGGCGAACAATCCTTTCAAGGACGAAAGCCCCAGCCAGCTATATTTCACCCTGCTGCGCTCCCCAGCAGACAGCGCCTTACTCCATGCCTTCCACGCCCTGGAACACGCACCGGATCAGGTCCGCATCATTGATGACATCGTCTATATAGTGTGCGCAACCCGGTATCGAGACCTGAAAGCCAACAATAATTTCATCGAGAGAAAGCTCAAGGTCGTTGCGACGACACGCAACTTCACCACCATGAGCAAGCTGATCGCCTTGAGTACGGGTAATGAAATAATGATGAACCCCTCAAGCTAAGGCCTGTCGAGCCAGATCTGCAACGGCCAACTCTTTATTGGCCTCGGTGCGCAATCCATCCTCCAGAAACCAGGCAGCTGACAAGGCCGCATGCGCCATCACCCATCTGAGCAAGCGTTGACGCTCCAGTCCTGCAACCTCGATGACTACCGACAACTGCCGTGCAAAGCGCGCTGGATCAGTGCTCGTTTTAAGATCAGGGTTGCACAGCACATTTACGTAGTCGTAATAGCGCTCACCAGTGACGCGCTTGGGATCTATTGCCAGCCATCCACGCTGATCGAAATCAAGAATGTTGCTATGGTGCGCATCCCCGTGCAGAACGACCTGATCACGCTGATCTCGCAGCAGCTCATTGGCCACTAGTGCGCATTCAGCCATCAGACCGCCCTCTTGCTGCGCCATCGGTGCCAGCGATTCAAAAAAATCGCTCAGGGGGCGCAAATTGTCAGGTGGGGCCGAAGGTCGGTTTGAATGCAATTGTTCAAGGGCACGGCAGATACAGGTCGTCGCTGCATCATCTTCTCCTTCTAAAGCCATGCGCAATAAGTCCCTGGAGCCCGTTGCACGCTCCATCAGCAACGCTCCAGAGCCTGGGTCCAGCGCATATACATGCGCCGCGCCATCGCCAGCCCACCATTGCAGCACTTGGCCGCCGATACGCTCATCAAGATCTCGTGTGATTTTGATCATCGCCGGCTGCCCCTCCAACTTTCCGGTCAGCCGCACGGGCATCAGATCGCTGGTCGCAGTGCTGAAAGGCTTGCCAGCGGCCTGAGCCCCCCAGCGTTGGAGAAAGACATTGAATAGGTTGAAGTTGGACATTGCGCTGGTTTTCGTGGAAATCTCTTTAGACAAAAGAAAGCCTGGCGTTCGATCATGCCCGACCGCTCATGATCGAAAGCGCCCAGCTTAACTGAGCTTGCCTTATGAATGTGAGCCCAAGTCCAGACACGCACCAGAACCCGGCGTTTCTCTCCCCCTACTTCACGCCCCAGGACAAATATGTAACAGCCTGACCCTGGTGCTCTTGAAATTAGAAAAGTCGTCCCTATAATTAGCACTCGAAGGGGTTGAGTGCTAAAACGCCTCGCCCCCACAATCGGACCAACAACTAAAGTCATCTTTAAACAGGAGTTTCTCCATGGCACTGCGTCCTTTGAACGATCGTGTGATCGTCAAGCGTCTGGACAACGAACGCACCACCGCTTCCGGTATCGTTATCCCCGAGAGCGCGACTGAAAAGCCCGATCAAGGCGAAATCCTGGCCGTTGGCCCCGGTAAGAAAACCGAGGACGGCAAGGTTCTGGCGCTGGATCTGAAGGTCGGCGACAAAGTTCTGTTTGGCAAATACTCCGGCCAGGCCGTCAAGATCGACGGCGAAGAGCTGCTGGTGATCCGCGAAGAAGAAATCTTCGCCGTGATCGAATAAGTACCGCCAACGAAAATTCAATAGGATTCAAACCATGACCGCAAAACAAGTTTACTTCGGCGACGACGCACGTACCCGCATCGTACGCGGCGTCAATATTCTGGCTAACGCTGTTAAGACCACCATGGGCCCCAAAGGCCGTAACGTTGTTCTGGACCGCTCTTTCGGCGCTCCTACCGTTACTAAAGACGGTGTGTCCGTTGCCAAAGAAATCGAACTGAAAGACAAGTTCGAGAACATCGGTGCTCAACTGGTTAAAGAAGTTGCTTCCAAGACTTCCGACAACGCCGGTGACGGTACTACTACCGCTACTGTGCTGGCCCAAGCCATCGTTGAAGAAGGCCTGAAGTTTGTTGCCGCTGGCATCAACCCAATGGACCTGAAGCGCGGTATCGACAAGGCCGTTGGCGTTGTGGTTGACGAACTGCGTCAACTGTCCCGTCCTTGCACCACCAGCAAAGAAATTGCTCAGGTCGGTTCCATTTCCGCCAACAGCGACCACTCCATTGGTGAGATCATCGCCAATGCCATGGACAAAGTGGGCAAAGAAGGCGTGATTACCGTTGAAGACGGCAAATCCCTGGAAAACGAACTGGACGTGGTCGAAGGTATGCAGTTTGACCGCGGCTACCTGTCCCCTTACTTCATCAACAACGCTGACAAGCAAGTTGCTGTTCTGGACGATCCGTTTGTTCTGATTTTCGACAAGAAAATCTCCAACATCCGTGACCTGCTGCCCGTACTGGAGCAAGTTGCCAAGACCAGCCGTCCTTTGCTGATCGTTGCTGAAGACGTGGAAGGCGAAGCCCTGGCTACTCTGGTTGTGAACAACATCCGTGGCATTCTGAAGACTACCGCCGTTAAAGCTCCTGGCTTTGGCGATCGTCGCAAAGCCATGCTGGAAGACATCGCTATCCTGACTGGCGGTACCGTGATCTCCGAAGAAACCGGTATGTCCCTGGAAAAAGCGACTCTGGACGACCTGGGTCAGGCCAAGCGCATTGAAGTGGCCAAAGAAAACACCACGATCATCGACGGCGCTGGCAACGGCACCGACATCGAAGCTCGCGTGAAACAAATCCGCGTTCAGATCGACGAGTCCACTTCCGACTACGACCGTGAAAAACTGCAAGAGCGCGTGGCCAAGCTGGCTGGCGGTGTTGCCGTGATTCGCGTTGGCGCTGCCACCGAAGTCGAAATGAAAGAGAAGAAAGCCCGCGTTGAAGACGCCCTGCACGCTACTCGCGCAGCCGTCGAAGAAGGTATCGTTCCTGGCGGTGGCGTTGCACTGATTCGTGCCCGCGCAGCTGTTGCCCAACTGAAAGGCGACAACACCGACCAAGACGCCGGTATCAAGCTGATCCTGCGTGCTATCGAAGCTCCTTTGCGCACCATCGTTTCCAACGCCGGCGAAGAAGCCAGCGTGGTTGTTAACCAAGTGGCCAGCGGCACCGGCACCTACGGTTACAACGCTGCTACTGGCGAATACGGTGACCTGGTCGAGCAAGGCGTTCTGGACCCAACCAAGGTGACTCGCACTGCCCTGCAAAACGCAGCTTCGATCGCCAGCCTGTTGCTGACCACCGAAGTGGCCGTGACCGAAATCGTGGAAGACAAACCTGCTCCAGCCATGCCTGACATGGGTGGCATGGGCGGCATGGGTGGTATGGGCGGCTTCTAAGCCTCTTATCAGCACCCCGATCCGGGCGGAAATTGATCACTTCTGCCCTGATCGCCACGCTTTTAGTACAAAAACCGGATGGATTTTTCCATCCGGTTTTTTTTCGCCCAAGCAAACCCCTATAATCAGGGCACTTCAATCTGCAGCGTCCTTCATGTCAGACTCTCCATTCAAAAGCAAAGGCGGTGTTGGCCGCCTGTTCAATGCCCTGCGCTACTCCAGCCAGGGCCTGGCCGCTGCCCTGCGCCATGAAGCTGCCTTTCGCCAGGAACTGGCGCTGGCTGTCATCCTGACGCCACTGGCATTCTGGCTGGGACAAACCCCGGCAGAGATTCTGGTCCTGCTGGGCACACTAGTCTTTGTGCTGGTGGTGGAGCTGCTGAACTCGGCCCTGGAGGCCCTGGCCGACACGATTACCCTGGAGCACCACCCCTTGATCGGGCGGGCCAAGGATCTGGCCAGTGCTGCCGTGCTGCTGTCCCTTATTTTTGCTGGTGCCGTCTGGCTCAGCTTTTTGTATAGCCGTTTACTTTCCTGATTCCCATGACATTCATAGAAAAACTGAACCGTGCCTGGACGGACAACCAATCCATGCTGATGGTGGGTCTGGACCCAGACCCTGCCCGCCTGCCTTTGGAGCTGGCCAGCAAACCCGGCGCGATTTATGAGTTCTGCAAAGCGATTGTGGACGTCACCGCCGACTACACCTGCGGCATCAAGCCACAGATTGCCTACTTTGCCGCTCAGGGTGCCGAGGATCAGTTGCAAGACCTGTGCGACTACATTCGCAGCCGTTACCCTCACCTGCCCATCGTGCTCGATGCCAAGCGTGGCGACGTGGGTTCGACAGCCGAGCAGTACGCACGCGAAGCCTTTGAGCGCTACCGCGCAGACGCCGTCACCGTCAGCCCCTACATGGGCTTTGACTCGGTAGAGCCGTACCTGGAGCACAAGGACAAGGGCGTGATCGTGCTGTGCCGCACCTCCAACCCTGGTGGCTCGGACCTGCAATTCATGGAGATGGCCGACGGTACCCCGTTGTACCTGCACGTAGCCAGCCTGGTGGCAGAGAAATGGAATACAAACGGCCAATGTGCTTTGGTGGTGGGCGCAACCTTCCCCGAGGAAATTGGCAAGGTACGTGCCCGTATTGGCGATATGCCTTTGCTGGTGCCCGGCATTGGCGCACAAGGTGGCGATGTGGTCGCCACCGTTGCTGCTGGTATGGACTCGCACGGTAACGGCATGATGATCAACTCGTCGCGCGCCATTCTGTACGCCAGCCGTGGCGATGACTGGCGTGATGCGGCACAAGCTGCAGCGATTGCTACGCGCAATGCGATTAATGATGCGCGCAACAAGCAGCGTTGATTGATGGCCCTCCCGGCTTGTCGAACAAGTCCGGGGATCGCGACAGCGACAGCGACAGCGACAGCGACAGCGACAGCGACAGCGACAGCGACAGCGACAG
>ENA-UOUJ01000120-UOUJ01000120.1-activated-sludge-metagenome-genome-assembly--contig:-NODE-120-length-69120-cov-8.101875_pt1 | contig 69120 bp, 56 predicted proteins | sample MGYA00249839_ERZ747224 | MGnify/ENA primary metagenome ERZ747224 (study PRJEB28782, sample SAMN03220277) | activated sludge metagenome | biome: wastewater; feature: sewage sludge; material...
GAGCACGCCCGCCAGGCCCAGGGCCACCGTGACCGCGAAGTCGCCGGTGGCGGCGGCCGCGGTGAGCCCGTGGGCGGCCGGGTCGAAGGACGCCGGGTCCGGGCGGAACAGCAGTCCCGCGAGATTGCCACTCTGCGGGGCGGGCAGCAGCTCGGCCAGGTGGGCGATCCCGCGGGCCAGCCCGACGGCCAGCAGGATCCAGCCGGCGGCCTTCACGCCGGCGAGCAGCGCCAGGACGGCGAGCGCGCGCCGCCCGGACCTCGAGGTCGGCAGTTCTGGTCTCAGACCGGCGTCACCACGTGCGACTCGGGGATGTGCCTCTCGTGCAGCCGCCGCCGGAACACCCAGTAGACGAAGGCCGAATAGGCCAGCACGATCGGCACCATCACCACGGCGACCCAGGACATGACGGTGAGCGTGTAGTCCGAGGAGGAGGCGTTGAAGGCCGTGAGGTGGTGGCTCGGGTCGATCGTGGAGGGCAGCACCACCGGGAACACCGCCAGGAAGACGGACGCGGCGCCGGCCGCCATCGAGCCCGCCAGGGCGGTGAAGGCCCAGCCCTCACGCCGGATGCGGGCCGCGCGCCAGGCGACCATCCCGGCGAACAGGGCGGCGGCGAGCAGGACCCAGGGCAGGGCGTCCGGCTGGCGCAGGGCCACCAGCACGCCCCAGGCCGCCGAGGGCAGGAGGTACAGGGGCAGGTACCGGCTCAGGTGGTGGTGCGCGGCCGCGCGCGGGCTGCCCTCGGTCTTCAGGCCGAGGTAGGCCCAGCCCATGGCGAGGGCGAACCCGACGGCGGCCAGGCCGCCGGCGATGCCCTCCCAGGACAGCCAGGCGAAGGGTCCGCCGACCCGGTCGCCGTTGGCGTCCAGGGGCATCCCGGTGGTCGTCACGGCCAGCATGAGCCCGATGCTGAACGCGGCGACGGCCGAACCACCGGCCATGCACCAGTCCCAGGCGGTCCGGGCCCGGGCGGTGCGGGACTTGCCCCGGTACTCGATGGACACCGCCCGCAGGATCAGCGCCAGCAGGGTGAGGGTCAGGGGCAGGTAGAGCCCGGCGAACAGCGAGGCGTACCAGTGGGGGAAGGCGGCGAACATGGCACCGGCCGCGGTGATCAGCCACACCTCGTTGCCGTCCCAGACGGGGCCGATGGTGTTGAGCATGACGCGTCGCTGGCTCTCGTTGCGCGCCCACCCCTTCATGAGCATGCCGACGCCGAGGTCGAAACCGTCCAGGACCAGGTACCCGGTCCACAGCACGGCGATCAGGACGAACCAGAAGGCGGGGAGGAAATCCATGGTCTGTCTACCTCTCAGTACGCGAAGGCCAGGACGTCGTCGGCATGGCGGGCGCCGTCACCGGACGGGCCCCCGGGGCCTTCCGGTCCGTCGTGGCCCTCGTGCTCGTCCGCGGTCAGCTCCGGCATCCCGGCCGGCACCCCGCCCTGGACGTAGCGGGTGAGCAGGATGACCTCGACCACCATGAGCACGGCGTAGACGAGGCTCAGCACGATGAGCGAGAACAGCACCTCCCCGGCGGAGACCCCCGGTGAGACGGCGGCCGCGGTGTACATCCAGACCTGGTCGATGCCCGTGGGATCGGGGTTGGGCACCACGACGAAGGGCTGGCGGCCCATCTCGGTGAAGATCCATCCGGCGGCGTTGGCACCGAAGGGGGCCAGGATCCCGAAAACGGCCAGGCGCATCAGCGGCCTGCTCAGCGGCACGGTGCCCTTGCGCGTGACCCACAGGGCGAGGGCCGCGGCCAGGGCGGCCAGTCCGCCGAAGGTGATCATGATCCGGAAGCCCCAGTAAGTGACCTCCATGACCGGCAGGTAGTCGATCTCCATCCCGGCGCGCTCGCCGTAGATCGGGTCGTCGGGCAGGTGGGTGCCGTACTGCTCCTGGTACTGAGGGATCAGCGTGTTGACGCCCGGCACATCGGTGGTGAAGTCGTTGTGGGCCAGGAAGGACAGCAGGCCGGGGATCTCGAAGACGCCGACGATGTCGTCGCAACTGGTCGCGCCCTCGCTGCGCAGGTCGGCGACGGAGAGCACGGAGAAGCCGGTGCCGTCGTGGCAGGCGGCCTCGGCGGCGGCCATCTTCATCGGTTGCTGCTGGATCATCAGCTGGGCCTGGGCATGGCCGGTGAACGCGGTGCCCAGGAAGCCGACGATCGCGATCCAGGCCCCCCAGCGCAGCGAGCCCCACCAGACCCGGTAGTCGGTCTCGTCCCGGGCGCGGGAGCCGGTGCTGCCGACGACGACCGTGCCGTCGGGCTGCACGGTGTCGATGCCCTGCTCGCGGCGCTTCCACAGGTGGAACCAGGCGATGCCCAGCAGGAAGGCGCCCGCCACGGAGACGGCGCCGAAGATCGTGTGCGGGAAGTGCACCAGCAGGGTGTTGTTGGTCAGCACCGCCCAGATGTCGTTCATCACGGGGCGGCCGTCCACCATCTCGACACCGACCGGGTGCTGCATCCACGAGTTCGCCGCGAGGATGAAGTAGGCGGAGAACACGGACCCGATGACGGCGGCCCAGATGGCCGAGAGGTGGATCCTCGCCGGCAGGCGCTTCCACCCGAAGATCCACAGGCCGAGGAACACGGACTCCAGGAAGAAGGCCACGAGGGCCTCCATGGCCAGCGGCGCGCCGAAGACGTCGCCCACGAACCGGGAGTACTCGGACCAGGCCATGCCGAACTGGAACTCCTGGACGATGCCGGTGGCCACGCCCATGATGAAGTTGATGAGGAAGAGCTTGCCCCAGAACTTCGTCATCCGCAGGTACTGCTCCCGGCCCGTGCGGTGCCACACGGTCTGCAGGGTGGCCACGACCAGCCCGAGGCCGATCGTGAGCGGGACCATCATGAAGTGGTAGACGGTGGTGATGCCGAATTGCCAGCGGGCGATGTCCAGGGGATCCACGTGGGCGCCTTTCCCGGCCGCCTCGGCGGGGACGCCGTGGCACAGCCGGATACTGAAGTCTTCTACAGCCTGTAGAAATCGAGGATAGCGGTCTTTTCTACGTGCTGTAGAATATGTCCTGTCCGGACGTGACCAGGCGGTGTGGATCGCCTTCCCGTTCCGGTACCGCGCGCCGCCGAGGCCCGCGGGAGCGAGGAACCGATGACGAGACGAGGAGACCGCAGTGGCCCTGGGTGACCTGGAACGGTCCGTGATGGACCTGCTGTGGGACCGCCCCGGCCCCCATACGGCCAACGAGGTCCGCGACACGCTGGCCGGGGACCTGGCCGTGACCACTGTGCTCACCGTGCTGTCCCGCCTGGAGAAGAAGGGGCTGGTCCAGCGCGACGGCGGGCGCCGCCCCCACCGGTACGGCGCCGTGTCCTCCCGCGAGGACCACACCGTCGGCCTGCTCAACGAGGTCCTGGGCTCCGTGCCCGACCGCCAGGCCGTACTGGCCCGCTTCCTGGGCGGCATCGGCCCGGACGAGGCCGCTGCCGTCCGCCGGCTTCTCGGGGACTGACCGGTCCACGACACGCGCCCACCCCGACGGGGCACGGTGCGCCCTAGACTTCCCTCGTGTCCGTCCTGCTGCTCGCCACGCTGGCCGTGGCCCTGGCCTGGCCGGTCCCGGTCCTGCTCGACCGCGCCCGCTGGGTCCGGCGCGCGCCGGGGACCGCCATGGTGTTGTGGCAGGCCGTGGCCCTGGCCGGCGGTCTGTCCCTGATCGGCACGCCCCTGGCCTGGGGGCTGGGTCCCTTCGGCGACCACCTCGGTGAGTCCCTGCCGGCCTTCGTGGCCGCCCTGTCCGACGGGACCTGGGTCGACCGGCTCGAGGAGGACGTCTGGATGCCGGCCCGCATCGCGGCCGTGACCGGTGCCGTGCTGCTGGCGGGCCACCTCGTGCTGACCCTGGCGGTCACGGCCTGGCGGACCGTCACGCAGCGGCGCCGCCACCGCCAGATGGTCGAACTGCTCGCCACGCCTCCCGCCGAACGCACGGTGGAGCAGGCCCACACCCGCGTGCTCCCCCACGACGTCCCCCTGGCGTACTGCCTGCCCGGACTGAACGGGTCGCTGACCGTGCTCTCCCAGGGGCTGATCGACCAGCTCTCCGAGCGCGAGGTGAACGCCGTCGTCGCCCATGAGCGGGCCCACCTGCGCCAGCGACACGACCTGTTGCGGCTCGCCTTCGAGTCCTGGCACCGCGCCGTGGCGTGGCTGCCGACCACGGCCACGGCCCGCCGCGCGGTGGCGCAGCTGACCGAGATGCTCGCCGACGACGCGGCGCTGAAGTCCCATGACCGCACCGACCTGGTGCGCGCCATCGTCCTGACCGGGGAGGCGGAGGGTGTCGCCCGCGGGACGGCCGGGACCGACGCCGGTCGCACGGTGCCGAACGTGCAGGAGGACGGCTCGGTGCCGCTGACCCTGCGGTTCTACCGCCTGCTCGACCCCGTGCCGCCCCTGTCCCTGACGGTCCGGCTGGGCGTCATCGTCACGGCCCTGGGGCTGATGGCCCTTCCCGTGGTGCTGCTGGCGTAAAGGTGGACGGCCTCTCCCGCCGCACCCCATCCCGTGGTTCGATAAGCTGGGATGTCGGTGGCCCTCGCCGCCGATGACCCAGCAGCCCACCGACCCCCCGAACGGACCAGGCCCATAGTGCAAGGCAACGCGATCTTCCGTCACTCCAACGCTTCCCTCCTGTCCGTGACGGAAGTGCTGGCTCCTGTCACGGTGACGAGCGATCAGATCGATGACGAGCTGGCCGGCGTGCTCAAGCGCCTGCGCCTGCCGCGCGGACTGCTGCAGCGCGTGGCCGGGGTGGAGGCCCGCCGCAACTGGGAGCACCCGGGCCACTTCCAGGACGGCGCCGCCGAGGCCGGCAGGCGCGCCCTGGCCGCGGCCGGAGTGCGTCCGGACCAGGTGGGGCTGATGGTGAACACCTCGGTGACCCGGGAGACGCTCGAGCCCTCCGTGGCGGTGCGCATCCACCACGAGATGGGCCTGCCCACCTCGGCCACCAACTTCGACATCACCAACGCGTGCCTCGGCTTCGTGAACGGCCTGGTGCTGGCCGCCTCCCTGATCGACGCCGGCCAGATCGACTACGCCGTCGTCGTCGCCGGTGAGGACTCCGGCAAGGTCCAGCAGGCCACCCTGGAGAACCTCAAGGACGCCGCGGTGGACCGGGGCAGCTTCATGGAGCAATTCGCCTCACTGACCCTGGGCTCCGGTGCCTCCGCCGCCGTCGTGGGCCGGACCGACCTGCACCCGGAGGGCCATCGCATCCTGCGCGGCATCACCCGCGCCGGCACCGATCACCACGACCTCTGCGTGGGGGACCACAAGGGGATGTTCACCGACTCGACCGCCCTGCTGCGGGACGGCCTCGAGCTGGTCATGGACGCCTGGAACGAGGTCCCGGCCGACTGGGGCTGGTCGGACATGGACCGCTATGTCACCCACCAGGTCTCGCGCCTGCACACCGACTCCATCACCGAGGCCGCGGGACTGGACCCGGACCGGTTCCCGGTGACGTTCCCCGAGCTGGGCAACGTGGGCCCGGCCTCCCTGCCGATCACCCTCGCCCGCGAGGCCGGCTCCCTCTCCGCCGGGGACCGGGTGCTGTGCATGGGAGTGGGGTCCGGGCTCAACACGGCCATGCTGGAGATCAGCTGGTGAGGGTTCCCGCCTCCCCCGCTGCCCTGCCCGACACCCACGCCCCCGCGGCCCCCGCCGGCCTTCCCGGGTGGGACCCGGCCTGGAGCCGCCTCGTCACCGTGCGGACCTTCGACGGCGACCGGACCCTGCACGTCCTGGACACCGGCGACGTCCTCGCCGAGGCCGGGCTGAGACCCGACGGGATCATCCTGGCGGTCCACGGCAATCCCACCTGGTCCTACCTGTGGCGTTCCCTGGCGGCCGCCACCCTCGACGCCGCCCGGTCCGGGGACGGACCGGTATGGCGCGTCGTGGCCCCGGACCAGCTGGACATGGGCTTCTCCGAGCGCCTCGCCCACGGCCGGCTCCCGCGGCCCTCCGCGGCCGGGACGGCACCGCTCGGTGACGACGCCGGCTACCGGACCCTGGGCGGGCGGATCGCCGACCTCGACGCCCTCGTCACCACCCTCGGACTGGACGCCGCGGCCCGGTCCGGACAGTCGCTGCTCACCCTCGGCCACGACTGGGGCGGTGTGGTCTCCCTGGGCTGGGCGGGCCGCAACCAGGACCTGGTGGACGGGGCCATGACCCTGAACACCGCCGTGCACCGGGACCCCGCCGAGCCCCTCCCCGCTCCCCTGCGGGCGGCCCTGGCCGGGCCCCTGCTGCCCGGGTCCACCGTGACCACCGACGCGTTCCTTAAGGTCACCACCTCCCTCGGGAACCCGCCCCTGGACTCCGGCGTCCGGGCCGCCTACCACCTGCCCTACCGTTCCGCCGACCGGCGCGGCGGCATCGGCGGGTTCGTCGCGGACATCCCCGTGGGACCCGCGCACGGCTCGCACGAGGAACTGCAGCGCGTCTCCCGCGACCTGGCCGCGTTCCAGAAGCCGGCCCTCATCCTCTGGGGACCGCAGGACCCGGTCTTCCTCGACCGTTACCTCGCCGACCTGCTCGAGCGGCTCCCGCAGGCCGACCTGCACCGCTTCGAGACCGCCGGCCACCTGCTCGCCGAGGACGTGGACATCGCCGGCCCCATCCTGCGCTGGGCCCGGGGCGTGCTGGATCCCCCCGCCGTGCAGGCCCCGGTGTGGCGGGACGGGGACTACCGCCCGCTGTGGTCCTTCCTCGACGCCTGGCGCCAGGAACCGGCCACGGCGCTGGTGGACATGGCCGGCGCCTCCCGGCCCCCCGTGAGCTGGAGCCGGCTGGCCGGCGTGGTCGACGCCATGGCCGTGGGCCTCGTGCGCCTGGGCGTGAGGCCTGGAGACCGGGTCTCGATGATGGTCACCCCCGGACTCGACCTCACCGCGGCGCTCTACGCGTGCCTGCGCATCGGTGCCGTCGTGGTCGTGGCCGACGCCGGCCTGGGCGTCCCGGGCATGACCCGCGCCGTCCGGGCCGCCCGGCCGGACTGGATCATCGGGATGACGCCCGGGCTCACCGTGGCCCGGGCACAGGACTGGCCCGGGCGACGGATCTCGGTGTCGACCCTGCCCGCCCCGCTGGCCGCGGCGCTGCGCGTCGAGGACAGCCTGTACCGGATGGCCGCCGCGCACGCGGGACGGCGCTACGCCGACGGGGACGCCGGGCCGGTCCACGAACCGGCCGCCGACGACCCGGCAGCGGTCCTCTACACCTCCGGGTCCACGGGACCGGCCAAGGGCGTGGTGTACACCCACGGCCGGCTGTCCGCCCTGTCCGGACTGTTGCGCGACGTGTTCGACGTCCGCCCGGGATCCAGCCTGCTGGCCGGGTTCGCGCCCTTCGCCCTGCTGGGACCGGCCATCGGGGCCACCTCCATCACCCCGGACATGTCGGTGACCCGGCCGGCCACGCTCACCGCCACGGCGGTGGCCGAGGCCGCGGCAGCCGGTCAGGCGACGATCCTGTTCGCGTCTCCGGCGGCCCTGCGCAACGTGGTCGCCACGGCGGACCGGCTCAGCCCGGACCAGCGGTCGGTGCTGGGCCGTATCGACCTGGTGCTGTCCGCCGGCGCCCCGGTGCACCCGCGCCTGGTCGCGCAGGTCGCCCGGATCTTCCCGGCGGCCGAGATCCACTCGCCGTACGGCATGACCGAGGCCCTGCTGCTCACCGACATCGACCGGCCCACCATCGAGCACCTGGCCGCGCCGACCGGGGACGGAACGCAGGACGGCGTGTGCGTGGGCCGCCCGGTGGGTCCGGTGCGCATCGCCATCGCCCCGCTGCGGGACGACGGCTCCGCCGCGGAGAACCTGCTGGAGGGGCCGGCCGCGACCGGACGGCTCGGTGAGGTCGTCGTCTCGGCACCGCACCAGAAGGCCGGCTATGACCGGTTGTGGCTCACCGATGCCCTCAGCCGGAGGGACACCCGTGACGGCCTGCAGTGGCACCGCACCCAGGACGTGGGCCACCTCGACGCCGAGGGGCGGCTCTGGATCGAGGGGCGGCTCCAGCACGTGGTCGCCACGCCGGCCGGACCGGTGGCCCCCGGCGGCCCCGAGGCCCGGATCGATGCCCTCGATGCCGTGCTCCGCTCCGCCGTCGTCGGCGTCGGCCCGCACGGCACCCAGGCCGTGGTCGCCGTCGTGGAGGCCGCCGGGAACCCGGACAGGGGCCGGGTCCGCCCGGGACTGGCTCCCACGGACCTGGCGGCGGCGGTGCGCAAGGCGGCCCTGCCCGTACCGGTGGCAGCCGTCCTGGTCACCGACACCGTCCCCGTGGACATCCGTCACAACTCCAAGGTCGACCGCAGCCGACTGGCCCGCTGGGCGGACGGCGTGCTGGCCGGCGGACGGGTGGGCACCCCGTGAACCGCCGCGTGCTGGTGACCGGGGCCTCCGGCCTGCTCGGCGCCGGGGTGGCCCGGCGGCTGGTGGCGGACGGGGACGACGTCGTGACCTTGCAGCGCCGCCCCTCCGGGGTGGCGGGCGCGCGTGACGTCGCGGGATCGGTCACCGACCCCGGGGCCGTCGCCGACGCCGTGGCCGGCCGGGACACCGTCGTGCACGTCGCCGCCAAGGTCTCGGTCTCCGGTCCCGCCGCCCAGTACGAGGCCGTCAACATCGCCGGGACGCGCACGGTCCTGGAGGCCGCCCGCGCCTGCGGCGTGGAGCGCGTCGTGCACATCTCCTCGCCCTCGGTCGCCCACGCGGGCACGTCCATCGTCGGGGAGGGTGCCGGCCCCGCCGACCCGGAGCACGCCCGCGGACACTACGCCCGGACCAAGGCCGTGGGCGAGCTCCTGGCCCTGGCGGCCGACGCGCCGGACTTCCGCGTGCTCGTGCTGCGCCCGCACCTGATGTGGGGCCCGGGCGACACCCAGCTGACCGAGCGGATCGTGCAACGGTCCCGCGCCGGACGGATGCCGCTGCTGGGTCCCTCGGCCGCCCTGGTCGACACGCTGTACACGGACAACGCCGTGGACGCCGTGGTGGCCGCCGTGGACGCCGTGGACCACGTCCACGGCGAGGCGCTCGTGGTCTCGAACGGAGAACCGCGTCCCGTCGGCGAGCTGATCCGCGGACTGGCCGTCGCCGGGGGTGCCCCCGAGCCGCGGCTGCGCCTGCCCGCCGGCCTGGCGCGGGCGGCCGGAGCCGTCATCGAACGGGTCTGGGACACCGGTGGTCTCGGTGCCGACGGCGACGAGCCACCGTTGACCGCGTTCCTCGCCGAGCAGCTCTCCACCGCCCACTGGTTCGACCAGCGGCGCACCCGTCAGGCACTGGGCTGGGAACCGGCCGTGTCCGTCGACGAGGGACTGCGCCTGCTGGCCGCGCACTACCGGGCGGACTGAACCGCACGACGTGAGGATCCGCACCGGGTCCGGGCCGGGGCAGGGGGTGCTGGTCGGCGGCGGCGTGGAGCCGCGTGCCCGGAGCCGCCCCCCGGTCAGCGCCGGACGGCGCTCAGGTGGCATTCCGGGTAGGGGTGGCCCTCGTCCGGGCAGACGATGACCCGCCAGGTCTCGGCGAATCCGACCGCGTCCAGGGCCCTGGCCAGCGCCGAGGGATTCCACCGCCAGGCCGGGGCCACCACGTGGTCGAACTCCTGGGCGTCCAGGTCTGGTTCGAGCAGGCACTGGAAGACCACCAGGACCCGGCACCCGGGCGAGGTGTTCGCGGACCAGGACGCCAGCACCGCGGGGATCTCCTCGGGCGGGACGTGGATCAGGCTGAAGCGCGCCACGATCCCGGCGATGGGCCCGGCCGCTCGCACCTGCGAGGACTCGGCCGGGAAGTGGGCGTCCCCCGGGATCCAGGTCCGGCTCGGATAGCGCTTGCGGGCGATCTCCAGCATCCGCTCGGACGGGTCCACACCGATCGTCCGGAAGCCCCGGAAGGCCAGTTCCACCGTGACGTGCCCGGTCCCGCAGCCGAGGTCGAGGATGGTCCCGCCACGGGGCAGAGCATCGGCGAAGGCATCCAGGGAGTGCCGGTCCAGGGGCCGCTCCCACGGCCCCGGGAACCTCCGGTCGTAGAGTTCGGCCAGCGCGTCATAGCCCGGCTGGCCCGTCGGGAGGTCACCGTCACCCAGGCCCGCTCCCGGGACGGCGCCACCCGCCGCCGTCGTACCGGCCGGCCGTTCCGGTTCCGGACCGGTGACCGGGCCCCACTGGGTCACGTCCCCCGGCTCCATCCGCTGATCATCCCCCTCCTCGCTCATCAGACCATGATCACGCGTCGATGCGTTCGCGGTCGAGGTCGTCCGCGCCGGAGATGATGAAGTCCTTGCGGGGGGCCACGTTGGATCCCATGAGCAGGTCGAACACGTGCTCGGCCTGTTGCAGGGCCTCCTCGGCCTCCGGGATGGTCACCCGGCGGAGCATGCGCTGGCGCGGGTCCATGGTCGTGTCTGCCAGCTGGTCAGCGTCCATCTCACCGAGCCCCTTGTACCGCTGGATGGGTTCCTTGTAGTTCTTCCCGGCCTTCTGCAGGTCCGCCAGCAACCGGTGCAGCTCGTTCTCCGAGTAGGTGTAGACCACCTCGTTGGCCTTCGACCCGGAGTGGATCACCTCGACGCGATGCAGCGGCGGCACCGCGGCGTAGACCCGGCCCTCCTCCACCATCGGACGCATGTACCGGAAGAACAGGGTCAGCAGCAGGGTGCGGATGTGGGCACCGTCCACGTCGGCGTCGGTCATGAGGATGACCTTGCCGTAGCGGGCCGCCGAGAGGTCGAAGCTGCGTCCAGCGCCGCCGCCGACCACCTGGATCAGGGCCGCGCACTCGGCGTTGGAGAGCATGTCCCCCACGGAGGCCTTCTGCACGTTGAGGATCTTGCCCCGGATGGGGAACAACGCCTGGAAGTCCGAGGAGCGGGCCAGCTTGGCCGTCCCGAGGGCCGAGTCGCCCTCCACGATGAACAGCTCCGAGGACCGCACGTCCGTGGTGCGGCAGTCCGCCAGCTTGGCGGGCATGGAGGAGGTCTCCAGCGCGTTCTTGCGCCGCTGGTTCTCCTTGTGGGTGCGGGCCGAGACGCGGGACTTCATCTCCGCCACGACCTTCTCCAGGAGCACGGCGACCTGGTTCTTCTCGTGCTTCTTCGACGAACGCAGGATCGCGCCGAGCTGTTGCTCGACCACCTTCGCCACGATCGGGCGCACCGCGGGCGTGCCCAGGACCTCCTTGGTCTGGCCCTCGAACTGCGGCTCGGCCAACCGGACCGTCAGGACGGCGGTGAGCCCGGCCAGCACGTCGTCCTTCTCCAGCTTGTCGTTGCCCGCCTTCAGCTTGCGCGCGTTGGCCTCCACGACCTTCCGGAAGATCTTTAGCAGGGCCTGGTCGAACCCGGACTGGTGGGTGCCGCCCTTCGGGGTGGCGATGATGTTGACGAACGAGCGGAAGGTCGTGTCGTAGCCCACGTCCCAGCGCAGGGCGATGTCCACCTCGCACTCGCGTTCCACGTCCTGCATGGTCGACCGGCCGTCCGTGCCCAGGACCGGGACCCGCTCGGAGAAGGTTCCGGACCCCTGCAGCCTCCAGACGTCGGTGACCGGGCTGGCCGAGGAGAGGTGCTCGACGAATTCGGAGATGCCGCCGTCGTAGTGGAAGACCTCCTCGACCGGACCGGACTCCCCCGCGGTCCCGGCCAGGCGCCGCTCGTCGCGCAGGGTGAGCTTCAGTCCCGGGACCAGGTAGGCGGTCTGGCGGGCGCGCTGCTGCAGGTCCTCGTAGGAGAAGGTGGCGTCCGGCGTGAAGATCTGCTCATCCGCCCAGTAGCGGACGCGGGTCCCCGTCTGGCCCCGCTTGGCCTTGCCGACGACCTCCATGGGCGACTGGTCTGCCGAGGGCGTGAACGGAGCGTCCGGACGGTGCACCGAACCGGGGTCCTGGAATTGTCCCGGCTCACCGCGACGGAAGGACAGCTGGTGGATCTTGCCGCCGCGGAACACCTGGACGTCCAGCCGTGAGGACAGCGCGTTGACCACGGAGGCGCCCACGCCGTGCAGGCCGCCGGACGCCGAGTAGGAGCCACCGCCGAACTTGCCGCCCGCGTGCAGCTTGGTGAAGACCACCTCGACCCCGGACAGCCCGGTCCGCGGTTCGATGTCCACCGGGATGCCGCGCCCGTTGTCCTCGACCTCGACGGCGCCCCCGGCGTGGAGGGTAATGGAGATCGACTGGCCGAACCCGGCCAGGGCCTCGTCCACGGAGTTGTCGATGATCTCCCACAGGCAGTGCATCAGGCCACGCGAGTCGGTGGAGCCGATGTACATGCCGGGCCGCTTGCGCACCGCCTCGAGGCCTTCCAGCACGGACAGGTGCCGGGCGTTGTACTCACTGCTGCGGGACATGGGTTTCCTTCACGGTCGATGATCGTCTTTCAGGGTATCGGCATGGCGCCCCGCAGCGTCGGAACCGGGCCGCGCAGGAACGGCGCTCGGTACGCAATCAGCGAAACCGGGCCCGAATGGGGCCCGTCGACGAACAAAAACAGGACAGAGGTGGTTCCATAGGTGTACTCGATACCGAATCCCCTCGGTCCGCAGGACCGCACCAGGGGTGCAGGGGCAGCAGATGAGGAGGCCATCATGACCACCACGACCGCCACGACGATGGACCCGCCAGTGCTCACCGGCGCAGACCGTTGCGACCGTTGCGGAGCCCAGGCCTACGTCCGCGCAGTCCTGCAGAGCGGCGAACTGCTGTTCTGCGGCCACCACGCCCGTGCCGTGGAGGACACCCTCCGTCCCCAGACCACCCTCTGGCAGGACGAGACCAGCAAGCTCTTCGAGAAGGAGCCGGTGAGCGCGGACTGATCCCGCGTCCGCCCCTCTCCCGGACCTGACAGCATGAGGGCCCGCCACCGGACGGTGGCGGGCCCTCATGCTGTCCCCACCCTTCCGGGCGCGGCCGCTGATCAGTCCAGGTAGTCGCGCAGGACCTGCGACCGGGACGGGTGACGCAGCTTGGACATGGTCTTCGACTCGATCTGCCGGATCCGCTCGCGGGTCACCCCGTAGACCTTGCCGATCTCGTCCAGGGTCTTCGGCTGACCGTCGGTCAGGCCGTAACGCATGGCCACCACGCCGGCCTCACGCTCCGCGAGGGTGTCGAGCACCGAGTGGAGCTGCTCCTGCAGCAGCGTGAAGCTCACGGCGTCGGCGGGCACGACCGCCTCGGAGTCCTCGATGAGGTCGCCGAACTCCGAGTCGCCGTCCTCGCCGAGCGGGGTGTGCAGGGAGATGGGCTCGCGGCCGTACTTCTGGACCTCGACCACCTTCTCCGGGGTCATGTCCAGTTCCTTGGCCAGCTCCTCCGGAGTGGGCTCACGGCCGAGGTCCTGGAGCATCTGGCGCTGGACGCGGGCCAGCTTGTTGATGACCTCCACCATGTGCACCGGGATACGGATGGTCCGGGCCTGGTCGGCCATGGCGCGGGTGATGGCCTGACGGATCCACCAGGTGGCGTACGTCGAGAACTTGAAGCCCTTGGTGTAGTCGAACTTCTCCACCGCGCGGATCAGGCCGAGGTTGCCCTCCTGGATGAGGTCCAGGAAGAGCATGCCACGTCCGGTGTAGCGCTTGGCGAGGGAGACGACGAGCCGCAGGTTCGCCTCCAGCAGGTGGTTCTTGGCTCGACGGCCATCGGCGATGACGAGTTCCATGTCACGGCGCAGGCGAGCGTCCTTGACCGGGTTCTCCTTCATCTTGTGCTCGGCGTAGAGTCCGGCCTCGATCCGCAGGGCGAGGTCCACCTCCTGCTCGGCGTTGAGCAGCGCCACCTTGCCGATCTGCTTGAGGTAGTCCTTGACCGGGTCAGCGGTGGCGCCGGCCGAGACGACCTGCTGCACCGGGGAGTCGTCGTCCGAGTCGGACACCACGAAACCACCGGCGGTGGCCTCCTCGGCCTCCTCCTCGACGATCTCCGGGGCGTCCTTCGGCTCCTCCTCCGGCTCGGCCTCGTCGGCCGAGGTGGTGACGGAGGCCTTGGCGTTCGTCTTGGCGGCCGCCGACTTCGCGGCGCCCCGGGCAGCACCCTTGGCCGCCGTGGACTTGGTGGCGGTCGACTTGGTGGCCCGCGACGAGGCGGTGGACTTCCGAGTGGACGTGCCGGCCAGCGCCGCGCCCTGGTCCTCGGCGCCGGCGTCCTCGACGGACGCGTTGGCCTGGGTCTCGGTCTTCTTGGAAGAAGTAGTCACTCATTACCTTTCGTACGGGCGTCCCTGGGGGCCCCTGACGGTCAACACCACTATGACCCTGTCAAGTCCGCGTCGATGGGATCCGGACTGACCGGGACCTCGGGTCCCGGAGCCGGACCCGCGCGCAGAAGCAGGGTCGTGATGTGGTCAACGCCCCGCGGTCCGGTTTTGTTCCCTCCGCTCCCGGTTTTCCCGAACGGCCGGTGGGGCCGTGACGGTCTCCGGACAGGGAGGGGATGAAGCGAGCCGCAGGAGGCCCGACGATTATGCCATGCGCCGGCTCCCTCCGCGGATCCACGGGTGGCGATCCCGGCGCCCCCGGTCCGGTCCTGCGTTCCGGGCCTGCGTTCCGGACCTCCGTTCAGGGCCGGCCCCGCCGCGTGGCCGACCAGGCGGTGGACCTCCGTCTCGCCCAGCCGGAGATGATGCCGCGGTCGATGACCTCACCAAGGACCTGCGCCAGCGGATAGTCCGGGTCCGAGCGCCGGCACTCTTCGATGATGCGCCCGGCCACGGAGCCACGGCCCCGGGCCCATTCCACCCAGGCGACCAGACAGCGCACCGCTGCCGCCGGTTCCCCGGCGGCCTCGGACAGCAGTTGTTCGCACGCCGCCCGGAGCCGGGCGATCCGGTCCCAGTCCGGGGCCCGGCGGGAGGCGGCCATCAGCACCGAGGAGTACAGCACCCCGTCGATCTCGCGGGGACTGGCCCCCAGGATCTCGGCCACCTCGTGCGGCACGGCGTGCAGCCACGCCGCGCCCGAGACCGCCCGCGGCAGCGTGAAGCTCGCCGCTGCCACCAGCGTGTCCCGCAGGTTCACGTCCGCGAGTCCCCCGAGCAGCCCGGCCCGGGCGGCCGGGTCGTCCGGGAGTCCTGCCCCGGACAGAACCTGCTCCCAGTCCCGGAGCCACCCGGCGTGGCCCCCGGAGGCGTCCGCCGCCCCGCAGATCCGCCGGACGGCCTGCCGGAGTGCAGGGCTCATGCTGTCCGCGGGAGCCGGCAGCCCACCCGCCTGGGGTTCGTCTTCGACGACGGAACCCTCCATGATGAACGCCGCGTTCAGGGCGCTGGTCTCGGTGCGGGCCACCGCGGACCCGTGGGCCGTGCACGCGGCCGGGTCGGGACAGTCCAGGTGCCACAGCCTGCCGTGCGACACCAGCCACGCCTCCTGCACGGGCAACCCGACCGCGGCCAGTTCGATCTCCAGTGCCGCGGCCAGGGCCCTCGCGGAGTCGTCGTCGGGTCCCGGTCGTCCCGTGGGGTCGCGGAACAGGAACACCAGGCTGCCGTCAGCCCGTTCGTCGGCCGTGAGATGGCCGGCCACCTGCCGTGCGTACCCGGCGAGGGCGTTCCCGTCGTCGGTGAGCCGCGGGTCCCAGTCACAGCGCAGGACGGCTCCGAGGTCGCGGCCCGCCAGGGCGATGGCCGTGATGCTGTTGCGGGGGACGAACCCCAGGGTGTGCTGGATGTAGCTGACCAGGTCAACCGGTTCGACGGCCGTGAGCCTCAGGGGCGTGGACGGTGGCGGATCGGCCGGGAGCCGGTTTCCGGGGAGGTCTGTCTGCATGCCTCCACGCTTCCGTGGCCACCCGGGACACGGAAGCGCCCGGCGCCCCATCCGGGGAGGGCCGGACGCCTCCGGTCAGCTGTGCAGTGCCGGCCGGGAAGCGGTTCAGCCGGCGTCGGCCGGTTCGGGGCCGTCGTCCTCGCCGGGAAGGTCACCGGACTGCCGCTCCGGCCCGGATTCCGTGTCCTCGTCCAGCGCGTGCCGGGGCTGGCTCTGGAGGTACTCCTCGACGGCGGCGCCGAGCTCCTCGGCATCCGGGACCTGTTCGTCCGGTCCCACCAGCAGGGACCGTCCCGTCCCGGAGGAGTGCTGGTCGAAGTTGCGTTCCAGCCCCTGGACCATGGCCGTGATCTCACCGGAGGACCCGGTCTGGCGGTCGAGCTCGCGGTCCACCTCACGACCGCGCTCGCGCAGCTCGTCGGTGGGCAGCATCAGTCCCAGGGCGGCGCCCACGTACTCGAGGGCCGCGACGGCGGCCTGCGGGTACGCGGCATCGGCGAGGTAGTGCGGGACGTGCAGGGTGTACCCGGTGGTATCCCGGCGTTTCTCGTCCAGCCGCAGCTCGAGCAGCTGGGCCACGCCGGAGAGCATCCGCGCCTGCGGGCTCCAGGTGGACAGGCCGGCCACGAGCTCGTCCTGGTTGCCGTGCGTGGTCACGCCCAACGGGCGGGTGTGGGGCACCGGCATGGGCACGGCGTCCACGAGCGCCACCAGCTTCACGTCGAGCTTGTCCACCAGGAACAGCACGGAGGCCACGAAGCGTTCCCACTGGTAGTCGGGCTCGGGTCCGGAGAGCAGCAGGAAGGGCCGGCCCAGGGCGTCGGACACCAGGTGCAGCTCGAGCCGGGGCGAGCGGTAGTCCAGGAACCGGTCCCCATCGAAGCTGATCTGCGGCCTGCGGGCCCGGTAGTCGATCAGCTGGTCCGCGTCGAAGCTGGCCAGCAGCTTGTGGTCGAGTGAGTCCAGCAGGGTGTGGCGAACCTGCTCGGAGAGGTGGCCGGCATCCAGGTGGCCGCCGAAGACCGCCAGCATGCCCAGCCCGCGCAGTGCCGAGGCACCGTCGAATCCCCCGGCCAGCAGGTCGCGGCCCGCGGCCTCCAGGGTGAACAACTGGGTAGGGTCCTGCATGGTCAGTCCTTTCGGCAACATGGTCTCGTGCGACCGGGTACACGTGCAATGTCCAACGCGCGGGGGGCGCCGGGTATTCCGTGGCTAGGATCGACACGGTGGGACGCGGCCTCCCGGTCCCGTTCCCCTCGCCCCTTCACCCAACGACGGAGAACGCGCACGTGATCAACGACTTCAGTCCAGTATTGACCGCCATCGGGCCGGACCTCGACAAGTGCACGGCCTCGGCCCTGGTGGTGGGCATCGCCTCCGGTGACGACGGGCCGGTCCTGCTGCCCAGCCCGCTGCCCGACGCCGGCGCCCGCGCCCTGGCCGACTCGCTCGAGGCCCTGGGCGTGACAGGCGCGGCCGACGAGGTGCTGCGCATCCCCGGACTGGATCCGCTGCCGTTCCCCCTCCTGGTGCTGACCGGCGTCGGGAAGATCACCGGCGAGCCGGGAGCGGGCGTGTCCGACGAGGCCCTGCGGCGTGCCGCGGGCGCCGCAGTGCGCCAGCTGGCGGGCACCTCCTCGGTGGCGCTGGGACTGCCCGCGGACACCGAGGAGCACGTGGCCGCGGTGGCCGAGGGGGCGGCACTGGCCGCGTACTCGTTCACGGCCTTCCGCTCCGCCCCCGGCCGGGAGAAGGCGAAGGACCCGGTGGCCGAGGTCGCCGTCGTGACCTCCCTGAAGCCGCGACAGTGCGGACCCGTGCTCGATCGCGCCGCCGTCGTCGCCCGTGCGGTCCGCGCCACGCGGGACCTGGTCAACACCCCGCCGTCCCACCTGTTCCCCGCCTCCTTCGCCGAGGAGGTCACGGACGCGGTGCGCAAGCTGCCCGTGAAGGTCACCGTCTGGGACGAGAAGAAGCTGGCCAAGGACGGCTTCGGCGGACTCCTGAACGTCGGCATGGGCTCCTCCCGGCCCCCGCGGCTGGTGAAGCTCGACTACTCCCCCGCCCGGGCGTCCGTCCACGTCGCGCTGGTCGGCAAGGGCATCACGTTCGACTCCGGCGGGCTCTCCCTCAAGCCCCCGACGTCGATGACCACCATGAAGTCGGACATGGCCGGCGCCGCGACCGTCGCCGCGGTGGTGCGGGCGGCCGCCGAGCTGCAGCTGCCCGTGCGGGTCACCGGCTGGCTGTGCATGGCCGAGAACCTCCCCTCGGCCACGGCCCAGCGCCCCTCGGACGTCATCACCATCTACGGGGGCAAGACGGTCGAGGTCATGAACACGGACGCCGAGGGGCGCCTCGTGCTGGCCGACGGACTGGTCGCCGCCACCGACGAGACCCCCGACGCCGTCATCGACGTGGCCACGCTCACCGGCGCCCAGATGATCGCCCTGGGCACCCGCACGACCGGCGTGATGGGCACCGAGGACCTGCGGGACGAACTGGTGCGGTCGGCCGGTGCCGCCGGCGAGTCCGCCTGGGCGATGCCGATCCCGGACAACCAGCGCGCCTCGCTGGACTCGGCGATCGCCGACATCTCCAACGTGGGAGACCGCTTCGGCGGCATGCTCACCGCGGCGGCGTTCCTGCGTGACTTCGTCGACGCCGGCCGCGAACCGGACGCCGTCAAGGCCGCCCCCACCCCGTGGGCGCACCTGGACATCGCCGGCCCCTCGTTCAACGAGTCGGGCGCCTTCGGGTACACCCCGAAGGAGGCGACCGGTGTGATGGTCCGCACTCTCGTCCGGTTCCTGCAGGACCGCGCGTCCTGATGCGTGTCGGACGCGGCCGGTTGAGTAGATCGACCGGTCACGTCCGGCTAAGGTGAAACCCGAGGCACCCCCGTGACGATCCGGTCACGGACCGTCCACCAACCCCAGGGCAACCGGAGACCCCGCTGCCCGATCGTGAGGAGCTCCATCGTGGCCGACAAGGCAACCGCCAAGGAATTCGACGTTCTCATCCTCGGCGGTGGCTCCGCCGGGTACGCCGCCGCACTGCGGTCAGTGCAGTACGGGCTGACGGTCGGACTCATCGAGAAGGCCAAGCTGGGCGGCACCTGCCTCCACTGGGGCTGCATTCCCACCAAGGCGTACCTGCACGCGGCCGAGCTCGCCGACGAGGCCCGGACCAGCTCCAAGTACGGCATCAACACCACGCTGGACTCCATCGACATGGCGGGGGTGCGCAAGTACAAGGACGGCATCGTCGCCGGCAAGTTCAAGGGCCTGACCGGGCTGCTCAAGATGAAGAAGGTCAACGTCATCGAGGGCGAGGGCAAGCTCGTCTCCCAGAACGAGATCGAGGTCGACGGCACCCGCTACTCGGGCAAGAACATCGTCCTGGCCTCGGGTTCCGAGGCCAAGACCTTCGGCCTGCCGATCGGCGGGAAGATCATGACCTCCACCGAGGCCCTCGAACTGGACTACACCCCGAAGTCGGCGATCATCCTGGGCGGTGGCGTCATCGGCTCCGAATTCGCCTCCGCCTGGAACTCCTTCGGCGTGGACGTCACCATCATCGAGGGCCTGGAGAGCCTGGTCCCCAACGAGGACCCGGCCATCATCAAGGTGCTGACGCGGGAGTTCAAGAAGAAGGGCATCAAGACCAGCCTGGGCACCTTCTTCGAGAAGGTCGAGGAGACCGGTGACGGCGTCAAGGTCACCCTGGCGGACGGCAAGGAATTCACCGCGGAGGTCTGCCTGGTGGCCGTGGGCCGTGGCCCGGTGACCGCCGGACTGGGCTACGAGGAGCAGGGCATCACCCTGGACCGCGGCTTCGTCATCACCAACGAGCGCCTGCACACCGGCGTCGGCAACATCTACGCCATCGGGGACATCGTGCCGGGCCTGCAGCTGGCGCACCGCGGCTACCAGCAGGGCCACTTCGTCGCTGAGGAGATCGCCGGGAACAACCCGCTGATCGTCGAGGACATCAACATCCCCAAGGTCACCTTCACCGACCCGGAGATCATGTCCGTGGGCTACACCGAGTCCAAGGCCAAGGAGAAGTTCGGCGAGGGCAACGTGGAGGCCGTGGAGTACAACCTGGCCGGCAACGGCAAGTCCTCCATCCTCGGCACCGGCGGCGTCATCAAGATGGTCCGTCAGAAGAACGGTCCGATCGTGGGTGTCCACGGCATCGGCAAGCGCATCGGCGAGCAGATCGGTGAGTCCCAGCTCATCGTGAACTGGGAGGCCTACCCGGAGGACGTGGCCGCGTTCGTCCACGCCCACCCGACCCAGAACGAGGCCCTGGGCGAGGCCGCGATGGCCCTGAACGGCCACCCGTTGCACGGCTGAGACCACCAGAACGCACACCGGCCCGCACCGTGGAGTCGGGCCGTCAACAACCGTCAGGCCGGCAGGCAGCCGGCACGCACTTGAGGAGAAACGGGACGACATGTCTGAAACCGTGAACCTGCCGGCCCTGGGTGAATCCGTCACCGAGGGCACCGTCACCCGCTGGCTGAAGGAGGTCGGCGACGAGGTCGCCGTCGACGAGCCCTTGGTGGAGGTGTCCACCGACAAGGTGGACACCGAGATCCCCTCCCCCGTGGCCGGGATCCTGGAGGAGATCCTCGTCCAGGAGGACGAGACCGTCGAGGTCAACGCCCCGCTCGCCCGGATCGGCGAGGGTTCCGGCGGCGGTTCCTCCGACGCCGGTGCCGAGGAGCAGCCGCAGGCCGAGGAGGCGACCGAGGAGGCCCCGGGAACGGACACCGACGAGGCCGGGGACACCGACACCGCCGGCCAGGAGCTGTCCTCCGAGCAGGTCGCCGCCGAGGACGCCGAGGAACGCGGCAGCGGTGAGGCCACCGAGGTCACCCTGCCCGCACTGGGTGAGTCCGTGACCGAGGGCACCGTCACCCGCTGGCTCAAGGAGGTCGGCGACGACGTCGAGGTCGACGAGCCGCTGCTCGAGGTCTCCACGGACAAGGTCGACACCGAGATCCCCTCGCCCGTGGCCGGCAAGCTGCTGGAGATCAAGGTCCAGGAGGACGAGACCGTCGAGGTCGGTGCCCTGCTGGCACTCGTCGGTTCCGGTTCCGCGGGCGGTTCCGCCCCGGCTGCCGCCCCCGCCCAGGAGAAGCAGGCACCGGCTGAGGAGGAGCCCGCCGAGGAGGAGCCCGCCGAGGAGGAGCCCGCCCAGCAGGCGGACGCCCAGCAGGCCCCCCAGGCTGAGGAGAAGCCGGCGGAGGACAAGCCCGCGCCGAAGGCCGAGGAGAAGCCGGCCGAGGACAAGCCGGCCCAGGACAAGCCCGCGGCCCAGGCCTCGGCGCCCGGTGAAGGGTACGTCACCCCGCTGGTGCGCCGCCTGGCCCAGCAGAACGACGTGGACCTGTCCGCGGTCGTGGGCACCGGTGTCGGTGGCCGGATCCGCAAGCAGGACGTGCTCGTGGCCGCCGAGGCCGCCAAGGCCTCCCAGGCCGGCGGCCGCCCGCAGGCACCGGCCGGTGGGGAGGCCCCGTCTGCTGCCCCGGCGGCGAAGGCAGCCGCCAGCACCGTGGACCCGTCCAAGCGCGGCTCCACGGAGAAGGCCCCCCGCATCCGCCAGACCATCGCCCGGCGCATGCGCGAGTCCCTGGACGTGTCCGCCCAGCTCACGCAGGTGCACGAGATCGACATGACCCGGATCGTGGCGCTGCGCAACCGGGCCAAGGGCAGCTTCCAGCAGAAGAACGGCGTGAAGCTGACCTTCCTGCCGTTCATCACCCAGGCGGTGGCGGAGGCGCTGAAGCAGCACCCGAAGCTCAACGCGGAGTACAACGCGGAGACCTCGGAGATCACCTACCACGACTCCGAGGACATCGCGATCGCCGTGGACACCGACAAGGGCCTGTTCGTCCCGGTGATCTCGGATGCCGGTGCGCTGAACCTCTCCGGTCTCGCCGGCAAGATCGCCGACCTGGCCGATCGCACCCGGAGCAACAAGATCTCACCCGACGAGTTGTCCGGCGGCACGTTCTCCATCACCAACTTCGGTTCGGTGGGAGCGCTGTTCGACACCCCGATCATCAACCAGCCGAACGTGGCCATCCTGGGCGTCGGCACCATCGTGAAGCGCCCCATGGTCATCACCGACCAGGACGGCAACGATGTCATCGCCATCCGCCACATGATGTACCTGTCCCTGACCTACGACCACCGCCTGGTGGACGGCGCGGACGCCGGACGGTTCCTGCAGACGATCAAGGCACGCCTTGAGGAGGGCGAGTTCGCCCACGAGCTGGGGCTGTAGGGGGTGGAGGTCCTCACCGCGATCATCGTCGCCATCCACATCATCTCCGCGGCGGCCATCGTCGGCGGCTGGCTGGCCCACTTCAAGAACCCGACCATCACGACGTCGCAGTGGTGGGGTTCACTGGGCATGATCGTCTCCGGCCTGCTGCTGTTCGGGTTCGCCGAGATGGGTGACGGTCCCGTCGACCGGATCAAGCTCACCGTGAAGCTGGTCATCGGCCTGGCCGTGTTCGTCGCCGCCCTGCTGGGCCGCCGCAAGGAGAACAGGGGTGAGCCGGTGCCCACCGGTCTGGCCCATGCCGTGGGTGGCCTCGGACTGATCAACATCCTCGTGGCCGTGCTGTGGCAGGACTACTCCGTCTGACCACCCGTCGTGCGTTCGCTGCGCCCGTCGCAGCGGACGCACCACCTCGACCAGGGCGCCTGTCCGGGATCTCCCGGGCAGGCGCCCTCGTCGTCGGTCACCGCTCCGGGCCCCGTCCCTCGACGATCCGCTCGACGCGCCAGCCGGGGCCCGTCCGGACCAGTTCGGCCGTGAACCGTTCCTCGGTGGAGCGCGTCACCTCGTCGACGGTCCGTCCGGCGGTCGTCACCGTCCGGTAGGGACTGATCGTCAGCGTCAGGGGTACCCGGGCCTCGTCCGGGCCGGTGCGGTCGACCGGCCCGGAGACGGCCGTCCGCAGCGCCAGGTCCTCATACCGCAGGCCGCGGCTGTCCAATTCGTCGAGCAGCCTCAGGTCCGCCTCGTAGGCCGGTGAGTCCGGCAGGCTGTAGGCGCGGACATCCTCCCGGTCCAGCGAGGCCAGAGCCCGCGCCCGGGCCGGTCCCAGGGTGCGCGCCGCCTCCGCCACGTCGCTCGTACCCCCGCCGTCCCGAGGGCCCGTCGTGCCGGAGGGGCCGGTGATCGAGGGGCCGGGGGGCGAGGGGGACGGCGTCCCCCTCAGGCCAGTCGTCGCGGGATCGCTGGCCGCTGCCCCGGCGGGGCCGGGCGTCGGGGCGGACACCGGGGGATCTGCCCCGATCCCGACCACGCCGGTGGCCAGGACACCGCCGGCCACCGCCAGCGCCGCGCCGGTACCCGCGGCCCACAGGACGGGCCGTCGCCGCCGTCGTGCGGGCTCGGTGCGATGGCGCGTGGGCAGCTCCATGGCCACGTCCGGGCTGGCCGACGGGTACAGGTCCACCGGTTCGGCGGTGGCCCAGCGATAGCAGGCCAGGGCGAAACGTTCGGCGCTGGGCCTGACCCCCGGGTCCTCGGCCAGCCCTGCCTCCAGGAGCGAGACGACCTCGTCCGGGATGTCCGGGACCACCAGCGGCAGCGGGGCGCGGGACGAGGTGCGGGCCGGGGCCCGTCCGGTCAGGGCATACCATCCGACGGCCGCCAGCGAGTAGACGTCCGCGGCCGGGTCGAGCCCACCGTGCCCGTCGTCGGGACCGTCCGCGATCTCCGGGGCGCAGAAACCCGGAGTGCCGGTCCGGACAGATGCCCCGCCCAGCAACCGGGACGACCCGAGGTCCGAGACCGCCGGACGTCCCTGGACGGTGAAGAGGATGTTTCCCGGCGAGAGGTCACCGTGGACCACACCGAGCCCGTGCAGGGCCTGGAGGGCCTGCGCCACGGGCACCAGGACGGTCACCACCTGGCCCACCGGCAACGGGCCCGCGGCCCGGACCAGGGAACCCAGGGAACCGCCGGCGTGGTACTCGCTCAGCAGTCCCGGTCCCCGGTCGGTGGACACGACCCCCAGCGGTCGCACCACGTGCTCGTGCCTCAGCTCGCCCAGCGCCCGCAACTCGACGTCGAGCGAGGCCGCGGGCGCCTCGGCCGATCGGTCCGGGAGCTTCAGGGCGGCCTGCCCGCCCCGGCCGTCCTCCACCAGCCAGACCGTCGAGCTGCCTCCACGGCCCAGTTCACGCCGCACCTGCCACCCCGGGACCGTGGGGGTGTCCCCTGGTGTGCCCATGCTGTCCGGTCCCCTTCCCGTTCCATCCGCCCCGCCGTCCGGTGCGCTTCCGTGCACTCCCGTGCGCCGTCCTTCCATCGTGCCGCGTTACCCCGCATGGCGTGGCGGGTTATCCACAGGTCCGGGGTGCGAGGCTAGAGTGGACGCATGTCCGCGTCGACCTACCCGCCGTTCCGCGTCCTGGGCCTGTCCCCGGACACCGTTGACTACCAACGGGCGTGGGACCTGCAACAGTCGTTGCACGCCGACGTCGTGGACGGTTCCTCGGCCGGCGCCGTGCTGCTGCTGGAACACACCGCGGTCTACACCGCCGGCAAGCGCACCGAGCCCGCGGACATGCCCGATGACGGCTCGTCCGTGGTCCACGTGGACCGCGGTGGCAAGCTGACCTGGCACGGCCCCGGCCAACTGGTCTGCTACCCCGTGGTCCGGCTCGCCGACCCCTCCGCCGTCCGGGAGTACGTCTGGTTCCTGGAGGAGGTCCTCATCCGGACGCTGGCCGGTTACGGACTGACGGGTGAACGGGTCGACGGCCGGTCCGGGGTGTGGATCCGGGGCGGGACCGACGCCGACGGCAGGCCCCTGCCCGATCGCAAGATCGCGGCCATCGGGCTGCGGGTCAACCACGGGGTCTCCATGCACGGGTTCGCCCTGAACTGCGACAACGACCTGACCCCCTACGACCACATCATCGCCTGCGGCATCACCGACGCAGGATCCACCACCATCGCGGCCGAGACCGGACAGGACGTGTCCCCCGCCGACGTCGTGACCGCCGTGATGGAGCACTTCACCGCCCTGGCCCCGGAGCACCTCGCCCCCGTGTCCTCGGCCCTCCTCGCCGCGGGCGAGGGAATCGACTCCCCCCTGCTGGAAGGAACATCCAAGTGAGCGCATCCCCCGACGGCCGCCGACTGCTGCGCGTCGAGGCCCGGAACTCCGAGGTCCCCGTGGAACGCAAGCCCGACTGGATCAAGGCGAAGGTCGAGATCGGGCCGGAGTACATCCAGCTCAAGAACAAGGTCAAGTCCTCCGGCCTGCACACCGTGTGTGAGGAGGCCGGCTGCCCGAACATCTTCGAGTGCTGGGAGGACCGGGAGGCCACCTTCCTGATCGGCGGTGACGTCTGCACCCGTCGCTGTGACTTCTGCGACATCGCCACCGGCCGCCCCAACCCCCTGGACCTGGACGAGCCCCGCCGGGTGGCGGAGAACATCCGCGAGATGAACCTGCGCTACACCACGGTCACCGGCGTGGCCCGGGACGACCAGAAGGACGGTGCGGCCTGGCTCTACGCCGAGACGATCCGGAAGATCCACGAGCTGAACCCGAACACGGGCGTGGAGATCCTGCCCCCGGACTTCGGGGCCGACCCGGACCTCGTCCAGGTCGTCTTCGACGCCCGGCCGGAGGTCTTCGCCCACAACCTGGAGACGGTGCCGCGGATCTTCAAGCGCATCCGCCCGGCGTTCACCTACGAGAAGTCCCTGCGCGTGCTGACCATGGCCAAGGCGGACGGGCTCCTCACCAAGTCCAACCTCATCCTGGGCATGGGTGAGGAGGACCACGAGATCGACCAGGCGCTGCTGGACCTGCACGAGGCCGGTTGCGACATCATCACGATCACCCAGTACGTGCGTCCCTCGAAGCTGCATCACCCGATCGACCGCTGGGTCAAGCCGCAGGAATTCGTGCACTGGTCCGACCGGGCCGAGGAGATCGGCTTCGCCGGCGTCATGGCCGGTCCCCTGGTCCGGTCCTCCTACCGGGCCGGCCGGCTGTACGCCTCTGCCATGCGCAAGCTCGGACGGCCCATGCCCGAGCACCTCGCCCACATCGAGGACAACGGCAGCACGCGGCAGGAGGCCGCAACCCTCCTTGCCGGCCGGTAGACTTAGCGCCACTATGGCCAAGAGCACAGATCCCGCAGCATCCTCGTCCTCGACCCGTGACGCCCTGAAGGCGGTCAAGGCCGCCCAGCGTGAGCGCCGCCTCCAGGAGCGCGCCAGCGCCAAGGCGAACAAGGCCGAGAACAGGGCCCGGAAGAAGGCCACCAAGAAGCCCGGCGTCTTCAAGCAGATGGGCGAGGTCTTCTCCATGACCCGCGCCCACGACCCCAAGGTCGTGCTGTGGATGTCGCTGGCCTTCGTCGGTGCCCTCGTCATCGGCCTCATCGTCGGCCTGCTCCTGAACAACTGGATCACGTGGCTGCTCATCGCCATCCCGTTCGGCCTGCTGGCCGCCGTCATCATCATGAACCGGATGGCCGAGCGCGCCGCCTTCGCCCGCATCGACGGCCGCCCCGGCGCCGCCGGCGCGGCCCTGTCCACCCTGCGCCGCGGCTGGATCATCCCCGAACAGCCCGTGGCGGTGAGCCCCAAGACCCAGGACGCGGTCTTCCGCGCGGTGGGCCGTCCCGGCGTCGTGCTCATCACCGAGGGTCCGACCAACCGCGTGCGTCCCCTGGTGGAGAAGGAGCGGCGCAACATGCAGCGCTTCCTGCCCAACGTGCCGATCCAGGTCCTCGCGACCGGACACGGTGAGGGCCAGGTCGAGCTCCAGGACCTGGCCAAGACCCTCAAGCGCATGAAGAAGACCCTGACCAAGCAGGAGGTCCAGGCCGTGGACAAGCGCCTGGCGGCGCTGGGTTCCGCGAAGATGCCGATCCCGAAGGGCATCGATCCCTACCGTGCCCGGCCGGACCGCAAGTCGATGCGCGGCCGATAAGGCCTCCTGACCCGAAGCGACGGACCCCGGATCTCGAGCGTCCTGGAACCCGCACGTCCGGGTTCCAGGAATCTCAGGACCCGGGTCCCCTCGTCCCCGGATCCCGGGGAACCTCACATCCGGATCTGGACGGTTCCGGCGGCCCGGTCGTGCAGTCCACGGCCGTCGCCGTCGATCACCAGCGGCGGGACGATCAGGCAGAGCAGCACCGTGCGCAGCAGGGCCTTGGGCAGGCCGGTCATGGCCCCGCCGACGCGGACGACCTGGATCCGGACCAGGCGCTTGCCGATCGTGGTGCCCAGGAGGCCGACGCCCAGCACCTGCAGGACGACGAACAGGCCCAGCGTCACGAGGCTGTGCCCCTGGAACCACACGGCGGACAGCACGGCGGGGATGAACCAGTCGATGACCAGGGCCAGCACCCGCCGGCCCCATCCGGCCATCGCCGTCGGTCCCTCCTCGGCCAGTCCGAGGCGTTCCCCGGGCCACTTGCCCAGCTGTCCGGACCGTTCGGTCCCCCCGACCCACCCGGCCATGTCCCGCCGGGTGATGAGGCGCTCGTCGGCGGGCTCCGCAGCGGGTCGCGGACGGTCGTCGCGGGGCTTCCCGGACGTCCCCGTCGAGGAGGCGCCTGCGCCGGCGGAGGACCTGTTCTTCTTGGATCGAGCCACCGTCCCACTCTACCGAGTCGGCCCGTCCGCGTCCGCCTGCCACCGCGGTGACGGCCACCGCGGACCCAGGCCGCGGTGGCCGTGTTACACGCCCGAAACACGACCGTCACCGATGATTCACGGCATGCCGATAGGGTGAACTCATTCGCAACGATCCACCGAGGAGCGCCCGCATGTTCACTTCCGTCCAGGAAGCCCTGCAGTTCATCCAGGAAGAGGACATCGTCTTCATCGATGTCCGCTTCACCGACCTGCCCGGGGTCCAGCAGCACTTCAACCTGCCGGCCAAGGCCGTGGACGAGGACTTCTTCACCGATGGCCAGCTCTTCGACGGCTCGTCGATCCGTGGCTTCCAGGGCATCGCCGAGTCCGACATGCAGCTGATCCCGGACGTGGCCACCGCCTACGTCGACCCCTTCCGGGTCGAGAAGACCCTGGTGATGAACTTCTCCATCGTCAACCCCCGGACGGGTGAGCCGTACCACCGCGACCCGCGCGGTGTCGCCCAGCGCGCCGAGGAGTACCTGGCCTCCACCGGCATCGCCGACACGGCGAACTTCGCCTCCGAGGCCGAGTTCTTCATCTTCGAGGACGTCCGGTACCAGTCCACGCCCAACCACAGCTTCTACTCGGTCGATTCCGACGAGGCCTGGTGGAACTCCGGTCGCGCCGAGGAGGGTGGCAACCTCTCCCACAAGACCGGTGTCAAGGGCGGTTACTTCCCCGTCTCGCCGGTCGACAAGCAGGCCGACCTGCGCGATGCGATCTGCGTGGCCCTGGACGAGGTGGGCCTGGAGGTCGAGCGGTCCCACCACGAGGTCGGTGCGGCCGGCCAGGCGGAGATCAACTACCGGTTCAACACGCTGACCCACGCGGCCGACGACCTGCAGAAGTTCAAGTACGTCGTGAAGAACACCGCGGACGCCTTCGGCAAGACCGCGACCTTCATGCCGAAGCCCGTGTTCGGTGACAACGGCTCGGGCATGCACTGCCACCAGTCGCTGTGGAACGCCGGCGAGCCGCTGTTCTACGACGAGAAGGGCTATGCCAACCTCTCGGACACCGCCCGCTGGTACATCGGCGGCCTGCTGAAGCACGCCTCTGCCATCCTGGCGTTCACCAACCCGACGGTGAACTCCTACCGGCGTCTGGTGAAGGGCTTCGAGGCCCCGATCAACATGGTCTACTCCCAGGGCAACCGCTCGGCGGCCATCCGCATCCCGATCACGGGCTCCAACCCGAAGGCCAAGCGCCTCGAGTTCCGCGCCCCGGATCCGTCCAGCAACCCGTACCTGGCCTTCGCCGCCCAGCTGATGGCCGGCCTGGACGGCATCCGCAACCGGATCGAGCCGGCCGAGCCGATCGACAAGGACCTCTACGAGCTGCCCGCCGAGGAGGCCGCGACCATCCAGAAGGCACCTGCCTCGCTGGAGGAGGCCCTGCGCGCGCTCGAGGAGGACCACGAGTTCCTCCTGGCCGGTGATGTCTTCACCGAGGACCTCATCGAGGCCTGGGTCTCCTACAAGCGTGAGCACGAGATCCTGCCGCTGTCGATCCGCCCGAACCCCTACGAGTTCGAGCTCTACTACGGCGTCTAGCCTGGTCGCCGGTCGCTGAGGGCCTCGGCCCGCACAGAGTCCGCACGAGTGCCCGCCCTGTCGAGGGGCGTCTCGTGCGGGCTCTTCCGCGTTGAGGGGAGAGGTACGTCCCGGCGCCCCTGACCTCGGGTCAACGCGGACCGGGGGAATAGATTCCCCCCGGCGTCGGCTGTGCCTGAGCGATGTCCCCTCGTGAAAGGCCCCTCGTGAGCTACCCCCTGTCGATCCTCGACCTGTCCACCGTCCTGCCGGACCAGTCCGTCGCCGAGGCGGTGGCCGCCACCGTGGACCTGGCACGGGCGGCCGAGGAGCAGGGGTTCGCCCGGATCTGGTTCGCCGAGCACCACAACTTCCCCTCCATCGCCTCCTCGGCCACCTCGGTGCTGATCGCCCACGTCGCCGCGAACACCTCGAGCATCCGCCTGGGTGCCGGAGGCATCATGCTCCCCAACCACTCGCCGCTGGTGATCGCCGAGCAGTTCGGCACCCTGGCCGAGATCCACCCGGGCCGGATCGACCTGGGACTGGGGCGGGCCCCGGGCACGGACCAGCGGACCATGATGGCCCTGCGGCGCGAGCCCTCGGCGGCCGACACGTTCCCCCGGGACATCAAGGAGCTGCAGGGATACCTCAAGGGCGAGTCCATGATCCCCGGGGTGGACGCCTATCCGGGCAAGGGGACCGACGTCCCGCTGTTCGTGCTCGGCTCCTCCCAGTACGGGGCGCAGCTCGCGGCCGCCCTGGGGCTCGGGTACGCCTTCGCCTCGCACTTCGCCCCGCAGATGCTCGAACACGCCGCCCGCATCTACCGGGAGTCGTTCGAGCCGTCCGAGGACTACCCGGAACCGCACTTCATCGCCGCGCTGAACGTCATCGCCGCCGACACGGCCGAGGAGGCCCAGCGGCAGTTCGAGCTCTCCCAGCGGTTCCGCATCCGGCAGATGCTCGGCCGGGGACGGGACCTCACCGAGGAGGAGGTCACCCTGCTGATGCACTCCCCCGCCGCGGAACAGGTGCTCTCGATGACCAAGTACACGGCCGTCGGCACCGTCGAGACCGTCCGGGACTACCTGGACCGGTTCAGGGAGCGCGTCCAGGCGGACGAGCTGATCATCACCAACGCGGCCCCGGACCTCGAGGCCCGGCACCGCACCCTCCAGCTGCTCGGGGAGAACGTCATGGTCCGCGGCTGACCCGCCGGACGGGACGTCGGCACGGCTCAGGCCCCGTAGAAGTGCTTCTCGAACACCTGGCGGGCGTGCCGGGTGCACCGGAGGTAGTCCTCCTCCAGCCCGGCGGCGTTGCCGGGCTCGTAACCGCACCACCGCGCGATGGCCTCCAGGTCCTGGCGCTTGGTCGGCAGCACGTCCGAGTTCTTGCCGGACCACACCACGATCCCGGAGCGGATCCTCGAGGCCAGCTGCCACGCACGGTGCAGCACCTCACCGTCCTCCGCGGGCAGCAGGCCCTCCGTCACCAACGCCTCCAGCGCGGACATCGTCCCGGTCGTCCGCAATGACGCGCGGGTGTCCGCGTGCTGCAGCTGGAGGGTCTGGACGAGCCACTCGACGTCGGACAGCCCGCCCCGGCCGAGCTTGAGGTGCCGGGCGGGGTCCGCGCCCCGTGGCAGCCGCTCGGACTCCACCCGGGCCTTGATCCGGCGGATCTCCCGGATGGCCGTGGGACCGGGATCCCCGGCGTAGCGCACGGAGTCCGCCCATGCGATGAAGTCCCGGGCGAGTCCGGGGTCGCCGGCGACGGCCCGGGCCCTCAGCAGGGCCTGGACCTCCCAGGTGTCCGCCCAGCGCCGGTAGTACTCCTGGTAGGACTCCAGGGACCGCGCCAGCGGCCCCTTCTTGCCCTCGGGACGCAGATCGGCGTCCACGATCAGTGGCCGCTCCGCCAGCACGGGCGGCCGGCACGGCTTGGTCAGCAGGGAGCTCACCTGCTTGGCCAGCTCCACGGCCTGCCGCTGGGCCGCGTCGGGGTCGGCACCGGCCCGGGGGCGGTGGACGAACATCACGTCCAGGTCCGATCCGTAGCCGATCTCCTGGCCGCCCTGGCGGCCCATGGCGACCAGGAGCAGGTCGGTGAGTTCCCCGGCCTCGTCCTGGCGGGCCTCGGGGTGGCCGAACATCGTGTTCTCGGCCACGTGCAGGGCGCCGAGGACGGCGGCCCGGTCCGCGTCGGAGAGGGCATGCCCGACGGCGTCCTGGTCCAGCAGTCCGGCGGCGTCGGCGATCGCGGTGCGCAGGATCTCGCGCTGCCTGATCAACCGGATCTGCCGCATCGCCTCGTCACCGTCCGGGTGGCGGGCCATCTTGGCCCGGATCTCCTGCCACTGCGCCTCGAACGGCATCGGCTGCAGTTCACGGTCCCGGCCCAGCCAGGCCGCGGCCTCCGGCAGGTGCTCGAGCATGTCGCTGATGTAGGAGGAGGAGGACAGCACATGGCACAACCGCTCCGCCGCCGCGGAGGAGTCCCGGAGCATACCCAGGAACCAGGGTGAGGAACCGAGGGACTCGGACAGCCTCCGGAAGGCGAGCAGGCCGCCGTCGGGGTCCGGTCCGTTCGCCAGCCAGCCGAGCATGACCGGCAACAGCTGCCGCTGCAGGGACGCGCGCCGGGACACGCCCGTGGTGAGGGCCTCGATATGGCGCAGGGCACCCGACGGGTCCAGGTAACCCAGGGCCGAGAGCCGCTCGCCCACCGCCACCGGGGTGAGGCGGACCTCCTCGGCGGACAGGGCCGCCGTGGTGGACAGCAGCGGACGGTAGAAGATCTTCTCGTGCAGGGCCCGCACGTCCTTGCGGGTCCGCTTCCACACCGCCGTGAGGGCATCGGCGTCGGACGGGCCCGGTTCCCCCGGACCCCGGGAGGAGCGGGCCAGTACCCACCGGGCACGGGGGCGGTCCGGCATCAGGTGGGTGCGGCGCAGGTGCACCAACTGGATCCGGTGCTCCAGCAGGCGCAGGAACCGGTAGGCCGCCGCGAAGGACTGGGCGTCCTTGCGGCCGATGTAGGAGCGCCGTTCCAGGGCACGGATGGCGCTCTGGGTGTTGCGGACCCGCACGGACTCCTCGGTCTTGCCATGGACCAACTGCAGCAGCTGGACCGTGAACTCGACGTCCCGGAGCCCGCCGGAGCCCAGCTTGATCTCACGGTCCCGGTCCTGGTGTGCGATGTTGTCCAGCACGCGGCGGCGCATGCCCTGGACGGAGGACACGAAGCCCTCCCGCTCCGAGCTCGTCCACACCAGGGGCCAGATCGCGTCGATGTACTCCTGGCCCAGCTCCGGCAACCCGGCGATCGGCCGGGCCTTGAGCAGGGCCTGGAACTCCCAGGTGTGGGCCCAGCGGCGGTAGTACTCGGCGTGGGAGTCGACCGTGCGGGACAGCGTCCCGTCCTTGCCCTCCGGACGCAGGTTGGCGTCCACCTCCCACAGTCCCGGCTCGGGCGCCGCGGCGGTGACGTACCGGGAGATCCCGGCGGCCAGGGCGGTGGCGATGGTCGCCGACCGGTGCCCGTCGGCCAGGGTCGAGGAGTGGACGAAGATCACGTCCACGTCCGAGATGTAGTTCAGCTCCCGGGCCCCGCACTTGCCCATGCCGATGACCGCCAGGCTGACGCTGCGCGCGTCGTCGCCGTACTGCTCGGCGGCGTCCGCGCGGGACACCGCCAGTCCCGCCTCGATCGCGGCGCCGGCCAGGTCGGACAACCACGCCGAGACCTTCGGCTGGATGCCCTGGGGATCCGGGTCGGTCAGGTCCTGCAGGGCCAGGGCCGTCAGCTGGCGGCGGTACGCGATGCGCAGCGCGGCAGCGGCCTCCTTGCCCCGCAGCCCGGCCACCGGCTCGGGCACCGAGGGGTCCGCCTCCACGGCCGCCAGCAGCAGGTCCCGGAGCGTGGAGGACTCGGAGTCCAGCCCCTCCGGGCCGAGCACGGGGGCCGTGGCCGCGGCCCGCGTGGGGTCGGTGAGCAGGTCGACGTGGTCCGGCCGGCGGATCAGGAACTCCCCCAGTGCCTCCGAGGAGCCCAGCAGTCGCGCCAGGGCCAGGGACCGGTCGGGGTCGTCCAGCACGCCCGCCGTCCCCGGGGCCCGGTCCAGGAGACGGACCAGGAGGATCAGGGCCTGGTCGGGATCCGGGGCGTCGGCCAGGATCCCGAGCAGCGTCTCGTGGTCGACCCGGTCGAGCTCGCTCGAGGCCAGCAGCGTGCGAGCGCGGTCGAGGTCGGTGAACCCAGTCCCGATGAGCACGCCCCGGCTGAATCCGCCGGCCTCGGCCGGGGAACCGGCCGGGACCGGTATGCCGCTGCGATTCGCGCTGCGGGCGGCAGGGGCGCTGCTTCCGGGGGTGGAGGGTCGCATCGGGCTCTACAGGATGCCGAGGTACCGCTGCAGTTCGTAGGGGGTGACCTTGATCCGGTACTCGTCCCATTCCTGGCGCTTGTTGCGCAGGTAGTTCTCGAACACCTGCTCCCCCAGCACCCCGGCGACGAACTCGGACTCCTCCATGATCCGCAGGGCATCGTGCAGGGTGCCCGGCAGCGGATCGTGCCCCAGGGCACGGCGTTCCATGGCGGTCAGGGCGTTGACGTCCTCCGCCGCCGCCTCCGGGAGTTCGTACTCCTCCTCGATCCCCTTCAGCCCGGCCGCCAGCAGGACGGCGTAGGTGAGGTACGGGTTGGCGGAGGCGTCGATGCCGCGGTACTCCACGCGGGCGGACCCCGCCTTGTCCGGCTTGTACAGGGGCACCCGGACCAGGGCGGAGCGGTTGTTGTGACCCCAGGAGACGTAGGCGGGCGCCTCGCCACCGCCCCAGAGACGCTTGTAGGAGTTGACGAACTGGTGGGTGATCGCCGTGATCTCCACGCTGTGGTGCAGCAGTCCGGCGATGAACCGGCGGGCGGTGGTGGACAGGTGGAACTCCGCACCGGGCTCGAAGAAGGCGTTGGAGTCACCCTCGAAGAGGGAGAAGTGGGTGTGCATCCCGGAGCCGGCGTGGTCCCCGAAGGGCTTGGGCATGAACGTGGCGTAGTTGCCCTGTAGCTGGGCCACCTCCTTGATGACCGTGCGGAACGTCATGATGTTGTCCGCCGTCTGCAGCGCGTCCGCGTACCTCAGGTCGATCTCGTTCTGGCCCGGTCCGGACTCGTGGTGGCTGAACTCCACGGAGATCCCGATGGCCTCCAGCATGTTCACCGCGTGGCGGCGGAAGTCCGTGGCCACCCCGCCGGGCTCGTGGTCGAAGTACCCGGCCTGGTCCACCGGGACCGGTTGGCCGTCCGGCCCCGGTTCCTTCGAGGCCAGCAGGTAGAACTCGATCTCCGGGTGCGTGTAGAAGGTGAAGCCCATGTCCGCGGCCCGGGACAGCTGGCGGCGCAGCACGTTCCGGGGATCCGCCGCGGACGGTTCGCCGTCCGGGGTGAGCACGTCGCAGAACATCCGCGATGTCGGCTCCTCCTCACCGCGCCAGGGCAGGATCTGGAAGGTCGAGGGATCCGGCTGCAGCAGCATGTCGGACTCGAAGATGCGGGTGTAGCCGTCGATGGAGGACCCGTCGAAGCCCAGCCCCTCCGCGAAGGCCCCCTCCACCTCGGCGGGCGCCAGGGCCACGGACTTCAGCGTCCCGGTCACGTCGGTGAACCACAGGCGCACGAACCGCACGTCCCGGTCCTCGATGGTCCTGAGTACAAACTCCTGTTGGCGATCCATCGTTCGTGGCTGCCTCCTGTCGGATCGGGACGTTGGCTCCACTGTAGCGGTGGGAGCACTCCCGTGCGCGGTCACGCCGGACATGCCCCGAGGTCAGCGCCGGCGACACTAGACTGCGGTCATGGCTGAGAACGAGACCGCACCGTACGCCGCCAAGACCCCGGCCCGGTACCGTACCGCGCACCTGCAGCAGGCCAAGGACGAGGGTCGCCGGTTCGCCATGCTCACCGCCTACGACTTCCAGATGGCCCAGGTGTTCGACGAGGCCGGCCTTGAGACGATCCTCGTGGGCGATTCGGCCGCCAACAACGTGATGGGCCACGCCACGACGCTGCCGATCACCATGGAGGAGATGATCGTCTTCGCCGGTTCCGTGGTGCGCGGCACCACTCATGCGATGGTCATCTGCGACCTGCCGTTCGGCTCGTACGAGGTCTCCCCCGAACAGGCCACCGCCAGTGCCATCCGGCTCGTCAAGGAGGCCGGGGTGCACGCCGTGAAGATGGAGGGCGGGATCCGGTACGCGGACCACGTGGCCATGATGACCGATGCCGGCGTGCCGGTGATGGCCCACATCGGCTTCACGCCGCAGTCCGAGAACGTCCTGGGCGGGTACCGCGTCCAGGGCCGCGGCGAGGGCGCCGCCGCGTCCATGATCCGTGAGGCCACGGTGCTCCAGGACGCCGGGGCCTTCGCGGTCCTGATGGAGATGGTGCCCGCCGACGTGGCCCGCCAGGTGGACGAGGCCCTGCGCGTGCCCACCATCGGCATCGGTGCCGGTGCCGGGACCACGGGACAGGTGCTGGTGTGGCAGGACATGCTGGGCCTGCGGGCCGGGAGGATGCCCCGGTTCGTCAAGCAGTACGCGGACCTGCGCTCGATCGTCGGCGAGGCCGCGGCCGCCTACCGCCGGGACGTGCTGGAGGGCACCTTCCCGGCCGCGGAGCACGGCTTCGAGTCCTGAGGTTCCGGTGCCCCCGGGCCCCGTCCTGCACGGACCCGGCGGGGCGGTCCGCCGGGCCACGGGGCGCGGGCGGCGGACCGCGGACTCAGTCCCGGTCGTTGGTGGGGTTGTTGTCCCAGTTGGAGTCCTCGCCCTCGCGTTCGTCCCAGCGCTCGTTGTTGGCCTGCACCTGCGCGATCGCGCCCTCGGCCTCCTCGCGGGTGGTGTAGGGGCCCAGCAGCTTCGACCAGTCCGACTGGGGGCCTTCCTCGACGGTCTTGGTGACGACGTTGTACCAGTATTCGCTCATGGCACCAGCCTAGGGTCGATCCCGGCGATCCGGGCCCGTCGGGACGGCGATAGGATCGAAACATGTCCGAAGGCTCCATGACGTCCACCCGAACCGCCACCGTCCCCGCCGGGACCGCAGCCGGCCACAACGGCCCGGCCCCCGCCGGGCCGCCTGCCGGCCAGCCCGGCTCCCTGGCGCCCGTGGGCACCCTGGCCCCGGGCGTCGTCGCCCCACCGCTGGCCGTACCCGCCTCCATCGACCGCCCGGAGTACGTGGGGAAGGCCACCGCGGACGAGGGCAAGGGGTCGGACGTCTACGACGCCGAGGGCATCGAGAGGATCCGCGCCGCGGGACGGCTGGCCGCCCGGGCCATGCAGGAGACGGCGAAGCACATCACCCCCGGGGTGACCACGGCCGAACTGGACAGGGTGGCCCACGAGTACCTCATCGGCCACGGAGCCTACCCCTCCTGCCTCGGCTACAAGGGATTCCCCAAGTCCATCTGCACCTCGCTCAACGAGGTCATCTGCCACGGCATCCCGGACGACACGGTGCTCGAGGACGGGGACATCATCAACCTCGACATCACCGCCTACCTGGACGGCCACCACGGCGACCACAACATGACCTTCACCGTCGGCACCGTGGACGAGGAGTCCGCCCTGCTGGTCGAGCGCACGCACGAGGCGATGATGCGGGGCATCAAGGCCGTCAAGCCGGGCCGGGAGATCAACGTCATCGGCCGCGCCATCGAGTCCTACGCCAAGCGGTTCGGCTACGGCGTGGTGCGGGACTTCATCGGCCACGGCGTCGGGCGGGAGTTCCACTCCGGACTGGTCATCCCCCACTACGACGCCGCCCCGGCGCACAACCGGCTCATGGTCCCCGGCATGGTGTTCACCATCGAGCCCATGATCACCCTCGGCTCCATCGCGTGGGACCAGTGGGACGACGGCTGGACCGTGGTCACCCGGGACCGCAGGCGCACCGCCCAGTTCGAGCACACGCTGGTCGTCACCGACGACGGCGCGGACATCCTGACCCTGCCCTGACCACGTCCCCCGTCGACACCCCTAGGAGCACTTCCATGGCGCAGCAGAGAACCGACCCTGCCACCGGGGCACACACCGCCCTCGGGATCGACGTCGGCGGTACCGGCATGAAGGGCGGGATCGTCCAGCTCGGCGCCGGCCCGGACACCGGCCAGCTGGTCGGCAAGCGGTACCGGATCCCCACGCCGAAGCCGGCCGTCCCGGACACGGTCGCCGGGGTCCTGGCCGAGATCGCGGCCGAGCTGGACTCCCGGCCCGAGGCCCCGCCGGCGACCCTGATGGCCGGCGTGTGCTTCCCCGCCGCCATCCAGAACGGGATCTGCCGCACGGCGACGAACATCGACCGGTCCTGGATCGGCACCGACGTGGACGCGCTGTTCTCCGAGCACCTCAAGCGCCCGGTGGCCACCCTGAACGACGCCGACGCCGCCGGACTGGCCGAGGTCCGGTTCGGTGCGGGCCGGGGCGTGCCGGGCACGGTCCTCGTCCTCACCCTCGGCACCGGCATCGGGGGCGGACTGTTCAGGGACGGCGAACTGGTGCCGAACCTGGAACCGGGCACCATCGAGCTCGACGGGGCGATCGCCGAGCAGCGGGCCTCGGCGTCCGCCCGCGAGCGGGACGGACTGGACTGGCCGGAGTACGCCGAGCGGCTCCAGCGCTACTTCTCCTACGTGGAGGGCATCTTCTACCCGGACCTGATCATCGTCGGCGGCGGCATCTCCAAGCGCCCCCAGGACTACCTCCCGCTGTTGCGCCTGCGCACCCCGATCGTGCCGGCCGCACTGCAGAACAACGCCGGGATCGTGGGAGCCGCACTGTGGGCCACCGACGTGATGGCCCAGTCCCCCGCCCGGGCATCCGTGCTGCAGACCGCCCGGAGGGCGGCCGACCAGGAGATCGCACGCCGGGTGGAGGCCGACCAGGCCGGCACCGGACGGAGCGCGACGACGGGCACGGGCATGGCCGGAGGGGCCCGCCAGGCGGCGGAGCGCGCGGCCGCGGCCGAGACGGTCGCGAGCGGGACGGCGGGCAAGGCCGGGAAGACCGCCCAGGGGGTCACGGCGGACAAGCCGGGCAAACAGGGCAAGCCGGGAAAGGCATCCACGGCCGTCCAGGACAAGGCGGCCCGGTTGCGGAAGAAGGCCGACAAGGCCGCGAAGCGGGCCGCCAAGGCCGAGCGCAAAGCGGCCAAGGAGGCCCAGGCCGTCCACAAGGCCATGGAGAAGGCGATCCGCCGCTCCAGTCGGTAGCCTCCGGGCTCTGCCGGCGTCACGACCGCCCCGCTGGGCCGTGGTGGCCGATGGTGGCTCCGGCTTCCCCTCCGGAACCACCATCGGCAGTCTGATGGGCCCGTCACGGGCTCCCGCGCTCAGCGGGTGAACAACCGCGGCTGCAGGGCCCTGACCGTCTCGGGCCTGTTCCCCGCCTCGCGCAGCTCCTCCACGGCACGGGCGAAGTCGTCGAGCGAGTCGAAGTCCTGGTAGACCGACGCGAAGCGCAGGTACGCCACCTGGTCCAGCCGGCGCAGGGGGTCGAGGATCGCGAGCCCCACCTCGTGGGCGTCCACCTCGGCGTTGCCGGTGGCGCGGATGGTCTCCTCCACCTCCTGGGCGAGCATGGCCAGGTCGTCGTTGGTCACCGGCCGCCCCTGACAGGCCTTGCGGACGCCGTTGATGACCTTGGAGCGGTCGAACGGCTCCGCCACCCCGGAGCGCTTGACCACGGTCAGGGCCGTGGTCTCCATGGTGGTGAACCGCTTGCCGCAGGACTGGCACTGCCGTCGCCGGCGGATGGCGGATCCGTCGTCGAGGGACCGGGAGTCCACCACCCGGGAATCCTCATGACGACAGAAGGGACAGTGCATGGACTCCCCTTCTGCAGTCGGCGGGCCCGCCGTGGGCCGTTCGGGTGAACGCCCTCATCATAATCCCACATATGGCGTCACCACAATCGGCACATCACCACATGTAGTGTTCCGGGCGGCGGGCCGGGGCGGAAGCCGGACCGGGGCCGGCAGGTCGGCCCCTCCAGCCGGTCCGGGCTCACTCCAGACAGGCCGGGCCGAGCAGCACCTTGAGGTCACCGAACAGGGCAGGGTTGGGACTGACCCGGAAGTCCGGTCCGAGCTGCATGATCTCCATGGTCCGGTTCCCCGCCAGCCTGAGCCGCACCTCCGTGGTCCCGGGGTGGGTCTTCAGCACGTCCCCCAGGGCGGAGACCACGGTCTCGTTGGCCTTGAAGGCCGGCATGGTGATGGACACCGGTCCCGAATGCCCCCCGGACAGGTCCGGGATGGTCAGCTCCTGGGCGCTGAGGGTGATCGACCCGTCGTCGCGCCGCTGGACCCGGCCCTTGATCGCGACCACCAGGTCCTCGGCCAGCATCGTGGCGATCGGGGCGTAGGCCTGGCCGAAGAACATGACCTCCATCGAGGCACCCAGGTCCTCGACCTCGCACCGGGCGTAGGCGTTGCCGGAGCTCTTGGCGATCCGCCGCTGCAGCGAGGTGATGAGCCCGGCGATGGTGACCTGCGCACCGTCCGCTGGGCCGTCGTCGGAGATGATGTGCGAGATGGACGTGTCCGCGTGCTGGGCCAGGACACCGTCCAGCCCCTGCAGGGGATGGTCCGAGACGTAGAGGCCGAGCATCTCCCGCTCGAAGGTGAGCTTGTCCTTCTTGTCCCACTCGGGCATGTCGGGGACCTCCAGCCCCAGCCCGGCGTCGGCCGCCTCTCCACCCTCGGCCTCGAGGATGGAGAAGAAGTCGAACTGGTTGTTCGCCTCCTGGCGCTTCTGGGCCACGGTGGCGTCCACGGCCTCCTCGTGGATGGCCAGCAGCGCCCGGCGCGAGTGCCCGAGTGAGTCGAAGGCGCCGGCCTTGATCATCGACTCGATGGTGCGCTTGTTGCAGACCACCGCGGGCACCTTCTTGAAGAAGTCCGGGAACGAGCCGAAGTCCCCCTTCTCCTCGCGGGCGTCCACCATGGCGGTGACCACGTTCGAGCCCACGTTGCGCACGGCGCCCATGCCGAAGCGGATGTCCCTGCCGACCGGGGTGAAGTAGAGGGAGGACTCGTTGACGTCCGGGGGCAGCACCGTGATGCCCATGCGGCGGCACTCGTTGAGGTACATGGCCATCTTGTCCTTGTCGTCACCGACGGAGGTCAGCAGCGCGGCCATGTACTCGGCCGGGTAGTGCGCCTTGAGGTAGGCCGTCCAGTAGGACACCAGGCCGTACGCCGCGGAGTGCGCCTTGTTGAAGGCGTAGTCCGAGAACGGCAGCAGGATGTCCCACAGCGCCTTGATGGCCGCCTCGGAATACCCGTGGTCGACCATCCCCTGGTGGAAGCCGACGTACTGCTTGTCCAGCTCGGACTTCTTCTTCTTGCCCATGGCGCGGCGGAGGATGTCCGCCTGTCCGAGGCTGAAGCCGGCGACCTTCTGCGCGATGGCCATGACCTGCTCCTGATACACGATCAGGCCATAGGTGGTGTCGAGGATCTCCCTGAGGGGTTCCTCGAGCTCGGGATGGATCGGGGTGATCTCCTGCTGGCCGTTCTTGCGCAGCGCGTAGTTCGTGTGCGAGTTGGCACCCATGGGCCCCGGCCGGTACAGGGCGATGGTCGCCGAGATGTCCTCGAAGTTGTCCGGCTTCATCATCTTCAGCAGCGAGCGCATCGGCCCGCCGTCGAGCTGGAACACGCCCAGGGTGTCCCCCCGGGCGAGCAGTTCGTAGGACGCCCGGTCGTCGAACGCGAGGGACTCCAAGTCCAGGTCGAATCCCTGGTTGGCCGTGATGTTCTCGAGGGCGTCGGAGATGATCGTCAGGTTCCGCAGGCCCAGGAAGTCCATCTTGATCAGTCCGAGCCCCTCGGCGGTGGGGTAGTCGAACTGCGTGATGACCTGGCCGTCCTGCATGCGGCGCATGATCGGGATGACGTCGATGATCGGCTCCGAGGACATGATCACGCCCGCGGCGTGCACACCCCACTGGCGCTTCAGCCCCTCGACGCCCTTGGCGGTCTCGAAGACCTTCGCGGCGTCCGGGTCCGTGGCGACCAGCTCCCGGAACTCCCCCGCCTCCGAGTACCTCTTGGCGTCCTTGTCCTCGATGTCCTTGAGCGGGATGTCCTTGGCCATCACCGCCGGTGGCAACGCCTTCGTCAGCGTCTCGCCCATGGAGAACGGGAAGCCCATCACGCGCGCAGAGTCCTTGAGCGCCTGCTTGGTCTTGATGGTGCCGTAGGTGACGATCATGGCCACGCGCTCGTCACCGTACTTCTCCGTGACGTAGTCGATCACCTCGGAGCGGCGGCGATCGTCGAAGTCGACGTCGAAGTCCGGCATGGACACGCGGTCCGGGTTGAGGAATCGCTCGAAGATCAGGCCGTGCTCGAGCGGGTCGAGCTCGGTGATCTTCAGGGCGTAGGCGACCATGGAGCCGGCCCCGGAACCGCGGCCTGGCCCGACGCGGATGCCGTGGTCCTTGGCCCAGTTGATGAAGTCGGCGACCACGAGGAAGTAGCCCGGGAAGCCCATGGAGATGATGACGTCGAGCTCGTAGTCCGCCTGCTTGCGCACGTGGTCCGGTACGCCGTCGGGGTAGCGGTGCTTCAGCCCCGTGGCGACCTCCTTGGTCAGCCAGCTGGTCTCGTCCTCCCCCGGAGGGCAGGGGAACTTGGGCATGTAGTTGGCGGATGTGTCGAAGGAGACCTCGCACTGCTCGGCGATGAGCAGGGTGTTGTCACACGCCTCGGGGAACTCCGAGAACAGGTCCCGCATCTGCCGCGGGGACTTCAGGTAGAACTCCGTGCCGGTGAAGGCGAACCGGGAGCCGCCCTGGTCGTAGGTGGGTTCCAGCAGGGTGGACCCGGACTGGATGGCCAGCAGCGCCTCGTGCGGCTTGGCGTCGTGCTCATGCGTGTAGTGCAGGTCGTTGGTGGCGACCAGGGGCAGGTCCAGGTCCTTGGCCAGCCGGAGCAGGTCCGGGACCACGCGCTTCTCCAGGTCGAGACCGTGCTGCATCAGCTCGCAGTAGAAGTTGCCCTTGCCGAAGATGTCGCGGAACTCTGCCGCGGCCTCCACCGCCTCCTTGTACTGGCCCAGCCGCAGCCGGGTCTGGACCTCACCGGACGGGCATCCCGTGGTCCCGATCAACCCGGATGAGTACGTGGAGAGCAGCTCCCGGTCGATCCGGGGCCACTTGGCGTACACGGAGTCCAGGGAGGCGATCGAGCCGGCCCGGAACAGGTTGTGCATGCCGGTGTTGTCCTTGGCCAGCAGGGTCATGTGCGTGATCGCACCGCCGCCGGAGACGTCGTCCCCGCGCTGGTGCTGTTCGCCCCAGCGGACCTTGGTCTTGTCCGTGCGGTGCTGCTGACCCGGCGTCAGGTAGGCCTCGAGACCGATGATCGGCCTGATGCCCGCGTCCGTCGCCTTCTTCCAGAAGTCGAAGGCACCGAACAGGTACCCGTGGTCGGTGATGGCGATCGAGTCCATGCCGAGGCGTTCGGTCTCGACGAAGAGCTCGCTGAGCTTGGCGGCCCCGTCGAGCATCGAGTACTCGGTGTGGGTGTGCAGGTGGGCGAATCCGCCGTCCCGCGAGGCCTGTCCCGTTGCCGATGTGGTCGCCGTCATTGTCCGCTCTTCCCTACTGCCCTGCTGCGTTGCCGTACAACTGATTCGTGGTGCCGTACCACCCTAGTGGCCCCGGAGGACGTCCAGGGCGTAGGCCAGGTCATGCGGGTACGGGCTCTCGTACTCGACCCATTCCCCCGTCACGGGGTGGGAGAAGCCCAGCCGGCGGGCGTGCAGCCACTGCCGGGTCAGCCCGAGCTCGGCGGCGAGCTTCGGGTCCGCCCCGTAGGTCAGGTCCCCGGCACAGGGATGGCGCAGCGCGGCGAAGTGGACGCGGATCTGGTGGGTCCGGCCGGTCTCGAGCTGCACCTCGACCAGGGTCGCCCGGCCGAAGGCCTCCAGGGTCCGGTAGTGCGTCACCGAGTCCCGTCCTCCGTCGAGGACGGCGAACTTCCAGTCGTGACCGGGGTGACGGCCGATCGGCGCGTCGATGGTGCCGTTCAGGGGGTCCGGCAGTCCCTGCACCACGGCGTGGTAGGTCTTCTTCGGGGTCCGGTCACGGAACGCGTCCTTCAGGGCGGTGTAGGCCCGCTCGGACTTGGCCACCACCATGACACCGGAGGTGCCCACGTCCAGCCGGTGCACGATGCCCTGCCGCTCCGGTGCCCCCGACGTCGAGATCCGGTACCCGGCACCCGCCAGGCCGCCGACGACGGTCGGCCCGACCCAACCCGGCGACGGGTGGGCGGCCACGCCCACGGGCTTGTCCACGACGACATAGTCCGGGTCGTCAGCCAGGATGGTCAGGTCCTCCACGATCTCCACCTTCACCTCGAGCGGGTCGGTCTCCTCGGGCACGTCCACCACGAGTTCGGTTCCCGCGACGGCCTTCGCCGACTTCTGCACGGTCTGCGCACCGGACGCCGCGCCGGTGCGGCGCTGCGTCACCCGGCCGTCGGCACACCAGGCGCCGGCCTTGGTGCGGGACACCCCGAGGGCGCGGGCCAGGACCGCATCCACCCGCCGGCCGACGTCGGCCGGGCCGGGGACGACGACGGCCGGGCCGGGCAGGGGTCCGGGTGCGGTATCAGTCACGGTCCTCCCCCGGGGCCGCCGGGCGAGGGGCCTGGGCGGGCTCCCGCGTCCCGTCGAGCCGGCGGCCGGTGAACATCAGCAGCACGATGCCGATCATCGAGCAGACGATCAGCGAGTCGGCGATGTTGAAGATGGCGAAGTTGGGCAGGGCGATGAAGTCCACCACGTGGCCGACGCCGAAGGCCGGGGGCCGCAGCAGGCGGTCGGTGAGGTTGCCGAGCACTCCACCGAGCAGGCCGCCCAGGGCCAGGGCCCAGGCGGTCGAGCGGACCCGGAACAGCAACACCACCACGAACACCGCCACCGCGGCCTGGATGATCGTGAAGACCCAGGTGTGGTCCTCGCCGATCGAGAAGGCCGCCCCGGGGTTCCGGATGAAGTGCCAGCGCAGCAGCGGGGGCAGGACGTCGATGACCTGCCCCTCGGCCATGGTCGTCTCCACCCAGCGCTTGGTCAGCTGGTCCAGGACGTAGCCCACGGCCAGGACCAGCACGGCGATCCAGCCGCGGCGACGCCTCGGGGTTCGTTCCGCGTCCGGATGCGCCGGGACGGTCGGTTCGGTGTCGGTCACGCGGTGGGGTCTCTCGGATCGGCGGGAACGGGGGAACGGGGGGCCGCGACGGGCAGAGACGCGGGGCCGGCCACGGTCCTCCCGTGGCCGGCCCCGGATCCGGTCTGGATCTGCCGGCGTGAGCGGTGGGCCGTCGGGACGGCCCGCACCGGTCAGCTGGTGGCGGTGACCTCGTCCTGGATCGGGCCCTGGCTCTGCAGGTCGCGCAGCTGACCCTCGATGTAGGCCTTCAGCCGCGCACGGTAGTCGCGCTCGAAGCCCTTGAGCTGCTCGACCTTGCGCTCGAGCACGGACTTCTTCTCCTCCAGCTCGGCCAGCGTCTTCCGGGACTTCTCCTGGGCGTCGTTGACCAGGCCGTCGGCCTCGGACTGGGCGTCGGCGATGATCTGCTCGCGCTTGGCCTCGCCCTCGGCGACGAAGTCGTCGTGCAGCTTCTGGGCCATGGCGAGCACGCCGGCGGCCGAGGTGGCGACGGCCTCGCGGCCACTGTCCGCGGCGGGTGCGGCCGGTACGGCGGTGGTCGGCGTGTCCGCGGTCGCAGCCGGCGCGACGGCCGGCACCGCCTCGATGACCTCGTCCGAGTCCTTGGCCGCGGGCACGGAGGCGGCCGGCTTCTGGCTGGTGCCGGTGTCCTCGGTGGAGGCCGCCTCGGCGACAGGGGTGGACGGGGTGCCTGCGGCGGCCTCCTGGACGGAGGTGCCGGTGGCGACGGTCCCCTCGTCCTCCGCGTCCTCGGCGGAGACCGGGGCGGGAACGGTGGACCCGGAGGCACCGCCGGACTGGAGCTCGGCGACCTTGCGACGCAGTTCGTCGTTCTCCTGGTTCAGCCGGCGCAGCTCGACGACGATCTCGTCCAGGAAGTCATCGACCTCGTCCTGGTCGTATCCCTCGCGGAACTTGGTCGGCTGGAACCGCTTGTTCACAACGTCTTCCGGCGTCAGTGCCATGTGGTCACCCCAATACTTGTCAGGTCTGCCCGCGGAGGGGCAATGGTCGTCCCGTGGCGCCACGCCACGGCTTCTCCGCGCACGAGGGCCACACTGCAGTTCAGGCTACCACCGGTGTCCCGGCCGGGACTTCGGCACCAGCCGGCCACGGCGCAGGTCCGGCGGGGGTCAGGCGAACGAGCCGACGGCCAGGGCCCCGACCACGGACTTGAGCAGCACGACGACCACGAACAGCACGAGGAAGGCGATGTCCAGCCCGATCCCGCCCAGGTTCAGCGGGGGGATCTTGGACCGCAGCCACCGCAGCGTCGGATCCGTCACGGTGTAGACGGTCGAGGCGACCACGAGGATGAACCCCTGCGGGCGCCAGGCCCGGGCGAAGGACTGGACCACGTCGAAGACGATCCGGACCAGCAGCAGGAACTGGAAGATCGCCAGGACGAGGTAGAGGAGGGAGAAGATGAGGGTCACGGCAGCCTATTCCACACCATGTCGGGTCCGGGAGGGGTCACTCCCCGACGGGTGTCAGCTCTGGTTGAAGAAGTGGGCCTGGTCCTCGGTGCCGGAGGAATCCTCCCCGAGGACCTGGATGTGGGCCGGCGTCAGCAGGAACACCTTGTTGGTGACGCGCTCGATGGAACCGTGCAGCCCGAACACGAGGCCGGCGGAGAAGTCCACCAGCCGCTTGGCGTCGGCCTCGCCCATGTCCGTCACGTTCATGATGACCGGGATGCCGCCACGGAACGACTCCCCGATGACCTTGGCGTCGTTGTAGGAGCGGGGGTGCACGGTGGTGATCTGACGCACGGCAGGGGCATCCTCACGGGAGTGGGCGGCACGCTTGATCGGGGTCACCGGTGCGCGGTACTCCCGTTCCGCCACCGGGGCCGCTGCCACCCTGCTCGGCTGGGGGCGCTCCGGGCGGCTGTCCTCGTCCCAGTCCTCGGCGGCGTCGGCACGATCGTCATGATCCGTGCGGTCGGAGACCTCGCTCCGGTCGGCACGCTCGTGCCGACGGGACTCCGTGGCCCGCTGCTCTTCCTCGTACTGCTCGTCGCCATCGGCGAGCCCGAGGTAGATCATGGTCTTCTTCAGTGCACCAGCCATCGAAAATCCTCACCGTGTGGAAGCCGCCCGGCCTGCTGCCGGCCCTGCGGAGATCTGCCGTCCTGCGGACACTATCGAGGTTAACCCACGGGCGCACGGGGCCCGAGGACATCGGTTCCCACCCGAAGGTGTGTCGCTCCCGCGGAGATGGCCTGCTCCAGGTCCTGGCTCATTCCCGCGGAGATCCACGTGGCCTCGGGGTACGTTCCGGTCAGTGCGGCCGAGAGTTCCGCCAGCCGCGCGAAGGCAGGGGCGGGGTCCAGGCCCAGGGGGGCCACCGCCATCACGCCGCGCAACCTCAGGCCGTCGGCCGCCGCGATCCGGTCGGCCAGGGCCCCCACCGCGGCGGGGTCGACACCGCCGCGGGCGCCGATGCCGGCCGGACGGTCCTGTTCGGGCCGCGGGTCCAGGTCGACCTGGACCAGGCAGTCCAGCGGATCCCGTTCCTGCAGTCCGGATTCCGCGCGCCTGGCCTGTTCACGCCCCATCGCCGCGGAGAGGGCGTCCACGAGTGACTCCCGGTCGACCGAGTGCACCGCGGAGGCATAGCGCACCACGTACTTGGCCTTGTTGGACTGCAACTGGCCGATGAAGTGCCACCGCACCGGGGCCGCGGGACCGTCCGGGGCCTGCACCCCGGTCAGCCGCTCCGTCTCGGCCGCCTTGGCGCGGGCCTCCTGGTCCCGGTTCTCGCCGACATCCCGCACGCCGAGTGCGGCCAGCCGGGCCACGTCCTCGGCCGGATGGAACTTGGTCACGACGATCAGCGTGGGGACGTCGGAGCGTCCCGCTGCGCGCGTGGCCTCCTCGACCCGGTGGCGCACGGTGGTGAGACGGGCCGCGAGCTCCCGTCCGCGGGCGTCGTCGGCCCGGCCGGGCCCCGGCCCCTGCTCCACCCCGCTCACGCCGCACCCTCCCCGGTGCGCCAGACGACCCCGGCGAATCGGCCCTCACCCGGTGCGCGGCGGTGGGAGAACAGCCGCCCGTCCTCGAAGGTGCACCGGTCATCGCGGTGCACCGTCACGCCGAGCCGCTCCAGTACGGCGACCGCGCCCGCCGGAAGGTCCAGCGCGGGCGTTCCCCAGGAGGTGGTCGAGTCCGCGGCCGGGATCCTCGAGGCGCCGTCACGGCGCATGTCCTCGGGGACCTCGTAGCACCGGCCGCAGATGCCCGGCCCCACCCAGGCCTCGATCTCACCGGGCGCGCTCCCGGCGCCGGAACCCCGCAACCGGTCCACGGTGGCCTCCAGCACGCCGTCGAGCAGTCCGCGGCGTCCGGCATGGGCGACCGCGGTCGGCCCGGTCAGGTCCACGCCGCCCGGGGGGCGGGAGGCGAAGACGACGGGCAGGCAGTCTGCCACCATGACGGCCAGCGGGTCCTGCCCCGTCGGACTGACCAGGGCGTCGGCCTCCTCGGCGGGGCCGCTGCGTGCACCCCATCCGTTCCCGGTCGCCTCGACGACGCGCGCGGAGTGCACCTGGGTGAGGTACTCGGTGCGCCCCGGCGCCACGCCCATCTCCCGCTCCAGCCGGGTCCTGGCCTCGGACACGGGCCCAGGACGGCCGGGGTATTGCGCCGTCGTCCCACCGGAGACATGGAACGCGAGGTTGCCGGTGCCGACCCCGGTGAAGCCGATGTGCAGACCGGGAGACGGCGAGACGCGGAACACGAACGGCCCTCCGGTCACTTCAGGAAGTCGGGAACGTCCAGGTCGTCACGGCTGCCGCCGGACAGGTCGGGCTCCACGACGGTGGGTAGGTCCTGCTGGGCTGCCGGTTCGGCGCGGTAGCCGGACGGCTCCGCGGCGGGCTGGGCCGGCACGGGGACCGCCACCGGGGCGGCCGGGAGTGACTGGCTGGGCACCGGCTGCGGGGCGGCCTGCTGGCCCTGCGGGCGGGTCCCGGTGCCGTAGGCCCCCGCCGGCGCGGAGGTGGCGTCGACCCGGTCGAAGCCCGCGGCGATGACGGTGATGCGCGCCTCGTCGCCGAGGGCGTCGTCGATGACGGCACCGAAGATGATGTTGGCCTCCGGGTGCGCCACCTCCTGGACGAGGCGGGCCGCCTCGTTGATCTCGAACAGGCCGAGGTCGGAACCGCCCTGGATGGACAGCAGCACGCCGTGGGCACCGTCGATGGAGGCCTCCAGCAGCGGCGACGCGATGGCCAGCTCGGCGGCCTTGACGGCACGGTCCTCGCCCTGGGCGGAGCCGATGCCCATGAGTGCCGATCCTGCACCCTGCATGACGGACTTGACGTCGGCGAAGTCGAGGTTGATCAGGCCCGGGGTGGTGATCAGGTCGGTGATGCCCTGGACGCCGGAGAGCAGCACCTGGTCGGCGGACTTGAAGGCGTCCAGGACCGAGACGTTGCGGTCGGAGATGGACAGCAGCCGGTCGTTCGGGATCACGATCAGGGTGTCGACCTCGTCGCGCAGGGCATCGATGCCGGACTCGGCGCTGGTGGCCCGGCGCCGGCCCTCGAAGGTGAACGGACGGGTCACGACGCCGATGGTCAGGGCGCCCAGCGAGCGGGCGATGCGGGCGACGACCGGCGCGCCACCGGTACCGGTGCCGCCGCCCTCGCCGGCGGTGACGAAGACCATGTCGGCCCCGCGCAGGACCTCTTCGATCTCCTCGGCGTGGTCCTCGGCGGCCTGGCGGCCCACCTCCGGGTTCGCCCCGGCACCCAGTCCGCGAGTCAGCTCCCGCCCGACGTCCAGCTTGACGTCGGCGTCACTCATCAGCAGCGCCTGGGCATCGGTGTTGATGGCGATGAACTCCACGCCGCGGAGTCCCACGTCGATCATGCGGTTCACGGCATTGACGCCGGCGCCGCCGATGCCGACGACCTTGATGACGGCCAGGTAGTTCTGGGGTGCTGCCACGGTGTTTGTCCCTTGTTCGGTGTCTGTCTGTCTGCTGTCCGGCCTGCGCCCCGGACGCCCATCGGACGCCGCAACGCCCTCCGGGTGGCTTAACGTTCAGGTTGAAGGTTAGTGTTATGTCAACCTGTGTTCTGGGTGAAACGTTATGGTGCCGACGCGGATCGCGCAAAGACCCGCTCCCGCGTGTCGCCCTCGCGCGCCCCGAGGAGCCCTCCGGCAGGGTCCGCTCATCGCGTCACCGGGTATTCCGGGATCGAGACGTCGAACTCCTCGACCGGGTCCGCCTCGTCCTGCGGGACCTTCAGCAGGGCCCCCAGGACCTGGGCCTTCCGGTCCCCGTGCTCGGCGTTGCCCCAGAGCACGGTGCGCCCGTCCTCGAGCGTCAGGGTCACGGAGTCCACCGTCTGCGCCGAGGCGGAGTCCATCCGGTTGCGGATGGGGTCCGGCAACGAGCCCAGGACGGTCGTGATCGCGTCGAAGACCTCGGGATCGGTCAGGTCGGCGGCATCGGAGACACTGGGCAGCCGGTACCGTTCGGCCTCCTCCGCCCCCAGGGTGGCGACGGCCTGGCCCTGGGCCGAGTACAGCACCCGTTGATCCCCCTGCGGCACCTGGGCGACCGGTTGGTGCTCCACGACCTCCACGACCAGCGACGCGGGCGGTTCCGCCCGGACCCTGACCTCCTCGACCGCGGGTTCACCCGCCAGCCGCTCCGCGACGGTCCGCTGGCCCACCTGCGGCAGGGGCACTCCGTGCAGGGGCTGCACCAGCGCCTCGGCCCGTTCGCGCGGCAGCAGGTCGGTGCCCGTGACCGTGATGGTGCGGATGGCCAGCAGGGGGGAGAAGTACAGGACCGCCCCGAGCACGATCAGGAGCACCAGGCCCGCCGCGCCGACCACGCGCCACAACCGGACCCGCCGGCGCCGGGCCTGCTCGGGCGTCTCCGGGAAGGCCAGGACGTTGTCGTCATCCGCGGTCATCACGTCGGTCGTCGTGGAGGTCTCCGGGCCGGCGTCCGTCCTATCGTCCGCCATCGAGGGTTTCCTCGTCGCGATCCGCCAGCGCCGCCAGGATCGCCCCGCCCTGGGCCGTGACGTCCCCGGCGCCCATGGTGAGGATGACGTCGCCGGGACGGGCCGCGGCGACCAGGCCGGCCACGCCGGCACCGGCGTCCTCCGGGACCTCCCCGGAACCGGGCAGGAGGGTGGACAGGTGCCGGGTGATCAAGGTCGAGTCGACCCCGGCGATCGGCTCCTCCCGTGCCGCGTAGACGGGCAGGACACGCACGCCGTCGGCGGCCGAGAGCGCCTGCGCGAAGCCGTCCGCGAAGTCGCGGGTGCGCGAGAACAGGTGGGGCTGGAAGAGCACGTGGACCCGGTGCCCGCCTGCCACCGAGCGCCCGGCGGCGATGGCCGCCGCCACCTCGGTGGGGTGGTGCGCGTAGTCGTCGAAGACGCGGACGCCGGCACGCTCGCCCCGGAACTCGAACCGACGCGCGGTGCCGCGGAAGGCCTCCAGGCCGCCGGCAGCGTCCTCGGCCTCCAGGCCGGCGTAGTGGGCGGCGAGCAGGACCGCGGCGGCGTTCAGCGCGTTGTGACGGCCCGGGACCGCCAGTTCCACCTGAGTGGAGCGTCCGCCGGCCCAGCGGAAGGTGACGCGTTGCCCGGTGCCCCCGGCCGTACCGGCCAGATCGCTGTCCGTCAGGACGAGGTCGTCGCCCCGTCCGGGCTCCGAACCGTAGGTGACGACACGGGGCACGGGCCGGCCGGCGGCCGCCTCGGCGCGGACCCACTGGGCCAGGGCCAGGGCCCCGGGGTCGTCGGCACAGGCCACCAGCACGCCGTCCGGGGGCAGCAGCAGCGCGAAGTCGCGGAAGACCTGCACCACGGCGTCGGCGGAGCCGTAGAAGTCGAGGTGGTCGGCCTCCACGTTCGTCACGATCGCGATCTGCGGCCGGTAGTTCAGCAGCGTGCCGTCGGACTCGTCGGCCTCGGCGATGAACCACTCCCCCGCGCCGGCTCGCGCGTTGGTCCCCAGGCCGGCGACGGCGGCGCCGACGGCGAAGGTCGGATCGGCGCCGGCGCGGGTGAACGTCATCGCCGCCATCGAGGACGTGGTGGTCTTGCCGTGCGTGCCGGCGACCGCGAGCACCCGGTGGCCGGCCATCGCCGCGGCCAGCCCCTGGGAACGGTGCAGGACGGGCACGCCCCGGGCGATCGCGGCGTCGTACTCGGGGTTGCCCGGGCCGGCGATCGACGAGGCCACGACGGTGTCCACGCCGGCACCACCCGCCCGCTGGGCCACCCGGTCGAGGTTCCGCGCGTCGTAGCCGACGAACACCGCGGCCCCGGCGGCCTCGAGCTCGTGCATCACCGGCAGGTCCTTGGCGTCGGTCCCGGAGATCGGCACCCCCTGCTGCTGCATGATCCGCGCGATGCCGGACACGCCGACACCGCCCAGGCCCAGGAAGTGGACCCGGCCCAGGGCGGCCAGCGACGGCGCCATGGGCCGCACCGGGGTGGTCTCGTCGGTCGGTCGGGTCATCGGGGTCCTCCTGCGGCGTTCAGGACCAGGCGCGCCATGGCCTGGTCGGCATCCCGGATCCCCAGCGCGGCGGAGGCGGCGGACATCCGCTCCAGCCGCCCGGCGTCCAGGGCCAGGGGAATGAGTTCTCGGCGGACCCAGTCCGCGGTGAAGGACTCGTCCTTCACCAGGACGGCTCCCTGCGCCGTCACCAGCCCGCGGGCGTTGAGGGCCTGCTCTCCGTTGCCGATCGGCAGCGGGACGAACACGGCGGGCAACCCCACGGCGGCCAGCTCGCAGACGGTGCCGGCACCCGAGCGGGCGACGATGAGATCGGCCGCGGCGTAGGCCTGCTCCATGCCCTCCAGGTACTCGACCTGGTGGTATCCGGGCGAGGCGACCGGGTCGCCGTCGGGCCCCAGGACCTGCTTGCCCCGGCCGGTCAGGTGCAGGACCTGCAGTCCTGCGCCGGCGAGGGCCGGGAGGGCCGCCGCGATCGTCCGGTTGACGTTGAGGGCGCCCGAGGACCCGCCGGTGACCACCACCGTGGTGGCGGAGGGGTCCAGGCCGAGGGCCCGCCGGGCCGGCTCGCGGGCCGCCTCCCGGTCGAGGGCGGAGATCTCCCGGCGCATCGGCATCCCCACGTGCAGGGCGCCCGGCAGCACCGTCTCGGGGAAGGCGGTGGCCACGGCCGCGGCGCGGCGGGCCCCGACGCGGTTGGCCAGCCCGGCGCGGACGTTGGCCTCGTGGATGACCACGGGCACCCGGCGCCGGGCGGCGGCCAGGTACACGGGGGTGGAGACGTAGCCGCCCACCCCGACCACGACGTCGGCGCGGCGCCGGTCGAGGATGTCACCCGCCTGTGCCACGGCCCGCCGGAAGCGGGAGGGCAGGCGGACCAGGTCCATGGTGGGACGGCGGGGCATCGGGACCCGGTCGATGGTGTCCAGCGCGTAACCGGCGGCCGGGACGAGACGGGTCTCCATACCGGAGGCGGTGCCCACCATGGTGCAGTGCACCGCGGTGGGATGGCCGCCCTCGGTCGCGGTCTCCTCGAGGGCCCGGGCGATGGCGAGCATGGGGCTGATGTGGCCGGCCGTACCGCCGCCGGCCAGGACCACGTTCAGGGTGTCGGGCATCAGTGCGCCTCCTTCGTGTCGGGGCGGGTGTCCACGGCGGGGCCGGTGCCGGCTCCGACGGCCCGGCCCGCCCGGTGCTGTTCGCGGGCGAAGGCCAGGACCACGCCGACGGCCGCCAGGACGAACGTCAGGGAGGATCCGCCGTAGGAGATGAACGGCAGGGGCACGCCGATGACGGGCAGCAGGCCGGTGACCATGGAGATGTTGATGAATGCCTGGCCCACGATCCAGGCCAGGATGCCGCCGGTGCAGATCCGGATGAACACGGAGTCGGTGCGCCGCGCGACCCGGAACATGCCGACGGCCAGTCCGGCGAAGAGCGTGAGCACCAGCAGGGCGCCGACGAGTCCGAGCTCCTCGCCGAGGATGGTGAAGATGAAGTCGTTCTCCGCCTCGGGGATGTAGCTCCACTTCTGCCGGGACTGGCCCAGCCCGAGTCCCCACCAGCCACCGGAGGCGAGGGCGTACAGGCCGTGCTGGGGCTGGTAGCACGGGTCGGTGGCGAAGTCGCAGTTGCCCAGCCAGGCCTGGATGCGCACCGTGCGGTTGGCCGAGACGAGGGCCATGATGATCGCGCCCACCGCGGCCACGGCTCCGGCCACCGCGAAGTAGAGCAGCCTCGTGCCGGCCAGGAACAGCACGGCTGCCACGACCAGCATGATGACCATGGCGGTTCCCAGGTCCCGGCCGATCATGACCAGGCCGAGGAGGATGGCTCCCACCGGGAAGAGCACCGGCACGACGGAGTGCTTGAGCTGGCCGATGAGCCGGCCCTTGCGTTCGAGCACGGCGGCCGCCCAGAGGGCCAGGGCCAGTTTCGCCGCCTCCGAGGGCTGTCCCGTGGCCGGTCCGACCTTGATCCAGTTGCGGTTGCCGTTGACCTCGTGGCCCAGGGGCGTCAGGACGAGCATCAGCAGCACGATGGCGATGACCAGCGCCGGCCAGGCCAGCCGGCGCAGTCTGTCCGTGCTCAGCCGGGAGAGGAAGACCATCACACCCAGCCCGACGGCGGCGAAGACGGCCTGGCGGATGAACAGGTCATAGGATCCGGTCGTCTCTCCGATGTTCTCCACGGAGGAGGAGGACAGCACCATGATCAGTCCGATCACGGTCAGCGCGAGCGTGCAGCCGAGGATGAGGAAATAGGATGACGCCGAGCCTTCGCCCTCCAGGAAGGACCACATCCGCCGCCACCAGTGCGCCGGGCCGCGGCCGCCACGACGCGTGCTCCCCGGCCGAGGCCCGGAGGCCGGCCCGGCGCCGCGGGCCGCGCGGCCACCGGCCGCACGGGCGGAGGGGGTACCGGAGGCGGACGGGGCCGCGCCGGTCCCCGGACGGGGACGCCGGCCCCTGGCGGGACCCCGGGTACGGCTCAGGGGCCGTTGGGGGGTGGTCACCATGGGTGGGCTCCTTAGCTGCTCAGCCCCTTGTGTTCCATGAGGCGGGCGACGGCGTCGATGAAGGCGTTTCCTCGGTCTGCGTAGGACGTGAACTGGTCCATGGACGCCGCCGCGGGCGCCATGAGCACGACGTCCCCGGGCCGGGCCACGGCATCGGCCTCCCGGACCGCGGCGTCCATGGCCCGGTGGCCGTCCGAGGGATCCCCTCCAGTGTCGCGTACCGCCGTCGACAGGACCGGGACGTCGGGTGCGTGTCGCTGTACGGCACCTGCCAGTTCGCTGGGATCCGCCCCGATGAGCACCACGGCGCGCAGGCGGTGGGCGTGGCGGGAGACCAGGTCGTCGTAGGTCACGCCCTTGGGCAGTCCGCCGGCGATCCACACCACGTCGGTGAAGGCGGCGAGTGAGGCGTCCGCGGCGTGGGGGTTGGTCGCCTTGGAGTCGTTGATCCACAGCACGTCGTCCGCCTTGGCCACGAGCTGGATGCGGTGCTCCCCCGGTCGGTAGGCACGCAGCCCGTCCCGGACGGCCTCCGGCGGCACGCCGATGGCCCGCACGAGGGCGGCGGCCGCCAGGGCGTTGGCCACCTGGTGCCGGGGCGCGATGGGCCCGAGGTCCTCGAGGTGTCCGAGTTCCAGGGCCTGATGGGCCCGTTCGTCCAGGAAGGCCCGGTCCACGAGGATGCCGTCGACCACGCCGACCATGGACAGTCCGGGCGTGTCCGTGGTGAAGGACACCGCTCGGCACCCCTCCTGGACGTCGGCCTGCTCGACCATCCGCATGGTCTCGGGCTGGGCCTCGTTGAAGATGCACGCCTCGCGGGTGTGCTCGTAGATCCGGGCCTTGTCCGCGCAGTACGCCGCGAAGGACCCGTGCCAGTCCACGTGGTCCTCCGCCACGTTCAGCACGGCAGAGGCGGCCGGCTCGATGTGGTGGGTCCAGTGCAACTGGAAGCTGGAGAGCTCCACGGCGATCACGTCCCAGCCCTCCGGATCCCGGATCGCGTCCAGGATGGGGGTGCCCACGTTCCCGCAGGCCACCGCCCGCAGGCCGGCCGCGAGCAGCATGGACTCGACCATGCCCACCGTGGTGGTCTTGCCGTTGGTCCCGGTGACCACGAGCCAGTCGGCCGTCTTGCGTCCCGCGCGTTCGCGGACCCGCCAGGCCAGTTCGACGTCGCCCCAGACCGGGACGCCGGCATCCGCGGCCGCGGCCAGCAGCGGCTGGTCCGGGCGCCATCCCGGGGAGGTGACCACGAGCTCGGCGGGAGACCCGCCGACGTCGGGAAGGGACCGCGCGTGGTCCTCGCCCAGCAGGACCTCCCGGACCCCGACGATCCTCAGGGTGTCCGCCCGGGCACGGTTCTCCGGGCTGTCCCGGCCGTCCACGACCACGACGTCGGCCCCGAGCTCGGCCAGGGTGTCGGCTGCGGAGAACCCGGACAGGCCGAGGCCGGCCACGACCACCCGCAGTCCGGACCAGTCCGCGTCCCACGTGGTCAGGTCGTCGAGCCGGGGATGACCGGCGGTGCTCCCGGCCGTCATCGGACCAGCACCCACTCGCCGTAGAAGAGGGATACGCCGAGGACCACGCAGAGCAGGCCGATCAGCCAGAACCGCACGACCACCGTGACCTCCGCCCAGCCCTTGAGCTCGAAGTGGTGCTGCAGCGGCGCCATGAGGAACACGCGCTTGCCACCGGAGAGCTTGAAGTAGCCGACCTGGATGATCACGGACAAGGTGATGAGGACCATCAGCCCGGCCAGGATGATGACGAGCAGTTCGGTGCGGGACAGGATGGCGAACCCGGCCAGGGCCCCACCGAGGGCCAGCGATCCCGTGTCCCCCATGAAGATCTTCGCCGGCGAGGTGTTCCACCACAGGAAGCCCATGAGCGAGCCGGTGAGGATCGCCGCGAGCATGGCGAGGTCCAGCGGGTCACGGACCTCGTAGCAGCCCGGCGTCGCCCCGGACGTGGAGCACGCCTGGTTGGACTGGAAGATGGTGATCAGCATGTAGGCGGCGGTGATCATGGCGGTGGCGCCGGTGGCCAGGCCGTCCAGGCCGTCGGTCAGGTTCACCGCGTTGGTGGTGGCCGTGGTGATCAGGTTGGACCAGACCACGAACAGGATCAGACCCATGACCGGGCCGGCGAAGGCCAGGTCGATCGGCAGGTCACGCACGAAGGAGATGGACGTCGAGGCGGGGGTCAGCCCGCGCCCGTCCGGGAAGTTCAGGGCGAGGACCGCGAAGGCGGTGCCCACCACGCCCTGCAGGACGATCTTCGCCCAGGGCGTCAGTCCGAGGGAGCGCTGGTTGGAGATCTTGCTGAAGTCGTCCAGGAACCCGACCAGTCCCATGCCGGCCATGAGGAACAGCAGGGTCATCGCCGAGGCGGTGGGCCCGGCGTTCTCCAGTCCGAGGCCGCCCAGGATCCAGTGCGTCAGGAAGTAGGCCACCACGGTGACCACCACGAACACGGCCCCGCCCATGGTCGGGGTGCCGCGCTTGGTCTTGTGGGTGGTCGGTCCGTCATCGCGGATGAACTGTCCGTATCCCTTCCTGACCAGGAAGCGGATGAACAGGGGGGTCCCCACGAGCGTCAGGACCAGCCCGAGCAGACCACCGATCAACAGGCCTATCACTGGCGCTGCTCCTTCCGGCTTCCGGCTCCCGGCTCCGGGCTGGCCGGGGCCAATGCTAGTCGATCCCCGAGGTCCCCCAGGCCGGCGCCGTTGGAGGACTTGAACAGCACCACGTCCCCGGGCGCCAGTCGACGCCGGAGCAGTTCCTCGGCCTCGTCGACGTCCTCGGCGAAGTCGATCTCGTCCCCCCAGGAGCCCTCGTTGACGGCGGAGGTGTAGAGCGGTCGGGCACCGCGGCCGACCACCACGAGCTGGTCGATGTTCAACCGGACCACGGCCGTGCCGATCGCGGTGTGCTCGGCGATGCGGGCGTCGCCCAGTTCGAGCATCTCCCCCAGCACGGCCCACGTCCGGCGCCCCGTGGAACGGCCGATCATCGCCAGCGTCTTCAGGGCGGCCCGCATGGACTCCGGGTTGGCGTTGTACGCGTCATTGATGATCGTCACCCCGTCCGGCCGGTCGGTGCGCTCCATCCGCCGGCGGCTCGTGGCTCCCGCCCCGTCGAGGGCGGCGGCGATCCTGCCGGCCGGCAGCCCTGCGGCATGGGCGGCCGCTGCGGCGGCGGCGATGTTCGTGGCGTGGTGCCTGCCGATCAGTCCGGAGACCACGTGATGGGCCTCGGCTGCGGTGCCCGCACCCAGTCGCAGGTCGAACTCGGGGTGCTGCCCCTCGGTGGTGGTCAGGTTCGCGGCCAGGGCGGAGAAGTCGGCGGTGCCGTCGGCCACGTCCGCGTCGACCAGCGGGAAGCTGCCGTCCTCGGTGGAGAACCAGGCCAGCCGGGCGGAGGTCCGGTCCACCATCGCGGCCACCCGGGCGTCGTCACGGTTCAGGACGGCCACGCCGTCCGCCGGCAGCGCCTCCACCAGTTCGCCCTTGGTCCGGGCGATGTTCTCCACGCCGCCGAACTTGCCGGCGTGGGCGCTGCCGACCATCAGGACCACACCGATGTCCGGGCGGACCATGTCCGCCAGGTACTCGATGTTGCCGATCCCGTCGGCACCCATCTCGACCACCAGGTAGCGGGTGTCCAGGCCGGCCCGGAACACGGTCAGCGGGACGCCCACCTCCCCGTTGTAGGAGCCCTGCGGGGCCACGGTGGGACCGTCGGTGCCCAGGATGCCCGCCAGCAGGTCCTTCGTGGTGGTCTTGCCCGCCGACCCGGTGATGCCGATGACGGTGGTCGGCGAGTGCTCGCGGATTCGGGCGACGATGAACGCCGCCAGCCGTCCCATGGCCAGGACCACGTCGTCGACGATGACGGCCGGGTCGGCCTGTCCCCCGGCGTCGGCGGTCTCGCGCTCGGCGAGCACGAGGGTGGCGCCGGCGGACCGTGCCGCCGGGATGAAGTCGTGCCCGTCGGCCTGCTCGCCCGGCTTGGCGATGAACAGGGTCCCCGGAGTGACCTCGCGGGAGTCGGTGGTGGCTGCGCTGACCAGCAGGTCAGGGGACGCCGAGGCGGTGAGGACGCCCCCGGTGGCCCCGGCGATGGCGGAGGCGGTGAGTTCGATCATGACCCGTCAACTTTACGTGCAGCCTCGGGGGAAACCGGGGAGGGACCGTGGCCGTGCCGGGCCAGGGCGTCCCGCAGCTCGACGCGATCGTCGAGCGGGATGTCCACTCCGTCCATGTCCTGCACGGTCTCATGGCCGCGGCCGGCGAGCAGGACGGTGTCGGCCGGTGTGGCCAAGGACACGGCCAGCTCGATCGCGTCCTGGCGTGGCGCCGACTCGTGCACCTGGACGGTGCGGCCGGCCGCGGCCGCCGTCCGCACGCCCTCGTGGACCCCCTGCAGGACCTCGGTCCTGATCCCGGCCGGGGGCTCGGTGTGCGGGTCGTCGTCCGTGACGATCACGACATCGGCCCACTCCGCGGCGATCCGGCCCATGCCCGGGCGCTTGGCCCGGTCCCGGTCACCGGTCGCCCCGAAGACCAGGATCGTCCGCCCGGTGTCGTTTCCGGTGGCGCGCCGTGCCTCGCGGACCGATTCGAGGGCGCGGACCATCCCGTCGGGGTTGTGCGCGAAGTCGACGATCGCGTCCGGGGCGCGGCCGACGACCTCCATGCGCCCGGGCACGGCGGTGGCGAAGGGGCCCTCCCCCACGGGTGCGTCGAGCACCGCGGCGATCCGGTCCCAGTCCGCCGGCGGCCGGGACTCCAACACCATCACGGCGGCCAGGGCCGCATTGGCGACGTTGAACCGCCCGGGCAGTCCGGTGGAGCCGGTGACGTCCCGCCCGGAGGCGGCGTGCCGCAGCGTGAACCGGTGGCCCATGCCCTCCGCGACGAGGTCCGTGACGGTCCAGTCGCCGCTCAGAGGGCGGCCCCCGTGGTCGGCCGCGGGGCCCAGGGCCACGGTCACGACCGGACAACCGGCCTGTGCGGCCATCCTGGTCCCCCACGTCTGCCCGTCGGCGTCGGGCGCATCCGGTCCGCCGTCGAGGGTGATCACGGCACGGTCCGTGCGGCCGGCGTCGAACAGTCCGGCCTTGGCCCGGAAGTAGTCGTCCATGGAACCGTGCAGGTCCAGGTGGTCCTGGGTGAGGTTGGTGAACCCGGCCACCGCGTAGTGCAGTCCCGCGATGCGCCGGTAGCTGACCGAGTGCGAGGACACCTCCATCACCGCCGAGGAGACGTCCTCCTGGCGCATCAGGGCCATCAGGGCGTGCAACTGGGTGGACTCCGGGGTGGTCAGGGTGCTGGGGACCACGCGCTGGCCGGCCCGGATCTCGATCGTCCCGATCATGCCGGTGGTCTCCCCGAGTGCGCCCAGCAGCGCCGTCAGGAAGTAGTTCGTGGTGGTCTTGCCGTTCGTCCCGGTGATCCCGTACAACCGGGGCCCGGCCCCGATGTTGCCGTACACGGCCGCGGCGGCCGGCCCGACGGCGTCGCGCACGTCCTCCACGATGAGCACCGGGATGCCGGCGGCGGAGGCGGCGGCGCAGAGCCGGGCGCCCTGTCGGTCCGTCAGGATGCCCCGGGCACCGGCGGCGACGACCGTCCCGGCGAACTCCGCGCCGTGCCGGGAGGCCCCCGGGACGCCGGCGTAGAGGTCGCCCGGCCGGACCATCCTCGAGTCCATGGTGACACCGGTGGGACCGGGACGGTCCGCGGTGCTGCCGACGACGTCGGCGGGCTGGCCCGCGCGGTCCAGTCCGGCGAGCAGCTCATCCCAGCGCATCGGCTCGATCTCGGCGGGTCGGAAGGCCGCGTCCTGCGCGGCGGGAGAAAGTGGTGTGGTCATCCGGGGTCTACCAGGGTCGTTTCTGGGGCTCGTCGGTGAAGACATCGTAGTGTTGCGGTGCCGCGTCCGAGGGCGGGACGCTGTACTGGTTCAACAGGTAGGACAGGACCTCGGCGGCCGTGTCCTCGACCTCCCAGTTCCGCCAGTTCCCCTGCGGGCGGTGGACGGAGACGGCCACGACGAACCGGGGGTCGTCCAGCGGGGCCACGCCGGTGAAGGAGGTCGTGTAGCCGTTGTAGCCACCGACGCCAGCGGCCTCGCCCGTACCGGTCTTGCCACCCACGCGGTACCCGGGGATCTTGGCCGGCCCGGCGGTCCCCACCTGGACGACGCCCTCCATCATCCGCAGCATCTCCTCCGCCGTCTCCTCGGAGTAGATCCGGGTGCCCTCGGGGTCCGGCTGCACGTGTTCCGAGCCGTCGGGGTCGATGTAGGCGTCGATCAGCTGGGGGCGACGCTGGACCCCGCCGTTGGCGATGGTCTGGAAGACCTGCGCCATGTGCAGCGTGGTCTGGGTGTATCCCTGGCCGAACATCGTGGTGAGCCGCTGACGGCCGTCCCACTGCTCGGGCGGCACCAGGATGCCCTTGTTGCTGCCGGGCAGGCCGATGTCCACGTGTTCGCCGATCCCGAGCTTCTTCATGTACTCGTAGCGGGTCTGGTCGTCGACGCTCTGGGCCACCTGGACCGTGCCGGTGTTGTAGGACCGGGTGAAGATGCCGGCCGTCGTCATCTCGTAGGTGTCGTGGGGCATCGAGTCGTTGATGATCTGCCCGTCGAACTCCTGCTTGTTGGGCACCTCGTAGGCGTCGGTCGGCTCCACGCCGCCGACCTCGAGCGCGGTGGCGAAGGTGGGGACCTTGCCGGTGGAACCGGGCTCGTAGGACTGGGTCAGGGCGGTGGGCCGCCAGAAGAGGCCGTCCGTGGCCGTCGGGTCGGAGGGGTCCACCGTGGTCGAGTCGGCCATGGCCAGAAGCTCACCGGTCCTGGCGTCCATCACCACGATGTTGCCCCACAGGGCGTCGTAGGACTCCGTCTTCGCGGCGATCGCCTCCTGCGCGAACCACTGGACGTCCTGGTCGATGGTCAGCCGAACGTCCTGGCCGTCGACGGCGGGTTCCTCGGAGAACTCCGCGTTCGGGATGCGCACGCCGTCGGCGGAGATCTCGTAGGTGCGCTTGCCGGGTTCGCCGGAGAGCTGCTCGTCCTGGCTCAGCTCCAGGCCCTCGAGCGGGGTGCCGTCCCCCCCGACGAAGCCCAGGATCGAACCGGCCACCGACCCGTTGGGGTAGGTGCGTTCGGTGACGGGCTCGGCCAGCAGGCCCGGGATGCCGAGATCCAGGGCCTGGTCCTTGACCTCCGGCGTGACCCCCTTGGACACGACCTTGTACGGGCGGTCGCCGACCATGCGGGCCTCGAGCTCGGCACGGTCCATGCCCAGGATCCCGGAGAGCCGGTCGAGTGAGTCGGACAGGGACACGTCGACCATCGAGGCGCTCTCGGCGTCCCAGCGCCGGAAGTCCTTCACCAGCCGCTGGTCGGCCACCAGGTCGTAGCGGGCCACCGAGGCCGCCATCACCCGTCCCTGGGAGTCCAGGATGGATCCGCGGTCGGGCGCCACCGTCACGGAGCGCAACCGCTCCTTCATGGCGTCCTGCGCGTTGCCGGAGGCGTCCACCCCCTGGATGAAGACCAGCCGCAGGCCCAGCACCGCCAGAAGGACCAGGGCGATGACCATGCCCAGGCGCAGGCGCCTGCCGGTCACGTCCGTGGCGCTTCGGGCGTCGGATGCCTGGGCCATCTGCTGCAGTCCTTCCTGCCGGTCACCACGGCATGGCCGTCGTCCGGTCGTTCCTCAGTTCCTCGGGAGTGGTTCAGGCCGGAGGCTCTCCGGCGATGCGTCTCAGTCGGCGCTGCCGGCGGCGAACTGCGGAGCGGGAATCGTCCCCCCGTTGAGCTCCCGGGCGGCGCCGGAGGTGGCGCCCTCGGACCGGTCCTGTCCGGCCGCGACCTCCTGATCGGCCCCGGCGTCCTGACCAGCCGCCGTGTCCTGACCAGCCGCCGTGTCCTGTTCGGACTGCACGGGGGCCGGCGCCTCGGATGCCGTCGTCCCGTCCGCTTCGCTCCCCGGCTCGACGCCGGTCTCGCGGGCCTCGGCCTCAGCGGCAGCCCGCTCGCCCGGTCCGACGGGCGCGGCGATCAGGCCGGTCGGCCCGTCCTCGCCCTGGGCGGAGGTGGCGGCGCCGGTGACCCGGCCGGTGGCGAGGTCCACCGCGGCGATGTCCCCCGGCTTCACCATGCCCAGCCGGTCGGCCTCGGCAGCGAGGTTCTGCGGAGCCTCGAGGTGCTCGACCTGCTGGCGCAGCAGCTCGTTCGACTGGGTCAGGTCCAGCTGCTCGCTCTTGAGCCCGACCATGTCGTACTGCCGGTTCGAGACTGTGATGTTGACCACCAGCACGGCCAGCAGCGCAAGGGCCAGGATTCCGACGCACAGGGCGACGAAGCCCCGGCCGGTCCTCCTGACCGGTGCCGGGACGACGGCCAGCGGGGTCCGGGCCCGGTTCTCCTCGCCCGGGGTACCCGCCGGCGCGGCACGGTACTCGGGGCTGATGGTGGGTTGCCAAGGAGCAGCCTGGTCCAGCTGCGGAGCGGTGCTCTCGCGGGCGTGGACGGGCTGCTGCATGGCAGTGCGCTGCTGCGTTGCGGTCATGCTGTGCTCCTTGATGGTCTGATCTTCTCAATAGCGCGCACTTTTGCTGAGGAGGCGCGAGGGTTTTCTTCGATTTCTTTTTCCGTGGGTTTGTCCACGCCCCTAGTCAGGACGCGGACCACCGGTGCGTGGTCCTCCAGTTCGACCGGGAACCCGGGAGGAGCCGTGGAGGTGGACTGTGCCGTGATGGCCTTCTTGGTGATCCGGTCCTCGAGCGAGTGATAGCTCATGACCACGAGCCGCCCGCCCACCGACAGGGCACGCATCGCCGCCGGCAGCATCGCCTCGAGCACGTCGAGCTCCTCGTTGACCTCGATCCGGAGGGCCTGGAACGTGCGCTTGGCGGGATGCCCACCGCTGCGGCCGGCCGCGGCGGGGACGGCCGAACGGATGACCTCCACGAGCCGGCCGGTGGTCTCGAAGGGCGCCTCCTGGCGGGCACGGACGATGGCCGAGGCGATCCTGCCGGCGAACTTCTCCTCGCCCCAGGACCGGATGATCCGGCGCAGGCGGTCCTCGTCGTACTCGTTCACGACGTCGGCGGCGGTGATCCCCCCGGTCGTGTCCATGCGCATGTCCAGCGGCGCGTCGTAGGAGTAGGCGAAACCGCGCTCACGCTCGTCCAGCTGGTACGAGGAGACGCCCAGGTCGAAGAGCATGGCATCGGCCTCGGCGACACCGGCCGAGGCCAGTGCCTCGGCCACACCGTCATAGGTCCCGTGCCAGGTCCGCAACCGGTCACCGGCCCAGGCCAGGCGCTCGGTCGCCAGGCGCAGGGCCTCGGTGTCCCGGTCGATCCCCACGACGACGGCATCCGGGTGTCGCCGGAGGATCGCCTCGGCGTGTCCCCCCATGCCCAGGGTGCCGTCCAGCGCGACGGGGCGGCGCCCGGCGTCGCGGGCAGCGTCGAGTCCCGGGGAGAGCAGGTCCAGGACGCGGTCGCGCATGACGGGAATGTGCCGGTCCTGTGCCGGTCTCTGCTCTTCACCCAAGCCGTGAGTCCCTTTCCACGCTCGACCTCGTCCGGTTCCGCTGGTCCCCGTCCGGCTCGCGACGGCAGAGGACCCCATTAAGTGACAGGCGGACCCTTGGATCAGATCCCCATCCGCACGTCTTCCGTGCCTGGCCCGGGGGAAGTCGGGTCAGGGCCGGAATCGCTCACCGGTTCCGTGCCCGGCCCGGGGGAAGTCGGGTCAGGTCCGGCCTGGGGCGGCTGGAGGTCTCATGCAAGAATCCGCGCTGTTCGGTTGTGTGCGACCCCTGCCGCCGAAGGACGGAGGGGCCGGCCGGTCAGAAGATCCCCGGGAGGACTTCCTCATCGGTCTCCGAGAAGGCGTTCTCCTGGTCCTCCAAGTAGGAGTTCCAGGCCTCGGCATCCCAGATCTCGGCTCGCGTACCGGCTCCGATGACCGCCACGTCCCGGTCCAGTCCCGCATAACTGCGCAGCGGTCCTGGGATGGTGATCCGCCCCTGCTTGTCCGGAACCTCGTCAGAGGCCCCTGACAGGAAGACACGGATGTAGTCCCTGGCCTGGCGTGAGGACAGCGGAGCCGACCTCATCTGCTCGTGAACCCTCTCGAACTCGCGAGCACTGAAGACGTAGATGCACCGTTCCTGTCCCCGGGTGAGGACCAGACCGTCGGCTAGCTCCTCGCGGAACTTCGCCGGGAGGATCAGACGGGCCTTCTCGTCCAGCCGAGGCGTGTAGGTCCCCAAGAACATGGAGCACCGCCTTTGCCGTCCGAAAGGGCCGCTTGAGCCTCCCTCAACACCACCATCCTCTGATGCCCTCCACTTTACCCCACTACCCTCCACCGTCAAGCCACGCGCCGCCCCCACCACCGCGCGAAATGGCCTCTGACCTGCGCTGATGTGGCGTGGGGTTCACCCAGAGTCGTCGCGGGGCGAACGTCGGCCACCCCCGCTCCAGGGCCACTCAGGGGCCGGTGATCCCGCCGGAATGACCGGGGTGGAGGGATGTGGGGCGGCCCGGTGGAGGGATGTGGGGCGGCCCGGTGGAGGGATGTGGGGCGGCCCGGTGGAGGAAGGCAGGACAACGAGAGGACCCCGCCGCGATGCGGCGGGGTCCCGGGGTGGATCAGTCGTGACGGGCTGCTGCCACCGTCACGGGTCCTGATGGCGGCGCTGCTCCCAGCGCTGCTCGAGTCCGTCCATGAAGGCAGAGTTCTTCTTGGCCGATGCCGTCCCGGACGCCCGGCCCGTTGAACCGGCCTTGGTCCGCGCCGTGCCGACGTAGACGCCCACGGCCATCAGGACGAAGCCGATGATGCCCAGCCAGATCGCCTGCTGGGAGATTCCCCAGAGCATGACTCCGAGGCCGACCGCCGCAGCCACCGCTCCGGCGACCAGTCGCGAGGTCGAGAACCGAGAGGTCCCCGTCTCACTCATGCTCGTGGCAAAGTGCGGGTCCTCGGCGTTCAGCTGTTGCTCCAGCTGCTCCAGGAGCTTCTGCTCCCGCTCAGACAACGGCATCGCTGCCTCCTCCTCCAGCCACGAATTTCGTAGTACTAGCATAGGGCCCGGGCCGCACGCCACGCCATATCGGCAACGCCGGTCGACCCGCTCGGACCGGACTTTTCCGCGATCAGCGTAGGCGCGGGCGCCGGGGTGCCGGTCGGCCGTCCACGAGGGTCGCCGGCCGCAGTGCCGCGGAGGGGAATTTGCGCCGGATGTCGTCCGCGACGCGGTCCGCCTCGGACCAGTCCGCCTCTGACCCCTCGTCCTCCCAGGGAAGAGCGTCCTGCACGGCGTCGCCGGCGCCGCTGAGGCGCTCGGCGCGAAGGCCCACCAGCCGGGCCGGGTGCCGCCGTGCATCCAGCAGTTCCGCCAGCAGCTCCTCGGCCGCCTCGGCCAGGGGTCCGGCCGAGTCCACCGGCACCGCCAGGGAGCGGGACCTGTTCCGCACGGTCAGGTCAGGAGCCTTGAGCTTGACGGAGATCGCCCCGGCACGGACCCCGGCCCGGCGGAGCCGGAAGGCGCATTCGTGGGAGAGCGCCACGAGGATCCTGTGCAACTCCTCCCGGTCCGTCACGTCCACGTCGAACGTCCGCTCCACCCCCAGGGACTTGGCCTCCCGTTCGGGCACCACCGCCCGGTGGTCGATACCGCGGGCCAGATCGACCAGGGCCGGCCCATTGGACCCGAGCCAGCGTTGCATGCGTCGGGGCGACTGGGCGGCGATGTCACCGACGGTCTCCAGGCCGGCCTCGACGAGCCTGCGCTGCAGCACGGGGCCCACACCCCAGAGCGCCGAGACCGGCAGCGGGTCCAGGAACGCCCGGGTCTGCGCACCGGGAACCACGCCGAGCCCGTCCGGCTTGGCGCGGGTCGAGGCGATCTTGGCCACGGACTTGGTGGTGGCCGCACCCACGGTGCACGGCAACCCCGTCCGTTCCCGGACGCGCTCACGGATCAGGGCGCCGATCCGGGCCGGCGGGCCGAGCCGGCGTCGGGCCCCGGAGACATCGAGGAAGGCCTCGTCGATACTGAGCTGCTCCATCACCGGGGTGAACGATCCCAGGATGTCCATCACCTGACGGGACGCGGCGGTGTACCCCTCGTGCCGTGGTTCCACCACCGCGACCCCCGGGCAGAGCGCGAGGGCGTGCGCCAGCGGCATCGCCGAGCGCACGCCACTGCGCCGTGCCTCGTACGAGGCGGAGAGCACCACGGAACGCCCGCCCCGGTGGGCCACGAGGGCTGGCCGGCCCCTGAGCTCCGGGCGTTCGAGCAACTCGACGGAGAGGAAGAAGGCGTCCATGTCCACGTGGAGGATGACGGCATCCCAGGATGGATCCTGGGCCGCCGGCGGTGGTCCCCCGGCGGAATAGCGTTCATCCATGGCTCCAGCCTAGGCCGATGTCCCGACGGTAGGCTGGAGGACGTGCCATCCTCAGCCCCCGCATCCCCCTGTCAGGACCGCCTCCCGGAGGAGGCCTTCGTCGAGGCGGTGGACCGCCGGATGTCCGCACTGCTCGCCGACTACCGGCGCAGCGCCGAGGAGATCTCGACGTCGGCCGCCCCCCTGGTCGAGGCCATCGCCGGCCTGGTGCGCGGCGGCAAGCGCGTGCGGGCCATCCTCGCCTGGTGGGGATGGCGCGGCGCCGGTGGCGCCGTGGACGACCAGCGGATCATCGACGCCGCGGTGGGCCTGGAGCTGTTCCAGGCCGCGGCGCTGATCCACGACGACATCCTCGACCGGTCCGATACGCGCCGCGGGGAACCCAGCATCCACCGGGCCTTCGCCGCCCGTCACCAGCAGGCGGGATGGCGTCAGGACCCCGAGCACTTCGGGACGTCCGCCGCGATCCTGACCGGGGACCTGTGCCTGGCCCTGAGCGAGGAGGTGTTCGCCCACGCGGCGGATGCCACGGAATCGCCGGCCGCCGGAAGGACCATGTTCAACCGGATGCGCTTCGAGGTGATGGCCGGCCAGTACCTCGATGTCCTCGACGAGGTCGAGGTGCCCGGACAGGATCCTGCTGAGGCACTGGCCCGTGCGCGCACCGTCCTGCGGTACAAGTCCGCCCGGTACTCGGTGGTGCACCCACTCAACCTCGGCGGGGTGCTGGCGGACACGGACGGCGCACCCCTGACCTACTACGAGGCGTTCTCCCTCCCCCTGGGTGAGGCCTTCCAGCTGCAGGACGACCTGCTGGGCGTGTTCGGCGATCCCGAGGTCACCGGGAAACCGGCCGGGGACGACCTGAGGGAGGGCAAGCGCACCGAGCTGGTGGCCCACGCCCTCTCCCTGCTGCCTCCGGGCCAGGCGAAGATCCTGGAGAATTCGTTGGGTGATCCGGACCTCACGCCCGAGTCAGTGGCGCGGCTCCAGTCGCTGCTGACCGAGTGCGGGGCCAGGGCCCGGGTCGAGGACGAGGTCGCCACGCTGGGCGACCAGGCCCTGCGCGCCCTGGACGAGATGACGGTGGACCATGCGGTGCGGGACGGGCTCGCCCGTCTGGCGCACCGCATCCTGCGGCATGGCCGCTAGGACGGCCCGCTACCAGGCCAGCGCCTGCGCGCGGCGCCGGATCTCGGTCTTGCGCCCCTCGCGCAGCGCGTCCACCGGACGGCCGGGAAGCGAGTCGTCGGCGGTGAACAACCAGCGGATGGCCTGGTCCTCGCTGAAGCCCGCGTCCTTCAGCACGGAGACGGTCCCCCGCAGCGCCTCCAGGGGGCCGTCCTCCTGCACGAACAGGGCGGGCACGGCCCGATAGGCGTTCTCCCCGATGCGGGAGGCCAGCAGGCGGCCGTCATTGACCATGTTGTGCACCCGGGTCACGGGGATGCCCCAGCGCTCGGCCAGGTCAGGGAAGGGAACCCACTCTCCGACCAGGTCTTCCAGGGGCTGTTCCGATGACGGGTTCTTGTGGTGGTCCGTTGTAGTCACCGCTCCAGAGTAGCGATCGGCGGGAATTCTCTGAAAGCCCTTGACATGCGCCGCGGGGCAGCCTGAGGCCACGGAGGACGACACGCCATGGTTACCTTATCGTTACGGTAATGATTACCTTTCGATAAACATCGTCCGGTACGTTGTCGTACGTCACATTCTGATCACAGGCACCATCAGCCAAGGATTGTCACACCAGTCACACTGCCCGCGACATGTCCTTCGGTGCCCCACCGCAGAGGAAATCCATGCCTGAACGCCCGACCGGTACACCGCGCCTGCTGAGGTCCGCCGTGGCCACGTCCACCCTGCCCCTGCTGGTGCTGGGATCAGCGGCCCTGGCGGCCCCCGCGGCTGCCGACGCGCCCCGACAGGCGCTGGCGCCCCGGTCGGCCACGTCCGTCAACATCGAGACGGCCCAGGTGCGACTGTCCTCCACGACGCTGGCCTCCAGCCTGCCGGCAGCATTCGTCGCTCCGACCGGGGCCACCCAGGCGTCCAGGACGGCGGCCACCCACACGGTGAAGGCCGGGGACACCCTCTACGGCATCGCCACCCGCCACGGGATCAGCCTCTCCACCCTGCTCAAGGCCAACGGGCTGTCCTCCGCCGCGATCATCCACCCCGGCCAGACCCTCAAGCTCTCCGGCACCGCCGGCCAGCAGTCCTCCACCTCCCGGGCCTCGGCCGGGACCTACACGGTCAAGGCCGGGGACACCCTCTCCGGCATCGCCACCCGCCACGGGATCAGCCTCTCCACCCTGCTCAAGGCCAACGGG